>Ga0256914_1000375_pt1 | contig 43908 bp, 31 predicted proteins | sample HulkmetaG_FD_191571 | JGI IMG/M metagenome (GOLD analysis project Ga0256914, IMG submission 191571) | Hydrothermal chimney microbial communities from Main Endeavour vent field at the Juan de Fuca Ridge, Pacific Ocean - Hulk | ecosystem: Environmental > Aquatic > Marine > Hydrothermal vents ...
GTGAATTGAGTACTGAATAAATTTGCCCCTCGGCCGCGACCATCGCCCGTGGGCGGAGACCGCACAAAACGCCCGGCAACTAAAAGTTGCGGGCTTCGTTTGCAAAGCCCCCTGCGGGGGCTGCGATGAACCGCCCCCGCGGTTTCGCCCCACGAAGGCCGCAGTTTCAACTGCCGGCCGCCTCGAGCCCCAACGCCCTTGGCCGCGGCCATCGCCCATGGGTGAAAATCGCACGAAACGCCCGGCAACTGGACGTTGCGGGCTTCGTTTGCAAAGCCCCCTGCCGGGGGCTGCACCGAACCGCCCCCGCGGTTTCGTCCTTAAACTGACTCAATCTCTCTGACCATGTACAATTCGCGCAATTCGAATCCCAACTTGCGATAATAGTTCCGAGTGCCAATAGCCGCAATAACGGCCATCTCCCGGAAGCCCGCGTCACGGGCCAGTGCCATAGCCTGCTCAACCAGGTTGCGCCCCAGGCCCATATGCTGAGCCTCCCCATGACTCTCTGTCCCCACGTGCAGGGCTGGACCGTACACGTGCACTTCCCGGATCATGGCCGCGTGCTTGATCTCCTCAATGGGCACCACCTCTGGACTACGGGGCAGGGAAAGGCGCAAAAAGCCGGCGATGCGGTCCTCCGGAGTCACATAACTGAGAAAATGTTCCTGCCCCACACTGGTTTCATACGTGAGCACCTCCAGACGCAAACGCGTGGGGTCCACAGATTGATGGCGAACCTCCCGACAGCGAATGCATTGGCACCGCAGCCCCCGTTCCCGCATGTACGTGTGAACAATCTGGCGCAAGTTCGTCTTCTTCGTGCCCGCAACAATGTTCGGCGTAGGAATGTCCCGGAATACCCGATTAATTCGACAGTACCGGGGCACATGGGTCTTACAACGGGCAATCAGGTCAACCAACACATCCTCCGGATAGGGCGTGTACTTCCCCGCGCGCCAAAGATCATACAGTTCGGTGTTCGCTAAAAGTGTGGTTGGGTAAATCTTCAGTTCATCCGGCCGAATGGCCGGGTCCTCCCACAGGCGCAGAAAATCCTGATAATCGGAATCGGGCGTCGCGCCGTACAGGTTGGGCATCCAGTGCACAACAATCTTGAAACCCGCAGCCCGAAGCAAGGTAAGCGCCCGACGGGTGTCCGCTACTGTGTGCCCGCGCTTGTTCAGGGCCAGAATACGGTCGTCCAGGCTCTGAACCCCCACCTGAACCTTGGTGACCCCCAACCGTCGCATGTGGATCACCTCGCGCACACTGACCATGTCAGGGCGGGTCTCCACCACCAACCCCACATTACGATGGGCCGCATCCTCGTTAATGCGCTGAGCCTCCTCCAGGGAAGAGGCCTCTATCCCGTTCATCGCGTCCAGGCAGCGCTTAACAAACCACTCGCGATAACGACGCGGGTACGCGGACCACGTCCCCCCCAGGATGAGAAGTTCCACCTTGCCCGCGTCATGGCCGATGGCTTCAAACGCGCGAATGCGGGAAAGAGTCTGACGGTAAGGGTCAAAGTCATTTTGCACGGCCCGCTGTGCTCCGGGTTCATCAGGGAGATAACTCTTGGGCATCCCACGGGCTTCCGGGCAGAAAATGCACTCACCAGGACAGGGGAAGGGCTTCGTGAGCACAGTAACCGGCGCGACACCGGAACTGGTGCGCACAGGCTTGCGCTGAAGTCCACGCAACACAGCCCGGTCCAGGGGAAGGCGACCGCTTTCCACCAGATAACGGTAGGCAGCCACCAACTCCGCCTTGGAAGGAATGTGGCCGGTGCGCCGCGCGTACGCACGACTCACGCGCGTGTACAGATCCTCCCCGTGCAGGTCCGCACCCACATCGCGGAAGATCTCCTCAAGCACATCCTCATCCAGGTGAACAACGTATTCCCGACCCGTTTGGGAAGACAAACGCCGTACAGGAATAGACCCCATACCGAAGACACCCTCTCTCTGGCCTAAGCCAGGACACCTCGATTACAATGCTAGTGCACCATTCAGCGAGTTCTCACAAAATTGCCGTTCGTGAGAAAAGAGCGCTGAATGATATCAGCGTATCATACATCACGTATCACGCACACATGAACGAACACGTTCGGCAAAAACTCATCGCATTGAACAAAGACTTCTACCGTCGTTTTGCCGCGTCCTTCTCCGACACGCGTTTTGCTCCTCAGCCTGGATACACGCGCATTATACGCTATGTGCCTCCCTCATGCCACGTGCTGGACCTGGGTTGCGGGAACGCTCGCTTTGCCCATTTCCTGGACCAACACGTAGAGCACGCCACCTACCTGGGCGTCGACGTGAGCCCAGAATTGATTACGCTGGCTCGCGCGTCCGTGGATCGGTTGCAGCGAGTGACCCCCACCTTTCTCATTTTAGACCTTTCCCAGCCCGATTGGGCCCACATGCTCCCGCAAAGACACTTTCACCTGGTGGTCGCGTTCGCAGTAATCCACCACATCCCCGATTTTGAATACCGCGCGGCATTTCTCCAGGGAATGGCCCGCCTGGTTCGCGAGGATGGATACATTGTCCTTTCTACCTGGCGTTTTTTGCACAGCGAGCGCATGCGTCGCAAGATCGTCCCGTGGGATCGGGTAGGCCTTTCTGCCGAAGATGTGGACGAACACGATTATCTCATGGATTGGAAGCGCGACGGCGTCGGATACCGGTACGTCCATTATGTTAGCGAAGCAGAGATGGACATATTGGCCCGGCGTGCAGGGTTGTCCATTGTGGAGCAATTCTACTCGGACGGCCGTGAAGGGGACCTGAGCCTTTACACGGTCTGTCAACTGGCCGGAGGCACCTGAGATGGCAGATTACGATGTGGTCGTTGTTGGCGGCGGAATTATCGGGCTGAGCACAGCATATTGCCTGGCTCGCTCTGGGCGTTCCGTTCTCCTGGTGGAGAAAGGCGACATCGGCGCCGGAAGTTCCTACGGAAACGCCGGTCTTATCGCTCCTAGCGATTCCATCCCCCTCCCCTCCCCCGCGGCCATCTCCCAGGGCATACGATGGCTTCTGGACCCAGAAAGCCCGCTTTACATTAAACCCAGACTCAACATCGACCTCATCCGTTGGCTCTGGCAATTCCTGAAATCGAGCAACCGAGCCTCATTCCTGCGCAGCATCCCCATCCTTCGGGATTTAAGCCGCGAAAGTCTACGCTTGTACCAGAAGTGGATGGAGGAAGAAGGAATAAATGTCCCCTTTGCGCAGGCCGGCCTGCTGCTGGTGTACCGAACCTCTGCCGGATTTCAAGACGGACAGGCCCTGGCCGAAACGCTAAACCGCTTTGACCTGCGCTCCCAGGTGCTGAGCAAACAGGATGTGCGCGAACGCATCCCCCTCCTCCGCCCGGAGATCGTGGGCGGCGTTTACTACCTGGAGGACGCGCACTTTGACCCAGCCGCGTTTATGCGCGCGTTCGCGCCCAAAGTAGAGGCCCGAGGCGTACACATGCTCACTCACACAGAAGTCCTGAACTTCCGTGTGGAAGCCGGCAAAGTCACCCACGTACTCACCACCCGGGGAGACTTCAGTGCTCAGCATGTCGTACTTGCCGCGGGCGCGTGGACCCCCCGTCTGACTCGTCGGTTAGGATATCGACTTCCCGTAGAAGCCGCCAAAGGATACAGCATCACCATTCGGCGCCCCCCGACCTTTCCCGAAGTACCCGTTATTTTAGACGAAGCGAAAGTCGCGGTCACTCCCATGGGCGACACTTTGCGCTTCGCCGGCACCCTGGAACTGGCCGGATTGAACATGAGCATCAACATGCGGCGGGTCAACGCGATTAAACGGGGAGTGAGCGAATACCTGACCATCCGGCCGGATGAGGAACCCCTGGTGGAACTGTGGCGGGGATTGCGTCCCTGTTCCCCCACCGGGCTCCCCTACATCGAGCCCCTACCTCACGTGCCCAACGTCATTGTCGCCACCGGCCATTGCATGTTGGGCATTTCCCAGGGGCCGGCCACTGGATGTCGGGTCGCCCAAATGATAACAGGGGAACAACAACATTGACGCACATCTCAACCTTATCTAATCTCTCATCGGAGGGCTTATGGCACAAGTACCATGGCGGGTAGATCGTCTAGAGGTCTACATCACTGAAGAAGAATTGCAAAAGCGCGTGGCAGAATTGGGCGCGCAAATATCCAGGGATTACGAGGGAAAGGACCTGCTCTTAGTGGCCGTGCTCAAAGGCAGCGTCGTCTTCCTGGCCGACCTGATGCGCCAGATCACAATCCCTCACAGCATCGACTTCATGGCCACCAGCAGTTACGGCGCGGCCACAGAATCGTCCGGCATTGTCCGCATCCTCAAAGACCTGGACATTCCCATCATCGGACGAAACGTGCTCATCGTCGAGGACATTGTGGACACAGGACACACCCTGAGTTATCTGCGCCGCCTGCTCCTGGAACGGGAACCCGCATCCCTCCGCGTCGTCACATTGTTGGACAAGCGCGAGCGTCGGGAAGTGGATGTGCCCCTGGACTACGTGGGGTTCGTAGTGCCCAACGCGTTTGTGGTGGGGTATGGCCTGGACTACGCGGAGTTATACCGCAACTTACCTTACATCGCCATCCCCAAGGAGGGATTTTTTGACGAGGAGTAAGAGCACTTGGCTCCGCTGGGTGAGTAGATTGGCCCTGGGCTTGATCCTGCTGGTGGCCTGGGGACAGGTGAGCGCAGCACACGCCCAGGACACCTGTCCGGTGCCCACCACGTACACGGTTCAGCCTGGGGACGCGCTCTCCCTCATCGCGGAGCGCCTGGGCGTGGACGAAGATACCCTAATCCGGTTGAACCACATCACGGATCCCGACCACATTGAAGTAGGCCAGGTGCTGCGCTTACCCTGCCCGGTCAGCGCGGCCGACCAGGCATTGGCCGCAACAGAAGCCGGAATGGCCGTCGCCACAGGGATCCCCCGCCTTCCCGAAAAGGAGGGCTGGGTAGGGTTATGGCACGCGCGCGCGGCTCTGTACACCCACCTGCGCGAAACACGCATCCCCGCGCGGGTGTGGTGGTGGCCTCCCACGGCCCGCCCGGGTGATACAGTGGTCCTGCACGTCGAACCCACAGCCGCCACCCTGATCACACCCACCGTCCGCATCGTAGACCGTCCTTACCCTCTGACCCCGTACAGAGAAGGATACGTAGGCTTTGTTCCCCTGCACGGGTTCGTACAACCGGGCATATTGTACATTACCCTAAATGTCTCCACCACCCAAGGCATCTCCACAACCGTAGAAGTACCTGTATGGGTACAGAACCGAGAATTTCCCAGCCAGGAAATTTACATCCCCGAGAGTAAAAGCGGACTTCTGGCAAGGGAGATCGTCGAAAAAGAGTACACTTCGCTAATGGCCATTTGGCAAGCCTCCTCAGGACCTCCCCTCTGGGCTGGACCGTTTGATTGGCCCATTGATGTGACACAATGGCCGACCACCGCGCCTTACGGCATCCGCCGAACGTACTATCCCGGTGCGTTGCGGGGATACCACACAGGGCAGGACATTGCCGCGCCCGAGGGCACACCCGTACACGCGCCCGCGCGAGGCCGCGTAGTCCTGGCCGGCCCCTTGCAGGTACGCGGTAATGTGGTCGTATTAGACCACGGTGCGGGGGTGACCACTAACTACTGGCATCTTTCCCAAGTGAACGTGCAGGAAGGCCAGACTGTCGAACGGGGGGACCTGCTCGGCCTGGTGGGAACAACAGGGCTTTCCACAGGGGCTCACTTGCACTGGGAGATTCGAATTTACGGGATCCCTGTGGACCCCGTGCCCTGGACCCAACCCAATGGACCGGCCGCGGCCATCAAATAGGTGGACATATCCCTTTGCCGGACAAGAACATCCCCCAAACTCGCTCGGGGAAACACACTCGTGAGGACCAGATGCGGGAGATTACTGTGTGGCAGGGAAACAACGTTCCCTGCCACACAGTACGTTTTTTACTCCCACCTTAAGACACCGGAGCAGCACTTACAACATCTCGAAAATTCCTGCTGCCCCCATGCCTCCGCCGATGCACATGGTGACCAGGCCGTAGCGGCCTCCGCGGCGTTTGAGTTCGTGCAGGATTTGCACGGTCAACTTTGCGCCCGTGCATCCCAGCGGGTGCCCCAGCGCAATCGCACCGCCGTTCACGTTCGTCTTCTCCAGGTCAAAGCCCAGGGTGCGGATAACCGCCAGGGACTGGGATGCGAAGGCCTCGTTAAGTTCAATAAGGTCCATGTCATCGATCGAGAGCCCCGTCTTCTTCATCACCTTGGGCACCGCTTCGATGGGACCAATGCCCATAATGTCGGGGGGAACGCCGGCCACGGCAAAGCCCACGAATCGGGCGATGGGTTTCAACCCCAATTCCTCAGCCTTCTTGCGGCTCATCACCAGCACCGCGGCCGCGCCGTCGTTCATCTGGGAGGAGTTCCCCGCGGTCACCGTGCCTCCCTCCTTGAACACGGGCTTAAGCCGGGCCAACGCTTCCATACTGGTGTCCCGCCGTGGACCTTCATCCGTGTCAAAGATGATCGTCTTCTCCTCCACCGTCCCATCTGGGTGCAGGACCTTCTTTTTCACCTCGAGGGGGACAATTTCCTCCTTGAACTTTCCCGCGTCGATGGCCGCGATGGCGCGTTGGTGACTGCGCAGCGCGAACGCGTCCTGGTCTTCCCGGCTGATGCCGTACTTTTCCGCGACGCGTTCTGCCGTGTGGCCCATGCTGATGTAGGCCTCGGGGTAGTGTTCGGCCAGCCAGGGATTGGGCCGGAACTGAACGCCGGTCATGGGCACCATGCTCATGGATTCCACACCGCCCGCGATGATGATATCCGCGAAACCGGCCATAATACGCTCGGCAGCCATCGCGATAGTCTGCAACCCGGACGAGCAGAAGCGGTTGATTGTCGCGGCGGGGACGGTGTAGGGAAATCCCGCGCGGAACACGGCCAGCCGCGCGATGTTCAGCCCCTGGGGGCCCTCGGGCATCGCGCAGCCCATGAGGACATCGTCAATCATTTCCGGGGTCACCCCGGGTGCGCGGTTGACCACTTCCTTGAGGACGACCGCGGCCATATCCTCGGGACGCATGTCCCGCAATGTGCCCTTCTTCGCCTTACCAACGGCTGTCCGCACAGCGGATACAATGACGGCTTCTTGCATGGCTCGCTCTCCTTATCTGAAATGCCAGGATAGGCTCTGTCGACACATTGCCCTGAACTGCAGGCGATGTGTTTACGTTCATATCACATATTCCGTTCTAGTTTCTCATTACCTTCCCTGTCTTCAGGAAATTCCAAATGCGCTCCAGGGTTTTAGGTTCCTGGGCCAATTCCACAAAGGCCTCCCGCTCCAGGTCCAGGATGTGCCACTCATCCACCCAGGTGGGGCGGTCGTGGTCGCCGCCAGCCAGCACATAGGCCAGGTGATTGGCGATCTTCACTTCGTGGTCGGTGATGTAGTTCGCCTCACGCATGGACCAGACCGCGATTCGCAGCGCGGAGAGGAGGTCCCGACCCGCGGCGTAGATTTTCTCCGGTACAGGGGGTTGATATCCCTGCCGCACCAGTTCCAACACCTCGCGCTTGGCTTCTGCGATGAGAAAGTCCGGGTTCATCACGATGCGGTCAGCCGCGGTGAGGAAGCCCATCTGTCGTGCCTCCTCCGCGCTGGTGGCCACCTTGGCCATCGCGATCTGCTCGAACACCCGCTGGAGGAAGGGAAGCGGGTCCGCGCCCTGGGTGCGCATGGCCGGATTAACCACCCGTCGCAGGAGTTCCTTACAGCCGCCGCCCGCGGGGATGAGCCCCACGCCTGTCTCCACCAGGCCCATGTACGTCTCCGCGGATGCGACCACTCGGGACGCGGCCAACACCACTTCGGTGCCCCCACCGAGCGTCATGCCGAAGGGCGCGGCCACAATGGGCTTGGGGAAGTAGCGCACGGTCATCATCAGGCTTTGGAATTCCCGCACCATCTGGTGGAGCATGTCCACCATCTTCTGTTGGCCGGCCATGGCAATGTTGAACACGTTCGCGCCCGCGCAGAAGTGTTCTCCCTGATTGCCCACTACCATACCATCAAAATCCGTGTCCAGGCGCTTGAGCGCGATTTCGTACATCTTGAAGATGTCCGGGTCCAGCGCGTTGGCCTTGGTGTGGAATTCCAGCAGGAGCACCCCGTCTCCCAGGTCGATGAGGCTTGCGCTCAGGTTACGCTCGATCTCTTTGCCCTGGGCTTTCAGGTCCTTGAGGACGATGACGTTGGGGTTCACAGGCATGGGCCGGTAGGTTTTCTCTTTGAAGTCGTAGTAGCCCACCACCCGGCCGTTTTCATACTGGTAGAAGGAGGGATGCCCGGTCTCCAACATCTCCTTGACCCAATCGGCCACCAGGTACCCTTCCTTCTCCATGCGCTCCACCGTCTCCGCGACGCCCAGCGCATCCCACACCTCGAAGGGTCCCATTTCGTGGTTGAAGCCCCAGCGCATCGCGTTGTCCACGTTGACGATGTCGTCCGCGATCTCCGGGGTCACATAGCCGGCGTAGGAGCACTGGTTAGCCAGGGTAGCCCAAACCAGTCGGCCCACTTTGTCATCCTGGGCCACCAGGAAGCGCAGCCGTTCTCCCAGGTCTTCCATGTCCTTGGCCTTCTTCACCGACTCCCAGCGGGGCTTCTGGGGCGGCTCGTATTCCAGGGTTTTCAGGTTGAGGTGCCAGAACTCCCGCTTGCCGTCCTTCTTCACTTTCTTGTAGAAGCCCTGGCCGGTTTTGTTCCCTAGCCAGCCCTTTTCCAGCAGGAAGTTAGTCACCCGCTGCACGTTGGGGTCTGTGAGGAGGTCGCGGAACGGGTCGTGGGGGATGGCTTCGTACAGGTTGCGGGAGACGTGGTCCATCACGTCAATGCCCACCAGGTCCATCAGGCGGAAGTGCGCGGTTTTCGGCCGGCCGATGAGTTTGCCCAGGATCGCGTCCACTTCTTCCACGGTGTAATCATGCTCGATGGCAAACTTGGAGACGAACGCGCCGGTGATGACCATCAGGCGGTTGCCAATGAAGTTGGGCGTGTCTTTGGCTCGGACCGCGCGCTTGCCCAACCGCGCTTCTACGAATTCGGTCATAAACTCGAGGATGTCCGGGTCTGTGCCCGGGCCAGGGATGATCTCCACCAGTTTGAGGTAACGGGGTGGGTTGAAGAAGTGTGTGCCTAAGAAGTGGCGCAGGAAGTCCTCGGAGCGGCCTTCACCAATGAGGCGCAAGGGGATGCCCGAGGTGTTGGTGCTGACGATGGCATCGGGCTTGCGCACTTCCTCGATGCGGGCCATGACCTGTTGTTTGATGTCCAGCCGTTCTACAACGGCCTCGATGATCCAATCCGCCTCGCCCACCCAGTCAAAGTTGTCCTCCATGTTGCCGGGGGTGATGAGGGCTAGGCGGTCTTCACTGAACAGGGCTGCAGGTTTGCTCTTCTTCATGCGTTCCAGGCCCTGCATGACAATGCGGTTGCGCACTTGGGGATCATCGAGGGTGAGTCCCTTCGCCTCTTCTTCGGGGGTCAGGGACCTGGGCACGATGTCCAGCAGGTAAACGGGAATGCCAGCGTTGGCCAAATGGGCGGCAATTGCCGCTCCCATTGTGCCAGCGCCGAGAACCGCTGCTTTACGAATGATGCGTCGAGCCATGTGTGAATCCTCCTCGGTACTGTATTTGTGATGGTTGGATACGTAATGCATCAGTTAAACATATCATCATTCATCTGCCTGGGCCTTGGCAAACATGCTCAGGATGTCCGTGTCAACAACAATCCTACGTTTCATCTACCCCCTCAGAGTGCAAATATTTAGTCTCCTCGTGGACTGCACGTTCCCCAACGGACGGAATACGATAAGGAATGCCCAAGTCGTGAAGGAGGGCCTTATCGTAACCGTTGAATTATGGACCACCTCTCCTTAAAACGATGTACATGAGCAGAGTTTTGTCAGTTTTCAGGTCAATCGTTCCCATACACGCCCAAACGCGGCTCGAGTCGCCGGCGCGAACCACTGGTCCAGGAAGTGCTCAATGTCTTCCTCGCCCAGTGCGTCCAATTGCGCCAACAACGGCTTCAGGCGTTGAGTCTTACGCTCCGCGTAATCCATGGGCTGTTCAGCAGCCCATGCCACAGCATGATAGGTTACAGGCGGAAGGTCAACCATAGGGCCCTGGTTGGGATCGCCCGACCCCGCGAGGCCAATATTCCCCGCACGTCTCCCTCCCTCAACGTGAAACCTGGAACCTGCAACCATTTCCACGAGTCCTCGTCGCGCGGCCTCCTCCGGCGTGAAGTTCTCCCCTCTCCCGTTGACCAGATATGTCATGTCCGCAGGCAACGCGTGTTGGGCCATCAGGCGCAGCGAGTGGGAGAGAGGCACCTGCTCCTCCACATCGGGAAACCCGATGCGGGCCTTCATCCCCGGTAGCACCAGCCGCCGATCACAGGCCAGCGCGAGGAGAAACCCTCCGCCCAGGGTATGACCGTTCAGCGCGGCCACAGTGGGGGCTGGCCACGTCAAGACCCGCCGCAATGTGGCGATGAAGCGGGCCATGAAAGCCCCCATCGCTTCCCGTGAGAGCGGATACACTTCCTTCAGATTGAGTCCCACGGAAAAGAAACGGCCTGTTCCTGTGATGACCACCCCCACGTCAGGCGGAATCGCGTCCAGCGCCTGGTTTAGCCCGCTAAGAAAAGCCTCATCTATCGCGTTGGCCGATCCATGTTGGAGGCGGATTACGGCCACATCCCGCCTGGCTGGCACAAGCACACCCATTCTACGCGTCACCCGTTGACCGTGTGTTCAGATGCCGTTGGCGCGGGCGGAAAAAGATCCCCGCTAGCACCAGGATCCCTGTCAGCAGGGAGATGGCCGTTCCCACATAAAACCATCGGGGCCGGTACACCATCTCCACCCGGTGATCCCCGGCCGGCACTGGAACCGCGCGCAACACCCCATCCGCCCTGTACACCGGCACCCGTTGCCCGTCCACATACGCGCGCCAATCTGGATAATACATCTCGCTAAACACCAGCATGCCCGCGCTCGCGCTCCGGACCTGGACCACCGCCTTTGTCGCGTTGTACGTTACCAGGCGGACCACGTCCTCGCCCATGGGTGCTGCCGGCGGGGAATGGGGAGGCTCTTCCAGAAGCACCACCTCACGCAGGTCCGCGGAGGCCAGACGTTCCCAGACCCTCTCGGGGTCCACCACCTGGACGCGATGGGTCAGAAAGACACGCGGGAGCCATTCGCGGCTTCCGAACCGGTACACACGTTGGTCCCCCTCTTCAGCCACAAGAGCAAATCGTCCGTCACCGCTGAAATCGCGCCTGGTGAGCACATAACGGACGTTGAGCATCCCCCAGCGCTTGGTTTCAGGCAGGTGATTGAGCATTTCCACGTACCCCAGACCCAAGGGGGTGTACCCGAGAATGTCCTCCAACCCGTAGACAATGGCCGAATTAGGACCGCCTGGGAGGAGCCCCTCGCTGCTAATGCGGAATGGGCGGGCCGGGTCCGACATCATGGCCTGGACCAGAGGTGTTACCGGGTATATTCCCTCTGGGGGGCGGTCACGCAGAGGGCGTTGCCAGATGGGACTGAACAACTCCAGCATCAACACGCCCACCAGAAGCGCTGACGCGGTTCGACCGCGTACCCGACCCCTCTCTACCCCGAGCAGGATCAGCGCGAGCGCGACCAGCGCCATTTCCACATAGGCCCACGCCTGGCTCACCGCGGCCAGACCGTGGTGGGTGGGAAACAGAGGGCGCGCCAGGTGGAGAACAATTCCCACGGCGAGAGCCACAATCGCCCCCCACGAGACAGCACGTCGTCCGCGCTCCATCCCCTCCCTATTTTCTTGCTGCCAGGAGGCGGTGAGGGCAGTCGTTCCCAGGCCCGCAAGAAGTGCAATTGCAAGGATGAACACGTACACAATCCGGTACTGCTCCCGGAACAGGGCAAAGCCCGGCGCCAGGATGTAGAATAAGGGGTAAACAAATGTGTGCCCGCCCAACGTGAGGAGAAAGGCCAGCGTGCCCAAGAGCACCCAGGCGCGCGCGTCTGTCCAACGCTGCCACACGCCCCACGCGGCCAGCACCAGCGCGGTGATTCCCACGAAGAAAATGGCATCGCTGACCGCACCGGCCAGAAAGAATCCCGCCCACTGCTCGGGGGGAAGTCCCGCGGAGGTGTAATGAAAATTGAGTTGTTCCGCGCGGTGCGAATGGGCAAAAAGTTCGGCCGTGGGAAGCAGTTGCACCGCGGCCAATCCCATGGCTACCGCCAGTGCCGCGGCTAGCCGTCCAAAAATCCTTACCTCACCCCTCAGGCGGATAGCGAGGGGGGCGACAGGAGTGGGGTGAAGTCCAGAGGCCGCTCTCCTCTCGTACCAGCGGATCAGCGCCAGCGCCAGCACCGCGTACACTGTGTACAGGAACATCTGCGGGTGCCCGGCGAGCACCACAATGGCCAACAAAACGCTCAGCCCCAGAGTGTTCCGCCGCCCCCCTTGCAGGAACGCGCGGTCTGCCAGGAGCAATACTCCGGGCAACCAGGTCGCGGTCTGCAGGACACTGAGTTGGATGGATGCGAAAAGCACCATGTAGCCACTAAATGTGTAGACCACCGCGGCTACGATGCCTCCCAGATCACTCCCTGTCACGCGACGGCCCAGGAGATAGGTGAATACCGCGGCCAGCCAGAAGTGGAGAAGTGTAATCCCAATCAGCGCGTCCGGGGTAAACGGTTGGCGGAACAGGGCGAGGAGGGCATATACCACCAGGTTGATCGGATACAGCGCGGCCATCTGGATGTCGGCCAGGCCGGGCTGTCCCGCGTTAATGTACGGGTTCCACAGGGGCACATGGCCGTGCCGCCACTGTTCGTAGGCAAATTTGAGCCAGGGGTAAAATTGCAGGTTAAAGTCACTGTTGATGAAAATGGCCCGGTCCCGGGTGAAAGGTGTCACCAAGCGCCAGAAGTAGAGGAGAACCAGGATCAGAAAAAAGAGATATATGTAACCCCGAGAGCGTGTGTGGCCCCTCATGCAATCTCCCCATGCGGCATATTTAAGCGAGGAAGAGCGATTGTTCGCTCACGTTTCCTCTCCCCGGGCAGCCAAGTAGATGCCTAGCAAGATAAGTCCACCTCCCACTATTTTAGCCCATGTCAGCCCTTCCCCAAAGAGGAAGTAAGCCATGATAGTAGCCATGACTGGCTCCCCCAACAGGCTGACCGCAACGAGACTGGCTGTCACCCAGCGCAGGGCCCAGTTGTACGTGCTGTGCCCCAGGATTTGCGGCACGACCGCAATGCCCAACAGCGCGGCCCAGGTCTGGGTGGAGAAGCCCGTCATTGGCAAGCCCAGCACCAGCACCACTCCCCAGAGGAGAAGGGCCGCAGTGCCGTACACCACGGTCACGTAAGCGACCAGGGAAAGTTTCGGGCGCAGGTTGCGGCCGATGAGCAGGTACAGTGCCGCGCTGATGCTACCAAAAATTGCCAGAATATCCCCCCACAGTGCCTGCCCCCCAATCGCGAAATCCCCCGCGCCGATAATCACTCCTCCTACGACGCTGATGATGATACCCAGCGCGGTCAGGCGAGTGATCCGGTCCCGGCTGATAAAAGGTGTCAGCAGTCCTACCCAAATAGGATTTGTGTTTACCAGCACGACGCTACTGGCCACAGAGGTGTAATCCAGGGAGGAGATCCACGTCGCGAAGTGGAGGGCGAGAAAGAAGCCGGAGAGAAGGGCCAGGCGGAAATCGCCTCGGGTTAGGCGTCGCAACTCATCCCGGGCTTTCCACCAGGCCAGGGGAAGCAGAATCAAGGTGGCCAATCCCGTGCGGTACGCGGCCACGGTCAATGCGGGCGCGTTTGCCAGGCGTACGAAAATCGCACCTGTGGAGACAGCGAAAATGCCCAGGAACAATGCCAGGTACGGAGACACCGGGGCGTGTTTCTCTTGGCCGGCCATCCTGATTGCCCTCCTCGTGGTGTGGTCCCATGATACCCAAAACCCACCTGCATGACAACCTCCAGGCAAAACGCCCGGCAACTGGACGTTGCGGGCTTCATCTGCAAAGCCCCCTCCCGGGGGCTACACCCAACCGCCCCCGGCGGTTTCGCCCCCGAAGGCCGCAGTTTCCAACTGCTGGCCGTGTCGGAGCCCAACGTCCCCGGCTGCGGCCATCATCCGTGGGTGGAAATCGCACGAAACGCCCGGCAACTAGAAGTTGCGGGCTTCGTTTGCAAAGCCCCCTCCCGGGGGCTACACTGAACCGCCCCTGGCGGTTTCGCAACCGAAGGCCGCAGTTTCCAACTGCCGGCCGCCCCGAGCCACACTGCCCTTTGGCCGCGCTGTCCACCCGAGGCTGGGAAATGCGCGAATTCGCCCGGCAACTAGAAGTTGCGGGCTTCATCTGCCAAGCCCCCTGACGGGGGCTGCACTGAACCGCCCCCGGCGGTTTCGCAACTGAAGGCCGCAGTTTTCAACCGCCGGCCGCCCCGAGCCCCACTGCCCCTTGGCCGCGGCCATCATCCGTGGGTGGAAATCGCACAAAACGCCCGGCAACTGGAAGTTGCGGGCTCCATCTGCAAAGCCCCCTGGCGGGGGCTGGGTCGAACCGCCCCCGGCGGTTTCGCAACTGAAGGCCGCAGTTTCCAACTGCCGGCCGTGGCGGGCCAACGCCCTTGGCCGCGGCCATCGTCCGTGGGTGGAAGCCGTACAGAACGCCCGGCACCTCGACCTTGCGGGCTTCGCTTGCAAAGCCCCTAACGGGGCTACACCCAACCGCCCTGGCGGTTTCGCCACCGAAGGCCGCAGTTTTCAACTGCCGGCCGTCTCATCCCTCACCCCTCGGCACCGGCGCCCGAATGAGCGGAGGCGTGTTCCCCCCTCTCCCCTCTCCCAAAGTTGGGAGAGGGGAGAGGGCAAGGGGAGTGGGGTGAGGGCCCCAACCGCCCTGGCGGTTTCGCAAGTGAAGGCCGCAGTTTTCAACTGCAGGCCGCCCCGAGCCCAACGCCCCTTGGCCGCGGCCACCGCCCGTGGGTGGAAATCGCACGAAACGCCCGGCAACTAGACGTTGCGGGCTTCGTTTGCAAAGCCCCCTCCCGGGGGCTGCACCGAACCGCCCTGGCGGTTTCGCCCCACGAAGGCCGCAGTTTTCAACTGCAGGCCGCCCCGAGCCACACTGCCCTTTGGCCGCGCCGGCCACCCGAGGCTGGGAAATGCGCGAATTCGCCCGGCAACTAAAAGTTGCGGGCTTCGTTTGCAAAGCCCCCTTGCGGGGGCTGCGATGAACCGCCCCCGGCGGTTTCGCATCCCGAAGGCCGCAGTTTCCAACTGCAGGCCGCCACCTCCCTCACCCCTCACCCCGCGGCACCGGCGCCAGAATGAGAGGAGGCGTGTTCCCCCTCTCCCCTCTCCCAAGGTTGGGAGAGGGGAGAGGGCAAGGGGAGTGGGGTGAGGGCCCCAACCGCCCCGGCGGTTTCGCATCCCGAAGGCCGCAGTTTCCAACTGCAGGCCGCCTCATCCCTCACCCCCCCATCCAACGGGTGCAGTCCACCCCCTACCAGGAGAAGGTTGACAGAATGACCACTTTGCATAAGATTGGGGAATAGACTGCCAGTTCGGCCTGTTATGATGAAGCCTGATGGGAGGAAAAGGTTGTGAACAAAGATTTGAACATCGTCACCCTATACCTGCGAAGAATACCCTTCTTGCGCACGCTCCCCGAGAGCACACTGGAAGCGATTGCGCGTCGTATGCATAAAACCACCGTCCCCGCGGGAACGCGAATCTTCCAGGCAGGCGATCCCGGAGATGCCATCTACATCGTTGACTCCGGAGAAGTTGAAATCGCCACCGAAGATGGCATCCCCATTGCCGTGGTGTACAGCGGCTCCGCGCTGGGAGAGGTCGAAGTCCTGAGCGAACTGCCCCGCAAAGTCAGCGCCCACGCGCTCACAGACGCAACCCTGTGGGTGCTTCACCGAACCGACCTCCTCTCCCTGGCCCAGGAGCACCCCCACCTACAACAGGCCATGGACCGTGCCCTGGGGCGACAGCCAGGCAGCAGTCAGGCCATCCAGCCTACCGCGGAAGACCTGAAAGCCGTTTCCCTGTTCCAGGGCCTGACCACTGACCAACTGGAAAAAATCGCCAGCCTGCTGACCACCACCTATTACCAAGCGAACACCGCCATCTACACCAGCGGCACACCAGCACAGGAACTGTATATCCTCGCCGAAGGGGAAGTCAGCATCCGGGAGCGCGACGGAAAACAACTACTGGAACTCTACCGAGTAGGCCCCAACGACGTCTTCGGCGTGGAAGAAGTCCTCAAACAGGACATCCGTCAAACCGAAGCCTTTGCCCTCACCAACGTAAAATGCTGGAACCTGGCAGCCGAAGACTTGAACGCCCTGGTTGAAGAGATGCCGCGACTAGCCTTAAACCTTGCTCGCATCATCAGCGACCATCTCATGCAGCGGCATCCCGTAGTGGTCACAGCCCAGCAAGAACAGGGAGACATTCCCAAAGTCACCGTGCAGAAAACTGTACGACCTCAAGCCCGGCCTGGAGGCATTGGAGCCTGGTTCCACCGGTTGGATCGGAGCGCGCGACTCAAACTCGCCGCCCTCATCGTCCTCATCATCTGGCTCGTCGGTGTCGCCATGCCTCTGACCTTACACCGGGCCATGACACAGAACAAACTTTACACCCAGACCACCGAGAACCTCAGCAACACCGTCATCGGCAACAGCCCGGCCGGAATCCCGTTGGCCACCGGGTTGGAAGAATCCTACCCCACCCCCACGGCCACACCGATTCCCACACCTACTCCTGCTCCCGGCCAATAGCCAATAAAAGAAAGGCGGCGGTGCTCCCACAAAGGCACCGCCGCCTTAGCGCGTAAACCTCCTCCTTTACCCCGCCTTCACCTGGATCTTGCGAGTTCGCGCCTTATCAGCCCGAGGGATCGTCAGGCGCAGCACACCGTTCTTAAACACCGCCTCCGCCTTCTCCTGGTCCACCGGGATGTCCAGGTTCAAAGCGCGGTGCACCGGACCATGATATCGCTCACGGATAATGGACTTCCCATCCACCTCGGGCTCAGGCAGGGTAGCGTTAATAACCAGCGTATCCCCTTCGAACGTAATATCCACATCCTCCGGGTTAGCCCCAGGCAAATTCGCCTCCAGAATAAGCGCATCGTCGGTCAACCACACATCCACGGGGAGCATGGCACCACGGGGCTGCGAAGAGGATGCCTCAGCCCGGGAACGCAAACTCGGACCGAACATCTGATTCAACATCTCCTGCCACACATCAAAAGGCGTATACTCGCGCATTGATCTCCCTCCTTTACACTCCATCTCAAATCACGAGAGTGATGACCTTTCGTAAGGAAAGCATAAACACCTCGCATTAGAAGGAGATATGCGCGACATAAGCATTTTGTAAGACTTCACCACCAACAAAAAAGGGGGCGACTCGAGTCGCCCCCTGATTCATGCCCCACACAACCACTACACCATGCGCTCCAGAGGCTTGAGCGGCGTAGGCTCCTGCTCCGGCTTCTTGCGCTCCTCGATGGGGATCCAGTGATCCTCGGCCGGGCCCACGTAAACAAAGCGCGGGCGGAAAATGCGGTTGTCCAACCGCTGTTCCAGAGCGTGAGCCGTCCATCCAGCCACACGGGAAGTGGCAAAAATGGGCGTGAACAGTTCATCATCAATGCCCATCGAGGACATCACCACACCAGAGTAGAAGTCCACATTCGGGAAGATACCCTTCTTCCCCACCCTCTCGATCATCACCCGCTCAATGATCTCCGCCATCTGGAGATACTTCCGCAATTGCGGGTCAGCATCCTCGCGCTGCGTCATCTCCACCGCGTACTTGTGGAGTATGCGAGCGCGCGGGTCATACGCCTTGTACACCCGGTGACCAAAGCCCATAATGCGGCGCTTCTTGGCCAGCGCGTTCAGCACCCACTCCTCCGCCTTCTCCGGCTCGCCAATCTCCCGCAACATGCGCAACGCCCGCTGATTCGCGCCACCATGGAGCGGCCCCTTCAAAGCAGCAATACCTGCCACAATGGAGGAATACATATCGGACAACGTGGACTTCACCACAATTGTCGCGAACGTGGACGCATTACAGCCGTGATCCGCGTGCAGGATAAGGATAACATCCATCACCCGCGCGTAGAAGGGATCGGGCTCCTCGCCGAAGAGCATGTACAGGAAGTTCGCCGCGTGGGAAAGATCCGGGCGAGGATGGATGGGCTCCAGCCCCCGGCGAGCCCGGCCAATGGCCGCCGTAATAGTCGCCATGCGGGACGTAATCTTGATAGCCTCCCGTTCGTGCGCGGGCAGACTATCTTCCTCCGCGGAATCGTCAAAGGACGCCAGCATGGACACAGCCGTGCGCAACACAGACATAGGCGTGTCATTGTAGCGACCGCTGGCTCGGCGAATGTACTCATACACCTCCGGCTGAATCTCCCGGTACTGCACCATGCGGGACTTAAAGTAATCGAACTCCCCTTCAGTGGGCAACCGATCGTACATCAAGAGGAAAAACACCTCTTCAAATGAGGAATTCTCTGCCAGTTCCTCGATGGGAATACCGTGGTAATACAACTTCCCATTCTTCCCATCGACATAACTCTTGGTGGTCTCACGGGCAATGACACCTTCCAAACCCTTGGCGAACTGCACCTCGCCGGGTTTCGCCACCAACTTCACATCGGACATTTCACACCTCCTCGTGTGTCGCTATGAAAACAGAAGCAAACCACTTCTGGCCGGGCACACATTCACAAGGCTTGGGGAAGACAACACCTTGCAGCACCCAAAAACATTGTACAGCAAATTGCCCCCACGTGCTAAATTCCCCACCAGCACGGACACCATAACACCTGTCCCCGACACACCCTTGGCCCAACAAAGCGATTTGGCAAACCGATCCCGACAACGGTAATATTAGGATAAAACAACGCCGGGACGCGTAACACTCAACCCAACACGCGTCACCCATCATAAGAACGCCGTGTTGCACACACGTTGCCAGAACATTGCCGGTTCGATCGCGGAGTTGCAGGAATGAGCCAGTCCATGACACCGATGCTCAAACAATACAAAGACATCAAAGCCCGTTACCCGGACGCCATCGTCCTCTTCCGGCTGGGCGACTTCTACGAAATGTTCGACGACGACGCCATCCGCATCTCCCGCGAACTCGGCCTCACCCTCACATCCCGATCCTTCTCCAAACACATCCGTCTTCCCATGTGTGGCTTCCCCCACCACCAACTCACCCCCTACCTGGGAAAACTCCTGGCACGGGGATACAAAGTAGCCGTGGTGGAACAGATGGAAGACGCACGGAAAGCCAAGCGCCTGGTGCGCAGAGAAGTCGTCCGCGTCATCACCCCCGGGACCGTTGTAGAAGACGCGCTGCTCCAGGCCAAAGCCCAGAACTTCCTTGCAGCCCTGGTACGCGAACACACCACACCTTCATCAAAACCCCACACAGCATTTGGGCTCGCACTCATCGACCTGAGCACCGGCGAATTCCTCACCACAGAATTTCGGGGAGAGAACGCCCAAGACAACCTCCTCGAAGAACTAAGCCGTCTCACCCCCAGCGAATTCGTCCTGCCCGAAACCCTCACCCAGGACACCGCCCTGCAAGATCGCCTGCGCGCCCTGGGATCCAGCCGCATCTCCCCCCACACAGACACCGCATTCACCCTGGAAGCCGCCCACCAGACCCTGACCGAACACTTCCACGTCGCCACCCTGGACGGCTTCGGATGCGCGCACATGCCCCTAGCCATTCGCGCCGCGGGAGGATTGCTGGACTACCTGCGCACCAGTCAGATCTCTGACCTGGCACACATCACCGACCTCTCCACATACCACCCTGAACGATACATGATACTGGACACCAGCACCCGCCGCAACCTGGAACTCATCCATCCCCTGCGCGGCCCCCGACACCGGGGAACCCTGTTCGCCACTTTAGACCGTACCCAAACCGCGATGGGAGGCCGTCTCCTTCGACGGTGGATCCTCCAACCCCTGCAAAACACAGAAGAAATCCACCGACGCCTGGACGCAGTTGACAACCTCGTACACGACACCTTCCTGCGACAAGACCTGCGAGAAGCCCTGGACGGCGTATACGACATGGAACGCCTGGTAGGGCGCATTGGATTCGGCACAGCAAACGCCCGAGACCTCGTTGCCCTGCGAAAATCCCTGGCCCGGCTACCACGCATCAAAGCCATCCTCGCTCGCGCCCAGGCCCCCCTCCTCCAGGAATTGGACAACACCCTGGACCCGTGCGTGGACATATTCGACCTCCTGCAGCGAGCACTGGTGGACACCCCGCCCATCCTCCTGCGGGAAGGCGGGCTCATCCGTGAAGGCTACAGCGAAGAACTGGACACCCTACGCCAAAAAGCGGCTACCCTGCGGGAATGGCTTGCCAGCCTCGAAGCCCGCGAGCGAGAACACCTGGGCATCCCCACACTGCGAGTGCGCTACAACCAGATCTTCGGCTTCTTCATCGAAGTGCCCAAAAGCAAAACCCACCTCGTACCCGACACCTACGAACGTCGGGCCACAACCACCCACACCGAACGCTACATCAGTCCCGAACTAAAAGCCAAAGAGGCGGAAATCCTCGGCACCGAAGACCGAATCAACGACCTGGAATACAACCTATTCATCCAAATTCGACAGAACATCGCCCAACACGCGGCAAGACTGCGCCGTATTGCCCGCGTCGTCGCCCAACTGGACGTCCTGGCCGCGCTGGCAGAAGTAGCAGCGCAGAACAACTACACCCGCCCTCGCGTGGACAACAGCCGAATCCTGCGCATCCGCCAGGGAAGACACCCGGTCGTCGAACACCTCCTCCCATCGGACACCCCCTTCGTCCCCAATGACGTGGACATGGACGGTGAAAACCGACGCCTGCTCATCGTCACCGGACCGAACATGGCCGGGAAATCCGTCTTCGTGCGTCAGGTAGCGATCATCACCCTAATGGCCCACATGGGCAGCTTCGTCCCTGCTGCAGAAGCCCACATCGGACAAGTCGACCGCATCTTCGCCCGCGTCGGCGCGTCCGACGACATCGCGCACGGACGCTCCACCTTTCTCGTGGAAATGAGCGAAACCGCGTACATCTTGCGTCACGCCACCGACCGCTCCCTGGTCATCCTGGACGAAGTCGGGCGGGGAACCAGCACCTACGACGGCATCAGCATCGCCTGGGCCGTAGCCGAAGACCTGCACAACACCATCAAAGCCCGAACCCTCTTCGCAACCCACTACTACGAACTCACCGCCCTGGCTGAACACCTCCCGGCAGCGCACAACGTCACCCTGGCCGTCCTGGAACAAGGCGACAACGTCATCTTCCTACGCCAAGTCATTCCTGGAACCGCGGAAAAATCCTTTGGCCTCCACGTGGCCCGCCTGGCAGGAGTCCCCCAGCGCGTCATCGCCCGGGCCGAACACGTGCTGGCGCGGCTGGAAAAAGAACACACCAACCCAATGCCTCCACCGCGTGAAATTCGGGAACCATCCATCCCATGGCCCAGTGGTCACAACGGACAAACGCGGGACATCCCATCCCTGACCCAGGAAGACATGCAACAACTGCAAGAAATCGCAGAGACCATTCTACAGCAGGACTTTGCCAACACCACACCCTTACAAGCCCTAATCCTGCTACACAACCTGCAGGAAAAACTTCGCACATTCGAACGCGAAAGGAGACATCCATGAGTTACATACTTGGTGCCCTACTGTTCACCATCGCCTTAGCCCTCCTTGGGGGCGCCCTCTTCGGACGGCAAAATGACCGGCGGAGATACCTGGCCGCCGCAAGCATCCTCATTGGGCTAGTAGCCATAGGCCTCCTGACCGGATGCTCATCACGTCACACAGCCGTTCCCACCGCCACATCCCTTCCCCCGGCAGACACCGCGGTCCCGCCCACAAACACCGCGATGCCGGGGAACCAGACCTCACCCCTCACCTCCCCGGTGAAAACACCTTCATCCACACCCACACCGGCCAACGTCCAACTGCACGCGACCGGGCGCATCGCCTTTCACTCCGAACGCACCGGCGACTTCGAAATCTGGGTAATGAACGCCGACGGAACCGACGCCCATCCCCTCACCACCGCGGCCGGCCGAGACATCGAACCCGCGTGGTCCCCGGACGGGACCCGCATCGTATTCGCCTCCGCGCGCGACGACGAGCGCAACCTGCAACTGTACATCATGGACGCGGACGGATCCAACCAGCGCCGCCTCTTCTCCGACGTCCTCTCCTGGGACAACTGGAGCCCAGACTGGTCTCCGGACGGTCAAACCATCGCCTTCCAAAGCAACCGAGACGTCATCCAAAACGGATTTGACCTCTACACCGTAAACATCGACGGCACCAACGAACGTCCCCTCTTTGTTGGAAAGGGGAACCAATACCATCCAGACTGGTCCCCGGACGGCAAAGCCATCGCCTTCGTCAACGACGCTGAAGGCAACGCGGACATCTGGATTGCCAACGCGGACGGGAGCAACGCCCACGCCATAACCCACACATACTGGGACGAAGCCTACCCGCGATGGTCCCCGGACGGCCAGTGGATCCTCTTCCAAAGCAACCGGGACACCTTCTGGAGACTCTACATCATGCGGCCGGACGGAAGTGACGTTCGGATGATCAGCCCGGCCCTTCTGGGCAACGACGTTATGGGCGCCTGGTCCCCAGACGGCAAATTCATCGCATTCTCATCAAATCGCGCCAACAACGACTGGGAAATCTACATCATGGCCCTGGACGGCCACGGCGTCCAACGCCTGACCTTTAACTTCCCGGAAATCATGGATCGCTATCCCGCCTGGGGGAAATGAACATCCTCGGGCACATAACCGTTCACCTTACGCAGACTTCACACTGAACTTAAGGAGTGCATACCTAATGGACTACGTAGAGTCGCTACATTACGTGCTGAGTTTTACCAACCTGGCCCACATGCGCCACGTACCCTACGAAAAGCGCGTGTGGCTCCTGGATCGAATCGAGGGACTTCTGGACGCGCTGGGGCGTCCCCACGACCACTTCCCCGCAGTGCACATCGCGGGGACCAAAGGAAAAGGCTCAACCGCGGCCATGATCGACGCAGTCCTCCAATCCGCAGGACTGCGTCCAGGACTGTACACCTCACCCCACCTTCACACCTTCCGAGAGCGCGTCAGAGTAAACGGCGAACTCATCACCCGGGACGCGTGGGTAGCCCAAGTCAAGCGCATCCAGGCCGTTGTCGACCACCTCCCCCTGCGGCCCAACACCTTCGACGTGCTAACCGCCCTCGCGTTCCGTCACTTCGCGGACGAACGCGTGCCCATCGCCGTGGTCGAAGTGGGCCTGGGCGGGCGCCTGGACTCCACCAACGTCGTCCACCCCGTGCTCACCCTCATCACCTCCTTAGGCCTGGAACACACCGCCATCCTGGGTCCCACCCTACAACACGTGGCCCGAGAAAAGGGCGGCATCATCAAAGACCGCATCCCCGTCATCGTCGCGCCCCAGCCCCCACGAGCCATGGAAGTACTGGAAACCATTGCCGCGGAACGCCGGGCCCCCTTCATCGTCCTTGGCCAGGACTGGCACTACCGGCTGGAAGAGGCCACCCAGCGAGGGATCCGCATCTCCGTGTGGAAGGACGACATCGCCTACACAGACATAGACGTCTCCTTGCGGGGGCGACACCAGGCCATCAACGCGGCCATGGCCATCATTGCCCTGCACACACTAAAGGAACAGGGCTGGCCCATTCAAGAAACGCACATACGAGAAGGCCTGCAACGCGTGCGTTGGCCCGCGCGCATGGAAATCTTGCAAGAACATCCCACCCTCCTGCTGGATGCAGCCCACACCATCGAATCCATGACCCAACTTACCCAATCCATTGAACGCTGGTTCCCGGGACGACGAGTGCACGTCATCTTTGGAGTCTCCCAGGACAAACCCATAGAAGCACTGCTCAACCTCCTCTGGCCACTGGCCGAGACCGTGTTCATCACCCGATCGGAACACCCGCGTGCCGCGTCGCCGGACTTCATCCTGCAACACATGCCCGACTTCCCCGGTCCGGACGTGTACCCATACGCGCGGGTAGAAGACGCGCTGGCCGCGGCCCTGGCATACGCGGAACCCGACGACCTCGTGTGCTCATGTGGGAGCATCTTCCTCTCCGCGGCCGTGCGGGAAATCTGGGCCCACGAATACGGCCATCTCCCCGCGGATGACTGGGTGTACGAAAGCGACTTCCCATACATCCGACGCCCAGCCACCGAACCGAGTAACATCCTTTTGCGTAAACCTTCAAAGGAACGTTAGAATACGTGAAACACGAATCCCGAAACTTGAAAAACGGACGCATATGAACCAAAAAAGTTGGCTTGAAAATCTCGGCTTTGAAGAAGACCTCTTAGACTCCATTGCCCGTTTTCGTGCGGAACGCCATACCATCACCGGGGAAGAAACCCGTGAAGGCGACGTCGAAGACTACATCGTCATCGCGTCCCGAGACACCGTCATCTTTCCCAACATGGTGCTTCCCCTGTTCATCGGACGGGACCGCTCCCTGCGAGCCGTGGAAGAAGCACTGCGGGAGGACGCCCCCCTGCTGGTCGTCGCCCAGCGGGATCCGGACATCGAAATTCCAGAACCCAACGAACTCTACACCATTGGCACGGAAATCTCCATTGGTCGCAGCCTCAACCTGCCCGACGGCACCACCAGCATCCTGGCCCAGGGGGTTCAACGGGTGCGCATCCTCGAATTCGTGCAAATGGACCCCTACATCATGGCGCGGGGCGTCCCCATCATCGAAGGCCATCCCGAGGGCATCGCGGTAGAAGCGCTCATGCGGGTAGTGCTCACCCTGTTCAACCGCTGCGTGGACCTGAACCCCAACCTTCCAGAGGACGCGTACATCGCGGCCATGAACATAGACGAACCAGGATGGCTGGCCGACCTCGTCGCGCACGTCCTCGACCTCAGTCTAGAAGAACGGCAAGAAATCCTGGAAACCCTGGATCCTGTCGAACGCCTGCAAAAAGTCAGCCTCCTCCTGGGCAAGGAACTGGATGTACTGGAACTGGAAAACGAAATCCACGCCCAAGTCCAGCAGGAAATGGACAAAAACCAGCGGGAATGGTTCCTGCGCGAACAAATGCGGGCCATCCAGGCTGAACTGGGAGAACTGGATGACCTGCAGCGGGACATTAACGAACTTCGGGAACGCATCGCGAAAGCGAACCTTCCAGAGGAAGCCCGGGAGAAGGCCGAACGAGAAGTCAACCGCCTGGCCGCGATGCCGGCAGCCGCACCCGAAGTCGCCATCATCCGCACCTACCTGGATTGGATCCTGGGCCTGCCCTGGAACGAATACACCGAAGACAACATGGACATCCAGCGCGCGGCCCAGATCCTGGACGAAGAACACTATGGCTTAGAAAAAGCCAAAGAACGCATCCTGGAACACATCGCCGTGCGCAAACTCGCGCCCGACAAAATGCGCCAGCCCATCCTCTGCTTCGTGGGACCACCGGGCACAGGCAAAACCAGCATGGGCAAATCCATCGCCAAGGCCCTGGGCCGAAAATTCGTGCGCCTCTCCCTGGGCGGAGTTCGAGACGAAGCCGAAATTCGGGGCCATCGCCGCACCTACATCGGAGCGATGCCCGGTCGCATCATTCAAACCATGCGCAACGCGGGATCATCCAACCCCTTGTTCATGCTGGACGAAATCGACAAACTGGGGGTTGACTTTCGGGGCGACCCCGCGGCCGCGCTGCTCGAAGTCCTGGATCCCGAACAAAACCACGCGTTCCTGGACCACTACCTGGACATCCCATACGACCTGAGCAAAGTCATGTTCATCACCACCGCCAATACCCTGTACAGCATCCCGCCCGCACTCCTGGATCGGATGGAGATCATCGAATTTCCGGGCTACGTGGAAAGCGAAAAACTGGAAATCGCCCGACGTTTCCTGGTGCCCCGCCAGTTAGAAGCCCACGGACTCAGCGAATACGGACTCCAATTCCCCCGGGAAACCCTCCTGCGGCTCATCCGGGAATACACCTATGAGGCCGGGGTGCGCAACCTGGAACGGGCCATTGCCAACATCTGTCGCAAAGTAGCCCGTCGCATCGCGGAAGGGAAAAAAGCCCCCAAGCGCATCACCCCATCCATGCTGGAAAAATACCTGGGCCCGCCCTCAAACGCGTACCTCCAAATCGAAAAAGAACCTCAAATCGGCGTCGCCACCGGCCTGGCCTGGACCGAAGGGGGCGGCGACATCACCCTGGTGGAAGTGATGATCATGCCTGGCAAAGGCGCACTTACCTTAACCGGCCAACTGGGAGAAGTCATGCAAGAATCCGCCCAGGCCGCACTCTCCTACGCCCGCGCCCACGCGGAAGACTACGGGTACGGCGACCTGGACTTCGAGAAAATCGACATCCACATTCACCTGCCCGAAGGCGCCGTGCCCAAGGACGGACCCAGCGCGGGCATCACCATGCTCACCGCGTTAGTCTCCGCGCTCAGCGAACGTCCAGTACGGCCTGACGTCGCCATGACCGGGGAAATTACCTTGCGAGGCCGCATCCTGCCCGTAGGAGGCTTAAAGGAAAAACTCATCGCCGCACAGCGGGCAGGGATTAAAACCGTACTCCTGCCCAAGAAAAACGAAAAGGACCTGGCCGACATCCCCAAACGCATGCGCAAGGGCCTGGACATCATCCTGGTCGAACACGTGGATCACGTCCTGGCCACAGCCCTCCTGGACGGGGAATAAAGCGTCCGCCAGCCAACTCCCGATAACTTGAAGAAAATGGGGCTTCCTGGATGACGCAGGGTGCGTTGTGCAGGAAGCCCCATCATTCATTAAGCCCATCAAGAGGGCGGCCGCTTCTCGTGAATAGGCACCAGGAAGAGCAAACTCTTCGTGTGCTGCGCCAAACGTTCCGCTGTACTGCCCAGGAACACCCGATCCAGACCACCTCGCCCGTGGGTGGCCATCATAATCAAATCGACCTGCTCCTCCTCACTCACCTTCAGAATAGTATCCGCAGGCTCGGACCCGGTAATCAGCGCGCGCACATTGTGGCCCTCCTCCCGCAGGACTGAAGCCACATTCTCCAGATAATTCCGTGCCTGCTCCATGGCTTGCTGCCGTAACTCCTCCACCACGTCAGCCAGGGCACCGTACAACTCCGCTTCCGGCACCACAGGCACAGTGAGGAGAATAATCTCCGTGTGGAAGGACTCATCCACAGCCCGCACATAGGGCAAAACCCGCTCCGCGAACTCAGAACCGTCCAAAGGCACCAGAATCTTGCGGAATTGCGGTCGCTTCAACCGGTCCTCCGCGGTAAGCGGAGCCATGAGCACAGGCTTGACGCTCAACTGCAAGATCTTGCTGGCAATGCTGCCCAGCACCCATCGGGAAACTCCCGAACGCCCGTGCGTGCGGATCACCAGGAGGTCCACACCCAACTCCTGGGCCAGACTGTTAATCGTCTCGGCTGCCGGCCCAACGCCCACCTTGTAATCCACTGTAATTCCCTTCCTCCGCAGCCTATCCGCCACCTGTTGGAGATAACTCTCCTTCTCCTCGCGTCCCTTCTGAATCTTCTCATGGGTGGAAGAAAGGGCCAGCAAACTGCGCCCCAATCGCAACACCGAAACCAACGTCACGCGGGCGTTATACGTCTTAGCCAGCAACTCCACCAGGGGCAGCACCTGCTCGGAATACTCGGAGCCATCCAGGGGCACCATGATATGCTGAGGCCGTGCCACCCGTCCTCGCCAGCGCTCGCCCACATTGGGCACAGGCTGCCACATTCCCTCCGCGGGCTGGAGCACCAGCGTCTCCGACGGAAGTTCCAGCCCTTCTCCCGGGGGAATGCCCAACCCCCACATGGCTTCTTCCAGTTCGCCCAACCGCTCCTCCAGCGGGGAGGGATCTCCCAACTTGTTGCGGAAGTACGTAAAAGCCGCGTACAACAAAGGAATGAGGACAAAGTACATCCACGCCCCTTCGCGCATCCGCTCGGCGAAAATAATGACCGTGGCAATCGTCGTCAGCAACGCGGCCAGCAAACTTCCAACCAGCGTGACCGCGTGGGCCACATCGAACGCCTCGCGCAACTCCCGGAAGAGACGCTTCATCACTGCCCAGGAAGTCATGCTCAGCAGAATGAACACACCGGCAGCGTACAGGGAGAGATACGTCTCCTCACTGGTGCCGAAAATAAGAAACATCAGGGAAACGATCCCCACCTCAAGCCACACCGGCATATCTGCCACCCCGTACTTATTGCGTTGGCCCAAAATCGGAGGAATATAATGCCGATCCTTGAGACCTAAGGCCAGGTTTTGAATGCCCTGGGCACTGGCAGCGGACGCGGAGAGCAGCACCACCACACCGATAAGGGTACCCACGTACGGCAGCGGGTCGGGCAGCAGGTAATCCATCGTCTGGGTGAACACAGACACGTGCTCATTCATGGGATCGGCCACCTTAAAAATGGCCGGCCCGGTGATGAGCATAGTCGCGCCAGTGGACCCCATAATGATGAGCAAACTACCAAAGGCCTTGCGGGCCTTCTCCTCAGGCGACCCTTCGTACGCGGCCACCAAATTAGCAAACACCTCAATACCGGTCATCAGGGCGAGAATGCGAGCATACCCGGCCAGCGTGTAATGAATGTAGGGCGGGACAAAAGCCTTTAAGTGCAACGGAGGCAAATGAAGACCCAACTTCCATATCGTGGCAATGTTCATTGCCCACAACAGAGCAAGCACAGCCAACGTGGCCGGACCAAACACCCGGGCCGCCCACTTCGGCCCCAAATTGACAATCCACCCAGTAAGGACACTCAGCAAAATGGCCACAATCACACGACCATTCAACCCAAGGACCAGGGGTTCATTGAGTACGGCAAACCGGTCCGCAATGAACGTAACCAGGGCGGCCATACTGACCAGGAACGTCAACGTGTACTCAATGAACGTGATCCCCGCGTTGATCTTGACGGCCCAGCCGCCGAACTCCTCCTCAGTGAGACCGCTGCCGCCACTCCCGTCGGTCACCCAGCGCATCACCAGACGGTACATGGCCGCAACGACCGCTACCGTCAGAAGCACCAACCAAATGCTGGCGCCAAAGGTCACCTTCGCGACGCCGGCGGCGACGATAAGTTTCAGAAAAGGCCCGAATACGTACAGGGGGGAAGTTGCGGGATCGCCACCACCGGCCAAGGCCCCTTCAAACGCGTTGGACAACTTCCGAGAAACCGCATGTGCCATTGTTCTCCTCCTTGATACCCCAACGTCCACAGTCCACAGACACACACACCACCATGCATCCGTTTTTGCTTATACCCCTTCCGCCTCCTGTCCCGAACTCACCTCCTCACTCCTCAAGAATTCCATCCCCCCTGACACACGCCGCCACCTCACAGCACGAATGTTCCTCCACCTGGGGAAGATGACCTTACGAACGGCCGGGTACACCGTCTGAAGAAAGGGCCATATGGGAAAACGACAAATCCATGACCAAGACCTGATGTTGCAACTCCCACATACGCCGATAAAACCCCTCTCGAGAGAGCAACTCCTGCTCCGTACCCCGTTCCACAACCCGTCCATGCGAAAGCACAATAATCTCATCCACCGCGTCTAAGCCCACCAACCGGTGCGTGATGATGAGCATCGTGCGGTCAGCCATCAACTCAAACACCGAAGCCAGAATCTCCTGTTCGACCAGCGGGTCCAAATTAGCCGTGGCCTCATCCAGAATGAGAATGGGTGGATCCTTGAGGAGCGTTCGCGCAATGGCCAAACGCTGCCGCTGTCCCCCGCTCAGACGCAACCCCTGTTCCCCAATCCACGTATCATACCCGTCCGGCAAACTCATAATGAACTCATGAATCTGCGCCCGTTGCGCCGCGGCAACGATCTCCTCCTCAGTCGCATCGGGCTTTGCCAGCAGCAAATTATCCCGCACTGTTCCGTTGAAAAGATAGGTGTTCTGGGAGATAACACCGATAAACCGTCGGACATCGTCCTGGTGGTACGAACGCAACTCATGGCCTCCCAGCCAGATATGCCCTTCCTCATATTCCCAAAAACGCAAGAGCAAATTCACCAGAGTGGACTTGCCCGCGCCACTGGGGCCCACCACCGCCAACTTCCCCCCTTCGGGCAGGTGAAAACTCACATCTACCAGTGCAGGAGGGTCTGTCGGCCGGTAACGGAACGTCAAATGCTCCACGCGAACACTGTAATCACGCGGGGCGGGCGAAGGCGATGGGGGATCCTTGACCGCGGGCTCAGCGTCCACAATCTCAAAAAGACGCCGGGCCGCGGCCAAACTACCTTCCAGGTGCTGAAACACACCAGGCAGAGGCATCACAGCCTCGAAACTGGCCATAATCGCCATGACAACAACGGCCAGGTACACACCGTTCATGTGGCCCGCGTGGACTAAAGGCACAGCAACGGCCAAAGCAGCGGCCACTGCCGCGTACACAAGGAACGACGACAGCGCCACCTGTACCCCTGTAATACGGGCCATCCGCGCCTGCAAGCGATCCCACTCCTCGCTGAGCCCGCGCACACGCGCCCGATGAGATTCCTCCTGTCCATAGGCCAGCAGGTCCGCCTCACCCTGAACCCCGTCAACCAGGGCCGCGTTAAGTTCAGACCGCACCGAAATCATTCGGGTCCCCAACGTGCGGCTGAGATATCTCGTCAGCAGAGGAACCCCCACTCCGGCAATGAGCAAAAACAACGTAAAGACCGCCGCCAGTATCACCGAGAAAGGCGCCAGAATCCCCCACATCAGCGCTAACGTCATCGCGGCAATGACCGGAGGCGCCAAAACCCGCACGTAAAAATGCTCCAAACTCTCCACATCGGCCACAATGCGGGTGAGCAAATCCCCACTCTGAAATTGCAGCAAACGGGCAGGAGCCAACGGCTCCAGCGCCCTGTAAAACCACACCCGCAACCGCGCCAGAAGACGAAAGGCAACATCATGGGCGGTTAAACGCTCCGCGTACCGGAAGAGCCCACGCGAGATGCCGAAAAAGCGCACCATGGCAATGGGCACGTGCAGCACCGCGATGGACGGGTGCAGCGCGGAACGCGAGATAATATACGCAGACGTGGCCAGTAAGCCAATGCCGCTGGCGATGGTTGCCATGCCCAAACTGGCTGCCAGCGCCATGCGCTTCGCAAACGGTCTCACCAGCCCAACAAGCCGCCAAAATGTCGAACGCTGTTCCATCGCTCTCCCATTTCCCCCAAGATGCATCCGTTCCGCCTACCCGGGCCCTGGCACATCATATGCCATCGGCCTTAACGAGTCACACCCCACCGTACGCGCTGACCAACCGTCGATACAACCCATCCCGCAACAGCAGCGTACTGTGTGTGCCGCTCTCCACCACCACCCCATCAGAGAGAACCACAATCTGATCCGCGTCGTACACCGTGTTCAAACGATGCGCAATAATCAACGCGGTACGTCCCTCCAACAACCGGGAGACCGCTTCCTGGAGGAGCGCTTCATTCTCCGGATCAAGATTGGCTGTGGCCTCGTCCAGGATGAGCAAAGGGGCATCCTTGAGAAAGGCGCGCGCCAGCGCCAACCGCTGTGCTTGCCCTCCACTCAACCGAGCCCCCCGTTCGCCAATAACCGTATCATACCCATCGGGCAACTCCCGGATAAACCCATCCGCGTGAGCCAACCGCGCCGCTTCCACCACCTTCTCCATGGGCGCGTCGGGACGAGCCAGGCGGATGTTATCTGCCACCGTACCGTGAAAGAGATAAGGCATCTGCGGCACCCAGGCCACATACTGACGCCAGGCATGAACATCCCACGCGGATAAAGAACGGTCGTCCACCCAAATACGCCCCTTGTCCGGCTCAATAAAGCGGAGGAGTAAATGTGCAATCGTGCTCTTCCCCGCGCCGCTCGGTCCCACCAGGGCTACCTTCTGGCCTTCCTGCACAGCAAAAGTCACCCCGCGCAACGCTGGTCTCTTTCCCCCCTCGTACGCATACCACACATCCTCAAAGCGAATGTTGAACCGACGTGGTCGCGTCACCACAACCGGACCAGCCGAGAGGGCCCGACGGGGCAACGGTGTATTCAAAATCTCGAAGATGCGTTGAGCCGCCGCGGTTCCCGACATGCCCGCGTGGAACTTCGCGCCCAATTCCCGCAAGGGCATGTAGAATTCCGGCGCCAGGATGAGCACGAACAGCGCGCGCTGAAACAGCAGTTTACCGTAAAGAAGGCGCAGTCCGATTTCCACAGCAATAAGCGCGGTGCTAATCGTCGCCATCAACTCCAACACCAGCGCGGAGAGAAACGCGACCCGCAGCACTCCCAACGTGGTGCGCCGGAACTGATCGCTGATCTCCGCAATCGTCTTCACCTGCTCACGGCTACGCCCCAACATCTTCAAGGTGGTGAGCCCCTGCAGCACATCCAGGAAATGAGCACTCATGCGGCTCAGCGTACCCCATTGCCGCTTCGTCATCCGGTCGGCGATGCTCCCAATCAGCATCATAAACATGGGAATAATCGGGGCGGTCACCGTCATCACCACCGCGGACAACGTGTCCTGGGTGAGCACGATGAGCACAATGGTCAGCGGCACCAGCGCGGAGGTGGCCAATTGGGGGAGGTATTGGCTAAAGTACGCGTCCAGGGCCTCAACCCCTTCTACCACGGTGTTCGACAACTCCCCACTGCGCTCCCCGCGCGCGTACGTGGGGCCCAGTGCGAACAAATGGGCCATAAGCCGGTCGCGCAATTCCTTCTTCACGCGGCCACTCACCCGCTGGGCTGACACCTCGCGCGTCCACAGGGCCAGACTTCGCGCCGCGCTGAGAAGCAGGAGGAGCAGCACACCGGTCCGGACCTCGCGCCATCCCGCGTGCTGTAAGAACACGCGATCGATGACATCGGCCAAGACATACGCCTGGCCGACCAGGATCACCCCAACCAAAAGGCCCATCCCCACCGTGATAAACAGCGCGGTGCGGGCCCTTTTTGCCTCACGAAACAATCGTTTATCAACCATGGGTCATACCGAAATCCTAGAGTCGAAGAGGGTAAGTTGAGAACGGAAGGACCTTTTTCCACATCCTGCGCGGGGTGATGCCCCACTCTGTACGGAGTTCGCGAACTGAGCGTCCAATTCCCCACGCGGCACATATCCCTCACGGGGTGAACAGGGACGCGTCAGGCCGGGCAAGCGGAGAAATCCCCACTTGCCCGGCGCACCCTCAGAAAGGAGGCGACAACGCAACACTTAGTACTCCAGTTCCGTCTCGCGGGTAATCCGTTGGCGGAAAGTATAATACGTCCAGCCCTGATACACCAACACAATGGGCACGAAGATAAAGGCCACAATCGTCATCACCTTCAGCGTGTACGGGCTGGAGGAGGCATTGTAGATGGTGAGATTATAAGCGGCGTCAATGCTGGATACCATCACGTTGGGGTACAGCGCGGCGAACACCGAAATGGTGAAGAAAGCAATGGCCGCGCCGGTCCACCCAAACGCGCACCCATCACGGCCTTGCTTGCTTCGCAGCCCAGCCACCACCAGCGCGACCGCGGCAATGACCGTGGCCACAATAGACAGGATCTTCCCGCTGGAGAAGGACATCCAGATGAGGAAGAGACCCGCCAGGACAATGGTGATAGGCCACACCTTTTGGGCCGTCGCGCGAGCCCGTTCCATTACCGGCGATCCCGTCTTCAACGTCAGGAAATAAGCGCCGTGCAGAATGAACGCGCTCAACGTGGCCAAGCCGCCCAACAGGGTGAAGGGGCTCAGCAGGTCGAAGAAATTGCCCACAAACGTCATGTTCTCGTCAATGGGTGTTCCCTTCACCAGGTTGGCCACTGCCACGCCCCAGAGGATGGCCGGAATCAAACTCCCGAAGAAGATGGCCCAATCCCACAGGTTGCGCCAGGCCTGGGATTCCACCTTGCTGCGGTACTCAAAGGAGACCGCGCGGACAATCAACGCAGCCAGCAACAAGAACAACGCAATGTAGAACCCGCTGAACAGGGTCGCGTACCAGTTGGGGAACGCAGCAAAGATCGCACCGCCCGCGGTGATCATCCACACCTCATTGCCATCCCAGAAGGGACCAATCGTGTTGATGATCATGCGTCGCTCTTCGTCATTCTTGCCCAGGAAGGGGAGCAAAATGCCGACACCGTAGTCGAACCCCTCCAGGAAGAAGAAACCAATGAATAAAACCGTGATCAATATGAACCACAGGGTGTTCAAATCCATGACCCACCTCCTATTAATAAGCCATTGCGGCGGAAGATTCGGCCTCTTCAGCGCCCGCGTGCGCGTAGCGCACCAGCAAGTACACATCCGCGATAATCAGGAGACCGTAAACCACGATGTAGCCGATGAGGGAGAACCACAGGTCACCCGTGCCCAGGTTCGGGGAAACCGCGTCCTTCGTTTGCAGCAAACCGTACACAATCCACGGCTGACGTCCTACCTCAGCCATGATCCAACCGAAGGAGTTCGCAATGTACGGCAGGATGAAGGACCACCCCATCACGGCCAGATACCATCCCGGAATCTCCGGCTTCTTCAAGTACCAGACGCCCAACAGCGCCAACAGGATAATCAGCAACCCGGCTGTCACCATGATGCGGAAACTCCAGAAGGTCAAAGCCACCGGAGGTACGTAATCACCGGGGCCGTACTTCTCCTCGTACTCCTTCTGGATGTCCTTAATACCCCGCACCTCGCCGCTGAACTTGTTGTACACCAGGAAACTGAGGAAGCGCGGGATCTTAATCTCAGCCGAATTCTGCTGGGCATCCTCGTGGACCATGGCAAAGAGGAGGAAGTCCGCGGGATCCTCGGTCTCCCACAGCGCCTCGGCCGCGGCCATCTTCATGGGCTGGGAGTGGGTCAGATACTGGCCCTGAATGTGGCCAACAAGGGCAACCATGACCGAACCGATGAGTGCATACACGACGCCCCAGCGCAAAGCCGTGCGGTACAGGTCCTGAGGAGAAGTGCGACGGATCAGGTGATACGCGGCCACCGACGCGACAAAAATGCCCGCGGTGGTCATCCCGGCGAAGAACACATGCGGCCACTGCACTCGCACGTTGGGGTTGGTCGCCACCTCGAAGAAGTTCGCCATCAGAGCCCGACCGGTCTCCGGATCAATCTTGTAGCCCACAGGCTCCTGCATAAAGGAGTTCGCGATGAGGATCCAGAGCGCGGACAGGTTGGAACCAATGGCCACCAACCACGCCGCCGCGAGGTGGGCCTTCTTGGACAACTTCTCCCAACCAAATACCCACACGCCTATGAATGTGGACTCCATGTAGAAGGCCAGAAGCGCCTCAATGGCCAACGGTGCGCCGAAAATGTCACCCATGAAACGGGAATACTCGGACCAGTTCATGCCGAACTGGAACTCCTGCACCAGACCCGTGGCGACACCGATGGCGAAGTTAATGAGGAACAACTTCCCCCAGAACTTGGCCAACTTCTTGTACTTCTCATCGCCCGTGCGCACATACTGCGTTTCCACAATGGCGATGAGCACCGAAATACCCAAGGTCAGGGGGACGAAGAAGAAATGATACACCGTAGTGATGGCAAATTGCCATCGAGACAAGGTCAATACATCCATGATGCACCTCCACTAGAATGATAATGAATAAAGCAACACATGGACGGCCCTACAAATGACCTGATAAAATACCGCTTTTCACTCCACCGGCGTGCGGTGGAGTATATACGTTGCCACCGCCAACAACACGATGGTAACGCCCAATAACAACAACTCCTCCAGGATAAGTCGGAACTGTGCGGGATCACGCAGGTTTGCCTGTTCTGCAGTGATGACCAACATCCGGCGAATAGCCGCAATAATGCCGATGATTAAAAACGGATCAGGGCTCAACGTGTGCTGATAGAGGGAAACCCGAATCGTGTGGAGAATCTCCACCAGCATCATCACCAACAGCATCGAATTCAATAACGTCAGCACACCCTCGTGAACGTGGGGGCCAGATGAGAGCACGAAAGTGTGAAGTGTGGTGTATAGAAGAACAATCGCGGCCACACCCAAGATCAGGGCAATGAGATAGTACAACCCCTCTTCCAGAAAATCCACTGCTCGCAGGAAAATAGCCCCGCGCTTCAAAACCCCCCAAGTGCCCTGGGAAGACCGTTCGTCACCCATTTGCACCGCCTTCTCCCCCTCACATGCCTCAATGAAATGCCAGCATGTCGCACATTCCCACCAACCTATAATACGCGGCGCAACTTCCTCATGTCAAGGCTCTTTCGGCGTACCCCAGACTACTCCATTTGGGTGAGTGACCATCCCCCTTTTGGGGGATGGTCAACGAGGGAAACGGCCCAGAAAACGCACATCCCCCCTCAAGGAGGACCAAACATTGCCCAATCAGACATCAAACCCCTTCACCAAAGTTTTACACACTCATGGGTACATGGCATACTAATGAACAACGAGGGAAAAGCGAGGTTTCAAACTCCCTCCAACCTACACGTCCAACATCACACCAACGGGAGGTCATATGGGCAACATCTTCCAAGCCATCTTCAAACGCAGTCCCATGGCCCGATCCACACGCGCCTACGACTTCGGCTTACAGCACCTCCCCTTACCGGACACCCCGTGGATCTTGGAGATCGGCACAGGGCAGGGACACGGCGTCGCCCACCTTTCACGCACCTTGCCCAACGCTCACATCGTCTCCCTGGACATCACACTGGCCAACTTTCACCGGGAACAATTGCAATTCGGACCGCGTGAACCTTACATTATCCAAGCCAGCGCGCCGTACCTCCCCCTGGCCCACGCGTCTATGGACGCGGTGCTCCTCATTATGACCTTTCACTGTCTGCCAGAACCGCAACGAGTTCTGGACGAGGCCGCCCGTGTTCTCCGCCCGGGCGGGCACATCCTCATCGCGGATGTGGACGGACGCCACTGGATGGCCCGGCCGTTCGAATGGGTGGAGCACGCGTTCATCAGCCCCTACACTCGCGCTTACCCTCCCCACGTCCTGACCCGTATGCTCAACCAGGCAGGCTTTGACCAGGTTGCCATCCACAAACGGCCGGGCAAGGAAAAGGGCTTTATGATGTGGGTTGTGGCACAGAAAGGAGGGAAGACACCCTCTCCTGGATGAGCCTCTCCAGCGAAGGTTCACCCAGGACCTGAAGTTCATAGCGAACCCGGTCGGTGGGGTGCTCAATTCGGGCTACCCGTCGAATGTCAATGGGAGTGGCCACAAGCACCACATCACAGGGCGTGGCGTTAATCGTGGCTTCCAGTTCCGCGATTTGTTGATCCCCATACCCCATTGCAGGTAGCAAAGGACCAATGTGAGGGTATTTTCGAAACGTCTCCCGAATAGAGCCCACCGCGTACGGGCGAGGATCGACCAGTTCAGAGGCACCGAACTTCTGCGCGGCTACCACCCCCGCGCCAAAGGGCATTTCCCCATGAGTCAGGGTGGGACCATCCTCGATGACCAGCACTCGCTTGCCCCGCAACGCGAGGGGATCCTCCACAAAGATGGGGCTGGCAGCCTCCACAAGAATGGCCTGGGGATTCAACTCGCGGACATTTTCCCGCACCTGACGCACCTGTTCCGCGGACGCGGTGTCCACCTTGTTGATGACCACGATATGGGCCATGCGCACATTGGATTCCCCTGGATAATAGCGGGCTTCGTGGCCCGCGCGCAGGGGATCCACCACCACAATGTGGACATCCGGCCGGAAGAAGGGCAGGTCGTTATTGCCACCATCCCAAAGAATTACATCCGCTTCCTGCTCTGCCATGTCCAGAATGCGGGCATAATCCACTCCCGCGAACACCACGTTTCCCCGATCCAGGTGGGGCTCATACTCTTCCCGCTCCTCAATGGTGCAGTGATAGCGATCTAAATCCTCGTAGGAGGCAAAGCGCTGAGCCACCTGCTGGGTCAGGTCACCGTAGGGCATGGGGTGACGCACCACAGCCACTTTTAATCCCATCGCGCGCAGCACGTCGGAAACATAACGGGTGGTTTGGGATTTGCCGGATCCTGTGCGCGCCGCGCACACCGCGATAACCGGCTTGCGCGCGGATAACATGGTGCGCTGAGGGCCCAGGAGCATGAAATCCGCCCCCGCGGCCAGCGCGCGCGATGCGCGATGCATCACGTACTCATGGGAAACATCACTGTACGCGAAGACAACAGTGTCCACGTGCAAGTCACGAATGAGGCGCTCCAACTCATCCTCGGGGTAAATGGGAATACCTTGGGGATACAGGGGACCGGCCAACATTGGAGGATAGACACGCCCTTCAATGTTGGGAATTTGGGTCGCGGTGAACGCGACCACTTCGTAACGGGCGTTATTGCGGAAGACCACGTTGAAGTTGTGGAAGTCGCGGCCAGCCGCGCCCATAATGAGAACCCGTTCTCGCGCCATTGCGAGCCTCCTTGAAAGGTCTTCTCATTTAGGAGTGGGATACTGCCCGCTTGGGACGTTTTCCCCGGCGCCCATCCCGTCGTGGCGTATCCTCCAACCCTAAAGTACGCACCACAGCACCCAGTACCCCGTTGACAAACCGCGGGCTACTCTCCGACCCGAACATCTTTGCTAACTCTACGGCCTCGTTAATCACTACTTTAATGGGCGTGTCCACCGAAGGTTCGGTCAACTCCCAAATAGCCATGCGCAAGATGTTGCGATCCACAATGGCTAACTGATCCACCGGCCATTCAGGCGCGTGTTGTGAGATGATACGGTCCAACTCCTCGCGCCGCTTCAACACTCCGTACACTAGGTTCTGCATTAACTCGGTGGCCGGAGGAGGCAATGGGTGCGCTTGCAAGCGCCGGTGCACCACCTCGTCAGGGTTGTGGTTCACACTGTCGATCTCAAATAAGGCCTGTAAGGCCAACATTCGCGCTCGTTGTCGTGGTTTCATCGCGTTCTACTGTGGGATTCGGTGATCACGTCTTCGATGTATACGTAGACAGCATCCACAGGCATACCGACCATTTCTTCCAGCGCATCCCGGATGTGCTGTTGGAGTGACTGTCCCAACTCCTGCGCGCTCACACTGCCATCGGCCACCACGTGAACTTCCGCGGTGACGTGATTATCCTCAACCAGGACGGCTACCCCAGGGCCCATCGCGGCCTTTCCTTTAAAAGGGCGCCCGGGGCGAAAGGGCTTGCGATGGGCCAAACGGGCCACGCCTGGGTGTTGCAGCGCGGAAAACTTCACCACTGTTAACAGCACATCCGGCGCAATGGTAATATGTCCAATTGTCTCCTCGGCCATCATCCTCATCTCCCACTACATCACCAAACCGCCATCCACAACCAACACGTGTCCGGTGATAAAGGAAGCATCATCGGACGCCAGAAACGCCACAGCCGCAGCCACGTCCTCCGGAGTGCCCGGCCGTCCCAAGGGAGTCATCTCCAACAAATTCTTGATGGCTTCCTCTGGCAGCACCTCGGTCAAGGCGGTGGGAACATATCCCGGAGCAACAACATTGACGGTGATGTTCCGAGAGCCCACCTCCTTGGCCAGGGCCTTTGTAAAGCCGATCATCCCCGCCTTGGAAGCGGAATAATTGGTCTGGCCAGGCAACCCGCTGATCCCGGACACGGATGAGATGTTGATAATGCGCCCGTAGCGCTGTTTCATCATCCCGCGCAACGCGGCTCGTGTCACATTATAACACGATTTCAGGTTGATGTTAATCACCGTGTCCCAGTCGTCCTCTTTCATCATCACCAACAGATTATCACGGGTGGTGCCCGCGTTGTTCACCAGGATGTCTATACGACCAAAGTGTTTTATCGCTTCCTTGACCAGCCTTTGGGCCGCCTTAAAGTCGGACACATCTGCCTGAATGGCGACGGCTTCGCCCCCTTGTGCTTTAATCGCATCGACGACCTCTTGGGCGGCCTCCGCGCTGCGATTGTAATTCACGACCACCTTGCATCCTTCCTCAGCCAGGCGCAAGGCAATACCACGACCAATGCCTCGCGATGCACCGGTCACAAGAGCGACTTTTCCTTCCAGACCACGCATAACGTCTCCTCCTCGGGTGGAATTAAGGTGAGATGGACGTTGATTATCAGCGCGTCACACGTGCAATGTGTAACGCTTCTCCACGTAAAGAGAACAGATAAGGGTCTGTTGATGAGCGTACTCTCCCCATGGAAACAAAAAAGGACACGGTGTACCGTGTCCTTGGCATCAGGATTCTAGCCAGGCAGCCAACTGATCGGCGGTTCCGAGATTTTGTCGCCTTAACTTGCGATTGATGCGCTTTACCAGCCCTGTGAGCACATCTTTGGGCCCAATTTCCACAAATGTGTCTACCCCCACGCTGGCCATGTACTGGACACTCTCGGTCCAGCGCACGGGGGAGGTCAACTGGGCTATGAGTAAATCCTGTATCTCCTGCACATCCGTTGTTGGACGAGCACTGGCGTTCATCACCACGGGTATTTGGGGAGGTTGCATAGGGGTGGCACGTACCGCGGCAGCGAACTCGTCGGTCACCACGGCCATTAATGGGGAGTGGGCCGCGATGCTCACGGCGAGCCGAACCACGCGCCGCGCGTTGGCAGATTCGGCCAACTCGATAGCGCGGTTCAACGCGGGCAGCGCGCCGGAAATGACCACCTGTCCGGGACAATTATCATTGGCCACTTGCACAGGCGCGCCCGTTTCCTCACGCGCCTGCCGACACACCTCCGCCACAGTGTCCAAATCCAGCCCTAACACAGCGGCCATCCCACCGGGGGAACGTTCACCCGCGAGTTTCATCAATCGCCCGCGTTCTCGGACCAATTTGAGGCCGTCCTCAAAGGAAAACACCCCGGCCGCGTAAAGAGCACTGTACTCCCCCAGGGAATGACCTGCCACAAAATCAGGGGAAACGTCTGGACGGCGCCCGCGCACGACGGCAAGCACGGCCGCGCTGTGCACGTAAATGGCCGGTTGAGCGTTCACCGTATCCGTTAGCACGTCCGCGGGGCCCTCAAAACACACGTGGGAAAGAGGCGCACCCAAAATGGCGTCGGCCTGAGCACACACAGCCGCCGCCTCGGGGTACGCCTCCACCACATCCTTGCCCATCCCCACGAACTGCGATCCCTGACCGGGAAAGATCCACGCTTGTTTGGACATAACCGACGCCCTCGTAAGAAAGATGCGCCCATGTCGCGTTCGACATGAGGTCGCCTCGCGGTTCCCCTGGGGAACCGATTACCCCCACGGGGCACTCCCTTTATTCCTCTTCCTCAATCTCCAACACCTGTTCGCCCTTGTAGTACCCACAGTAGGGGCACACGGCATGAGAGCGATGCTTGTGATGGCAGCGCGGGCACTCCACCAGGTGAATGGCCGGCAGGCCATGATGGGCACGCCGTCGATTACGTCGTCCACGAGAAACTTTACGCTTGGGTAAGGGTGTCATTGTCCTAACGCCTCCGAAATATCAGATTGCAATATCCACCGGTTCATGGTCACTGTTGTACGTGAAATTCCAACAAAGCCGCCCAGCGCGGGTCAATCTCCTCGGTCTCACACTCATGTGGACCTTCGTTCAAGTTCGCGCCACACACCGGGCACAATCCTTTACAATCCTCTGAACACAAGGGTTGCATGGGCAACGAAATTATCAAATCCTGTCGCACCACCTCGGTAATGTCCAGGATGTGCTGGGCATCTATTAACAACGCCTTGTCGTCGGTCCACTCCTGCCAGGGCAAAGATGCTCCCGTGTACACTTCTACCGTTGGGTAATACTCCTCCTCAATGTCCACATCCATCTCGTAAAATGCGGGAGCCAAACACCTGCTGCACGTCATCTGGACGCGTGTGTGCACCGTTCCCTTAACCAGAATTCCCGCCTGAGTGCGCATCAACCTCACGTGGCCGGAAATTGGTTGCACCAGGTCGGCGTCTTCGGTCAGGTGCTCCAGCACGCGTTCTTCAAAATCGTATTCTCGAAAGTCCCCTACCGGCCCTTTGAGCAGGCCAGACACATTGAACTGCATGGTCATACCCTCGTTTCGCGCCCAACCTTCGCGCGATTGCGGCAATAAAACGCACGAACGTACGCCATGGAAAAATCCAGGCGGAAGATTATAAAAGTCGGATCTCACCTTGTCAATTCTAGCACACTCTCTCGGAAACGCATAGATACAAGGGAACACCTGAGCATGGGTGAAAATTGCACAAAACGCCCGGCAACTGGACGTTGCGGGCTTCGTTTGCCAAGCCCCCTGGCGGGGGCTGCGCCCAACCGCCCCGGCGGTTTCGCAGGTGAAGGCCGCAATTTCAACTGCCGGCCGCCTCTGGGGCCCACCGCCCTTGCCGCGGCCAGCGTCCGTGGGTGGGAACTGCACAGAACGCCCGGCAACTGAAAGTTGCGGGCTTCGTTTGCCAAGCCCCCTCGCGGGGGCCACCCCCAACCGCCCCCGGCGGTTTCGCAGGTGAAGGCCGCAGTTTTCAACTGCCGGCCGTCCCGGGGCCCAACGCCCTCGGCCGCGGCCAGCGTTCATGGGTGGAGCCGCGCAAAACGCCCGGCAACTGGACGTTACGGGCTTCGCTTGCCAAGCCCCCTGGCGGGGGCTGCACCCAACCGCCCCCGGCGGTTTCGCAGCCGAAGGCCGCAGTTTCCAACTGCCGGCCGTCTCGGGGCCCAACGCCCTTGGCCGCGGCCATCACCCGCGGGTGGAAATCGCACAGAACGCCCGGCAACTGGACGTGCAGTTTCCAATTGCCGGCCGTGTCGGGGCCCAACGCCCTCGGCCGCGGCCATCACCCGCGGGTGGAGCCGCACAAAACGCCCGGCAACTGGACGTTGCGGGCTTCGTTTGCCAAGCCCCCTGACGGGGGCTGCGATTAACCGCGCCTGGCGGTTTCGCCCCACGAAGGCCGCAGTTTCCAACTGCCGGCCGTATCGGGGCCCATCGCCCCTCGGCCGCGGCCATCGTCCGTGGGTGGAAGCCGCACAGAACGCCCGGCAACTGGACGTTGCGGGCTTCATTTGCCAAGCCCCCTGACGGGGGCTGCGATTAACCGCCGCAGGCGGTTTCGCAGGTGAAGGCCGCAGTTTTCAACTGCAGGCCGTGTCGGGCCCCAACGCCCCCGGCCGCGGCCATCGTTCGTGGGTGGGAACTGCACAGAACGCCCGGCAACTGGACGTTGCGGGCTTCGCTTGCAAAGCCCCCTGGCGGGGGCTGCACCCAACCGCCCCCGCGGTTTCGCAGCCGAAGGCCGCAGTTTCCAACTGCAGGCCGCCTCCGAGCCACACTGCTCCCCGGCCGCGGCCATCGTTCGTGGGTGGAAGCCGCACAGAACGCCCGGCAACTAAAAGTTGCGGGCTTCGTTTGCCAAGCCCCCTGGCGGGGGCTGCGACCAACCGCCCCGGCGGTTTCGCAGGTGAAGGCCGCAGTTTCCAAAAGACCAGCAGAATAAATGCGGTTCCGAAATTCATCCATCCCCTTGACATAGTCCACAACTTCGCGTAAAATTCTACACGAAGGTACCTAAACCAAGCCCTTCATCGTAGCCCACAAGGAGAGCGAACCATGGCCGAAGAAAAGCAACCCGTCCTGTTTGAA
>Ga0256914_1000376_pt1 | contig 43772 bp, 38 predicted proteins | sample HulkmetaG_FD_191571 | JGI IMG/M metagenome (GOLD analysis project Ga0256914, IMG submission 191571) | Hydrothermal chimney microbial communities from Main Endeavour vent field at the Juan de Fuca Ridge, Pacific Ocean - Hulk | ecosystem: Environmental > Aquatic > Marine > Hydrothermal vents ...
GGCTACCTTTTGCCCCTTGAGCTTGTGGAGGAGATTTGCCGGGTTGAGTACGCCAAAGCTAGGCCAAATGAGGCGCTCGCTCTCCTCCGGCGTCCGGATCACCAGGAGACGATCCCGATAGGGTAGGGGACCGGGGCCATAGCCCAAGACCAACGCAGCCTTTTTCTCAAGCAAGATCTCCCGTGCCTTTTCTCTGATTTTTTCGGTGAGCATGATCAGCCCTCTCACAGGACTTTACGAAACTTGACGTTTGGCCCAAGGGCCTTGATCTTTTCGGTCACCTCCGTAACCACCTTGGCAAAGACTTCCGCTTCGGAGGCCGAAACCCAGGCAAACTGGACCCTTTCGGGTTCAAAGCCCACGAATTCGAGCAATTTCTTGAGCAAGAAGAACCGCCGCCGGGCAAAGAGATTCCCCGTAAGATAGTGACAATCTCCGGGGTGACAACCGGAAACCAGGACCCCATCGGCTCCAGACTTTAGAGCGTCGAGAATCATGGCAGGAGAGACGCGACTCGAACACGGCACACGCACCACCCGGATACTAGGGGGATATCTGAGCCGCGAGACACCGGCCAGATCTGCCCCCGCATAACTACACCAATTACACAAAAAGGCTACGATTTTGGGCTCCCAAGACATAGACCTCTCTCCCTTAATACCAAATCCTGCCAAAAGCGGCTTCCACCGCCGCTATTACTGGTTCTTCACCTAGATTCTTGACCTGAATCGCCCCACATCTACAGGCGGCTGCACAATTACCACAACCCTTACAGAGGGAAGCATTGATCACAGAAACCAGACCAAAAGGCTTGACCTCTTCAAGCCTTGGGGCGTGATACGGACACAGGGACACACATTGACCGCAAGCCGTACACTTTCGTGGATCTACCTCCGCCACCAAACTTTCAGCCGGAAGTTCTTCTCGTGCCAGGATAGTCGCAGCCCGGCTGGCCGCTGCCAGAGCCTGGGCTAGACTCTCCTCGGCGAATTTCGGGTAATGACAAAGACCTGCCATGAAAACCCCATCGGTGGCAAAATCCACTGGACGCAGCTTGAGATGCGCCTCTAGCATGAAGCCTTCCCCTGTGGTGGCGCATTTGTAGATCTTGGCCAGTTCCTTAGAGCTTTCGTGGGGTACTATCCCGGTAGCCAAGACAAGAAGGTCTGGCTTAAGCACTATTTCTCGTCCGAGGACATGATCTCGAGCCCTTACGCGAAGACCTTCCCCGGTCTCCACGATCGGTGGGTTCTCGGGCTCGTAACGCAAAAAGACTGCTCCCTGTTCGCGAGCCTTTTGATAAAGGAGCTCCTTCGAACCAAAAGTGCGAACATCTCGGCAGAGCACAAAGACCTGGAGTTCCGGAGCCTGTTTCTTAAGTTCAATAATTTGTTCCATGGTATGCGTACAACAGACCCGACTACAATAAGGATGTTCCTCGTTTCTTGAGCCCACACACTGGATAAAGACCACCTGTTTGAGTCCCTTGAGTTCTGTAACTCCTCGCACCAAAAGTTCGTCGACCTCCAGGTTGGTCTTTATCCGCGGATCTGTACCATAACCAAAGGCGTAGCGTCCCTGCGGCACGTAAGGTTTAGCCCCGGTGGCGATGACCACCACCCCGTGTTCAACCACGTTCCCGTCGGAGAGTATGGTCTGAAAGTTTCCTACAGAGCCTTCAACGTCTTTTACTGTGACCCCCAAACGCAGATCGATTTGAGGATGTTTCTCCACCCTCGCAGCCACTTCCTTGACGAACTCACGAATAGGTTTTCCATGGATTTGACGAGCCAGTCTTCGGGCAAAACCTCCGAGCTCCTCTGATTTCTCAACAAGCGTCACTGGAAAACCTTGATCCGCCAGGCAGAGGGCCGCTTGCATCCCTGCAAGCCCCCCACCGATGACAAGGGCCGCTCTCTTGACCCGTATACTGGCCAAAGGCACCGGTCGCTTGAGTCTCACCCGGCTCACCGCCATGGCCACCAGCTCTTTGGCCTTTTCCGTGGCACGGCGAGGATCATCTGGATGGACCCAGGAGTCCTGATCTCGAATATTGGCCATTTCGAAAAGAAACGGGTTAAGTCCCGCCGCACGCAAGGTCTCCTGAAAAAGTGGCTCGTGAGTCCGAGGGGTACAGGCTGCTACCACCACCCGGTTGAGACCCTTTTCGTTGATGATTTGAACGATACGATTGATGGTGTCCTGGGCACAGGTGAAAAGGTTGTGTCCCGCGTAAACCACATCCGGAAGTCCTTGGGCGAAAGAAGTTACCTCTTCTACGTCCACCACGCTGGCGATGTTCACCCCGCAATGACAGACAAAGACCCCGATGCGCGGTTCCTCAGGAAAGACAAACCTCTCCGGAGGGTAAGTCTTTTCTTTGGTCTCCGTGCCTCGAGCTTCGGCCAGTAAGACCTCGGCTTTGGCAGCTGCCGCGCTAGCCTCGGTTACAGTCTCCGGGATGTCCTTGGGACCGGAGCCTGCTCCACAAACGAAAAATCCCGGGCGATTCTCAAGGAGTTCCGCTTTGAGGAAACCAAACTCGTCTCGGGAAACGGAAAGATGGTCAGCCAGTTCAGGAAGGGTAGGGTGCGGTCGGAGACCGACCGAAAGGACTACTAAGTCGAAGGTCTCATCCTGGCTCGTTCCGTGCTCGTCTATATAGTGGAGAACCAATGCCTCCTCGTTGGGCAAGATGGTATGGATCCTGGAGCGCACCAAACGGACCCCTTCACGTTTGGCCCTTTCAAGATAGGCCTCGAATCCCTTGCCCATGGTGCGTAAATCCATATAAAAAATGACGGGTTCGAAATCTCCCCTCACGTGTTCCTTGGCGATGACAGCCTGTTTGAGGGCATACATACAACAGACCGAAGAACAATAGGGCACTTTGGCCCGGTTGATGTCGCGGGAACCCACACACTGGATCCAGGCTATCTTGCGAGGGATCCGCCCGTCAGGAAGGCGCACCAGTTCTCCCTTGGTAGGTCCGGAAGCTGAAAGGAGTCTTTCAAACTCGTGAGCCGTCATCACGTAAGGTAGACGACGATATCCAAAATTCTCAAGGGGGCTCGGATCGAAGGTCTCAAAACCCGGGGCCAGGATTACGGCTCCCACCTTGAGTTCGATCTCCTCGGGCCGCTGTTCGAAATCAATAGCCCCAGCCGGGCAGACCTTGGCGCAAAAACCACAACGTCCTGGTTTTTTGAGCCAGATACAATGGCGCGGATCAATGGTGTATTTCAAGGGAACAGCCTGGGGATAAAGGAGATAGATGGCCTTGCGTTTAGAAAGCCCCCGATCAAATTCGTTGGGCACTTGTTTGGGACACTTGGTTGCACATTGCCCGCAGGCGATGCACTTACTCTCGTCCACATAGCGGGGGTGTTTCCGTAAACGTACCCTGAAGTTTCCGGGCTCACCTGCCACTTCCAGGACTTCGGTGAGGGTGAGGAGATTCACGTTCAGTTCTCGGCCCACCTCTACCAATTTGGGAGAGAGGATACACATAGAACAGTCGTTGGTGGGGAAGGTCTTGTCGAGCTGGGCCATGACCCCCCCAATGGCCGGTCCGCGTTCGACGAGGTGGACGTAGAATCCCCCGGCGGCCAGATCAAGGGCCGCTTGTACTCCGGCCACTCCTCCACCCACCACTAATACCGCGCCTTTGCCCATGGTTGCCTCCTACGGTTTCAGGGCCTTTTCGATCAGGTCCCAGAGATGGACGGCTTTGTAGCGTCCTCCATAATGTCTAGCTAGTTCCTTGATCTGACTATGACAATTGAAACAGGGTGTGACCACGATATCTGCTCCGGTAGCTTCAATCTGTTCGAACTTCTTTCGCCCCATGGCCAGACGTTTGGGAGTAAGATCGATTTGGACCGCTCCACCGCCTCCCCCACAACAGTAGTTATTTGAGGCGTTGGGATACATATCGACGAAATTTTCCTCTCCGACCACAGCCTTGATTACGAAACGCAGGTCCTGGGCCCCTTCCTCTCCGAGTGTCTGTCGTACCAATTTACACGGGTCCTGCACCGTGACTCGAAGGCCATTTTTGTTCCAAGAAGGATCTACTCTCAACTTACCTTCCCGTATCCAGCGGGCGTAGAGAGTAATAATGCTCACGAATTCGAAACGGTGGGGAATATTGAAGCGTCTAACCCCCTCAAGTAGGGCGTAATGGATGTGACCACATTCGGTAATGACGAAATAGCGGCATTCTAGCTCCTCTACCCGCTCCACCTGCTTACGCACGGTGTATTCCCAGGCAGCATTGTCTCCGGTGAAGATGCAATAATTGGCTCCGTCCCACCAGGTGGAAGAATAGGTCCAGTCAAGACCTACCACGTGGAAGATCTTCCAAATCTTGATCATTTCTTCCGGTGTAAAAGTGGGATTGGCCGCGTTTTCGTTGACGAAATAGGCGGCCCCCTTCTGGTCGATCGGGGCCTTGAGGTCTTTCCAGGCTGGGTCTTGATGGACCTCTTCCAGGAGATCGTTCACCAACCAGACGAAATCCTCGTTAGGAATCCCGGTGCTGTTTCCTCGTTCCACCTGATACTTGCAGGTGAGTTCAAGATTTGAGATATAAGCCGGCTTCTTTTCTTCCCGACTGATCCCCCGCAGACGATGGACGATCTTAGCCAGGTCGATGTTCATGGGACAAACGTGCTTGCAGCGATTGCACATGGTGCAGACCCAAATCCAGGGCGAAGAAAGGACTTCTTCATCAGCACCCAAGATGATCAGGCGGAGAAGTTTACGGGGATCCATCCCTTCGATCCCAGCCGCCGGACAACCACTGGCACACATGCCACAGGTGAGACACAGGTCAAGGTTCACCTGGGCCAGCTCTTTTTCAAATATTTCCCGCAAACGGGGTTTCTTCTCGGGCAGAATGAAAAGGGATGCAGCCTGGGGCATCTCTTTCCCCCTTTGACTTTTCTTGACTGAAGCTTTTAACCACCCGGGACCCCCCTTGTCAAAACAAAGAGAGAAGGTCACCCGGAAAAAATTTTACATAATGTTTCTTATCAGACATTTTTCAAAGGCCAAAAGAAAAGGCGGGCTCCTATGGCCCGCCTTTTACGGATCCACGCCTAGTAAGTCACCACCTGATCGGCTGTCATCACCTCGTGAACCAGACGCCCGGCCTTGATGAGCTCGCAACCCTCTACCAGTTGTTCGCGAGCGATCCCGCGCTCTTCAATGCAAGGAATTCAGACAAAGATCTTGCCACCCATCTTGACCACGCTGTCCACCAACTCCTTGAGCGGTTTGATCCCTGGAGCACGAACGGTCTCATAGACCCCCTTGGTGGCGGTGTAAACCCCACGTCCCTGTAAGATTACCGTTACCTGGACATCCATGGTAAGCGCCGTGCTCGCTACCAAATAAGGAAAACTGGCCTTCTCTGGGTCTTCTGGTCCGGCGGTTACAATGACCACCAGTTTTTTGCCTGCGATCTTCTCCGCCATCGGTACACCTCCTCTTTTATTTCTCCGCACCCAAGAAGGATGCAGCTAATACCTCGGAGAGGTCGAATACCGTGTCACAAGGCCCCCTGGCCATATCAAGGTTTAAGAGACAGATCGGACAGGCACACACCACCTGAGAACCAACTTGGGAGAGTTCTTGGAAACGTCTCCGCGCCACTTCTTCCGCTTTCTCTGGAAAGAGACTTTCTACCGGTCCACCACAACAATGGGTCAACTCTTTTGAGAAATCTGGCTCCTTTACCGTGACCCCGGCCTCGGCCAAAAGTTTACGAGGCTCTCCGAGCACCCCGAGATAGCGAGCATAAACGCAGGAGTCATGAAAAACGAGACTTCCTTCCCAGCCAACCTTGGCTTTCAGACCTTTCTCCGCCAAGACTTCAATGTAACTCCGAACTTCAAAGTCAAAGGAAGCCACCACCTGAGGATAGACTTCCTTGAAGATCTGCGTTGTGTGCGGATCAACGGTGATGATCTCCCGAACTCCAAACCTCCGGAGACGCTTGACCACCCGCCAGGCGTGGCGCTCAAAAGGACCATCAAGTCCCAGATCGTAAGCCAGAGCCCCAGCATATTTCTCGGCCTCGTAAAGATAGCCCGGATTTACCCCCGCTTCTCGTAAAAGTAAAACTATGTTCCTTAAGATACGATTAGAACGAATTTTTAACTCACAAGAAGCTATGAACCGAGCCAGACCACTTAGGTTGACTAGCGGATTGACCAGCCGGGCGAGAGAGGCCAAACGATCTCGCTTCTCCGGGGCCAAAGCCCGGGCCTTTTCCTCCATGGCCCTTATTACCGGAAGCATCTGATACATGTGACCCGTATAAAGGACCACTCTTCCGCCACGAGGTAGGGAAAGTCCTTTAGCCCAGGCCGTGAGATAACGGGTGGGCAGGGGCAAAACGCTGCCTCTCAGGCCCAAGTTCTGGGCCAACAAAGCCAGGACCTCTCTCCTTGGACGACGATCAACGGATACGGTATTCATGTTTCACCAAATATCTCCTTAGGGTACGAATGTTGTGGGTAATCCGAACCCCCCGTGGACATTGGGCCTCACACATCCGACACAGGAGACAGGAAAAGATGACCTCACTTAGTTCCCTTACCTTGTTATCCGCACCCAAGAGGACGTAACGAAACAGTTCCCGCGGCAACCATTGAAGTCCCATGGGACAAAGGGCTGTACAAGTGCCACAATTGAAACAGGCCTGAGCATTAAAACCTTTATCTGCCACCTCTTCCAGGAGGCTTGGGTCCGTGCGGATCATCTCCTAGCTCCTTGGACGATAACGATAATATCTTTCACGGCGTCCTTTGGGGACTTCCTCTACTAGGCCGTAACGCCGCATGGCGTGAAGATGCATCATTACTTCGTAGGAAGGAAGTCCCAAGGCTTCGGCCAACTCCGGCACGTTCATGGGCCTTTCTTTCAGACAGGCCAAGATGAACCGGGTCCAAAAGGGTCCCTGACTGTATAGCTCAGGACGATTCTTGATCCTTCCATCCTTCATGTCGTCTCCCCGCACAGGGCTGCGATCATAGCCTTGATTTGATCGTGGGTGTAACCACACACCTCGATAGCCTCTTCCGGACAGACCCCTACACAGGCCCCTTCTCCTTTGCACAAGGCCGCCCGCACTTCGGCTACCTGGCGCCCTTCTTTTTCCGTCTGAAAGATGGCCTCATAAGGACAGACCTCGGCACACTTCCCACACCAGGTACATTTTTCCGTCAACACCCGAGCCACTTGTGGTTCAAGCCGGATCTTACCCCTTAACAGGAGCACCCCGGCCTTGGCCGCTGCTGCCATAGCACTGGCCACGCTCTCAGCCACGGTCTTTGGCCCCTGGGCGGTCCCCGCCAGAAAAAGACCATCGATCATCGTCTCTACCGGGCGAAGTTTGGGATGAACTTCGTTGAAGAAGCCGTCTTTGCCTACGGGTAGCTTCAGGACCTCTACCAACTCTTTCTCCTCTCGGGGGACCATTCCTGTCACCAGCACCACCAGATCTACCGGGATCTCCACCTCCTCCCGGTGAGTGAGACGATCTTTGACCCGTATGAAGAGATTTCCTTCCCTTTCTTCCACCTCTGGCAAATCTGGTGGCTCGAAACGCAAAAAGATCCCGCCAGCTTCAAGGAGTTGATGATAGAGCAGCTCATAACGGCCATAGGTTCGCATATCACGATAAAGATGAAATTGTCTGAGCCCGGGATAACGTTTGGCCAGCAGGAGGCCCGCGTAGATCGCTGCCGAACAACAATAACGAGAACAATAAGAACGCCCATCTTTCTGACGAGAGCCCACGCAATAGATAAAGGCCACCTGACGAACCGGACGCCCTTCCAACAAAAGACTGGTCCCTTCCTCGGACTCATTCAACAGTCGATGCAGATGGGAAAGGGTGATCACCCGGGGATGTCCAAAACCAAATTCCCCCTCTGCCGGCAAGTAAGGGGCAAACCCCGTAGCCACGATGATGGCCCCCACACGGATGGTCTTCTCACCTGAAGGCCCCCGCAGCTTGACTTGGAAGTCTCCGACACTTCCTTTTTTCTCCGAGATCTCGGTCTCAAGGTGAAGAACAACGTTGTCTCGGGCTAGAACTTGTTCTGAGAGGTGTTGGATTACCTCTCCTGCCTTTCGACCCTGAGGAAAAAGTCGGTTGAGTTCCCGTAACCTGCCGCCCACCTCCTTGGCCCGCTCCACCAGATGGACCCGAAGCCCAAGGTCAGCCAAAGAAAGGGCTGCTCGCAGACCCGCCACCCCCGCTCCCACTACCACAACCTCGGGAACCGTCTCCACCACAATAGGTTCAAGGGGTTCGCTTTCCCTGGCCCTGGCAACACCTGCTCGCACCAAACGAATGGCCTTCTCTGTGGCCTTTTCCCGATGGTGGGTGTGGGCCCAAGAACATTGCTCCCTTATGTTTACCTGCACGTAGGTGTAAGGATTGAGTCCCGCACGCTGAGCAACGTTACGAAAAGTGTTGAGATGGAGTTTGGGCGAACAGGAGGCCACCACCATTGCCTGGAGCCCTTTGGCCTTAATTTCCTGGATCATCTCCTCCTGGGCCGCATCGGAGCAGGCAAACATGAAGGTTTTAGCCACCTCCACTCCGGGCTCCTTCGCCACGACTTCCCTTACCCTTTCTACATCTACGTAATCCGAAATGTTGCCCCCGCAGTAACAGACAAAGACACCTATCTTCTCTCGCATCTTACGCCCACCCTATTTGCTTTAGGTAAGCCGCCACCTGAGCCACGGTGGCCCCAGCATGGACCACGGTATCGGGAATGTCCCGTGGTCCACAGGCTGCTCCCGCTACGAAGACGCCCGGTACGTTAGTTCGTCCAGGCTCAAGGTCTTCGTCCACTTCCAAGAGGAAACCAAACTCATCAGTGGCAGGAGCTTCTTTGAAATGGCGCAGTACTTCGTTTTGCGAAAGGGCCCCGTGAGCCAGGACTACCAGATCATGTCTGGCCCGCTTCAGACCACCCTTGCCCTCCATGTCTTCGTAGTAAAGATAAAGATCCTGATTGGTGGTCTCTTCGATGCGCGCCACCCGTCCGCGTATGAAATGCACCCCCATGGCCTTGGCTTGCTGGAAGAACTCCTCGTATCCCTTGCCAAAGGCCCTTATATCCATGTAGTAAATGGTGATCTCTGCGATGGGCAGGGCCCCCATGATAAGCTGAGCCTGTTTAATGGAATACATGCAACAAATACGAGAACAGACCCTGGTACCCCCGGTTCGATCGCGCGAACCAACACAGAGCACAATGGCGATGTTTCCCGGTAACTTTCCATCAGAAGGCCGTAAGACCCAGTTGTAAGGTCTGGTGGGGGCCAGGAGGCGATCCATCTGCATCCCCGTGATAACGTTAGGAAAACGGGAAAAACCCAGGAGATCCTTAGGCGAAGGATCGTAGAGCCTGAAACCCGTGGCCAAAATAACGGCTCCACATTCAACCTCTATGTCTTCAGGGACCATGGAAAAGTCGATGGCCCCCGCGGGACAGGCCTTTACGCACTGATGACACTCCGAGCACACTCCACAATCAAGACACGCTCTGGCCCTTTCTTGCGCCAAAGTCAGATCCGCAAAAACAGGCCAACTACCTTCCCTCTCCTTGGGCAGCTTAAAAGAAGGCATCGGAGCCTTGAGAAGCTCTTCCTTCGGGAGTTTCCCTTCGAGAAAAGCGGCTATCTGTTGGGCCAGCATACGCCCCACTCCCGCCCCCAAGGCTACTTTTTCCTTTTCTTTTACGAGTGGACGCAGGACCAGAATTCCCTCCTCCGGCTCATCAAGGAACCGGTCCTCTCCACCTTCATCCCCCAGACACGAAAGGACCAGGTCGAACTCGGCTTTCGCCTCTTCCGGAGTCTTGGTGGAACGGGCTTCCAGCTTAACTCCGCAGGAGAGGAGGTTTTTGAGTTCCTCGGACCAGACCTCTTCAGGGATTCCCCATTGTAGAAAAATTTCCCCTACTCTTTCTCCAGGCTCGAAAATAGTGACCTCAAAACCTTCTTGCGCCAAAAAATAGGCCAGAGTGAGGGCCTCCGGGCCGGAACCAAAAACGGCCAAACGTTTGCCCTTCGACGTTTGAGAGGCAGAAGGTCGGGCATTGCCTCTTTCGTAATAAAAGCGGGAGACAAAAGCCTTAAAACCCCGAATGGGCAGGGGTTCATCTCTTTTGCCTCGTGTGCAACGGCTCTCACAATAGCCCGCGCACAAACGGCAAAGTAGCCCCGGGATGGGGCTGTCCTCAAGGGCCCTTTCATAAGCTTCAAGTGGCTTCCCGGCCCGGACCAAAGCTACCAAACCATGCGGTTTTAGCCCGGCCGGACAGGCCTGACTGCACGGTGAGAGGCCCTTCTTCTCAATCACCGCTTTTTTGGGCACGGCCTGGGGAAAGGGGATATAGATGGCCCGACGAGCCACCAGGGCCTCCTGGAACTGATCGGGGCGTCCCACCGGACAGACCTTCTCACACTGCCCACAACCCGTACATCTGGCTGGATCCACATAAGTCGGACGGCGACGCACCAACACCCGGAAACCATTTTCTGTCTTCTCCACCTTCCGGACTTCGGCATAGACCAAAGACTTCACTCCGGGATGATTGGCCGTTTGGGCCATCTTGGGGGTGGCGATACAACTGGCGCAATCCAGAGTGGGAAAGACCTTGCTCAAAAGAATCATCTTTCCTCCGATACTGGCCTCCTTCTCTACCAGGAGCACCTCAAACCCCATATCCGCCAAGGTGATTGCGGATTCCATCCCCGCAATGCCACCCCCAATGACCAAACAGTGGCAGCGTGTGGTTTTTCTATTCATGATCCAATCCCTTGAGGGCTTCGCTGAATTTTTTCACGTGGTTTACAAAGGCCTCAGAACAAACCGAACAGATAGCCGCCATCTTGAGACGGCGTGGATCTATTCCGTGGTCTTCCAACAATTCCTGGGCTTTTCGTACCACCTCGGCTGTACGCCTTGTGCAATCCGAAAGATAGGGGCAATCCTCTCCGTCAGCTGCGATGAAGACACCATCAAAGCACGCCTCTTTGAGGGCGTAGAGGATCCAGCGGGGATCTATCCCGCTGGAACACGGCACCGCAAGGACCAAAACACCTGTGGGGTAATCGAGATGGGAGGCCCCCGCTAGATCGATACCTGGATCAGAAATGGTATTGGTAGAAAAGACCAAAATCTTGGGTTCCCTCTCCATCATCCTTCACCCTTTTTGACAAAAAGACGCCAGTAACCCGCTTCTTCTATGCTTCCCAGGAATTCGTGTCCGGCGTTTTCTGCCCACAATGGCAGATCGTCGTTAGTGCCTTCGTCCGAAGAAAGGACCTCCAAAATGGCCCCCGGAGGCAGGTCTGCAATGGCTCTCTTGGCTTCCAGCAAAGGCCCTGGACAGGCTTGCCCCCGGGCGTCAACCACTTTGTCAGGCTTGATACTCTTGAGATCGACGGCCATTTTCTGTTCCTCCTTTACGTTGGTTTGTTAGTTTCCAGACAGGCTTTTCTGGCTTGCTCCGCTTCACGCTGGATCATCTCCAGCAAGGCCTCCCGAATCAGGCGACTTGCCTCAGGAATGCGATGATCGGTGATCTCATAAAGGACCGTCTGACCATCCTGCCAGCTCCGCACCACCTGTTTATTCCTCAACAAGGCCAGGTGTTGACTCAAATTCGAACGCGAAAGACCCAGACGTTTGGCCATCTCTCCTACGCTGAGTGGAGAATCTTCCGCCAACAGATGCAAAATCATGAGCCTCTTCGGATGGGCTAGTACCTTGCATAAATCAGCTTGTAAGCGAAAAAGATATTCTTGAGACATAGTTTCGTTTTACATATACGCAAGTTCGCATAAACGATCAAAGCGAACGACAAGCCCTGGACGACATTTAAAGATAATTGATTCGGCGATTCAATTAAAATTTTTTCCTCTCTTATCCCTTCGAAGCGAAAGAGCAGTTAGGGAAAAATTTCTTCTGCTCAAAATTTTAAAAATTTGACACCTATAATTTAAGAAATCTCGATTCTTGTTTGTTTTGTGTGTTAAGAAGAAAAAATTTTTTAAGTAAAAATTTTCTTTTGTTAGAATGCAAAGTGCGCTAAGCTTCAAAGAATATCTTTTAAAGGTTTGGAGGTGAGGTATGCGGTCAGTATGGAGTTTAGTCTTTCTTTTGGTCTTTGGCCTCTCAACCCTGGCACAGGCTGGATTTCACAAGGCCTGTGACAGTTTTATCTTTCTGGCTGATGAGTCCGAGTCCATGGCCAACGATTTCGAGGGACGTCCCAAAGTGGAGTTCGAAAAAGAGATTCTTTCCATCATCAATGCCGAGGTACCGGAGGTCGATTACCAGGCTGAACTTCGCACCTTTGGGCACGACTATGTCTACAGCAACCCCTATCAATCCGCAGTCTATTTCCCCGTGGGTCCTTATTGTAAGCAATCCATGGCCGAGGCCATTGAAAAGATCCGGGCAAGCCGTGCTCCTACCCCCCTTGGTTACGGACTAGAGCTAGCGGGTCAGGATGCCGCCCAGATGCCCGGTAAAGTCCACATTGTCCTCTTCACCGACGGCGAAGAGAACGCCTATCGGCCCTCTCCGGAGGTGGCCCGAGAAATCAAAGAAAAATATCCTGATAAGGTCTGTCTTTACGCTGTGCAGGTTGGCGATTCACCAAAAGGTCGGGCCCTTCTCGAAAGGCTCGTTTCCATCATCGGGTGTGGTGGAGTCTATCAAGGCACTGATCTTCGAGACGATCAAAAACGTCGGGCCTTCATCAAAGAGGTGTTCGGGTACAAAGTGGTGACTACCCCCAAACCCCAGCCTAAACCTTCTCCGGCGCCCAAGACCACCGGCCCGATAGATAGTGACGGCGATGGCGTTTACGATCAGCTCGATCGCTGCCCCGACACCCCCAAGGGTGCCAGAGTGGACGCCTATGGCTGCTGGGAGATCGGTATGATCTTCTTCGACTTCGATCAGGCCCGGATCAAATCCGAATACCACCCTCTGCTACTGGAAATTGTCGCGGTTCTAAAACAAAATCCTTCCCTTAAACTCAAGGTCATAGGTTCTACAGATTCTCGCGGCGACGAAGAATACAACTATCGTCTCGGACTAAAACGGGCCCGAGCGGTCAAAAACTTTTTGGTAAAACAGGGGGCAAATCCCTCTCAGCTTATCGTGGTGAGTGTGGGTGAAACCCAGCCCATCGCCGACAACACCACCGAAGAAGGCCGAGCCAAAAATCGAAACGTCCACTTCGAGATTATCCACTAAAATGAAAGAAGGGGCAGGCTCAACCTGCCCCTTCTTTCATTCCCAGCGGCGCCTCTTTGAATTAAAGAGGCTGGACCCTCACCGCCGCCACTTTGTATTCTGGTGTAAGGGTCTTCACATCCAATCCTTCACTGGTAAGGAGGTTGACCAGAGTCTCCTTGTGATGGAAAGAGAGGAAGACCTGACCAGGCTGGACCCTGGTTGTCACCCAGGCCTTGACTTCGATACTGCCTCGGCGAGAAGAGACCCGGACCATCTCTCCATCCCTGATACCTAGAGCCCGGGCGTCCTTAGGGTTGATTTCGAGCAACTCTTCCGGAGCCACTTCCAGGAAGCCTTCCGAGCGGACAGTCTGTGAACCACAATTGTAGTGGTAAAGACGCCGCCCCGTCACCAGTACCAAGGGGTAATCTCGATCGGTTTCTTCCTCTGGCGGCCAATGGTGGGGCACTCCAAAATGGGCCTTCCCCTTGGGGAACCCTTCGGTGTAGAGGATCTCAGTGCCGGGGTGATCCTCGGTGGGTACCGGCCAACAGATCCTGGAGTCTTCAATGCGTTCATAAGTGGCTCCAGCATAAATGGGCATGAGCCGACGCATCTCTTCGAAAATTTCTTTCGGGGAAGAGTAACTCATCTCATAACCCAGGCGCCTGGAAAGGTCGCAGATAATCTCCCAATCTGCCCGGGCTTCCCCCGGAGGAGGAACAGCCTGTCGCACCCGCTGAATGCGACGCTCACCATTGGTCACTGTACCTTCTTTTTCGTAGATGGAAGCCGTGGGCAGAATGACGTGGGCAAAACGCCCGGTAAGAGGCATGAAAAGGTCTTGCACCACCAAAAGATCAAGTTGCGAGAGGGCTTTCCAGACCTTTTTGATGTTGGCCTGGGTTTGAGCCACGTCATAGCCGATGACATAGAGGGCCTTGAGCTTGCCACGCAAGGCCTCCTCGTACATCTGAGGCTCCATGAGACCGGGTTTGCGCGGAAGCTTTACTCCCCAAGCTTCTTCGAACTTGGAGAAGGTTTCTTCGTTGAGAGCCTGATAACCCGGATAAGTATAAGGAAGGGTTCCAAGGTCGCAGGCCCCCTGGACATTGTTCTGACCACGCAAGGGCATGATTCCCGCTCCCGGACGACCAATCTGCCCACAGGCCAAGACGAGATTGGCCAAACACATCACTCCATTAGTCCCGCCTTTGTGTTCTGCCACCCCCAGGCCGTAGAGGATGAGTGCCGGGGAACTCCGGGCATAAAGCCTGGCGGCCTGTTCAATGTAAGCCCGTGGCACCCCTGATAGCCTCTCAGCCCTTTCCATGGGCCACTCAGAAAGAATGTGTCTTTTGATTGCCTCAAAATCTTCGGTAAATTCGGCAATAAATTCGCGATTATAAAGCTCTTCTTCAAGAATAACTCTCAACATTCCGCACAGAAGGGGCACATTTCCACCAGGTCGAACCGGAAGCCAGAGATCCGCCCGGGCCGCTAGATAAGTTCGCCGGGGGTCGATAACGATGAGTTTGGTTCCTCGGCGGGTAGCCCTGAGGATACGATTCCCCACGATAGGATGTGCCTCTGTAGGATTGGCCCCGCAGAGGAGGATGAGCTGGGCCTTTTCGATAGCATCAAAAGTGGTGGAAGCCGCACCAGAACCCAAAGTGGCCGCGAGACCCGCGACCGAAGGCGCGTGTCAGACGCGTGCACAATTATCAACGCTATTTGTACCCAGAACAGCCCTGGCAAATTTCTGAAAGAGGAAATTTTCTTCGTTGGTACACCGCGAAGAGGCCAACACCCCTACAGCCTCTGGACCGTGCTCCTTGATGATCTTCTGCAGGCGTTCCGCTACGAAATCTAAGGCCTCGTCCCAGCCAGCCTCCCGGAAAGCCTCATCAATGGCCGAACGCAAAAGAGGTTTGGTGAGTCTTTCTGGAGACCGGTAGAAGGTAAAACCAAAGCGTCCTTTTACACATAGGTCTCCATAGTTCGGGGGACGCGCAGTATCTCCCCGAGCCTCCAAAATGGAGTAGTTCTTCACCACCAGTTCCAGATTACAACCTGTGCCACAATAAGTGCAAACCGTTCGAACCTTTTCTCCTTCGCCAAAAGAGCGAGGGATCACGTCACACTTCTTGGTAATGGCCCCGGTTGGACATACGTCTGCGCAGGAACCGCAATGGACGCATTTGTCGGTGAATTCGAGCTGAATCTCTTCTTGCCCCTCCCCCAGGTCAATGATTTCAAGTCTTATCCCTTCGTAATCGCACACCCGCACGCAACGAAAACAGCGCACGCATTTGTTGGGATCAAGCACCAGAAAAGGATGTTCTTCGTTCACGTCGTAACGAGGCTTCCGCATAGATTTGGAAGCCCCGACGTTTTCTTTGATAAGAAGTTCGCGGAAAGTGCATTTGTGGAGACCCAGGCAACCACACTTGAGACATCGTTTGGCCTCCCTGATCGCCATCTCTGCGGTGTAGCCCAGCTCCACCTCGTCAAAGTCGTTGATCCGAAACTCCGGATCACGAGTGGGCATGACCTCCCGGGGCTGCGTCGGCAGGTGTTCGTACTGAGAAACGTCCACCTCGTCGAGTTTTTTGCCCCGACTAAAATTAAATTTGGCGCTCACAAAGACCGAGGTCTTCTTCTCTCCCCGCAGTTTAAGGTTGATGTTTTCCGCTGCCCGGCGGCCAGCTGCCACGGCCTGAATCACTGTTCGAGGCCCGGAGACGAAATCCCCACCAGCCCAGATCTGAGGATGGCTGGTAGCTTGGGTCCCGGGGTTGACCTTGATCTGCCCCCCAGGAGAAGTCTTGAGCTCCGCTTCGATCTTCCCGTAACTCTTAAAGGCCGTATCCGGCTCCTGCCCCAGAGCCGAAATAACGGTGTCCACCCGGAAAATCTCCTGACTGCCAGGCATGGGTACCGGACGCCGGACTCCCCGCTCATCTGGCTCCGAAAGCACGGTTCGAGCTACCTCTACCTCGAGACGGGCTCCAGTTCGCTGAATCCGCAAAGGTGTAGCCATGAGATGAAGGTTGACCCCTTCCTTTTCCGCTTCTCGCACCTCTCGCTGGTGAGCCAGCATCTCCATCCGAGAACGAGGATAAATAAGGGTGACCTCCGCCCCTAGACGCCGACAGACCCGCGCGGCGTCGATGGCAGCATCCCCACCTCCGATGACTAAAACCTTCTCTCCGATGCGGATCTCTTCCCCCCGGTTGTGAAACTTAAGAAATTTCAGGGCTGGAATGGCCTCTTCTTGCCCTTCGATGTTGAGCGGTCTCTCGCGGGTAGCTCCCACCCCGATGAAGACCGCCTCATATCCTTCTTCGAGAAGATTCTCCAGGGTGAAATCGCGCCCCCAACGTTTACCGAACTTGAGATGAACCCCAAGATTTACAATCCCCTGGATTTCACGTGCCAGAACGTCTTTAGGAAGCTTGAAATTAGGGATAGCGAAACGAAGAAGTCCTCCGGCTTCCTCTTCCGCCTCAAAGATGGTCACTTCGTGACCAAAAATGCTCAGATAATAAGAGGCCGAAAGCCCCGCCGGCCCGGCTCCGATGATCGCTACCCTCTTACCCGTGACCGGCCATCTCTCCGGCTCTGGTTCTCCGTGAAGTAAAGCCCAATCCGCCACGAAGCGTTTGAGATCGTTGATCGCAATGGGTTGATCCACCAGAGCACGCCGACAACGCGGCTCGCAGAAACGCGGGCACACCCGTCCCACCGAAAGCGGGAGGGGATTCTTCTCCTTGATGAGTTTGAGAGCCGAAAGGAATTCGCCCCGAGCAATGTGGGCGATATAACCTTGAACGTTTATCCCTCCCGGACAGGCCGCCGTACAGGGAGCTCGACAATCACCATAATGCTTGGCCACCAGTTCCTGAAGCCTCTTTTGACGGATCTCTTTGACGGCCTTGGTCTGGGTCTTGACCTTCATTCCGGGGCTTGCCGGGGTAACGCAGGCCCTCACCGGATTGGCCTCTCCTTCAATTTCCACCATACAAAGTCCACAGGGCCGCGGCGATTCCGAAAGACGTTCCTCGAAACACAGGCTCGGAATATAAAGATTGTGGAGACGAGCGGCTTGCAGGATCGTAAGACCCTCTGGCACCTCTATGCGGCGATCATCAATGAAAAGCTCCAAGGCTCCCCTCCCCTTGTGTCGTTTTTGTAAATCTTCTTTTGACACAAAGAGCCCTTTCGGAATCTTTCTCCGCCGAAAGGGCCTTTTGAATCTTTTAGAGTTCTAACCAGGATTCCGAGAAGATGGTCTTACCCAGAAGGACCCGGGTCGTCTTATAAATCTCCAGTTCTTTTGGCGACAGAGTCTTTGGATCAGGCTCGTCTCCGTCCATGATGTCGTGCACCAACTTTACCCACTCCGGATGCTTCCCCTTCGCTATCTCAACCAATTCTTGGTCATAAACGTTCAATATGGCCGAATAGATCCCGTACTTCATCAACATCATCAAATACACCCGATCCAAATACGGCCTCAAATGCTTCGGCACCCCGTTGGAAACGTTCGAAAGGCCTATCGTGCTTTTTGCTCCAGGCGCTATGTCGGGTAACATCGCCAAAAATTCAAGCCCCGCCAAGATCTGCTCTGCCCCCAGTGTGATCGGCGTCGCTATCGGATCCACCCATATCTTCTCGTTCGGTACTCCGGCCTCGTTCAACGCCATAATGAGGTCCACAGCCATTGCTGCCCTTTCGTTCGCATCCCGCGGCATGCCCTCCGGACCCCACAAGAGGGCTACCACCTCGCAGCCCGTTTCCACCGCCACCGGTATCAGCTTCTCCATCCGCTCCGGCTGGGCTGAAATTGAATTCATCAATACCGCGCTCGGATCCTTGGCGGCCTTAATGCCCGCTATCATCGCCTCCGGATTGGTGGTGTCCAGCGAAATGGGTGTCTCCACCACTTCCTGCACCGTTTTCACTATCCAGGCCGCCAAATCAGGGCCGTCTTTTTTCGCCGGACCAATGTTCAAGTCCAAATAATCCGCCCCAAGCTCCGCCTCCTCCTTGGCCATCTTCTGGATGGGCTCCGGGTTCCTCTCCTTCATTGCCGGACCAATGGTCTTGGACATGATGTTGATGGACTCGGCAATGCACACTACGGTCTGGCTAGCCATCTACCCCTCCTTGCCGTTTTTGTTTTCCTTCTTTCAGGCCGCTTTCCATTCCTTCAGGAACGATGGAAGCCCGCTTGCCTCTCGCGGCCCGATGATGATCTCCCAATCCGGAAGCTCCTCTTCAAGCTCGCCTTTGATACCAGCCAGATATCCCGGAATAATGAGCTTCCGGTGCTTGACCTTATCCGCAATGCCACTTTTCTTCACGAACTCAGCGATGGTATCTGCCCCAAACTTACCCGCGGCCCAGGCCGTGAGCACCGACAGACCTTCGGTGTCCTTGATGAGGAGCCAGGTTGGTACCCGGCTGCCTTCAATCTCTCCTGAGACGATGAAGTAAGTAAGGGCAAAGTTGCAAGTGATACACACCGGGGATTCTTCGTCCGGACCATTGATGGGGTAAATGCCTTCTTCCACCACCAAGGGCCTTTGAGGATCGGTAAAGATATTCATCCGCTCCACCATGAGCGGATAAAGGAGATCGCCTCGAAAGTCGGAAAGGATGATCATCCCGGCGTACTTTGCCACCAACACCGAAGCGATCATATACTCCACTACCACGTTGTCCGTGAACCGATAAGGGAAAGTGATACTGGGAAACCCAAAAGGCTTAAACCGTTTCTTGATGGCCGCCCGCCGCATGATCACCTGATCTTCGTAAAGCTCCCGCACTCCCCGTGGACCGGTGTCCAGGACCAAATCTTTGAGACCGGCCTTGATGAGTTCTTCGGAAAGACGCGCGGTCTCAGCGAGGGAATCACCCTTTACCGCCAGCGGAAAACCACATTCCTTGGCCAGCTCGGCCATCTCCCCGTAATTGTCCATGGTGGCCGCGTAAAGGAGAGCCTTATGTTCTCCACATTCTTTGACTCCAGCAGCCAAAACGTCTTTTTTCTCGCTCATCAGGACCAGGACTGCTTCCGGCACCTCTTCCCGCACCTTTTTCACCAGAGAAGCAAAGGTTTCAGAGTCACCCTTGGCGTCTTCAACAGCTATCACTTCGGGTTCAAGCTTGACACCCACCCGCTCCCAGCGAAACTTCCGAAACTTCTCCAGCCGACTTCCAATCTCCTCCGCTGACATATCAGTCCGCAGGAGGATACCTATCCCGGGGGGATGCTCAAATCGTTTTTCGTGCCGGAAGAGGACCGTCTCTCCCCCAATGGAAAGCACATGATCACCGCTTCCAAGCTTCACCGTTCGAATAGGCGGTGCGGAAGCCTCGGCGATCTTTTCCTTCACCTCGTCCGAGACGTAAGGACAAGCCGCAATATCTGCCTGGCCCGCTGCTACCTTCATGGCAAAGGCCAGACAGGTGGGGAACCCACACTCCTTACAATTCTTCTTGGGGAGCATCCCGAGGATCTGAATTCCAGTCAGTCCCATTTCCCTACCCCTTTTTGGCGCGTTCTTTCTCTGCCGCTACATGAGAGGCGGCATATCCTTCACCGGATGGCCTACTTTCTCAATCCATTCCCGGACCTCGTCTTCGGTCCCGGCTACGGTTTCATCGGCTATCTTGTCAAGGAGGTCAGGAATACCAAGTTCCTCGGCCCGGGCCTTGAGCTTCTCCTTTAACTCTTCCTTGAGCATCTTAGGCATCCAAACCACCCTCTTGAGACCGCCCTCTGCCAGGAGGAACTTGCGCGAGGTGATATAGTGTTTTGAAACTCCCATGAAACCGGGGGTTACCTGACCACCGCCCACCATACCAGCCATGGTGGTGAACTTCATCCCCGTGGGGGTCATCCCGAGGTAATCCCGGTTAACGATCATCACCCCATTGCAGGTGGGCAGCACCGCTGCAATACATTCGAAACAACCGCAGGCCGTCATGGGATCCACCAGGATGCTGTAAAGACTCACCCGCTCCACCTTGCCACGGCTGGCCTGCTTGACGAACTCGTTGATGCCGGTGAACTGTCCGAGCTTTTCATCCAGACATTCTCCTTTCTCTATGGGCTGATTGGGACCCGTGGGGTTGATCTCATAACAGGCCTTGCCATCAAGCCAGTTGTAGGCCCCACACATCCCTACCCGCTCCGGAGTGATGACGCAGACATGGCTCGGAGCAAAACTCTGACAGAGAGTGCAGGAATAATAGACATCCACTCCCTCGTCGGTGAGACCCGCGATCCGGGCGTCACGACGGGCATAGACCTCCTTGGCAAATTCGAGGATCTCCTTGACCTTCTCTTCCTCGGTGTAGATCTTTACCTGACACTTATCCACGATGGCCCCAAACTCCTGACGTAACTTGGCGTAAAGGATCTGTCCGATGTGGCGGAAAAGGAAACCCTTCTCCGCCGCGGCCTTGCTGATCCGCAACCACATGATGTTTCTTTGCCCGACGTGCATGATGCCCTGGGCGTAGTTGATGAGGTGATGGAACTGTCGCTCCAGGATGGCCTCGAAATCCTCTTGCATGTTGGCCCCAGCCACTTCCACCACGATGGCAAAGGGCAAACGATAGGGAGGGCCTTCAAGCCCCAGTTTTTCGACGTCGCTTATCTCCGGACCAAAAACCTCGATCTTTCCATCTTCAACCTCTTCCAGAGGCTTGGAAATCAGGAGTTCCACGGCCGGTGTCCGACCACCACCACACTCCAGATAAAGGTCATCCTTCCGCACCCGTTCACCTTCAAAGGCCGGGGCGTAAGCCACTGGAATGTCGAGCTTAACCGCCGTCACCTTGAGTCCCCGGACCTCAAGGGCCCGATCCACGATTTCGTCGTAGGGCACCTTGGAGACCACGTGCTCGTAAGTGCACACTCCCCAGGGTTTGATCTCCGGAATATCCCAATCCGAGATGGTCGGAAAGCCCCAGTTGATGGCCCCGGCAGCGTTGGCGTACCACTCGTCAGACACCGGACCAAAGGCGATGACAAAGGCAAAGGTTCGATCCTTGTTGTAAAGGAGGTTACCCATGTAGTCTCCGGGTTTAATCCCTCCAAAGGCCATCGCCACGCGGCAAGCAAACCCGATAGCAAAGACCACCGAGCTGGTGTATGGCCCAAAAGGAATGAGACGCGTGGGCCAGCCGAGCTGAACCCCGAGCTCCTTCAGCTGTTCGGCCATCCGCACCCCGTTAGTGTCGGAGTGCATGAAAACGTAAAGGTTCTTCTCCAGCAACTCTTGGGCGATCTTTTGGGCGATCTCCTTCTCGGGCGGAGCCCCCAAACAGGCTGCAAAACCGGGTGCCGTTCCGTCCACGAACTCCACCCCGCGCTTCCGGAAGATGACGTCGTCTGCCGCGCCCAGCCAGATGTTGCCATTTACCGGTTCTTCGGTCTTGGTGTAGAAGTTTGGTTCCTCAAGGTAACGGATGGCCTCAATGATCTCCTCGGCAAAAAAAGTAGCCATTCCGGCATCGAGCGCCGGCCCCAAATATGGTAGCCAGAGCTTCTCGGTTGGCACCGGGGGAAGGAGCCTCTTGGCCTCCTCCAATACCTCCTGACAATCCCCGAGTTTTTTCACCGGATAGCCCAACATGGCGTAAATGATGGGGAGATAATAGGCGGTGTTCGGAAAACCTATCTCTTGATCCTTGCCAAATTTCTTCACCGCCTCTTCGTATTTCTCGAGCGCCTGCTCGACGATCTTGTGTGCTCCCCTGATAGCAGCCGTGGCAATGATCCTCGACATCCGATCCTCCTCCTTAAAGATTGACTCAGATTAGACCCCGGCCATGAGGCCCTTGATGACCTTTTTGGTAACCTCGATGGCCTTGGGATGGCGCATAATCAAAAAGTCCCCTCCGGCCAAACAGAGCGCCAGGGCCGTGATAGCCTCAAGCGCGATCCCGCGGACCTCCTGATCTCCCATGAGATCGTCACTGGGAAGCCCGGCTTCCTTTATCTTCCAAACCTCCCGACCCACGTTGATGACAAAGGGGACTTGGAGTTTCTCATCTTGAGCGTAAAGAGCCGCCAAACGAATCCGTTCCATCACCGAATAGGTGTATTCCAGGCCGTAGCCCAAAGCCCCGACCGAGGGGTCCATCCCAATGCGGTCAAGCGGTACCCCTACGTTTTCAAGCAGAATGTTGAGCTGCTTGGCCAGGTTAACGTCAATAGGACTTGAAGCCACCAGCGAATAGCCATACCCCATGGCCGTGGCTCCAAGGGCTCGGTGATTGGCATCCACCACCGGTCCAATCATCACGTTGCGAGACCCGAGTACATTGGCTACCTCCCGTAAGACTTCCACGTCCTTTTCCGCGTGACCCGCCGCCCAGATGACAAGGGGCACGTCCACGGCCTTGGCGACCTTCTCCACCACCTTGGCCGCGTGATCCGGACCAAGATCAAGGAAATTCGGATCCGTGCCCATCAAATAAACGTTGATGGCCTCCGCACCATAGACCTCCACGCACTTCTTGGCCCACGCCCCAGGGTCGTCGAAGACGTCTTCAAAATACTTGGCGATGGCCTCTGGCCAATCTTGAGGCTTGACATCCAGGACTTCCATGGCCACGTGAATAGGATTTTTCATCTCGCCCTCAAAAAGATGGAAGGGCAAGACATTGGTCCCGCCAATCTTGAAGGCCTTGTCACCATCTCCAAGGGTCAACTCCCGAATATAGGCCGTTCCAGGCTCCTTATAGATGTCTTCCGGGATGCCCGCCGCCCGTTCTGAAACGTCACGATATTCCACGGCAAGGTCCGGAAAGACCAGGATATCCGCCACTTCAGGAGCGGCCGCAGCTTTTTCTTCCACCACCGGTTTCTCTTCCACCTCAGGCCTTTCCTCAACGGGCTTCTCCGCCGCCTCAAGCTCCTCTATCTTTTTGAGACCGGACTCCGCTTCTTCATGACCCGGAACAATTTCCAGGACCTTCTGATAGAGGCTCCTGGCCGCCTCAAGATCTTTTGCTTCGAGTTTTTCTTTAGCTTCAGAAAGCAACTCCGCAATTTCTCGACGCTTTTTAATTTCGGAAATGGCCTGTTTGGCTGGTTCACTCTCGGGCTCTATTTCAAGGACCTGCTGATAGAGCCCCTCGGCCTTCTCCAGTTCACCGGCTTCCAGGGCCGCCTTGGCCGCCGAAAGGAGATCTGCCACCTTTTTGGCCTTCTCTTCTTCGACCTTGCGCTCTGGAGCAACCTCTTCCTCTGCCACCTTCTCGGGAGGAACCGGAGCCGCCGGTGGCGTGACTTCTCCTCCGAGTAAGGCTCGTTCTAGGCTGGCCAGCCCTTCATGTAAGAGATTTATGCCATCTCGCAACGCATCCATGGAACTGCGAAGGGAGGAGAAGATCTCTTTGAGGGCTTCAGCAGGGACTTCCACCTTGGGTGGAGCCTCTGGCACCTCTTCTTCAGGCACTTCTTCCGGTCTTTCTTCAGGCACGTGCCGTATTTCAACGGCCTCAGGAGCCGCTACCACGGGTTTGACCTCTTCCGCCAGCGGCCGCGGATGGAGTCCCGCCCGCTTAACGATCTCTGGTACGGCTTCCTCCCATTCGATAGCCATAATGTGGACACCCGCCACCCCGGGAATCTCGCGTACCTGTTCGATGATCTCTACGGCGATCTGAATTCCTTCTTCTTTCTTGTCCTTGGCCTCTTTCATGCGCTTCAAGATCTCATCCGGTACGTCGAGACCAGGAACAAAATATTTCATGTAACGGGCCATCCCGAAGGACTTGGGTGGAGTGATACCCGCCAGGACGAAGGCCTTCTCCGTCAGACCCAGGTCATGGGCCATCTCCATGAACTTTCGGAAACGATCCAGGTTATAAACGATTTGGGTCTGAATAAATTCCGCCCCGGCTGCAATCTTCTTGCCCATGCGATGGACACGAAACTCAAAAGGATCAGCAAAAGGATTGGCCGCCGCCCCAATGAAAAATTCCACCGTCTGGCCCTTAATCTCTTCTCCACACATAAATCTCTTCTCATCCCTCATGCGGCGGACCATGTCCAGCAAGGTGATGGAATCAAGGTCAAAGACCCCTTTGGCCTCGGGATGGTTCCCAAATTTCTGGTGATCGCCTGTGAGGCAAAGAAGGTTTCGCACGCCCAAAGCCGCGGCTCCCAGGAGGTCGGCCTGAATGGCTATGCGGTTCCGGTCCCGACAGGTCATCTGGACCACCGGCTCGACCCCCTCCTGCATAATGATCACCGCCGAAGCAATGGAGGACATGCGGACAATAGCCGTCTGACAATCGGTGATATTGGCTGCGTCCACAAAACCCCGAATCAGACGGGCTTTCTTGCGCACGACCTCGGCATCGGCGCTTTTGGGCGGACCAATCTCACAGGTCACCGCAAAGTGACCCTCTCTTAGCACCCTTTCGAGATGGCTGTGATAGGTCTTCTCGCTCACCTCTTCCTCCTCAAGCGGTCTATTATCCTACTTTAAGGTCATCTCTCACCCTAGCCCGCGGGCCATCATGGCCTGCTGGCCGCCAATCTTTGGCTGGAAACAGTTTCATCATCCTGTCCAGTTCTCCACGGGCCTTCAATCTTTCGTAAATTTGGTGCCACACACAGGGCACCTCGGGTCGGATCTCACAGCGCCCGTTCTGGGAGCCACCACAAGGACCATTGAGGAGATTCTTGGCGCAGCGCGCGATGGGACAGAGCCCACCGGTAAGATCAAGGATGCAATCCCCACAGCCACGACACTTCTCCTCCCACTCACCAAGCGCCGGATTGGCCCCGTAAAAACTTGTATCCACTCCCGGATAGATGCGCAGGTCCGGATAGCGATCGGCAATGAGATTTACCCCTACCCCACAAGCCAAGGAAACCACGGCCTCCACCTTCTGACGGAGCTCCTCAAGCCCATTGAGGTATTCCGGGTCACACTGCCGGACCAGCGTCTCTTCCACCACACTCAACGGCCGCCCGGCCCGTTTGCGCGCCAATCTAAGAGCTGCCGCCACAATCTCCACTTCCCGGTCACCACCCGCCGAGCAGATGGCCACACAGCCCCGGCATCCCAGGACCGCCACCCGCTCGTAAGGTTCAATCATGTCCAAAATACGCGAAATGGGTTTTCTTTCCGCGATAATCATGAGGAGGTCTCCTCTTTTCTGTGCTTGAGATCAAGGAGCGTCTCAAAAAGTCCCTTGGTTGCCTCTACCAGGACCCCGGTCTCCAGACGTGGCACAAAAGCCATCTGTACGCGTTCCGGCTCCATTCCTATCTCTGTCAGAATCTTTCGTGCAGCCTCCGCTCTTTTCTCCGCCCGAAGACTACCCGAACGATTATGGCAACTCGACTTCTCGCAGCCCGCGACCAACACCCCTTCGGCATCCTCTTCAAGGGCCCGCAGGATGTCGGCCACCTCAATCTTTCCGGAACACGGATAACGTCGGATCTCGATTCGAGCCGGAATCCCGGCAAAATCTTCCGCCGTGGCCTGGTTAGTATAGTGACAGCACAAAATGGTGATTTTCATCTCGGACATGAGCCCTAAACCCCCGCCTCCAAAGCGCTTGTCTCCGGCGCTGGCCGAAGCTCTATGGCCCGGGCCGGACATTCGACGACACAAATACCACAGGCCTGACACCGGTCTGGATCTATCACGGCGTAGCCCTCTGGCACGATGGAAGCCGCCTCAAAAGGACAGGTCCTCACACAGGTAAGACAGGCAATACACTTGCCCGCGTCCACCCGGGCCAACCGCCCGGCCTCAAACCTCAATGCCAGGGCCCGCTCGGGGTCTTGCTTGGCCACCAGGGCCTTGAGGGCCCGGATGACCTCCATGGGCTTGACCTCCATCGGGCAAACCGGTACACACGAACCACACCCCGAACAGAACCAAATGGTCTTGCCTTCAAGAAGTCTCTCCCTAAGACCTAGAAGCACGCTGTGTACAATCACCCGCGGGTCAAATTCTTCCACCACCTTCTCCACCGGACATATCCCCGAACAAGCTCCACAGCGGAAACACTGAGAAAGAGCTTCAGGAGCCCCTACACCGAGGAGTTCCTGCGCCAAATTCGCTTCCCGTGTCTTGAGATCTATCATCACCCAACCCCTTAACTACTCTTTCTTTTTGGGCTGCCAGAGGTCTCCTTCCTGCACCACCTGACCCCGCTTGGAAAGACCTTCGAGTACCGCCACCACCTCTTCCTGCCCGGCTCCCGTCTTTGCCAGAAGGGTCTCCAGCGAAACCGGCCCCCGGGCCAGAAGGGCCTTGACCTCGGCTTCCAAAAGTTCCTTCTTGATAAGAGGAACCAGTTTCTCTTCCACCTTGCGTGCGATGCTCTCGGCGCTATAGTCCCCTTCTTTTTTGATGGCTCGGGCCAGATTCCCGTAAGCCGCCCGAAAACGATTCTTGACGCAAAGCTCTCTGGCTGCGCCCAGGCGGAGCTTGATGGTCTCTCGATCAAGGCCTTCTGGTTCCCCCAAAGGTCCGATCTCCTTGATGGTCTCCGTAAAGTCCGTCACGATCTGAACGAACCGGGGAGCTTCCGCCGCCGAAGCCCAGTCGATCCGGAATCGGGCTGGATTGAGCCCCACCAGTTCGATAATTCTCTTGGTCACCTCGGCCATCAAAAGGGCTTCGTAATTACCAGACTGGTAATGGCACTCTCCCAGATGTCACCCACCAACCAGCACCCCGTCAGCCCCCACGTAAAAGGCCTCCACGATGAAGCGCGGATCTATGCGCCCGGTACACATCACCCGTACCACCCGGTTGTTGGGCGGATACTGATAACGGGCCACACCCGCTGAATCCGCTGCCGCGTAACAACACCAATGACAAAAGAAACTCAAAATCTTCGGATCAAACCCCATAGCCGACTCCTGCTATCAAAGCAGTTTAAGTTTGTTTTATAACACACGATTTTATTGCCAATTTAAGCAGCTTCCTCCCTGGTCTCTTCGGCCCCCTCTTTCTCCACGAATTCTCCGAAGGCTTCGATCTGGGCCAGGATGGCCTCGTCGGTAAAACCGCCCATACTGATGGCCAGCACGGGACAATGGGAGGCGCAAATACCACAGCCCTTACAGGAGGCCGTGATGGTCTCGGCCTTCTTTCTCTTGCCCACTTTGACCAGACGAATGGCTCCATATGGGCACAGATCAGCACAGATCCCACAGCCGATACACCTAGCCTGGTCCACCCTGGAGACAATGGGCGGCACTTCTACAAACCCCTTAGCCATCGGAATAACCGCTTTGGCCGCTGCGGCCCGGGCTTGGGCCAGGGTCTCATCCAGAGGCTTGGGCGCGTGAGCCAGACCGCACACGTACACCCCTTCCACCGGAAGCTCAACAGGCATGAGCTTCACGTGCGCCTCCAGGAAGAAACCATCCCCTGTAAGGGGGGCCTTGATTAGCTTGGAAAGTTCCTCGTTCTCTCCTGGGGCAACACCTACCGAAAGGACCAGGAGATCACATGGGATGAGGAGTTCTTCGCCCAAGAGGGCGTCCTTTACCTTGACCCGGAGAGCCTTACCTTTGGTGACCAGCTCGGGCTTTTCCTCGGCATGATAGCGCAAAAAGACCACTCCAGCCTTTCGGGCCTCTCGATAAGCATCTTCACTGAAGCCGTAAGTCCGCATATCACGGAAGAGGACATAAACGTCCTTCTTGGGATAGCGCTTCTTGAGGCGCAGGGCATTTTTCACCGCCTGCTGACAGCAGAGCTTGCTACAGTAGTTCAATCCGTCGCCCCGAGAACCAACACACTGGATCATGACAATGCTGCGAGCCTTTCCTAGACGTCCACCCTTTTTGGTGAGCTCGGCTTCCAGATCGAGTTGGGTGATGACCTTCTCGTTCTCTCCGAGACCAAAACGCTCCGGGCGATTTTCTCGTCCACCCGTGGCGATGATTACCACCCCGTGATTCACCACTTCCGAACCCTCCGGTCGCCGGAGAGTGGAGGTGAAATTCCCCACGTAACCAGAGATATTTTCCACCGTGGTTCCCTTATGCACCTTTATACGAGGATGTTTTTCAACCCCTTTGATGAGGTCAGAGAGGATCTTCTGAGGATCCTCTCCGGAGAGAAGACCCGTAACGCGACGCAGGTTTCCTCCGAGTTCTTCCTCTTTTTCCACCAGGTGCACCTCGTAGCCCTGATCTGCCACCGATAGGGCCGCAGCCATTCCGGCCGCCCCACCACCAATGACCAAGGCCACCGGCGTTACCGGTACCTTCTGAAGCTCAAGTGGTTCCAGCCTCATGGCCTTGGCCACAGCCATGCGCACCTGATCCATGGCCTTTTTGGTGGCAGCCGCGGGATCTTCTGCGTGGACCCAGGCACACTGGTCTCGAATGTTGGCCATCTCGATGAGGGCAGGGTTAAGTCCAGCTTCTTTCAAGGATTCCTGAAAAAGCGGTTCATGGGTTCGAGGACTACAGGCCGCGATCACGATACGGTTTAGACGATATTCCTTGATTTTCTTGACCAAGTCCGCCTGGGCATCCTGAGAACAGGAATACATCACGTTCTCGGATAGTACCACGTGAGGCAACTTGGCCGCGTAATCACGCACAGCCTCTACGTCCACCACGCTGGCGATGTTCACCCCGCAATGACACACAAAGACCCCGATACGCGGCTCCTCGCGTTCAAGTTCTTCGTCCTCGGGTGGAAATTCTTTGTGCACTACGTCCTGCCCCCGGGCTTCGGCCAGGATCTCCGAACACTTGGCCGCCACTCCATGAGCCTGAACCACGCTCTCAGGGATATCCTTTGGCCCCTGAAAGGCACCCGCTACAAAGATTCCTGGCACGTTGGTCTCAAGGGGAGCCGCCGTCTTGGTACGGGCAAAGCCAAACTTGTTGAGTTCGATACCCAAGATCTGGGCCATCTTTTCGGCGTCAGCCGGAGCGTCAAGCCCTACTGAGAGCACGACCATGTCATAAAAATCTCGATGGGTCTTTCCGTCTTCCGTAACGTAAGTCAAGGCCAGCTTACGCCCCACCTGCTCCACCTTGGGCACCCGGGCGTAGATGGTACGAAAACCATACTTTTCCACCGCCCGATTGAAGGCTTCGTCAAAACCCTTGCCCATGGTACGGATATCCATGAAAAAGAGGTCTATTTCCGCCTCCGGGGCGTGCTCCTTGAGTACAGAAGCCTCTTTCATGGCGTACATGCAACACACGGTGGAACAGTATCCGTTGCCACAAGTCTCGTCACGGGAGCCCACACATTGCAAAAACGCGATCCGGTGGGGATGGGCAAAGTCAGAGGGGCGCAGGATTTCTCCCTCCGTCGGACCCGAAGCACAGGTCAGACGTTCGATCTCAAGACTGGTGAGGACATCGGGATACCGCCCATAGCCGTACTTCTCAAGCACTTCCTCCGGGACACGTCCGAAACCAAGGGCCAGGACCACCGCTCCAACTTCGAGTTCACGCACCTCGGGTCTTTGGTCGAATTCGATGGCGTTGGGACCGCAAACGTTGGCGCAAAGCTGACAGCTTTCGTGGTTGAGCCGCAGACAGCTCTTCTCATCGATGTAATAAACCGTAGGTACGGCCTGAGGATAGTCGATGTGAATCGAGGCCGTAAAATCCAGCCCTTCGTTGTATTCGTCCACGATCTCTTTGGGACAGTAAGTGGTGCACATGCCACAGGCTGTGCACTTGGTTGGATCAACGTAACGAGGCCGCACCTCGAGCTTGGCCTTAAAATGGCCCGGTTTCCCGGAGAGCTCCTTGAGCTCCGCTAAAGTAACGATCTCAATATTGGGAGACCGACCGGCCTCCACGAGCTTCGGTGCCAGTATTCACAAGCTACAGTCATTGGTGGGGAAGGTCTTGTCGAGCTGGGCCATTACCCCACCAATGGAGGCCTTCTTGTCCACCAGGTAGACGTAATAACCAAGGGAAGCGAGATCGAGGGCCGTCTGGACCCCGGTCACCCCGCCCCCCAGGACGAGAACTTTACCGCTTTTCTTCTTGCCCATTCGAACACCCCATTCGTCTTGATTTTAGGCCTGTGCCTCTTCTTCTGGAGAGACCCTCAGGTGGGTTGGCCCAAAGCACCCCAAACCATGGAAAGGCGACGTAACCTTCGGGCTCTCCAGGGCTCGCCGCATGGCCATGTCGAAGAGGATCCGCGGTTTGGGCTTATCTATACCAAGGTTCTTACGCTTTTCATGGATCTTGTCGATCATCACCGAGGCCAATTCCTTGGCGTCTCTGGCCACCAACCAGTTGGCCCGAAAGAGCTTCTTGAACTCGTGAAAGAGATAATCCGTAGCCACCTGGCTCTTCTCCGTGGGGAAATTTGGACCGAAGACCACACAGGCCCCACTGCCCACGAAGTAATTGCCAATGGCCACCGCCTTCTCGCTCATCCACTGGGGAGCACAACCGATGGCTGGCAATTCGTCGATGTCTTCTCCTAGCCCTCCGGTATTGACCATCTCGGTAAGGGCGATGAGGATTCGGCTGTTGTCCACGCAGGAACCCATGTGGAGGACCGGCGGACAACCCACCGCCTCAAGCACCTCGCGCAACGAATCACCGGCAAGACTTGCCGCCTCGGGGGAAAGAAGGCCGGCTCGCCCCAGGCCAGTGGCCGCACACCCCGTGGCCACCACCAGAATGTTGTTGGCGATGAGCTCTTTGGCCAGCTCCACGTGAACCTCATCAAAGACACGAAAATTGTCACACCCCACGATGGCCGCCACTCCCAGGACTCGACCGTTGATGATGTTCTCATTAAGGGGCTTATAGGAAGCCCGGAACCGGCCGCCCAGGATGTAGAGGATGGTCTCGTGGCTGAAACCGGCCACCACGTCCATGGTTGCCTTAGGAATATAAACCCGACTCTTATCTCTTTTGGGGAAACGAGAGATGGCTTCCCGCAGAATCTTTTTGGCGGTTTCCACAGGATGGCGATGATCGAAGGGGATGTGCATGGCCCCTTCGATTTCGGCTTTGTCACTCACAGTGATCACCGCAGTGTGAAAGGCCTGGGCCACGGTGGTCACGTTTTGCATGATACACTGCACGTCCACGATCATGGCCTCTACCGCCCCCGTGGCCAGGGCCAATTCTTGTTGGACAAAACTCCCAGCGATGGGGATGCCACGGCGCATGAGGACCTCATTACCGGTGCAACAGATACCCGCCAGGTTTATCCCCTGGGCCCCGACCTTCTTGGCTTCTTTGACGATCTCTGGATCCTGGGCCGCCATGGCCAGGGCCTCGGCCACCTCCGGTTCGTGACCGTGCACCGTAACGTTGACCATGTCTTCCTTGAGGACCCCAAGGTTCACCGTGGCCCTGATGGGCACCGGGGTACCAAACAGGATATCTTGGAGCTCCGTCGCGATCATGGAACCGCCCCACCCATCGGCTAGCGCCGTGCGGACCGAGGCCTTGAGCAAGCTGCGATAGTCCTGATCTACACCCACCGTGGTCCGGTGGGTAAGCTCCACTACCTCTCGATCCACTCCACGGGGCACCACCCCCAGCTCACGCCAAAGGGCCTGGCGTTTCTCAGGGGCCCGCTTGATGAAGGCCAGTTCTCCGTGCTGTTGTCCAAATTGGGCCAAGGCCTTGACCGCTACTTTCTTGGCCAGTTCTTTGGTCTCTTCGTTGGGGTCAAGTCCGAAGTAGTAAGCCACTACCCGTAACTTTTTCTCGTCTTTGATCTCGAAGTCCTCGGCCTCACCATGAACGGTATGATAGAAAACCTCGGCGATTCCTCGACCGTGATCGGAGTGGGCCGAGGTCCCGGCAGCTACCATCCGACAGAAGGTTCGCGAAGCTACCGTGGCTGCCGTGGCCCCGCAGATACCACGCATCTCCTCCACGCCTTCTATGATCTGGCAGGGCCCCATGTTGCAGACATGGCAACAAGTCCCCCCTTTGCCAAAGAGACAGGGTTTCGTACCGCGCTTGGCCACGCGTTCTGGCCCGGTGAGCACCTTTCCCTGGATGACGGAAAGCATTTCCTGGTTTACCGCACACTGTACCGCACAGGAGGGACTTTTCTTACCCTGAAACCTGGCCCTGGGATCCATCTCTTCCTCCTCAAGCGTTAGAATTTTTCTGATAAAAACACGAGTTTAAGAGCAGAACAAGCCTATCCTACTTCCGAAGGAAGCCCTGCCCAGAGTTTGGCCGCTTCCACCGTGTTTTTCATGAGCATAGTGATCGTCATGGGCCCCACCCCTCCGGGCACCGGAGTGATGGCCGCGGCCTTCTCCTTGACGGAGTCAAAATCCACGTCGCCACAGAGAATGGCCTTGCCTTCGGGAGTGGTCCCGATGCGATTCACCCCTACGTCGATCACTACCACGCCCTCCTTGACCATGTCGCCGGTGACCACCTTGGGTTTACCAGCCGCCACAATAAGGATGTCGGCCCGCTTGGTGTGGAAGGTCATGTCACGGGTGCCTGTATGACAGACCGTCACCGTAGCGTTGCCCACGGGCTTTCTCTTTTGCATAAGAAGAATGGCCACAGGTTTGCCCACGATGTTGCTTCGCCCGATGACCACCACTTCAGCTCCTGAAACCTCCACCCCCGCCCGGTCGAGCATCACCAGGATACCGTGAGGGGTGCAGGGCAGAAAACACTTCTCCCCGATAACCATCTTGCCAACGTTTACCGGATGGAAACCGTCCACGTCCTTGCGCGGATCAATGGCATGAATCACTTTCTGTTCCGAGATATGCCTTGGCAAGGGAAGTTGGACCAAAATACCGTGAATCGAAGGATCTTCGTTGTACTTTTGGATCATCTTTAGGAGCTCTTCCTCAGAGACATCTTCTGGAAGGTTCTCCTGCACGGAATGAAAGCCCAGGGCGTGGGCCGTGTTCTGTTTGGCCTTGACGTATGAGACAGAAGCCGGGTTCTCTCCCACCAGGATGGTCACCAGTCCCGGGGTCACCCCGTGCTTCTCTTTGAGCTCTTGGACCTCTTTCTTCAGCTCTTCACGAATTTCCTGAGAAATCTCTTTTCCACTGATGATCTTGGCCGCCATTACACACCTCCCCTAAACTTTGAAACGCCTTTATGCAAAAAACATACCATGCGTTTGATTTTGGGAGATCGTTGCTTTGCGTTGATAGTAAGAAGTTTCCACATCATGAATTAGTTCTTTTTTCAAAAGGCGGGGAACTCTGCCCCAGAGAGCCCCGGGCAAAATTCCCCGCCACCTCATCTTTTAGAAGAGTCCCTTAACCTTACCGGTTTCTACGTCAACATCAATCCTACGATAGGCCGGATCGGAACCGGTACCGGGCATGAGACTGATGTCTCCGGCCACCGGGACAATGAAGCCCGAACCACGATAGATGAGCACGTCACGCACCCTAAGTTGCCAGCCCTTTGGGACTCCCTTGAGGTTGGGGTTGTCGGAAAGCGAGAGGTGGGTCTTTACCATACAGATGGGCATCCGGCGTAGTTCTTCATCGGCTTCGATCATCTTGATCTTGGCCTCGGCGTCCGGGAGATAGATCACCCCGTCGGCTCCATAGACTTCTTTGGCGATCTTTTCGATCCGGGTCTTCACTGGCTCATCGAGCTCGTAAAGGAAACGGAACTCACTTGGTTCGTTGCAGGCGTCCATCACAGCGTCGGCCAGTTCCAGGGCTCCTTCTCCACCCTTGAGCCAATGTTCTGAGACCGCCGCCCGTACTCCGTGCTGTTCACAAATCTTCTTTACCAGATCGATCTCCGCCTTGGTGTCAGTGTAGAAGGCGTTGATGCAGACCACCGGGGTAACACCGCTCTTCTTCACGATGTTCACACAATGCATGAGGTTCTCGCAGCCCTTCTCCACCCATTCCAGATTTTCTTCGAAGTATTCCTGCGGAATGGGTCTCCCTGGACGCGGAATGGGAGCTCCACCGTGGCATTTAAGGGCCCTGATGGTGGCCACTACCACCACGCAATCCGGTGTGAGACCCGACAGACGGCACTTGATATTCCAGAATTTCTCGTACCCGATGTCAGCGGCAAAGCCGCTTTCGGTGACGTTGTAGTCCGCAAGCTTCAGGGCTACGTAATCCGCAATGATGGAGGATTGCCCGATGGCGATATTGGCAAAGGGTCCGGCGTGGATGAGAACCGGCTGCCCCTCAATGGTCTGGATCATGTTGGGATTGATGGCGTCCACCATCCAGGCACACATCGCGCCAGCCACTTCCAGATCTTCGGTGGTCACGGGATTGCCATACTTATCAAAGGCCACCACGATCTTTCCGATGCGCTCACGAAAGTCTTTGAGATCCCGGGCCACGGCGAGGATGGCCATTACTTCGGAGGCCACGGCGATCCAGAACTTGCTCTCCATAGGATAGCCGTCCCGTTTACCGCCAAGGCCGATCACGATATGACGCAGGGCCTGGGCACAGAAATCGATCACCCAGCCCATCTCTACCCTCTTGGGGTCAATGTTGAGGCGCTTGAGTCCCCGCTTGGCGAGCGTTTCGTCGTCGTAGTTGAACTCGTGCTGCATCCGGGCCGTAAGGGCTACCATGGCAAGGTTATGGGCGTTCATGATGGCGTTGATGTCACCAGTGAGCCCAAGGGAGAACTTATCAAGCGGAATGATCTGGGCCAAACCACCGCCCGCAGCGCTCCCCTTGATGTTCATGGTGGGGCCGCCAGAAGGTTGCCTCAGGGCTCCGATCACTTTCTGGCCACGTTTCCCGAGACCCTCAATGAGACCAATGGCAGTGGTGGACTTTCCTTCTCCCAGAGGAGTGGGGGTGATGGCTGTTACGTCGATGTATTTGCCGTTGGGCCGGTCCTTGAGTCTTTCCAGAACCTTCTTGTAGTCGATTTTAGCCACGTAATGCCCATAAGGAAGAAGTTCTTCCTGCTCAAGACCAAGCTCTTCTGCCAGCTGATAGACAGTCTTCATGTGTTTTTCGGCTTCGGCGGCAATCTCCCAGTCTTTCATCTTGGTCGGATCAAGCTTCATAGAGACCTCCTTTTCCCTCGATTTGAACCCCATCTTATAGCCTTTTTGGAGAAACGAAGCAAAAAAACTAAGGCTTTGTTATGGCGAGAATTCAGGGGTTAGAATGGGTTTTTGGGGAATCGAAAAGCCCTTAGAGGCGCTTGTGAAGAGCAGAATTTGAAGAACGGACTTTTCGAGCCCTTCAAAGGACCAAGGAATCGTCATCCAGCATCTTTTCCATCACCTTCTGGCTCTTGCGCAATCTCTCCATGGCGATGGCTAGCTTGATGAGTTCGTCTTTGGCTTCTTTTTCGTTGAGCTGTTGCACTCCAAAATTGACATCGAGGTTCCCCAGGCTCATCTCCTGAACCTTTCGCGTCAGGTCCAAAATAGGGTTAATGAGTTCAAAGCGCACCAGGACGTAAAGGACAAGCGTTATCAGGAAAAAGCTTACCGCCAGCCATACCGAGAAGTTGTTGCCCAAAATGGTGTAAAGTCCCTGATGAGGGAAGCGGACCGAGATCATTCCCGCCACCTCTCCTGGCTTGAGAGGCGGAGCCCCTTCGTGTTTGTCGTGGCAAGACATACAAGCCCGTGTGGCCCGGATAGGTCTTTGATATGAGAAGACCCCATTTTCAAAGGACCATCTTTCCTGTGGCAGGATCTGCTCGCTGAAAACAATCTTGAGTTCTGCCTGGGAGGGACGGGCTACCTGGGTCACGAATTTCGTAAAATCCGGATCGTGAACCCTGAAAAAGGTCACCTCGTCACCGGTATCTTCGAGGAGGGCCGTAGCCTCTTCTACCACCGGGACCTTACTCCTTTTAGTGGTCCAGAGCCCTTGCATCTCATCACTTATCTCTAGCATGGCCGCGCTCATCTCGGCCAACTGTTTGGCGTTGACCAACAGGTCTCTTTCGTGGATCTTCTTGAGGGCCATCCAGAGCCCACCACCCACAAAACAGACCACCAGGATGAAAAAGAGAGCCACCTTGTTGGCGATGCTCAAACTTTTGTTCTTGGTCATGAAGTCCTCCTGAGACGGACGATCTCTTTGGCCTTGTTGATGGCGATTTGGGCCAGCCGTGGATCATCGATCTCTTGTTTCAGGGCTTTCAGGAAGAGAGATAAATGGGAAAGAGGCAGGCCCTTTTCTGTGGCTTCGGCACTTTTGAGGGCTTTCTTGACGATGAGTTTAGCCGCCGGACCGTAATGAGTGGTAAGAAGTTTGACCACCTCGTTGAAGAGGACCAGAGGGATGAGCTCCTGGGTCCGTTCGAGTTGTTTTTCTCGTTTGGCTAGTTTTTCGATCTTGAGAGCCAGAGCGTTTAAAGCCACACTTACCAAAGGGCTAGGAGAGATGGTACGCAAAATGACCAGGATATAGAATCCGTGGGCTTCCCTCAGAATGAGGGACCCCCTCTCATAGAAAGAAACCACCTCATGGGGATGATCCTGACCGTTGCTTCGAAAGGCCGAAAGCATCTCCTCCAAGGACTGTTGAAGGGCTTCCTGGAGTTCGGGAGCGTAGAAATCGGGAAGGTTGGTGTAAACCGCTCGACCTTCTCGACAGATCAGGACCCCGCTTACTTCGTCCAACTTCACCAGGCTGGTGAGAAGGTTCTTCACCTCGTACGCCCCTTCTGAATTTCGGCCAGTTTTTTGCTCCACCAGATGAGCCCCTTTCGTGGCTTTCCTCCCAGCCCCACGACTCCGTCTTCTTCAAGTAGGGCTGCCCAGAGGAGACGTTGTCCCGAAGCGGCAAAGCCTTTGAGCTCCCCGAGGCCAAGGAGATTACCCATCTCCTTGAGATGGAGAGAGGCGTAGGAGAGAACGCCGGCCAGTTCTTCAGGCACCCCCTGCCCCAAAGACTCTCGTACCTCTCCGTCGGCAGAGAGACGTACCAAGAAATCTACCTCGGGTAATTTTTCTTTCAGGCTCTCAAGATAGGAAACCCGGGGTGGTGCCGCTTCTTCGGCTGGGGAAAAGGCCTGATCGAAAAGGTCTTCGTTGAAAGAAATACCAGCTTCGGCCTCGTCAGCCAGACGCACGGCTTCAATAAGGAGGGCCTGTACTGGACCGGAAAGATTCCCCTCCGGCCAGATCACAGGCTTCCTAACCTCAAAGCGCCCCGCACTCAGGTTCACCAAGAAACGTAAGGCCTCAAGGCCTTCGAGCTCGTCGTCTCCTACCACCTCGGCCTGATGAAGGAATTCTCCTTCCAGGAAAATCTTGCCCACTCCCTGATCGAAGATGACCTCCACTACGTGGCGGCCTTCACGTGAGGAAAGGAGCTGGAGTACATCAGCTAAAGAAATGGTCTTAAGTTCCCCTTGCATGATGGGGGGTTTGGCCATTTCGTTCATGCGCTGTTTCCAGGTCTCTTTAGGCACGGACAAACTCTTCAAGCTTTTGGAGGGGATGGCCATTTTGGCCCCCTTGCGCCCTTTTTAATGCTTTTCGGCCAGAGTCGCGGTCCGAGTTTAAGAAGGGCTATTTAGCTTTTGGACAAGCTCGAGATTGATGTGACGGCGGGAGACGTTTACGTCTTTGACTTTCACCAGGACCTGGTCTCCGATGCGGAAGACCTTGCCTGTGCGCCTTCCAACCAGGCGATGGTTCTTTTCATCAAGTACATAGTAATCATCGTGAAGATCCACCAGACGAACCACTCCTGAGACATACACCTCAAAAAGCTCCACGAAAAACCCAAAGGCCGTCACCCCGGAGATGACACCGTGATAGGTCTCACCGATATGTTCCTTCATATAAAGAACGCGGATGCGATCTAGCATCTCGCGCTCGGCCTCCATGGCTATCCTCTCCCTCTCGGAGAGGTGCTTCCCCATGGTCTCCAGCCGCTCAAGACGATAAGGTGGTTTCTGTCCCCGGAGCGCGGCCTTCAAGGCGCGGTGGACTACGAGATCCGGATAGCGCCTGATGGGAGAAGTAAAATGGCAGTAACACTCCGAGGCCAGACCAAAATGACCGATGTTTTCCGGGGAGTACTGGGCCTGTTTCAAAGAACGCAGAAGAAGCATGTTCACCAGGTAGGCGTAAGGTTTCCCCTCCACTAGCTCGATTACCTGCTGAAACCAGGAGGGCTCGGGTTCTCTCGGGAGTTTGAGCTCCAGACCCAGCGTGGCCACGAATTCCACGAATTCCTTGAGTTTTTGAGGCTCTGGTGCCTCATGGACCCGATAAAGAATGGGATAGCCTTTGGCTGTCAGGAAACGTGCCACAGCTTCATTGGCAGCGATCATGAATTCTTCGATGATAAAATGGGCAAAGTGCCGCTCTCTCCGGATAATTTCTTCGGGTTTGCCCTGGGCATCGAGCACAACCTCGGGTTCCGGGAGATCAAAGTCGATACTGCCGCGGGCAAGTCTCTGTTCCCTCAAAAGTCGGCAGAGGGTGGCAGCGTTCTCCAGAGGGGTCAGGAGACGCTTGTACCGACGGCGTAACTCTCGGTCACGGTCGACAACTATGGCTTTGACAAGGTTATAAGTGAGCCTTTCGTGGCTTCTGATAACGGCTTCGGTAAACCGCACTTTGCGGAAGCGCCCCTCCCGATCGAAATCCATCACCACCACCATGGCCAGCCGATCCACTTGCGGGTTGAGACTACAGAGGTTGGTGGAAAGCTTCTCCGGGAACATGGGCACCACGGCGTTCGGAAAATAGACGCTCGTGCCCCGGGCGTAAGCTTCCCTGTCAAGGGCGGTTCCTGGTCTCACATAGTGGGCCACATCGGCGATGGCCACGTAAAGACGCCAACCTTTGGGCAATTTGCGCACGTAAATCGCGTCATCGAAGTCACGAGCCATTTCCCCATCGATGGTGACCAAAGGCAGACGACGGAGATCCTCGCGCCCTTCCAGGTCTTCAGGACGAACCTCATCTGGAATCTCCTCAAGCTCTTCCCGCACGGCTCGCCGCCAGCGATGAGGAAGCTCATACTTGTAGATCACGGCCCTGAGATGAGCCTTGAGGTCTTCAGGATCTCCCAGGACCTCGACAATCCGACCCTCTGGAATTCGTCTACCAGGGGAGAAATCCGTGATTTCCGCCACCACCATCTCCCCGGGTTCGGCTCCTTTGGTCTTGTCGGGAGGGATAAGGATCTCAAAGGGGAGACGGTCATCTTCGGGAATGACAGTGGCCGTCTTCTTGCTGCGATAGAAAAAGCCGATGATGTATTTCCTGGCCCTTTCCAGGATGCGAATGACCGTGCCCTCGGGTTTCTTGCGCCTGGGATGCTCGATGCGTACTACTACCAGGTCGCCATCCAGGGCTCCCTTCAACCGGCTCGGTGGCACGTAAACCACGGGGGCCTTCTTCTCTTCGGGTTCCACCAGTCCGTAGCCATCGGGATATATTCGAAGGCGTCCGGTAACGAGCTGCATCTGTTCTGGCAGGCCGTAACGTTTGCCCTTGATGTGTACGAGGCGTCCGGACTTGGTGAGACGCCGCACGAGTTGACGAAACGCTTTGCGGTCCACCGTGGGTACGTTGAGGAAGTGATAAAGCTCTCGCAAGAGGACCGGACGACCGATCTTCTTCATGGTGTCGAGAATCTCTTCGGAGGTAGGTAGCCCCTGGCGGACTTTTTTCTTCTTTTTCTTGGCCATCAGCGGAGACGATTCAGTTCGTGAGTGGTGACGATACGGATGATGACCTTTTTCCCGATGGAACCTTCCCGTTTTTCCTCAAACATCCAGCCCGTACAATCGGAGAGGAACACGTGGCGTCGAAAACCATCGGCCGGGGTGTAAACCAGAAGGACCCCTGCTACACGTCCTTCGTTGTCCAGCACGATGTCCACCCTTTCGAGAAAGTTGATGTTGCCCGGACCAAAATTGGTGAAGATATAACCCAGGGTGGTGGGGGGACGCCTTTCCGCGAAGAAATAAGCGGCGTAAAGTTCCTTTTCTTCTACCTTCAGGACCTCCGCCGGGAGGACGTGAGGCCAGAGGAGAAATACCGCAAAGATCAAAGTCCATACCCATTTCATAGCAAGACCTCCTTTTGAAGGTTTTATAGCATCTTTTTTAGAAAAAGCGACTAGACTTCGGCAATAAGTTGGGGCAGGTTGAGAGGGGCCCGCACCTTGAGACCGAACGAAGAAGCCGTTTCAAGAAAGATATCCCGCGCCTTGCAAGCCGCCTTCTCGATTGTTTGCCATGAAAGATCGAAAGATTCGGCGAAACGACGAAAGGCCTGGATCTCCGGTTCGGATTCGAGCACCGATGGGACCTGGGCGGAGAGAGCTACCAAAACGAAGACCGGGGCCTCGAAGGGAAGTTCTTTGAGTTGTTCAGGCTGGGCTACATGGAGCCCAATGGCACATACGATGCTCTCGGAAAGAGTCCACGTCTTGGCCAACCAGGCCCCTGCCTGAGCATGATGCCAGGAAAGGGCTTCGATCTCACAAACACTCAGACGCCCTCCCCTCCGGCGCCAAAGATCGTAGGCCCGTTGATAAACATCGAACCATTCGGTGAGAAGCACCGGAAGAGCTACATCCTGCAGAAGAGCCGAAAGAAAAGTCTCTTCCTGATCCAAAGACAACTCGCGGGCCAATTCTCTGGCAAAAAGGGCTCGCAGGAGAGAATCCGTCCAGAACGCTGCCAGATCAAAGCCCTCGGTGGCCGGATCCTTCACCACCTTGAGGACTCCAAAGGAAACCGCCAGACTCTCTATTTTCTTGAGTCCCAGGACGCTCGTGGCTTGTTTCAAACTCTTGATAGGCTGCGGCAAGCCTATAAAGGCCGAGTTGACAACCTTGAGGATCTGGGCCGTAAGACCGGGATCAAGCTCCACAATCGCCGCTACCTCCTCCATTGAAACCTCGGGGTTGCGTAAGAGAGAAAGGAGCTTGTTCACTACCTGCGGGAGACTTGGCACTTCAAAGTCTTTGAAGATACGAGCAAAGTCCCCGGAAGAAAGGGCCATGTAACGCGAAATCTTTTTGAAGATCATTTGCCGCCCCTCAAAGGCCGATAAAGGAAAAGATCACTACTTTTTTCGGCCTTCGGGAGGGAAAGATAAATGACCCTGGACGATCTCCTCTGGCAGATCGGCAAACTCGGACGCCTGAGATTTTGGTATCAGGCCCGTCAGCGGCGAGGGGTGCTTGAGATCTTCGTTGGTATAAATAACGCCCTGGCTATCGGGATCCTGGGGCTCATCGCCCACCTCACCTCCTGGCCTTTGATCTTCCCTTCCCTGGGGCCTTCTCTTTTCCTCATCTTCTACGCCCCACAACGAGCCATGTCTTCACCTCGCAACACCTTCCTGGCCCATTTGCTCGGTGGAGTGCTGGGTTTTTCCATCTTCAAGCTCTTCATCTTTTGTGGTCTCCTCGTCCCCGTTGGCTTCGGGAAAGGCAAGGTGCTGGCTGCGGCCCTTTCGCTTGGCATCCTTGGGTTCCTAATGGTGCGGCTGCGCATCCTTCATCCCCCGGCTGCTTCCACCGCCCTGATCGCCGCCACCGGATATCTACCCCACTGGTCCTATCTACCTGTCCTGGGATTGGCCATTTTGATCCTTCTCCTGCAAGCCCATCTCTTTCATCACCTGGCCGGGGTCTCTTACCCCCTCTGGTCTCCCCTCCAGGAAGAAGAACCCGAAGTCTTCACCTCCGTCGGAAAGTTCAAGTTCTGCCAGACCCGCCCTCGGGACCTTTCGGATTTGTCAGATTGGGTCATCTCCGGCGGCCCTTCAAATCGACAAAAACGCTAAAATAAAGCCCGCTTAAAGCGCAAGAAGGACGTTTTGTAACCTCTATATGCAAAAAATAGTAAAACGGCTCATTACCAGTGGCAGGGCACATTGCTCTTGGTGTCAAAGGGTTAGATAATTAAATTAAATAAATTTGAAATTCAGGGTCTGGTGCCCATGCCTTGGTTCAAGCGCTTTTTGGGGAAAAAGGTCACCATTAATGGTTGTCGGGATACCTATTATCAGGGCTGGCTGGTGGCCTGTTTGAACGGCCGGGTCTTCTTGAAAGACGTTTACATATGCCACGAGAACAAGCGCACTCAGATCCCCCTGTTGGCCCTTGAGACTAAAAAGGTCTGCTGTCTCTACGTGAAGGAAGAAGGGCGCACCTTTGCCATAGACATCAGGGCCGTTGGTTGATAAGGGTTTCACGGGCCCGTGGGGTCCAGAAGGGGTCGGGCTCTCCTCGATATTTTCCCTGCCATAGATCACGCGCCACGAGAGTCTCTTCAATCATGCGAAGGGTCGTTCTCTTGTCAAGCGCCCATTTAGGGGCCACCAGTTCGTCGGGCCGAGGATCACCGGTGAGACGCTGAATGACTACCCGCCAAGGGAGGAGGGCCAAGGCCTCGCAGAGTAGATCCACGTATTCCGTCTGCAGCAAGGGACGGTATCGTCCCTCTCGATAGAGCACTTCCATCCTGGTGTCTCGCACTACGTAGAGCTCATGGAACTTGATCCCATCGATGGGAAGAGCGGCAAGCTTTTCAATGGTTTCAATCATCTCGGCAGGGCTTTCTCCAGGAAGACCAAAGATGACATGGGTACATACGAGCAGGTCGTGCTCTTTGGCCAGCTCCAAGGCCCGGAGAAAATCTTCGTAAGTATGTCCTCGATTTATAAGGGAAAGGGTGCGGTTGTGAGCGCTTTGAAGCCCCATTTCAAGCCAGACCATGAGCCCTCTTTCTCGGTAAGAAGAAAGGAGCTCCACTACTTTTTGATCCACGCAATCCGGCCTGGTCCCGACAGCCAGCCCCACCACACTCTCGTCAACCAGGGCTTCATCGTATCGACGTTTCAGCACTTCGGGCGGGGCATAGGTGTTGGAAAAGGCCTGAAAATAGGCCATGAATTTGGAAGCTTTGTAGCGTCTGGCAAGTCTTTTCATTCCAGAGAGCATCTGTTCGCGAATGGAAAGACCCCGGCGAGCAGCCCCTGTTCCGGAGCCGTAAGCGTTGCAATAAATACACCCGCCCCTTCCGCGGGTGCCGTCCCGGTTCGGACAGGTAAAACCGGCATCAATGGTAACCTTCTGGACTCTCTCTCCAAAATGCCCGCGTAAAAAGTCAGAGAAAGCGTGATATCGTTTTTTTTGCAAGATTTTCCGGGACACGTCTAAATTTTTACCGCCTTCCGGACATTGTGGGTAGAGAGAAATTACGGACTTATTACATCAAGATATTTTCTTCTGAAAAAAATTTCTTTCCAACAATCATCTCGCGCTCCTCTGCTGAATTTGGCGAGTAGCGAATGGCAAAAAAATGAAGCAAGCAAGCTCCGGCCTTTACAGAAATACGGAAGACGTTTTGAGGGGTTCAGGAACAGGTGAACCAGGGGCGGAGCAAAATGCTTTCTCTGAGATAACCCTTCTCTCCACCATAAACCAGGACACCTTTTCGGGCAGGATTGTTCTTTAATTTTAGATAATAGAAGAGATTTTTGAGTTGATCTTTTGAAACAGTCTCGCCGGATTTAGC
>Ga0256914_1000377_pt1 | contig 43757 bp, 44 predicted proteins | sample HulkmetaG_FD_191571 | JGI IMG/M metagenome (GOLD analysis project Ga0256914, IMG submission 191571) | Hydrothermal chimney microbial communities from Main Endeavour vent field at the Juan de Fuca Ridge, Pacific Ocean - Hulk | ecosystem: Environmental > Aquatic > Marine > Hydrothermal vents ...
TTCGAGGAGCTCTTTCTTAAGGAACCTAGCAAAAACCAAAAGTGATTACTAGTTGTTTTGTCATTCCCGGAGGGTATCTACTCAGAGAGGTGTCTCAACGAAAGGGCTTTTGGAAAATTGGCTCCCCGGGCAGGACTCGAACCTGCAACCTACGGGTTAACAGCCCGCCGCTCTGCCGATTGAGCTACCGGGGAAACCACCCTGAAAATTATCTCTCGGCTTTCGCCTTGTCAACTGCCTACCACAAATTTCGGTCGGAGACGAAGATCTCAAAATGTTCTTTCCGACTAAGTAAGTTTGCTATTGACATCTCTTTCGAGACGCGAGATGTCTTCGAGGATGAAGCGCAAAGCCCTGTGGGGCCTTTTGATTCTCCTGGTACTTTTTCCCCTCTCTTCGCGTGCGGCCTGGAAAATAGAGGCTAAACGGTTGATTTATTACGCTCAAACACGGGTTTACGTGGCAGAGGAAGAGGTCCTTATCAAAGGAGAGGAGATAACCATTCTGTGCCCCCGGGCCCGTTACGAAGCCCGTATAGATCGTCTCATCTTGTGGGGACCTTTAAAGATCATCTCCGATGGAGACTGGCTCGAAGGGCGATTTGCCTGGCTGAATCTTAAGACCTCGCGCGGAGAGATTCTCGATGGCCATCTTTTTCTGGCCAAGGATCGGGTTCATGTTTTAGCCGACAAGATGGAACGCTTAGGGCCTGAGGTTTATCGAGCCGAAAAAGCGGTGATCACTACCTGTGACGTCTGTACGGAAGGGAAATGTCAGCCTGACTGGAGCTTCAGATGCCGGAAACTTACCATCACTTCCGTTGGCAAAGCCAAGGCCAGACACGTTACCTTCAACATCAAAAGGCTTCCTCTACTCTATTCACCATACGTCAGTCTTTCTGTGAAAAAAAACCGGCAAAGTGGTTTTCTCTTTCCGCGTCTGGTCCATGGTTCCCGGGAGGGGTTTGGCGTAGAAATCCCCTTTTTTTGGAATATTAACGACAGTGCAGACCTGACCTTTTATCCCTATTACACGGGCAAACGTGGCTTCATGTTGGGTCTGGAAGGTCGATACGCCCTTGCGGCTCGCCAGAAAGGCACCCTGCGGGTGCGCTATCTCAAAGATCGAGAGAAAGACAACGATTACAATAACGACGGCATCGTACGTACTAATCAGAAAAGATATTGGATTACCGGAAAGTTCGACCACGCCCTGGGCAAACGGGCCAATCTGCATCTGGACCTGGATCTCCTTTCGGATCGGGATTTTCTTTATGAATTTGCAGGTGGCCCCTTGGGCTTTACTATGAGTAATCAGAGTTATTTAAAAGAATTCGGGCGTGGGCTTGATGAGATCAACTCCCGTTACAGGCGCAGTCTCCTGTGGTTAAACTATCCGCGAGGAGGGTATTTCTTCCAGACAGAAGCAGCCTATTACGACAGTCAGGTCAAGACCCAAGATACCACTATGATGCCTTTGCCGCGGGTCTATCTCTCCCGTCTAACGGCTCCTTTTCTGGGCCCGATCAACCTCCGATTCTATACGGAGTACGTGTACTGGTGGCGCGAAGAGGGATTCCGAGGCCATCGGATGGATCTCGTCCCAGAGGCTAGCCTTTCTTCTCCTTTGTGGGCTCCTCTGGATTGGCGTCTGGCTTACCGTCTCCGGAATACCCATTATTTCGTGAACTGGCGCGATGATCGGGGTCACGAGCACCTGACGCGCACCCTCTACGAAATAGATGCTCGTGCTGGGATGAACCTTTCGCGGAGCTATTCCTTCCACTTCCGAAATCTTACGGGTCTTCGACATTTGTTGCGCCCAGAGATACGTTATTTCTATCGTCCTCCGGTGAATCAGGAAGACTTCCCAGAATTTGTACTCGAAGATCGTCTCGAACCCGTCAATCGTCTGGAATACCGTCTCATCCAATTCGTTTCGGCCAGGGAGCAGAGGGCCGGGTCTGTCCGTTTTACGGATCTGCTCCGCATCTGGGTTTGGCAAAGTTACGACTTTCGAGAGGCCTCCCGCAAACTGGAAAGCAGTGAAGAACAAAGGCGTCCTTTTTCGGACCTATTTCTGGAAGCCGAACTTCGATTCCTTTCCAGTCTCTATTTACGCGCGGAGACCTCCTACAACTTCTACGGTTTGGGGTTGGCTACGGCCAACCTGACGGCGGATTTGCGCAACTCACGAGGTGAATACGTGGGTTTCGATTATCGGTGGGATCAAGCCCGAAACGTGAAACAATTCAACTTTCGGATGCGCTACAACCCCTGGCGAGCCTTCTTTTTCAGCTACCGCGGAGAATATAGTTTCGTAAGAGACGAGATGGTAAGCTCCACCTTCGGTTTCGAATACCGGGCCCGGTGTTGGTGGGCAACTTTTACCATCTATCACAATCCGGACGAGACCAGATATTCTTTTTACGTGAATCTCCTTGGCATTGGTGGCTGGGGGCGTTGACGTTCTTCCGTCTCACCTCTAGGTTTAGACCCTATGAAATTGGCCCTGGCTCAGATCAACCCCACTGTTGGAGATCTCGAAGGAAACGCTCGCAAGGTAAAAGACTTTGCTGAAAGGGCCAAAGAACACGGGGCTTCGGTGGTTATCTTTCCAGAGCTCACCTTATGCGGCTATCCTCCACGAGATCTCCTCTTTCGGCGAGATTTTCTAGAGGAAATGGAAGATATTTATCGTCAATTGCGTGAGGAGATCAGGGAGATTGCAGTCATTCTGGGCTTGGCCGCCCGCGAACCAGAACGAGCTGGTCTTCCCTGGCAAAACCTGGCGGTGTGCTTCTATAACGGTGAGGAGCTGGCTCGTTATGCCAAAAACTTGCTTCCAGCTTACGACGTCTACGACGAGCCCCGTTATTTTTCTTCTCCGATGAAAGTCTCCCATTTCGAATTGCAAGGCTGGCGTCTGGGACTTACGGTCTGTGAGGACATTTGGAATCTGCCAGGTTTCGTGCCAGTTCACTATCCTTTCGATCCCTTGAAAGGCCTCGCGGAAATGGGCGTGAGGCTCATTGTGAATATTTCCGCCAGTCCTTTTCATCTGGGCAAGGGCGACCTTCGCAAAAAGCTTCTGGCCTCTCAGGCTCGACGAACCAAGGCTTTCATCCTCTACTGCAACCAAGTAGGAGCCAACGATCATCTCATTTTCGATGGTCACAGTCTGGTCTTCTCCCCGGAGGGGAAGCTTCTGGCCGAAGCCAAAGATTTTGAGGAAGATTTGCTCCTTTTAGACCTGAGTCGTCCTGAAGGAGAAAGACACCTCGTTTCCTCTCGTCGAGAAGAAAGCCTTCTCAAGGCCCTGGTCCTGGGTGTGAGGGATTATTTTCGGAAAACAGGTTTTCAGGGGGCTCTGGTAGGGTTGTCCGGGGGTATCGATTCTTCCGTTACCGCTGCGATAGCAGCCCGGGCCCTAGGAGCGGAGAGTGTATTGGGAGTCCTCATGCCATCTCCGTATACCAGCTCCGAAAGCGTGGAAGACGCCCAGGCTCTAGCCAGGAATTTAGGTCTGCGGACGGTTTCCCTCCCGATCTCCAGGCCCTTTGAAGCGATGAAAGAGATCTTGAACCAGGGGCTTGGCAGGGAACCCCGGGGGCTTACCCAAGAGAATCTCCAGGCCCGTTTGAGAGGAAATTTTCTCATGGCTTTGGCTAACGAGCTGGGTTACCTGGTGCTTAATACGGGTAACAAAAGCGAACTCGCCGTAGGATACTGTACCCTTTACGGCGATACCTGCGGGGCGATTTCCGTGCTGGGCGACGTGATCAAGGGAGACGTTTACGCCCTGGCTCGGGAAATCAATCGGGAAGGAGAAATCATTCCGGAGAGGGTCCTCCGAAAGCCGCCTTCTGCGGAACTCAGGCCAGATCAAAAGGACGAGGATGATCTGCCTCCTTATCGCCTTCTGGACCCCGTGGTACGGGCCTTCGTAGAGGAAGGCAAGACTGCTGAAGAGATCCTGGCCGAGGGGCATCCGGAGTGGGTGGTGCGGGAGGTCTTACGCCGCCTCCGTCGGGAAGAGTATAAACGCTGGCAGTTTCCTCCCACTTTGCGGGTCAGCCCGCAGGCCTTTGGCTACGGTTGGCGTTATCCCATTGCCCAGGGTTTTTACTTCTTCCGCTAGTTACCAGAACATCCACTGGCGCGTAAAAAGCACGTATATTCCCAGACAAAGGTTGGTGACAGCGTGCGAGACGATGGGGACGCGGAGGTTTTTGGTGTAACAGAGGAGACCACCATAGACCACACCAGCCAGAAAGGCCGGAAAGATTCGGTAATGTTCCAAAGCAAAGAGAAAGACCACCGCCCAAAAAGAAAAATGTTGATAGGTTCCCAGCGGTACTTTCTGGAAATCCTTTCGGATGAGATATCGCATGAGAAAGGAGCGCCAGAAAAGTTCCTCCATGATCGGCACCACCAGGGCCGCGCCCAGCAGTCGTACCCCTGCCAACGCCTGGGCGGTTTTTTCATCCAGCCCAAAGGCAAAGGGAGAAAAGCCCTTGCCAGAACCAAGGGTGGGCAGGATCCCTTCAGCCTTTATCCAGCAAAGGAACACGAAGATCCCCGTACCAAGGGCCAGGAGGAGGTGTTTCAGGGAAGCACGGGTCCAGATCTCTGGAAAGAGCCGTCGCCAGAAAAAAAGGAGCCCCCCTACCAGGATGGTCTTGCCAGCGTAAATCAAATGGGCATTCTCTGGCAGATGGCGAGCTAGTTCAGTTAAAAGGATAAATAAGCCAAATGGGAGGACATAGTGTTTGGCCGAGGCCATGAACGAGTTTTTAATAAACCCGGCTCAAGGGGACAAGAAAAAATATAGAGGGTAAAAAATGGAAAAAGCAGCAGAATTTAAGGGATATTTACAAGTTTATACCGGAAACGGCAAAGGAAAGACCACAGCGGCCTTGGGGCTGGCCTTGCGGGCGATGGGGGCTGGATTCAGGGTTTTCTTGGGGCAATTTTTGAAAAGCGGAGATTTCAGTGAAATCAAGGCCCTTAAATCTTTCGGTGATCAGATCGAAATCCGCCAGTTTGGTAAAGGGTGTTTCGTTCGTGGCCGACCTTCGGAGGAAGACGTTGCTTTGGCCAAAGAAGGTTGGAAGAGCTGCCAGGAGGCCCTTTTTTCGGGTAATTTCCAGCTTCTCATTTTTGATGAGCTTAATTTGGCTCTCTATTTTGACCTTCTCTCTTTGGAGGAGGTGTTGTCTCCTCTTCGCAAGAGACCACTTTCCTCCGAAGTCGTGATCACCGGGCGTTATGCTCCGGAGGCCCTGATAGAGATGGCAGACCTCGTTACGGAAATGAAGGAGGTGAAGCACTACTATCGCAAAGGGGTCCGGGCCCGGGTTGGGATCGAAAAATGATTCAATAGATCCTCTCTCGCCCCAAGAAGGCTCGTTTTAAAGTGAGGCGGTCGGTATAGCGGACCTCCATGCCCAGGGCCAGGCCGCAGGCCAGGCGTGTTACTTCTCCCGTCCAATCTTTGAGAAGCTCGGCAAGATAAGAAGCCGTGGCCTCGCCGGCCACGGTGGGGGACAAGGCAATGAGGACCTCCCTGACAGGCTCGGTTTGAAGACGCCTGAGCAGGGCTTCAAGATGGATCTCTTTGGGCCCCAGACCGTCTCTGGGAGAAAGGAGTCCGTGGAGCACGTGGTAGAGTCCTTTGAAAACCCCGGCGGCTTCGATAGCAGCCAGATCAGCGGGGTCCTCCACTACGCAGATAAGAGAAGGATCTCTCGCTGGGTCCGAACAAATGGCACAGAGGTCCCCTTCAGCAAAGTTGAAACAGCGCTGACACAGGCGGACTTTCTCGCGCATCTCAAGCAGGCTCAGGGCCAGCTCCTGGACCTCTTCAGGGCGATTTAGGAGATAGAGGGCCAGACGGGTGGCAGATTTTTCACCCAAGCCTGGAAGACGAGAAAGATTGGCGATGACCCGTTTGATAGGCAGGGGAAAAGCCATCAGAAAAGCCCAGGGATTTTAAGTCCTCCGGTGATTTTGGCCATCTCTTCCTGGACCATTTCTTGAGAGCGTCGCAAGGCCTCGTTTACCGCTGCTACGATGAGGTCTTGAAGCATGTCGATGTCTTCGGGATTGACCACTTCCGGATCGATTTTTATAGAAACCAGTTCCTGACGACCATTGACCACCGCCGTCACCATGCCGCCCCCTACTGAGGCCTCTACCGTGCGTTGAGCCAGCTCTTCTTGAAGGGCGGCTATCTTCTTCTGCATCTTTTGAACCTGACGCATCAGACTCTGCATGTTGTGCATGGTTTACCCCTCTTCATAAATTTTGACCTGGGTGATCTTGCCTCCAAAGATTTTCAGGGCTTCCTGGATCAAAGGATTTTCTACCAGTTTTTGTCTCTTGGAGGAAGGTGTTTCAGATGAAGCTGGGGCCAGGGTTATTTTGAGTTCCTGGCTCAACAGGTCTCGAGCGGCTCTCTGGAGCCGTTCTCGGTATTCCTTGTCTTCGAGAAGGGAGCCCGGCGGGACATGGAGTACTAGAGAGCCGTCTATTTCTTGGGGGGGACTTAGGTTCTCCAGCAAGGCTCCCAGAGAAGGGCTTTTCTCTTTCATGTGTCTGACAAACTCCTGCCAGGATTGGACCATCGGAGAGCTCGCTGTTTCTGCCTTCGGGGTGAAGGTTGCCGCATGCTGACTCAATCCTTGCTGGAGGGCTACCAATTTTTCCAGAATTTTTTCGAGGGGGGTCAGACGTTTTATCTGGCAAGCTTTAGCCAGGGTGAGCTCGAAAGAAAGTTTTGGAACCGGACTCCGACGGACGTTTTCCAGCCCTTGCAAAAGCAGCTGAAAAAGAAGGAGCAGCTGTTCAGTTTCTGCCTCCAGTGAAAGGGTTCGAAGCACTGCAAGTTCGGCCTCTGGTAGCTCCAGAGTGCCACCGGCCTTGATGGCCAGGAGGTTTCGAAAAAACTCTACTAGGTCTTCAGCCAGATAGACCAGATCGACCCCCTGTTCGAAAGCCTGGTTTAGGAGACGAAAACAGGTCTTCAGGTCCTGGGTCAGGAGGCACCTGGCCAGTTCCTCTACTAGAAGACGGTCGGCCAGTCCAAAAAGGGCAATGAGGTCCTCGCGGGTTCGAACTCCAGAAGAGATCACCTGGTCGAGGAGGGAAAGGGCGTCACGAACGCTGCCTTCGGCTTCCCGGGCGATGATTTCCAAGGCTTCCGAAGAGATTTCTGCGCCTTCTTTTTGACACAGGTCTCGGAGGTGTTTCACGAGGGGGCCCAAAGGGAGACGTCTGAAATCGTAACGCTGGCAGCGAGAAAGAATGGTAACCGGTATCTTGTGAGGCTCGGTGGTGGCCAGGATGAAATGGACGTGAGAGGGGGGCTCCTCAAGTGTCTTCAGAAGGGCATTGAAGGCCTCACGGGTGAGCATGTGGGCCTCATCGATGATGTAAACCTTGCTGCGCAGGCGGGCCGGGCGAAACTTTACGTTTTCGCGAAGCTCCCTTATTTCGTCGATCCCTCGATTGGAAGCAGCGTCTATCTCCTGGACATCTACAGCGCGTCCCTCTGTGATCTCCTGACAAGCAGCACACCGGTTGCAGGGCTCTTCCGTGGGGCCCTGTTCACAATTGATGGCCTTGGCAAGGATACGAGCTATGGTAGTCTTACCCACACCCCGGATGCCGGAAAACAGTAGGGCGTGGGCCAAGCGCCCCTGACGAATGGCGTTCTTGAGGGTGCGCACTACGTGTTCCTGCCCCACCACCTCGTCAAAGGTTTGGGGGCGATATTTCCGTGCGAGCACCAGATAGGCCATGTCAGACATTTTACTACAAGAATCGCTGAGAGCGAGGGACACCTCTCTTCTTTTTCGTTACGGCTTCCTGAGTATTGTGGCGGTGTATTTCCTGTGGCCTTACCAGGGGAATCCAACTTTGTTGCTGGTGGGAAAGGCTCTTTTGGCTTTGCTCGCTTTTTCTCTTTTTTTTGATCTGCCACAAGTCGTAAAACGAAACCTCCTGCATCGAATCCTTTTGATAGGTAGTCTGGGATTTGTTGTTTTTGCTTATCTTTCGGTCTTCTTCAGTGTAGAACCTGAACGAACCTTAAAACACGTAACCGAAGAAGTTTTTCTCAATATGTTGGTTTTTTGGGGTGTCTTTTTATGGTCTCATAGGTTTGATCCTGTAAAGAAAAAGTTGCTATTCTGGAGCGTAGGGCTCAGTTTTTTGTTTATGGTTTTGTTCTATTTTTTATTGGTACTCTGGTGGGCCGAAGTAGGCCCCGTTTTTGCCAGAGAACGTGCTCCTTCCAGGCCAGATCTCTTATCCTTGCTCTTCTTTTTGCCTGATTGGCAAACGCTTCTTTTGAATCGTCAAAATCTTGCCTCTTATTTCCTGTTTCCTGCTACAATGAGTTGGTCTTACTTTTTGGTCGCTCGCGATAACATGCGTTATCGTTATTTGGCATTTGCTCTTTTTTTGGTTTTTGGATTGGTTCTGTTTTTGACCAATAAAAGGTCTGCCCTGTTGGGTCTTTTTTTGGCTGTTCTCTTGACCCTTTTTTTACTCAAAAGAATCAAAATCCTTGTAGGCATAATTTTATGTGCTTTTCTGATGACATTTTTGGTTTTGAATACCCCTGTTAAGAGATTTTTTGTGCGGGAAAATCTTTCCGTTCTTCTAAAAGGTGACAAAAAACAATGGAAAAAAGCAGGATCTATTCCTGTTCGCTATTATGGCTTGCCTTTTTATTTGAAAGAAATCAAAAAACATCCTTTGCAAGGCGTTGGTTTTGGTGTCTTCAACATTAAGAGCAATCCGAGGACGAAAGAAATCTCAAAAAAGAGCAGATTAGCCCACGCTCACAATACTTTTGTAAATTTCGCTCTATTTATGGGGCTTCCAGGATTACTCTTTTTTGGGCTCTTTTTGATGGCACAAATAATAATTTCATTCAAAAGCTTTTATCAAAGCAACGAAGTTTTTGTGCGATGGTTGGCTTTGGGTTTCATAGCCTACTTTTTTTCTTTCTGGATAAGATATCAGTTTGACGATACTTTTAGACATGCTGTGGCTGCCTTTTATTATTTGAATTCTGGTCTTGTTTTGGGTTTAATACAAAGAGATGGAAAAGACACTTCTTCTACTTCTTGAAAGCCCGAGCAAAGAGAAACATCTACACCACTCCCTTCTAAATGGATTCCAGCATCATGGATTCAGAGTAAAAATAGTTTACTTTTCCGGGAAACCGGAAGAAAGCTCTTTGAATTTTCCTAAAGAATTCCTCGCCGAGGAGCCTGTTTATAAGAAATATAACTTGTCTGTCTTTAAGAACTTTCTTTCGGCATTGAGGAGAGAAAAAAACGCAAAAATACTACTTGTTCAAAGACATAAGCTGTTGGTTTATGCGCTTTTTGCTTCCTTCTTCGAGAAATTCTCTTTGATATATCATGTCCAAAGCACAAATGTTTTGAGGAATTTCAAAAGAAGATCTACTTTGAAACTGTTCAACAAACGGATAGACGCCGTGGTTGCTGTGAGTAAAGGGGTGAAGTCTTATCTATTGCATAGCAAATGTTTTGAAGAGGAAAAAATCAAACTTATCTACAATGGCATAGATACTTCACTTTTTGAGGTTGATATTGATCAGGAAGAAGCCAGACGTCTCTTTTCTTTACCCCAGAGGAGTTTCTTGTTCGGGATGAGTGCCAGATTCAAAAAGGCCAAAGACCATAAAGGCCTTGTGAGGGCGTTTGGCCTTTTGAAACAAAACGAAAGAGATGAAAACGTCAAACTCGTTTTGGCTGGGAACGGTCCAACCAGGCCGGAAATAGAAAGAAAAGTGGTTGAAATGGGTCTTTCTAAGGATGTTATAATGTTAGACTGGATTAGCCCCGGGAATATTCCCCTTTTTTTGAAGGCCCTTGACGTCTTTGTCCATCCCTCTTGGCGCGAAGGCATACCAACGGCTGTGCTGGAGGCCATGGCTGCCAGATTGCCTGTAATCACAACAGATGCCGAAGGTTTACCGGACATTTTCGACTCTCGAGAAAGGTTCGGTTTTATGGTGCCGCGGGGACGTCCTGAAGCCCTGGCAAACGCCATGAGGGAAGTGCTTAAGCTGAAGCCTGAAGAGAGGAAGAAATGGGGTGAAAAGGCCTTCAGGAGGGTCAAAGAAGGCTTTTCCTCTGAGAGGATGGTCAAAGATTTTGTGAGCTTGCTCGATGATATCTCAGCTTCTTAGGATATCTGCTATGCGTTTCACTACAAAGTCAATAGCCCTTTCATTTATTTCCCTTCCCTGCAGAGGATAGCTGAAATCCCTGTACAGCCAGGGATACCAGGTATCCCTGTGTACCGGACCACCTGTAAAAAGGGTGATAGGGGGAGTTCTTACGGCGGCTGAAATGTGGGCTTGTCCTCCATCGGGCGTGATGAAAAGTTTCAGCTTTTTCAACAGAGCCGCCAGGTGCTGGGGATGAGGAGTGGAAATAACGGGATAGGCCGGACAAGCCCTTTTTACCTCCGCTTCGAGTCCGGGAGGGCAGCACAGGACAAAGTTCATCTCGAACAAAGGGGTCAGTTTGTTGAGGAGTTTTACGAGCTCCGACCAGGGGATGCTTCTGGGGCCTTCTTTTGCGAAAAAGACCCCGGCCAGAGGTTTCCCTGAAAGCCCTTCTTTTTGAAGGGATCTTGCGATTTCCTGTTCGTATTCCGGTTTTAAGACCATCCAGGAAGGAAGCCGGGGAGGCTTGAGTCCGAGAGCCTCTAGCATTTCCAGACAAGCTTCGGTTTCATGTTTTCCTGGTAAGTGTTGTGGCAACAAAACGTTGTATGCTCCCTGCCAGAATCGTCTTGCCAGGGCTTTAGGTTTTGGTCTGCGTCCTACCCTGAGAGGGGCCCGGCTGTACCAGACGAGAAAGGCCTGGGTGGGATGGAGGCGGGCTTTGGGCCCAAAAGCCAGGTCGAATTGGCGAGTTTTGAGGTGTTTCAAGAACTTTATCTTCTCTGCCAGGGTGCCTCCGTACTTCTTGCGTGGATAGACGAGCACTTCGTCCACCACCGGACTCCCTTCCACCAAATGGGCGGTATAGGGGCTCACCACCAAGGTCAGACGGGCTTTGGGAAAAAGGTATCTGATGGCCGAGAGCATGGGGGTGGTGCAAAGGAGATCTCCCATTCGATCAAGACGGACCACCAATACCGAGCGAACGCAGGAAGGGTCAAGGGGCACGTTTTTTCTCCTTCTTGAAACGTTTGTTTAGGCGTTTTTCCACCAGGTGCTGAAAAGTGCGAAAATCTCGTTCCCTCACAGAGCAGGACAAAAAGGCATAGAAGGTAAAGACCTTGCGGGAGAGTTCTTCTTTTTTTTCTGGTGAGAGCCAGATCAGAGAGAAGGCCAGCGTGGCCAGATCTTTCAGTCGATCTTTCCGACTCAGGGCCCGTTTGGAAAACCGGACGGCATCGAGATCAAAGAGGCCCCAGGTACCTTTTTGGCAAAAAAAGTTGCTGATTTTGGCGTCTCCATGGAATACGCCTCGTTCGTGTATCTCCCAGAGGAAACGAACCCATTGCCATAGGAGTTTTTCTTGTTCGGCGGGAGGCAGGTTGAGCCATTCTCGGCCCCAGGGGTGTCGGGCTTCGGGTTGATAAGGATAAACGATCAGGCCACGCAAGGACTTTTGTAGACTCTTTTCTTTCCAGTAAGCCAGAGGAACGATGGTAAGAATCCCGCGGTTTTGAAGTCGATAAGCTCCTTCGAAGGCCCTTTTAAGGCGCTTTTCCTGCCATCGACGAAGCCCTGACCCTACGTAAGCCTTGATCCAGAAAGAAGGGCACGTGTGAGGGAAATAGCCGGTTTTGGTGACGCGAGAATTCTTGACCAGGGTCATTTGTCCAAACAATTCCCGGGGAGAAGGAAGGGTTTCTGGAAATGAGGAGCGGAATGTCTTACGAAATCTCCTTTCCCTCCTTGCGAAATGCTTCCTCATGTAAGAGAAGGCCTTCTCCTGGACCTTTTGCCGGAAGCGCCGCTCTTCAAGGGCGGGGATCTCTCTGGAAAGAAGGCTTGTCAATCTTCCTATATCCCACCAGGAGAGATGTTTCAGAAGGGGGGGCAGGATGTAGGCCAGCTGGCGCAAAAGATGTTTTTCGTCATAGGTTGTCTCAAAGGCCCGGTGGAGGTCGATCAAGTAAAGCTTGAGAGGTGGGCCCTCTTCAAGCAAGACGTTCCGAAGATGGAAATCCGGCTGAAAGAGGCCGCGTTCTATCAGGGCCTTCACAAATGAAGAAAAGGCTTTGAGAAACTCCTTCTTTTTTTGGCGTTCCAGCTGCGGGAATCTGTTCCGCAGAAATTCTTCAAGATCCGGGCCTCCAAGGCGTCGGGTGACCACGTAGCGCCAGCTCCCATCGCTTCCATAAGCCAGAACTCTGGGAGAAAGACCAGAGAGTTTCAACCCGAGTTTCGTTTCTTTCCAAGCCGGATCCCCTCCGAGGATCTTGCGCCGGAAGGCTTTGATTACAAAGTCTTCGAAGAGCCAAACCTTCCGGTGAGGGCGGTCCTTGAGGAGTTTCCCTTTTTTCCAGGCGATGGTTTGGGGATCAAAAGAAGGATCAAAGACCTTCCACTTCAAGAAACGACCTCTTGCAAAAAATTGTACAGCTTCTGGGCCCGTTTCTCCCAGGTAAAATCTCTGGCCCTTCTGTGGGCTGCCTGTGCCAGAGAAAACCTGAGCCTCTGCCCTGAAGCAAGTTTTTGGATTCCTGCCACAAAGGCTTCGGGATCGTCTGGTGGAACCAGAAGGGCCTCTTTCTCTGAAACGATCTCTCGCACGCTCGGCAGATCCGAGGCCACGATGGCGCACCCCGCGGCCATGTAATCCAGAAGTTTCATGGGTGAAGTGTAATGTCTGGCAATCTCTTGACGAGAAGAGATCGGGAAAATCGCTATCTGAGCCTGACAAAGAACCCGGCCTATCTGACCAGGCACAACATAACCAGCATAAACAACCCCGGGGAGATTCCTGGAGGGGGGATCTCCATAGATTTTGAGTCGCAGATTTGGGGGCAAGCGAGAGGCCACCTCCAGGAGGAGATCCTCACCTTTCCAGGGGTAACGAAAGGTTCCAAGGTAGACGATTTCCTGTACCGGCCGGTGGTGTTTGACCAGGTCAACGGAGATCAGCTTTGTGCCTGAAGGTATCACGGTTCGAGGCACGTGGGATGGTGGGGCAAATTTTCTTTCGACAGCCTGTCTCAGGCCCTTGCTGATGAAGACCAACCCTGAAGAGCGAAAGAAAACCTCTCTTTCACGGGAGAGCTTTTCTCCCTTTTGAGCAAAAATTTCGTGGGCCTCATAAACAACGGGCCTATGGTGAAGGGCTTTCAATTTGCACAACCACCAGGCTGTTTTCAAATGTCGTGTAAAGACGATCTCGCAAGCCCTTACCAAGGGAAGAGCTCGCCAGAGGAAAAAGAGCTGAGAATTGAAAGGTCCAAGGCAGCGCGAGAGAGGCCTGATATACGGACTGCGCCCTTTAAGACCGTAAAATTCTATGGTCCCTCTTTTGAAGGCGGCTGGCACAAAGCTCACCTCTGCCTCTTCAGCCAGGGCCCAGGCGGTGTTTATCGCCTGAACCCCCCGGGCCGCTTTCATCGGCAATTCTTCCGGAAAGAGATAGGCCACTTTCAAGAAAGAGCCTCCTCGCAGGCCTGGAACACCTCCTCCACGGAAATGAGCTCCATGCACCACGGCTTCTCACAATATTTGCGTTTACACGGCTTACATGGTCGGTCCTTCTGTATCACACGGTGGCGTTCGAGATCTTGATAGGGTCCGGTGTGACGAACTTCGCTCGGCACAAAGAGACAAACCGTAGGCGTGCCTACGGCAAAGGCCACGTGCATGGGGCCGGTATCTACCGTGACCAAAAGGTCAAGCTCCTTCACCACGCCTGCCAGGTGACGCAAGGGGATGAGACCCGCCAAATTGGTAACGCGTTCTCTTTCAAGCGAAGAGAGGTAGGAGCGGTCCTTGTGGGACCCGAGGAGGAAGATCCGACTTTCGGGAAAACGTCTGAGGAGTCTTTCGACCAAGGTGGAGAACCTTTCGAGAGGCCATTCTCGAAAGGGGCGGCTTGCCCGGCATTGAAAACCAATCTTGAGTCCGCTCCAATTCAAAAGTTTCTGAGCAAACAGGCGGTCTGATGGAGATACAGGCAAGACCAGACGGGTCTGAAATTTTCGTTCTGGTTCCCCAAGAAGATAACGCAGGACATCCAACCGCTGTTCTATGACGTGAGCTTCTATGCGATAAGGGATCCTCTCGGAGAGGAAGGGAGCGGCATGATGATCTTTGAGGGCGCTTCGTAAGATAAATGGCACCTCTGCCAGGCAAGCCATAACTACGGGGCCCTCGTCGCTGTCGTGAAAATCCAGTACCAGGTCAAACTGGAAACGCTTCAAAAGCTTCCAGATCCCCCGAAAACCACCACGGTAGTGCAGGAAGGCGTCAACGTGGGGATTGTTGGAGAAAAGGGGAGCCACGGAGGGCTTTATGAGCCAGGTGATGTGTGCCCGAGGGAAAAGTTCTCTGGTAGCCCTTATGGCAGGTGTTGAGAGTAAGCTGTCTCCTATAGCGGTGCACGAGACAACCAGGATCTTCTCCACTTTTTCGGGTTGAAAGAGGGAAAGAGGCTTTGGAATGCCCTTTTTCTTTTTTTGACGAGCCCACAGGCGTAAAAGGAATCTTTTGACCTTGCGCATGGGGAAGACTCAGGAAACCAGCTTAAGCCATTCTCTGACGTGTCTTTCCCAGGAGAGATGGGCCACGGAACGATGACAGGTCTCCGCCCGGGGAAGCCTTACCAGCATTCCGGAAACGGCTCGAAGGAGGCTTTCCGGTTCGTTTTCCACCACAAAACCCGTCTCTCCAGGGCGGATGATCTCGGAGGCCCCATTGAGAGGTGAGGTCACCACCGGTAGCCCGCAGGCCAGGGCCTCCAGCACCACGTTTGAAAACGGATCGTAACGGGTGGGTAGGACCAAAAGATCGCTGGCGGCATAGAGTTTTTCTACCTGGCGCACTCTGCCCAGAAAACGTATGCCCTGACGGGCCCTCAGGGCAGGCCCCCCTGCTACGAGGAGGAGGGTTTCGTAAGGCAGACGCGGAAGTATCTTCTGCACCAGATCAAGGCCTTTGCGACGCCAATCGTGGCCTACGAAGAGAAGGACCTTCTTACCACTTAAGCTGAGCTCTTTACGCCAACGTTTGCGTTTTTGTCTCCAGCTGAGGTTAAATCGGGAAAAGTCTACACCATTGTAGAGAACGAAGATCTTTTCTTCGGGGACTCCATAGTAGGTTCTAACCTGTCGTTTAACCAGCTGGGAATTGGTTACCAAACCCAGACGTGCCTGCTGGATACTTTGTTTCTCCAGCCAGAGAAGGGTTCGATGACGAGGGCGCAGGGCGCGAATCCTAGGAGTTCCAAACCGATATCCCAGTTCCAACCAGGCGGCGTGCAAAGGGTCGGAGATCCGCAGAAGATCGCAGGGAGCAGTGCGGGCACAGGAATAGACCAGATCGAAACTTTCCTGTTTTAAGATGCGCCTGACCATGAAAAAGAAGGAGAGATTTTTCGCAATACTTCCGCGTCCTAGAACCGGTGCCCTTTTGAACTTTACCCCGGAGAGGTCACAATAATCTGCGATGATGGTTACTTCGTGTCCTTGACGTTGTAATTCTTGGGCGAACTGGGCCACGTAGTTCTCAGCTCCCCCTAGACCAAAACCAACCCTCTGTCGTACTAGAGCTATCCTCACTTGAGACCTCTTGGGCTGGAATTATAACAATTTCTTGGGCCGAGTATAATGACAGTTTTGGAAAATGTCTGATACTTTTCTCGAAGAATTCGAAAAATACGCTTCAGAAGGATTGAGTGAACTTGGGCTTTGGCTCCCTCCTGAGGCCTGGGAACGGATCAAAAGATATTTTCAGACCCTAAGGGATCTAGGAATCCCGCTGGGGCTTACAGCCCTCAAGGAGCCCAAAGACTTTGCGATCAAACACCTGCTCGACAGTTTGATGGTTGTCCCTCACCTTCCGTCTGGTCCTCTTCTCGACCTTGGGACCGGGGCGGGGTTGCCTGGTTTGTTGATCAAGATCGTGGAACCCAAGAGAGAAGTCTGGCTGGTTGACGCCCGAAAGAAGGCCGTTTCTTTTTTGACCTATGTCGCAGGTCTTTTGAGACTTGAGGATTTACGTATCCTTCAGGCCACGGTGGGACGAAATGATCCCCTGCCGAGGGCGTATTTTGCCGTGGTGGTTTCCCGAGCCGTGACAGATCTTAAAAATCTTTGGGGATTGGCCGAATCCCTTTTGGCTCCGGGAGGGCAACTGATCGCTCTCAAGGGTCCCAGGGCCCCGGAAGAGGCAGAGGCTCTGAAAAGACCAGATCTTCGGGTGGATTTGATCCCTCTTGAGCTTCCACTCCTTCACGCCACCAGAAATTTGGTTAAGATAAGTCGCCATGAAAATCGTCAGGGTAGAGTATGAAGGGCGGCAATTTTATGGGGTGCTAGAAAAGGAGGAAGTCTGTCTCCTGAAAAGTCTCTCTTCTTTAGAAGAGACCGGACAGAGGGTTCCTCTTTCTGGAGCAAAGTTGCTTGCTCCGGCTCAGCCGAGCAAGATTGTGGCTTTGGGGCTCAACTATCGGGATCACGCCCACGAATTAGGAATGCCTCTGCCTTCTGAGCCCCTTATTTTCTTGAAACCTCCTTCAGCAATCATAGGTCCTGAAGAAGAGATCATCTTGCCGCCCCAAAGTAAGCGGGTGGATTACGAAGCCGAACTGGCCATTGTAATCGGGCGCGCTGCCAAAAATGTCTCTCCGGATGAAGCCCTGAGCTACGTCTTGGGATACACCTGCTTCAACGATGTCACCGCCCGAGATTTGCAACAGAAAGACGGACAGTGGACCAGGGCCAAGAGTTTTGACACCTTTGCCCCCTTTGGACCCTGGATTGAGACGGATCTCGATCCGTCCGACCTAAAGATAGAGGCCCGGGTAAATGGTGAACGCAAACAGTTCTCCTCAACGCGAGAATTGGTCTTTTCTGTGCCGGAGATTGTGGCTTTTGTCTCCCAGGTCATGACCCTCTTTCCCGGAGATCTCATTGCCACCGGAACTCCACCTGGCGTGGGCCCTCTTTTTCCGGGTGATACCGTAGAGATCGAAATCGAAGGTCTTGGGATTTTGCGCAATAAAGTGCGGGCCAGCCACTAATTCTTGGTTTTCTTGTATTAGAGAAATTTTTCAGTAAAGTTGAAAATATCTATGTTTGCTTTACTGGCGTTTACGTTTATCTTGTTGTTTTCTCCTGTCCTCACGGTCCAAGCTTACCATGAGAAATTTCTACCCCGTGGAGATACCAAAGAAATCCAGGAGCTTATCTTTACGGAATTGCGGGCTCAAAGGGGGCTTAAATGGGCCTTGGTGCCGGAAGATCTCTCTTTTGGAAAGTTCGTGCTCCTTCCCCAAAAGGATTATCTTCTGAAGATATATACCTTTGAATTGTCTTATCCTGCCCGGAGCATCCTCTATCAGACTTTCCTGGAATATAATATTCGTTACTTTTTGGCTGACAAAACCCTGGAATATTTGGACTATCAGCGGGATCTGGAAAAATTTCAGAACTTTTATCAGACAGCCAAAAAAATTCTGGGGCCGTATTTTCAGAAGACCATTGCCAAAGCGGGGCTCGAAGAAGAGAAAGAAGGAATTCGTTCGGAGAAAGAACTTCTTTCTGGAGATGATCTTGAGCGTTTTTTGGCGGAGCGTCTGGTAGCGCGTATTTCGGCACAGAGATATGCGACTTCCACCTATGGCAGCGGTTCGGTGTCCTCTGGTCGTTGGGGGAAGCTTTGGCAACAGGCCCGGTATGAGTCCGCCAGGAAGAAAGCCGAAGTTCGTGAAACAACTTACGAGGTAGAAGAAAACGTTCCGGGTTTCTTTCGAAAGCTATTGAGCTGGATCTTCGGACTTATCGAGTGGTTTGGGCGGAACAAAGAGGTCCTTCTTATCCTTTATGGTTTCATCTTGTTAATAGTGTTCCTTTTTTCGGCGGCCAAAAAATGAAGAAACTTATCCTGGCGCTGGGAATTTTTATGTTCTGTGTGGCCTGTCAGCAGGGGCAGAAAAAGATAACGGATCCCCTATCTCAGGCGGCGCTCTATCTTACGCAGGGAAACCCCTGGCGGGCTTACAACATTCTTGCCCAGCATCAAAGCGAATATGTTGACCAGGCTGGTTACTGGTTCCTGAGAGGCCAGGCTGCGTTGCGATGTGGCAATCTCAACGAGGCTGTAAAGTCTCTCGAAGTAGCGGTTTCCCTGTCTCCCAAGGAGCCTCGCTATCTGGTCAAGCTTGGTTATCTCTACGTGATAACCAACTGCTATGATAAGGCCACCGCGGTGGCCAAGTCTCTCCTAGAAGTGGACCCTGAAAATCCCTATGCCCATCTCATTTTGGGGCAAGTAGAGGCCTTTTCTGGAGAGTTCAGGCAGGCACAAAAAGACATCGAACAAGCCCTGGCTCAACGTCCCGAAGACTACCAGCTTTATCTCGATGCCGGGGATCTCTATTTGTTGTTAAAGGATTTCGAAAAAGCCAAGGAAATGTATGAAAAGGCCCGGACCCTCAAGCCCACCAATCCTTCCGTTCCTCTGGCCCTGGCAAATCTTTATCTACTCCAAAAGGACTACCAAAAAGCCGAAAGCGAGATCAAAACTGCCATCAAACTGGTTCAGGAAAAGAATCTTCCGGTGGCCAATTATCAGGCCTATCTGGCAGAGTTTTACCTGCGCACGGGCCAACCCCAAAAGGCCTTGGCCATCTACCAGGAATTGACCCAAAAGGAGGGTGCCAATTATTTCTTCGCCTTGCGTTTGGTAGAAATAGCCCTTCATCTAAACCAAAAGACCCTGGCAGAGGAGACGCTTTCTTCTTTGGAGAAAGATTTTCCCGAGCTCTTCGAGATTCCTTATTTGCGAGGTCATTTGGCTCTACTCGATGGTCGTTACAAGGATGCCGTGGGCTTCTTCTCGCAGGCCGTTTCTATGGCCGAAGATCCACGAGCGTATTTTTATTTGGGTCTGGCACAGTGGCTTTCCGGCTTTCCGCAGCAGGCTCGGATCAATCTCAAAAAGGCCGTGACCAAGGACCCTTTGCTTAGCGAGGCCAACCTCATTCTGGCCGCCCTGGAGTTGGAGGAGAACGAGCCCGTTTTGGCCCGGGCTACTTTGCTTGATTTGTTACCCTATGATCCTCGCGCCCACCAATTACTCCTGGCGTTGAACCTACAGGAAGGAGATTGTGAAGGGGCTTCCCGCGAAATAGCCTTTCTCAAAAAAGTAGGGAGGAACCAGCCGCTCCTTGAAGAAATCTACCGTTTGCGATGCGAGACGCGGGAACCAGCGCCGAGGCTTCCCCTTCAAGCCTGGACTATTTTTCGTCAGGAACCAGAACAACTCCCCAAATATGTGATGGCCCCCCGTCTTTATCTGGGGGCTTTGCAGGTGGCCCTTTATTGGGAGAACGGACAGCCCAAAAAGGCTCGTCAAAAATTGGCGCGGCTTCAAGGAGAAAGTCCGGTTGTCTTTTATTTGAGGGCCCTTGAGGCCTTGAAAGACGGCGAAAGGGAGGCGGCCATAGTTTCCCTTGAAAAGGTAGTCTCCCGAATTTCTTTCTTTGAGGCCGAAGTCTTGTTGGGAGAACTCTATCTGGAAGAAGAAGACTTTCAGTCGGCAGCCGAGGCCTTTCGGCGCGCTCTGCTTCTTAAGCCCAGGGATCCACTGGTCTTGAACAATCTGGCTTGGACCCTGGTGCAGCTATCAGAAAAGGAAGGAAAAACCCTGCCCGAAGAAGCGGTGACCGTGGCGGAAAAGGCTCTGGAAGTTGCACCTGACAATCCAGCAGTTTTGGACACCGTGGCCATGGTTTATCATTTGAGCGGCATGAAGGAAGTGGCCTGTCGCACGTGGCGGAAGGCCAGAGAACTTGCGCCTTCCAACGAGATAATCGCGAGGCATCACGCTTCCTGGTGCCCAGCTTCGCCTTGACCCAACCAAAGGGTTTTGGTATCTGAGGGGCGGGCCAGGGGCTGTTTCATGGAAGCAGGTTTTTCACATCGTCACCTCTTAGACCTCGCTTCTCTTTCAGCAGAGGATATCGATCATATTCTTCGTACGGCACAAAATCTAAAAGAGATCCTTTCACGTCCCATTCCCAAGGTCCCTACCCTGAGGGGCAAACTGATCACGCACCTTTTCTTTGAAGCCAGCACCAGAACCAGGCTCTCCTTTGAAAAGGCGGCCAAGGCCCTTTCAGCGGACGTCTTTAACTTTACCGCTCGCATGAGTAGCGTGGAGAAAGGAGAGACCTTGCTTGATACGGTACTCAACCTGGAGGCCATGGGTACCCATCTTTTTGTCATCCGCCATCCTATGGCCGGAGCCCCTCATTTCATAGCTCGCCACACCAAGGCTCGAGTGATCAATGCGGGTGATGGTTTTCACGCCCATCCTACCCAGGCCTTGTTGGATATGCTGACAGTGAAAGAAAAGAAAGGCACTCTTTCCGGGCTGAAAGTGGCTATCATTGGTGACATTCGTCACAGTCGGGTGGCGCATTCCAATATCGTTGGTTTTCGCAAGATGGGCTCGGAAGTCTATGTTTCAGGACCGGCCACCATGCTTCCTCCCGAAGCCGAGGCCTTGGGGGCACGGGTCTGTTATAGAGTGGAAGAGGCCTTGGAAGAAGCCGACGTGGTGATGGCTCTCCGTGTCCAAAAAGAACGACATGGGCGCAAGCTTTTCCCTTCCCTTCGGGAATATGCTCAAGCCTTTGGGATCAACGCCAAACGCCTGTCTCTGGCCAAGGACGATTGTTTGCTCATGCACCCCGGTCCCATTAACTGGGGTGTTGAGCTCTCACCAGAGCTCCAGCATCATCCTCAAAATGTCATCTTGGAACAAGTCACCAATGGGGTAGCGGTGCGCATGGCCCTCCTTCTTCTTCTGTTGGGAGGTGCTTCATGAAGCTTCTCCTGCGTGGAGGTCGAATCGTCGATCCCTCTCAAGGACTCGACCAAGAGCTTGATCTCCTGCTTGAAGACGGACGCGTCCAGGCCCTGGGGGAGAAATTGGAAGTTCAAGGGGCAAAGGTCATAAATTGCCAGGGTTTAGTGGTGGCACCGGGCTTCATTGATATGCACGTCCACCTGAGGGAGCCGGGTGAAGAATGGAAAGAGACCATTGAGACCGGACTTGAGGCCGCGGTAGCCGGTGGGTTCACCGCGGTGGCCTGTATGCCCAACACCAAGCCTCCCAACGACAACGCAGAGATTACCCGTTTCATTTTGGAAAGGGCCAACCAGGTTGGCCTGGCGCGGGTGTATCCTGTGGCCTGTATTACCAAAGGACAAAAAGGTGAAGAACTCACTGAGTTTGGAGACCTGAAAGCCGCTGGCGCCAGGGCCCTCTCTGACGACGGGCGCCCGGTGCCAGAGGCCGTGGTGATGCGCCTGGCCCTTGAATACGCTAAGAACTTTGACCTGCCGGTTATTTCTCACGCCGAAGAACTTTCCCTGTCCGAAGGCGGACAGGTGAACGAAGGTCTAGCTTCTGCCACTCTGGGATTGAAAGGGATTCCTTCCCAGGGGGAAGCCATTGCCATTTTTCGAGAAGTAATGTTGGCACATTTGACTCAAAGTCCGATTCACATCGCCCATGTTTCTACCAAACTGGGGATAGAGATCATTCGTAGCGCCAAAGCTAGGGGCATCAAAGTCACCGCTGAGACAGCTCCCCATTACTTCACCCTTACCGAGACCGCTACCCTGGGTTACGATACGCGGGCCAAGGTGAATCCCCCTTTGCGTTCCGAAGAAGACCGGCAGGCCATAGAGGAGGCCCTTGCTGAAGGAGTGATAGACGTCATCGCCACGGATCATGCCCCGCACAGCGAACTCGAAAAGGTATGCGAGTTCGAGAGGGCAGCTTGTGGGCTCATCGGGCTGGAAACGGCGTTGCCTTTGAGTTTGCGGCTAGTAGAACGGGGAACTTTCGACCTCTCCCGTTTGGTAAGCCTCCTTTCGACAAATCCAGCCCGTATCCTCAAAGTCCCCGGAGGCACTCTGCGTCCTGGAAGCCCAGCCGACGTGACGGTCTTTGATCCAGAAGAACGCTGGGTGCTCACCCCTGAAGTCCTGCGTTCCAAAAGTAAAAACACTCCCTTCCTGGGCTGGGAACTCAAAGGTCGGGCGGTGCTTACCATCGTCTCGGGCAGGGTGGTCTTTACAAGGCTTTAGTCTTTTTCTCCGTCCTTCTGAGATTTAGAATGTAAGCCATGGCGCGTCTCACCCCCATGTTTCGTCAATATTTGGAGATCAAAGAACGCTATCCAGATGCCATCGTCTTTTTCCGCCTTGGTGACTTTTACGAAATGTTCTTCGAAGACGCCCAATTAGCCTCTCGTCTCCTTGACATCACCCTTACCTCCCGTGACAAGGGGACCAAAGAGAAGGTTCCTATGTGTGGGGTGCCGGCAGCCAATGCGGCTCCCTACATCAATCGCCTGGTGGAAGCAGGTTACAAAGTGGCCATCTGTGAACAGGTAGAAGATCCACGACAGGCCAAGGGCCTGGTCAAGCGTGAAGTGGTCCGCGTCATCACTCCCGGGCTCAACGTAGACGAAGAGGCCCTCTCTGCTAAGGAGCATCGCTTTCTGGTGGCCTTGAATCAGAAAAAAAACTTCGGTTTAGCCGTGTTAGACCTCTCCACGGGAGATTTTCGGGCAACAGAATTTTCCACTGAAGACGAATTGCTGAACGAACTCTTTCGCCTGGAACCACGTGAAATCATCGTCCCGCACGAATTGTCAGAAGAAGTACGGTCCAAGATCAAAGAAATCCTTCCACAGGTCTTCTTTTCCGAGAGACAGGGGCGGGATTTTGATCCTCAAAGAGGAGAAGGCCTCCTTTGTGAGGCCTTTGGGTTGGCGGAACTCTCAGGTCTGGGATTTGCCGGGCTTACAGAGGCTGTAGGCTGTGCGGCGGCGCTCTTTTCGTACGTCCAGGAGACGCAGAAGACAAATTTGACCCATCTCTCACCCCCTCGTTATTACCACTTGAGTCGTTACTTGATCATCGACGAGGCTACCAAACGAAACCTGGAACTCTTGCGAAACAACCTGGACGGAAGTCGTCACGGTTCTCTGCTCTGGGTTCTGGACAAGACCTTGACCCCTATGGGAGGACGATTGCTAAAGGAGTGGCTCCTTTATCCTTTGCGAGAAATAGAGCCCATTTGCGAACGACAACGAGCGATAGAGTTTTTGGTGGAGCATCCTCGTTTTCGCAAGGTTCTGGCTGAGGCCCTCAATCAAGTGGTGGATGTGGAGCGGCTGTTGGCTCGCTGTGCCATGAAGATGGCCACCCCGAGAGATCTTCTGAGCCTCAAAGACTCCTTGAGAGCGGTTCCCCTTCTTAGGGAGGGTATTCCGAAGGAGGCTCCGGGTCTTTTGCAGAGGCTCAAGTCCCGGATGCCAGATCTTGCGGATCTGGCGGAAGAAATCGAACGAACCATTCGGGAAGGGGCTCCGAGTAACCCTCGTGAAGGTGGGGTCATCCGGGAGGGGGTACACCAGGAGCTGGACGAATTACGCCGTCTCAAAAGCGATGGCCTCTCTTTTCTGGCTGAACTTGAGGCCAGAGAACGTAAACGCACGGGTATTCCCAATCTCAAGGTGGGTTACAACCGTGTTTTTGGTTATTACATCGAAGTCTCCAAAAGTCATCTCAAAAAAGTTCCTCCAGAATATATCCGCAAACAAACTCTGGTAGGTGGAGAACGTTTTATCACTTCTGAGCTCAAAGAATTCGAGGCCAAGGTGCTCTCGGCTGATGAGCGTATCAAGACCATAGAGTACGAATTGTTTGTTGCTTTGCGGGACAAGGTGGTCAGTCGAGCTCAAGACCTGAAGATCCTGGCCCGATCTTTGGCTGAGCTCGATGTCTTGCGCTCCCTGGCTCAGGTAGCCAGTGAAAATCACTATGTGCGTCCGGAGATAACCGCGGAAAAAGTCATAGAAATAGAAGAAGGGCGGCATCCCGTGGTGGAAAAGGCCTTAAATTCAGGGGAATTTGTCCCCAATTCCCTTAAACTTGATGAAGAAAATCTGTTACTCCTCATCACCGGTCCCAACATGGCTGGCAAGTCGACCATCCTTCGACAGACGGCTCTCATCGTCTTGTTGGCCCACGTAGGTAGTTTTGTGCCAGCAGAGCGGGCGCGAATAGGTTTGTGTGATCGGATCTTCACTCGGGTGGGGGCCTCGGACCAGCTTTCACGGGGACGAAGCACCTTCATGGTGGAGATGACGGAGTGTGCCAATATCTTACATCAGGCCACGGAACGAAGTCTGGTGATACTAGATGAGATTGGCCGTGGCACCAGTACTTTTGATGGTCTTTCCATCGCGTGGGCTGTGGCAGAATTCTTGCTAGGAAAAAAAGTGATGACGCTCTTTGCCACTCACTATCACGAGTTGACCGAGTTGGCGGTCCAGTATCCTCAGGCTCGCAATTACAACGTAGCTGTTCGGACCTGGGAAGACCAGATAGTTTTCCTTTATCGCCTCATGCCCGGGGCGGCGAGTGAATCTTATGGTATCCAGGTGGCGGCTCTGGCCGGACTTCCTAAAGAGGTGGTGGAAAGGGCCAAAGAAATCCTGGCTCGTCTTGAGAAACAACATGGCCCTGGTCCAGTTAAAGGTCCCAGGCAGCAAAGTCTTTTTGAGACCGAAAGCCTGCTCAAGCAGCATCTCCGCGCCCTGGAACCCGATAAGATGAGCCCTCTGGAGGCCTTGAAAGCCCTTTATGATTTGCGCCGCTTGGCGGAGAGACTTTAGATGGATCAGGCCCGTTTCGTCAAAATTTTGACTCTTTTATTCTTCCTTCTCTGTCTGTTTTACGTACCCCAGGGTTGGGCGCGCACAGAAGCCGAACGAGCCTATCAGAAAGCCGAGGCCGAGCTTAAAAAATTTGCCCGTTCCAGACGCCTCAAATATCGCCGCTACTGGCTTCAAATGATCGCGCGTTTTAAGGCCATTTATCGCCGTTACCCGGAAAGCGAGGTGGCCCCTAAAGCACTTTACAAAACAGCCAGACTTTACGAGGAGCTCTATGGTTATTCGGGACGGAAATCGGATCTCAGGGAGGCCTTGAAATATTACGAGCTGCTCTGGAAGAGATACCCCAAGAGCGAGCTGGTACCCAAAGCGCTTGAGAGGGCTGCTCGTCTTTACGAGCGTCTTAAAGACCCCGTCAAGGCTTTGGCCCTGCGCCAACGCTTAAAGAAAATAAAATCGCCAGCTCCTCCTCCAAGGAGTCCTTCCTCCTCCAAACCTGTCCCTTCTCAGAAGGCCTCTGCCAAGGGGTCTCATCATGGGCTGGTCAAGGTCAAGATCGGCGGAACCATCAAGCAGGTGCGTTACTGGTCCAGCGAGGACTACAGCCGGGTAGTGCTGGATCTAACCTCGCGGGTCAAATACGAAGCCCATGTGCTCAAGGCCACGCCGCAAAAGCCGCCACGTCTCTACGTGGATTGTTCTCCAGCCAAACTTTCACCCTATCTCAAACCCGCCATTCCCATCAAAGACGGGCTCTTGAAGCGGATTCGTTTGGGGCAGTATCGAGCCCGAATTGTTCGAGTGGTCTTGGATCTGGCTAGTTTGACCAATTATCGTGTCTTTTTTCTGGATGAACCTCCAAGATTGGTGATAGATCTCATTGGCAAAGAAAAAGTCGCTTCCAAGGCCTGTCCACCACCCACCGTTCCTTTGCCATCCCAAGGGGATCTTTCTCTGGCTCAGCAACTGGGACTCTGCGTGAGGCGGGTAGTCATTGATCCAGGCCACGGGGGCAAAGATCCAGGGTGTCGAAACCGGAGGTTGCGAGAAAAGGATATCGTCCTAAGAGTTTCCAAACTGGTGGCCAAGAAGCTCAAGGCCAGACTTGGATGTGAGGTCATCCTTACCAGGACGCGGGACGTATTCATCCCTTTGGAACAGCGAACGGCCTTTGCCAATATCAAGCGAGCTGATCTTTTTGTTTCCATTCACGTCAACAGTTCTCCCCGCCGGCGAGCCCGCGGAATAGAGACTTACTATCTCAACTTTGCCAGCGATGAAGAAGCCATGCGGGTGGCAGCGCTGGAAAACGCTGCCAGTACACGTTCTCTTTCCGAACTTCAAGACCTCCTCAAAAACATTCTCTTAAACACCAAGCTGGAGGAATCTCGCCGTCTGGCCGAATTGGTCCAGAAAAATCTGGTAACCACCCTTCAAAGGAGATACCGGCGTGTGCGCAATCGGGGGGTGAAGACCGCGCCCTTTGTGGTGCTCATCGGTACCAGGATGCCAGCCATCCTGGTAGAAATAGGCTTTCTTAGCAATCCGCTCGAAGAAAAAAGATTGAGAGATCCACGTTATCTCGAGTGGGTGGCAGAGGGTATTGTTAAAGGGATTGAAGCCTATATGAAGAGTACCAAGATGGCTGCCTATCGGTAAAAACTCTTCAACAAAGCCGTCATTTTTTCCACTTCCTTTTTGAGTTTGGGAGTGATCAAGGCCTCGATAGGTTCTGGAAAGGCGAAAACTGCCAATAGGTCGGTGGGTAACTCGTATAGATACTTTTCTTCTTCGTCTTCATCCAGGAAGTGGGAGAGATAGTCTGCCACGGTAACCAGGAGGATGGTCTGCTGAAGAGTGGCGGGGAATTTGGCCAGTTTGGCCATGTCTGCAATGTGATGAAAGGCCACGGTCTGTCTGATTTCTTGGGGTAAATTCCAGATGTGACAAAGTACGGCTCCGATGACCGTGTGGTTGAAGCCATAACGCTGTTCTTCTTGGATGAGAGGGGGAAGATCTTCTTCCTGAAAGAGACACGATCCTTCATCACAGGAATCGAAATAGGGCAGGAAGAATTTACCAATATCATGCATGAGACCAGCGGTCAGGGCCAGCCCAGAGGGTAGATCCCTTTCCTTGGCTAAAAAACCAGCGATGACCGAGACAATGGCCGAGTGGATCCAGATACGCTCAATTTCTTCCTTGGAAAGAGGGGAGTGTTTGCTGACCGCGTGTTCCAAAAGGGTCTGGAAGAGGAGGTTGCGAACCTGGTTGAAGCCCAGCAAGAGGATAGCTTGGTGGATGGAGGTAACTTTTTTTCCGGAACGAGGCCGAAAATAAGCAGAATTTACGATGGCCAAGAGCCTGGCAGAAAGCACAGGATCTGTGGCAGCGATGGCCGCCACCTCACGAGAATCAGCGTAGGGGTCCCTTAGAAGCTCTGAGAGCTTGAAGGCCGCACCCGAAGGCAGAGGAAACTTTTTGAGTTCACGGTAAAGAACTTCCTTTTGGGAGTCTGTAAGCTCACGGGTGGTAAGGGTGCTGTAGCCTTTCAAGGAATAAACCTTGAAATCTCTTTTCCTCTCCAGGAGTTCTTGGAGAAAGACGTTTCGGACCAGCGAAGAGGATCGAATTCCTGAAGACTTGTTTTTTCTGGGCTGAAGATGAGGAGATGGCCGGGCAGTCTCCGATTGGGTGCTGCTCCTCAAAAGGAGCCCCAGAAGGCCCACCAGAATGATCAGACCAATAATTAAGAGATAGGGCATACAAGATGAGACTTTTTTGATCTCTTATCGAGACGGAAGGGGTAAAGACTTGAGATGGCGGCCCCACGGGGACTCGAACCCCGGTCTCTGGCGTGAGAGGCCAGTATCCTAGGCCGCTAGACGATGGGGCCGTGTACGGGCCTAAAATTAGCCAAGGAGCCGGGTTCTGTCAACTTTAGGGGGTTCTGGTTGTTTCGATCCAGGCGATAGCCCTTTCTTCGAGTTCTCGGGGCAAAAAAGGTTCTCCGAGCACCACGGGAGGATCGTAACCTTTGGGTACCAAGAAAGCCGCGATCTCCGTGGCTTCTTGATCTCTTCCTCCGGTGGTGATATCGCACACCCAGCTTCCATCAACCCTGATGGGAGTAAGGGGCTGATTTTGATAAGGTTTGGTCCACCAGCTTCCAGCCACGTTTATGTAGACCGCGACTCTGTAATCGAGAGGATTGACGTGCCAAACTTGACCTCTCAAATCGTCGAAACTGCCATAAGGAGGAAGATAAGTGAATTCGATGACCGGCTCTCCCGGCCCTCCTGGGAGGGGGTTGGTCCAGTTGTCTTCCATGGTTTCTCCATTGAAAACTCGTTCCATACCAGGTTTTAAGTTTCCGTTCTCATCCCAGATTCCCCAATGAGCCCCTTGAGGTCCTTCGTATTTGGCCTTCCAAGGTTCATCAAAAGCCTCAAAATAGAAGTATTCCACTTGATTGGCCTTGGCCCAAGAGACGAAATTGAGAAAATAATAACTGGCGTTTTCCGGAGAGGGGACAGCATTTCCGATGGTATTTCCCGCACTTGGCCACCCAGTTTCTGAAACGATGACCTGTTTTCCCTGGGCTAGTTTCAAGATTTGTTGATGCCATTGATGTATAGCGGCCACGGCTTGTTCAAGCCTTATCCCTTCCCAATAAGGGTAGTAGTTGACCAGAATGACGTCTATTGCCTGGATGAGGCGAGGATGTTGCAAAAAGATGAAATATACGTCAGCATAAGCCACCGGTATTTCGGAGACGCTTCTTTTGACCCGCTCAATATAGCCGATCAATTCTTCTTCAGAGAGATCTCCGCGCAAGAGCACCTCACTTCCCACTATCACCAGATCTGCTTCGTAGGTCTGGGCGCACAAGATGAGATTTTCTATTTCTCTTTCATTGGTGAGATGATCTGAGTCGAGCCAAGCGCCGAGAGCGGCTTTGAGTCCCAAGCTATGTGCTACAAAACCGGCGTTCTCTAGACCGTGAGTGCTTCCAAAGGTGCGGATCCAGGTGGTGTAATCAGCAATAATCTCCATCCTTTCTTGTAGTTGCTCCAGCGAGATCTCTGAGCCGAGATGGGGATCCTGTTCTCCCTGGTAAGGGCTGAAGTTCAGACCGTGTATCTTGTAAAGACCTGTTTCGGATGAAGACTGCTGGTGACCTTCTTCGGTTTGCTGGCAAGAAACGCAGAGCAGACACAAAACGGACATTAAAACTAAAAGTTTACGAAGGGAAGAGGAAGACATTCTCTTCACCTCCAAAGTCTATGAAAAAATCCAAAGGAGAGGGAGCTGATGACAAAATTTAGTTCCCACCTCCATCCCCCGTGAAGGATGGTCGGCCCATATCAAATTTTCTCAGTTTTGTCAAAGGGTAATCCTGAGATAATTTCCGAAGATTTTTCATTGTTTGGAGGCCAGATCCTTTATCGCCGGAGGTGATGAAGAATTGCCTTCATGACAGTTTGAGAAAAATATTTCGGTGGCGAGAGAGAAAATTTTTTGTAAGATGTTTTTCAAAAGCGTCTTTTGAGGTGAGAAAGTGGCCTACGAATGGCTTCCACCTTCCAAAAAACACGAACCCCGCTGGCCCGGCAGGTTGGTGGAGAGTATCACCCTTTCCAATGGTCTGATACTGGAGATCTGGGATTATTCTCGCAAGTTAGCGGGAGACCGATGGCTGGTGGGGATGTTGGCCCAGATCGTGGTGGAGGCTCCGCCGGAGGCCTTTTCTCGGCCAGATCTCTACGAAGTCTTCTTGGAGGAGGAAGAGGGTAAGGTCTACTATCGGCATCGCAAGGAAAGAACCTTCGTTGACGAGCGCGAACGGGAAGCCCTTTTCGATCAACTCAAGATTCGCTTTCTGGAAGCAGCGCTTTCCTATCTCTCACATCCGAGTTTTCGTGAACGTCTGATTGCAGCGGAAGTTGCCCTGTATGAAAGGCGCAAACTCTGGGAAGAGGAGATCCGTCGAAAGGACGAAGAACTTGATCGTTTGGAAGAAGAATGGAAGGACAAACCCATTTAGCTCAGCTCATTCCCAGTACTCCTGTTTCTTCTCCTCCTGAAGGTGCGTATGACCTGGAGGTTCCTCTTCAGGGGGGCAGTCTGCCAGTGCGTGTCTTTCCAGCTTCCAAGGCTTCTCCCAAACTTTTTCTTTTTCATGCGGAGAAAGAGACCATAGACGCCTATGATCGGCTTGGTCAATATCTTGGAGCACACGACATAACCCTTGTGGTCTTCGGTTATCGTGGGGCTAACAAGGGGCGTGGGGAAGCCTCCTTTGAGACCCTTTTTACTGACGCCCGCGAAGCCTTTTTCTTCGTAGAAGAACACCTGAGGGAACGAGGTTTTTCGGGAAAAGTGGCGCTTTTTGGTCGTTCCTTAGGGGCGGGAGTGGCTCTGGTGTTGGCTAGCGAAATAAAAGAAGAGGTCAACGCCCTTATTCTGGACAGTCCCATCGTGGATGGTCGGGACTGGCTAGCCAGACGGGGGCTTCCAGCTGGGGAAGATCCTTTTCAGATCATTGAACGTATCAAGAGCTGGCGCAAACCACTTCTCATCTTTCAGGCCCAGCTCGATGAGGAAGTCTCCCTTCCGGAAGTGGAAAAACTACTTATCTTTTGTGCAGGGCATAGCAAAAGACTCCTTATCATGCCGGGCTATCGCCGCGAGGAAACAGTCGAGCGAGGCGGAGCCCTTTACGCCGAGACGATTGCGGAACTCCTTAACCGGCTGGCTAGTCGCTTTGGAAGAAAACGAACCCTACACTAGGAGGAGAATATGAGCCGTAAAGGTCGTCGCTGGATAACAGAGACGCAGGAATTTCAAACGACGGATGATCCTTATCTTCCCAAAAAGGCTCCTTCGGGTGAGGCCATTTGTCCACGGTGTCATGCGGTCTTTCGTGACAAACGCTGGTTGCTAGATGAAGAATTTTATCAAGAATTCAAAGACAGCGATCTGGTTCCCAAATTCCTCTGTCCCGGATGTCGGAAGGCGGTGGATCGCTATCCTATGGGCTATCTTTACCTTTCGGGGGACTTTTTCAACGAACATCGCGAAGAAGTCATGCGGGTCATCGAGAACGAATACGAAAGGGCCCGCCAGAACAACCCTCTTCAACAAATTATCTCCATTTACGAAGAAGACGGTCGCACGGTCATTGAAACCACTACGGAAAACCTGGCCCAGAGACTGGGGCGCGCGGTCTACCGGGCTTACAAGGGGGATCTTTCCTTTAAATGGTCAGATGGAAACAAACTGGTGCGTGTTTACTGGCAACGATAGGAGGCCCGCATGGCAAAAAAGTATACACATGAAAGACGTCCTCTTACCGAGGACGAAATCGAATATTTCAAGGAATTACTTCTGAAACGCAAGAAAGAACTATGGCGTGAAGTGATAGAGACCCTGGAGCGTGAGGCTGGGGAGCAATATCAAGATCTCATCCGAACCGTTAAAGAAGAGGAAGACCTGGCCCTGGCCGACATCCAGGAAGATACCCTTCTTTCTCTTCTTGAGCCCAAGATCCGGGAGCTAGAGGAGATAGATCAGGCACTTTTACGTATAGAATTGGGAGAATATGGACGCTGTGTAGATTGTGGGAAATGGCTCCGCCTGGGGCGCTTGGAAATCATGCCCTGGGCTGCCAGATGTCGTGAGTGCCAGGAAAAATGGGAACAACTCAAGGCCATTGAATAAATGAAGATCACAGCCAATCGCCTCACGCTCCTGCGGATTTTACTTTTACCTTTGCCTTGTCTTCTTCTCTATGGAGGTCCCGAGGCCAAAGTTACGGCTCTGGGTGTGGGGTCTCTTCTGGGGCTTACGGACTATTTCGATGGTCGCCTGGCCCGACGACAAGGGGTTACCCGTTTGGGCACCTTGCTCGATCCCATTGCAGACAAGATTTTTGTTACGGTTATCTACTTGGTGCTTTCGCGACTGGGTTATCTTCCGCTGTTCCTGGTGGCAGGTATCCTTTGGCGGGAATTTTTGGTCACAGCCCTGAGGCAATTCGTTCCCGGTCATCTCCCTGTGTCCTGGCTGGCCAAGACGAAGACTGCTCTTCAGATGCTTGGGGCGGCGGTCATCGTCCTGGTGCGTACCTTCCCCGCCCATGCATTTGTCTTTTTGGGACTTTCTTCCTTTCTGATGCTCTTGGGGCTCCTGTGTTCCTCTCTTTCCTCTCATCAAAAAAAGAGGCTCTTTCCGGCTCTCCTTCTTTTCCCGCTTCTTGGTTTTTTGCCCGGAGATTCCTTGCCTGTGGTGTTGGGGGTTTTGGTTCTGGGGCTTACGTGGCTTTCAGCCATAACCTATTTCAAAGCGGCTTCAAGATATCTTTCACTTGTGAATTTCGAGGGTCTTCTCGCCAGGGTTTCGGTTTCTTTGATGGCCCTGTTTCTCATCCCAAAGGCTGGTCCCTGGTGGTTGTTGGCGTTATTTCTCTTGATCAGCGAGCTCATTCGGGAAGCTTTGAGTCTTCTCCTTCACAAGGAAGGCCCCCCCAAATTTTGGATGCTCTTGGGTTTTTTAGGGATCGGTCCCCTTTTCTCGGGCGGAGTCCAGATGGTGGTTTCTTATCTTTCTCTGGCCCTGATTGCCAGCCTCTGTGAGGTGGGGAAGTTGTGGCTGTCTTTCTATCGGGAACTTAGAGCCTAGTTTTCATCAAATATTCGTTTGATGAGGGCTTCTTCGTCGCATTCTGGAAATTTAGGACATTTGACACAATCAGCCCATACCTTGTGCGGGAGACTTCCTTTCTCTACCAGTTCAAAACCCAACTTCTGAAAAAAGGCCGGGGCATTGGTGAGGACGAAAACCTTTGGTATCCCGAGTTCTCGCGCCTCGTTAAGGCAGGCTTTCACCAGCTCGGCCCCTACACCTTCTCCTTGATATTCCTCACTCACGACCAGAGAACGAATTTCAGCCAAATCTTCCCAGGTAATGTGCAAGGCACAGGCTCCAGCCAAGAGATCCTTCCCTTCGGGTTCGTAAACAAAAAACTCGCGAATGTGTTCATAGATTTCAGAGAGCGGACGAGGAATAACCTGTCCGGTTTTGGCAAAATGAGAAATCAATCGGTGAATATCACGGGCGTCTCTTATCTGAGCTTTACGAATCACGACGAAGCTCCGAGTTTCTGGACGTAGAAAGATTTGAGTTTTTCGCGGCGTTTAAGTTCCTCTCCAAACCGGCGGGCTTCTGCCAGAGTCCTGAAACGTCCGACGTAGACCCGAAACCAGGTCCCTTTTTGAGGAAGCGTCACCCGTCGATAAAAGGCCTTATATCCCCTCTCGCGCAAATAGTTTACATAACGTTGGGCTTCTTTTTCGCTTCGCAATGAGGCCACCTGAACGCTATAGAAGGGCTTGGCTGGAGGGGCCTTGACAGATTTTTGAGGAGGCGAGGCGGCTTTAGATCTGGCTACCTCTTTTACCTCTTTGCCCGCTTCTTTAGCTGCTGGTTTGGCTTCTGAGACAGACTCTTTGGGGCTTGGGACTGCGGCCTTCGAAGTAACGGGGATCTTCTTTTGAGTGAGACCTGGAAGCGCCTCTTCACGGGATTCATTTAGTGGTTTTTCTCCGACCAGAGGAGGGGGTTTGACCTCTTCGAAGACCGGAGGTGGCTTGAGACCGGCTTTTTTCTCTTCAAGGGCTTCTTTGCTCACGGGGGAAGCCATCTTTTCTACGCGACTGGCCATCATCCTCTGACCAAAATAAAACCCCAGGATGAACATCCAGAGAAAAAGACAGACGAGAAGGCCCAAGGAGAAGATCAGTCCCGGAAGACCAAGCTGGAATTGAAACCGTTTCTTTTTAGCCATTACATCCTCTCCGGCGCCGAGACCCCGAGAAGGTGCAGGCCTTGCGCCAAAACTTGTTTTACGCTCTGAGCTAGGACCAGTCTGGCCCGTGAAAGTGCTTCGTCTTCGTTGAGAAAACGATGTTTGGTGTAATAGTCGTGAAGAGCCGTGGCCAAATCGAGAAGATAAAAAGTAAGAAGATGGGGTTCGAGTTTTTTGGCTGCCGTTTCTATCACCGCCGGGAAATAGTCTAGGAGCTTGAGAAGGACGAAGTCTTCGGGTTCTTTGAGCTGCTTAAGATCTACCTCCTGCGCCCGGGGTAATGTGAAACCAGCTTCGCGGGCCTTGCGGAAGAGACTGGCCAGGCGTGCATGGGCATATTGTACGTAATAGACCGGGTTCTCCCGGCTCTGTTTTTTGGCCAATTCTACGTCGAAGTCCAGGGGGCTATCAGCTCGCCGAGTAAGGAAAATGAAACGGGTTGCATCTTTGCCTACTTCGTCAAGGAGTTCGCGGAGGGTAACGAATTCTCCAGCCCGGGTGGACATGCTCTTTAGTTTTCCTCCCTCCAGGAGGTTTACCATCTGAATGAGTATCACCTGTAATTTTTCGGGGTCTATCCCCAAGGCTGAAACTGCAGCCTTCAACCTCGGGATATAACCGTGATGATCAGCCCCCCAGATATCCACGACTAGGTCATAGCCACGGGTCTTGAATTTATGGTGATGATAAGCGATGTCAGAGGCGAAATAAGTAGGCTCCCCCGTGGCCCGGATGACAACACGGTCTTTTTCGTCGCCAAATTCCGAGGACTTAAACCACACGGCCCCGTCTTTTTCGTAAAGAAGGCCCTTTTCTTTCAGAACGGAAAGGGCCTTTTCCACCTCGGAGGTTTGATAAAGGCTTTTTTCAGAGAACCAGGAATCGTAAGTCACGCCGAAGTCTTCGAGGTCTTTTTTGATACCGGCCAGGATCACTTCTATGGCAAACTCTCTGGCCTTTTCTATGGCCTCCTCTTCTGGCAATGAGAGGAGATTCGGTTCTTTGGTCAGCAACTCCCGGGCGATATCACGGATATAATCTCCTCGGTAGTGGTCTTCGGGGAAGACTATTTCTTCACCTGCCAACTCCCTGGCTCTGAGCCAAACGGAGCGGCCGAGAACTTTCATCTGCCGGCCGACGTCGTTTATGTAATATTCCTTTTCAACGTGAAAGCCTGCAAACGAGAGGATACGGGCCAAGGTGTCTCCCACCGCGGCGCCACGACCGTGCCCAATGTGAAGAGGGCCGGTAGGGTTGGCGGAGACAAATTCTACCTGGACCTTTTTCCCCTGGCCTATCTCTACCCGGCCAAAATTTTCCCCGCGCTTTTCTATTTCCAGAGGAACACGTTGCCAGTAAGCTGGAGCAATGAAGAAATTCAAGAAACCCGGCCCTGCCACTTCCACCCGGGCGAAGAGATCAGGACGCTTCTCTAGACGCGACCTGAACCATTCTGCTACTTCTCGGGGCTTTTTCCGGGCCTGTCCCGCCAGAGCCAGGGCCACGTTGGTGGCGTAGTCTCCATGCTCGGGCACTTTGGGAGGCTCCACCTGGAAACGCAATTTCACCCCTTCGGGTAAAAACCCTTCTCCGACCGCTTCTCGAACGAGTTTTCGGATCTCTTCTTCGATGATTTTGACGATCATGCCTTAAGGGTAACGTCACGGGTAAAATCTGGACAGCGGAAAGGACTTCCTGTGTCTCGGGTGAAGCGTTTCTGACAGGTTTCCCTCCAGGCACACACGGCACATAGGGCCAGCTCTTCGGCTCGGCCACCGGATTCCAAATAGATTCGGGTTTCGGCTAAAGTAAGGCGGGCGTTTCCCAAGGCCAGCGCCGCCTTGCGAAGCCTTTCAGCCAGACCCCTCTCCCCTTCTTCTTCTAGGCGATCGGCCCAGGCTTCAAATTCCTTGGCGTGTTCTGCTACGTGTTCCTCCCAATGGGGAAGGATTTGGGCTAGTTTTTCTTTGGTTTCGCTCATGACGACTCCTTGGGTCTTACCAAGACCCGGTGCTTTAGAAAATCTATTTCTGCGATCTCGCCTTTGATCGTTTTGGGCTCCTCGAAAAAGGACTTGAGAAGGAGCCCTTCGGGCCGAATTTCAATGCCTATAACATCTTTCATGACCTCTTCTTCTTGTCCATCTTTGAGAAGGAAAACTTTCGCCTGACACATATAATCACCCCTTGCTCCAAGGAAAACCCCTCCCTTCCAGGCTGTCAACAGGTTTTGGTCCTAGATCTCCAGCAATTCTCGCACTATGGGATGAGAGGGTCTTTGCAACAACTCCTCATAGGGACCAAACTGGACAATGTAGCCCTCATGCAACACCGCCGTTCGATCTGAGAGGAGACGAACGTCCAGGGGGTCGTGAGTAACGTAAAGCATGGCAGGTTTCTTTTCCTGTTTAATGCGCAAGAACTCCTGTCGAAGTTCCTTTTTTCGGGGAACGTCCAGGTTGGAAAAGGGTTCGTCCAGAAGGAGATAGGCGGGGTCCTGGGCCAGGGCTCGGGCGATGGCCAGACGTTGCTTCTGTCCTCCAGAAAGTTGGTGAGGTCTTTTGTTCCGGTGGGCTTGAAGACCAAAGAAAGCGAGGAGTTCCTCAAGACGTTCTGGATCTTTGGTTACAAAACGGAGATGTTCCTCAACATTCATGTGTTCCCATAGGCCCAGGTTTTGGAAGATGAAGCCAATTCGACGTTGATAAGGGGGAACGAGGACCTCTCCCGCTTTGCTCACCAGACGCTCTCCGAGGTAGATCTCTCCTTGATCAGGGGTCTCAAGCCCTGCTACCAGTCTGAGAAGGGTGGTTTTGCCGCTGCCAGAAACTCCGATGATGGCCACGATTTCTCCGGCTTGGACCTCAAGGTTGATCCTTCTCAGTACGTTTTCCTCTCCAAAGCCCTTGCTCAGGTTGCAAATCCTTATGGAATCCTTCATCTGGACCAGTCCAGGCTTTTGCGCCAGAGGATGATCACTACCCCCAGGGTGGTCAAGGAATTCATAAGAGCCAAAGCCGCTGAGACCCCGAGGGGATTGTTAACTGAAAGTGTATAAAGCCTCACCACCAGAGGTTCCGCCCCGGGGGGATAAAGGAGGGTGCTGAGCCCCAACTCGTTTAAAGAAAACACAAAGACCAGCATCAGACCGAGATAAAACCACTTACGCATCTGGGGGAAAAGGATCTTCTGCACGATTCGGAGGCGGCTGGCACCGCCGAGAATGGCTGCTTCTTCAGCCGAAGGATCGAGATTCTGGTGGGCTGCAGAGAGGATTTGATATGGAAGAAAAGAAAAGCGGGCCAGCAGACCGGCTACAAGCAAGAAAGAAGTTCCATAAAGCCAGGGGGATAGTTTTCCCCAGAAATAAATGAGCCCCACGGCCAGGATCACCGGTGGCAGGAAAAAATTGAGGAGTGTCAGCCACGAAAGCAGATACTGTTCCCGGGAACCGATCAGGCACCGGCTCAAAAAACTCCAGACCGCAGCCAGAGAAGCAGCCAGAAAACCATAGAAGAGACTCCAGCCAAGGCTTCTCCAGCCCTGAGAAAGGGCAAGGGAGAGACTTTCCAGGTTGAAGGCTTTGTGCCCCAGGGCCCCAAATGGGATCAGCAAAAAGACCATAGCCACCGAGATCAAAAAAAACAGGGCCGCCGCTGCCTGCCAGGGACCTGCCCGAAAGACAAGACCTCTTTCCACTATCCGGCCGGGGAAGGAGAGACGTTCAAAAAGATGTTTTTCAAGAAAGAAAAGTCCCAGGGACAGGATGGCCAGGGGGAAGGCCGTGGTCATGGCTCCGTGGAAGTCGTAAAAGGCCGCAAATCTCGTGAGTACTTCACCAGGGAGCACGTTCACTCCCAGATAGGTGGGCACTCCTATTTCGGAAAAGGCTAAGAGGAAGATCAGAAGGGCCGCTCCCGTGAGGTATGGAAGGCTTCGCCTGAAAGTGATATGCCAGAAAACCTTGCGAGGAGGACGTACCAGGAGGGCGCTCTCCTCTTCTTCTGGAGGGACGGAGACAAAGGCTACCAGAGAGAACCAGAAGGCCAGAGGGTAGAGATTGCCCGTCAATACGAAGATCACCCCAGCCGGTGAAAAAAGGAGATGCGAGGGCCATCCTGAGGGGAGGAGAAGTGACCAGGCCAGGGCGAATTGGTAGGGGACGAAGAAAAGAGGCAAGGTGTGAAGAACTATCCAGAGCCGACGAGCAGGAAACCGAAAGCGAGCTATCAGGATGGCGCAAAGGGTTCCCAGAGAGGTGGCGGTGACCATGGTGGAGCTAGCGATCAGGAGACTTTGCTTGAAGGCTGAAAGATAGAGCTTGTCAAAAAGGATTTTGGGTGAAAGGTGGGACAGCGTAGCCCAAACCACCACGAGTCCTGGCAAAAAGAGAATCAAGAAATAGTAGATCCGGATCAAGCCCCTAAGGAACTTCACTTTTCAGCGATCCAGCGCCTCAGATAAGGAAGGATTTCTTCCATTTTGCGAGCAACTTTGGCGTAGTCCACTGGCATAAGTCGCAGAGAGGAGAGGGGCGGAAGCCCTTTGGGCGGAGGGACTTCGGGATTCAAGGGAATCTGACGACAGGTGGCCCGGGCTAGTTTTTCTTCTGCCAGTGGAGAGAGGAGGAAATCGATGAGTTTCTTGGCCGTTTCGGGATGGGGAGCCCCCTTGATGAGGGCTACGGCATTGGGAATGAAGAGGGTCCCCAAACCATTCTGGTCGGGAATGATCATGCTGACAGGCTGGCCCTCTTCTATCATGGAGAAGGCGTCGTCGTTGTCTACGAAACCAAACTTTACCTTGCCTCGCGCCACCCACCGCGCCACTTCTCCGTTGGAAGAGGCCAACTGCAGGCCGTTGTGGCGAATTCTTTCCAGGAAATCCCGGGCCTTTTCGTCTCCCCAAATCACGAAGAGCGAGGCCACGTGAAAGGAGGTGGTACCAAAGAGTGGGTTAGCCAGGGCAAAGGCTCCCTTCCAGCGAGGATCAAGCAAGTCTTCTATGCCCTGCGGATACTCTTCCGGGGAAACAAGCTCTTTGTTAATCAAGATGACCCTGATCCGACCCGAAAATCCTGTCCAGTAACCTTCGGGATCCTTGAATTGATCCGGAATCTTTTGAGCCTGAGGAGACCGATAGGGAGCAAGTATTCCCTTCTGTTTGAGAATCTCTACCCTCAGGGGATCATTTGACCAAAAAACATCGCACTTAGGAGCGTCTTTTTCTGCGATAAGACGGTTTACCAATCCGGTGGACTTGGTTTCTTCGGTGTCAAAGACCATGTGAACCTTGATGCCGGTACGCCTTTCGAACTCTTTGAGAACGGGCTCGGAAAATACCTGATCCGTGGAGGTATAGACCACCACTTCGGGCTTTTGTTGCCCACAGGAAAGAAGCCATGCCGAGAGGATCATGAGGAGGAAGATGAATCTCTTCATGGCTTTCGATCTCCGGTCAGGATTTTTATCCGCAACTGGTCGAATTCTGTAGAGGCGTCCGCTTTGGTCCAAAGACCTATTTTACCACCTTGAGTAAAGGTTCGATCCCGGACCTTGATTTTAAGTTTTCCGTCGAAGTAGCAGCGAATAAGATCTCCCTGATGGATGACTCTGATTTCATGCCACCGGTGAGGGTTGGCTTTAAGTTTGGCCGAAGAGATCATCCGTCGACGGGCTCTTTTTACGAAATAGAGGCGAAAGTTGTCTTCTAGGGGGTTCCAGCGCACTACGTAATAATTATCAGCGTCCTTGGCACGCCATACGGGCCCTCCACCTTGATCTTCTCGTCCCCGAACAGGTTTGAGCCATACGGAGATTTCTAGGTCTTTGGCCTGAATTTTCCGGTTGAGAAAAACGTTGAAACAGGCCCCGTGATTGGTCCGTGGATTGGGAACCACCAGGAGGGCCTTGGATCCCGATGGGGCCGAGGGGTCGGAGACAAGTTTCCAAAGGGCAAGCTCCCCACGTTTGCCGGTTTGGGCAGCGAAAAAGTCTTTTAGTTCTTGAGGGGCATCGAACGGGAAGGATATTTCCTGGCCCATAGCGGCCAAACAACCCCCCAGAAGAAAAAAGAGGATCAACACGATTGGGGTTGCCGATCTCATGGTCTTGGCTCCTCTGGTAGTTTTTAGATTTGTTTTAAGCTAAAAGAATTTTTTTGTCTAGTTTAAAGTGAAATTTAACCTTGTGTAAGAAGGCCAATATTTTGGTAGAGGAGCGGAAAACAGGATTTCTTTACGCAGTGTAGGGTGAGGCAAAAGGATTTGCCAGGCATGGAGCAGGATGGCTCGTCCAGAGGCCACCCTTTCATGAGAACCGTACTTTAAGTCTCCCACGATGGGATATCCTTTGGCTGCAAGCTGGACCCGAATTTGATGTTTGCGACCGGTTTCAGGCTGTACCAGGAGCAAAGAGTATCCTCCGTGTTTTTTGAGCATTTGATAGGAAAGTCTGGCAGGTTTTCCATCCCGGTGGAGATAGGCCCGGCGGCTTTTTTTATCAAAGAGGATTTTTCCTTCAAGGGTCTCGTTTGGTGGCGGATGGCCGTGGACCACAGCCAGGTAGAACTTTTTCACTTTTCTTTCCCTGAAGGCCAGGGCCAACCTGGAAGCGGCTTTCGAGGTGCGGGCAAAGACCACAACACCTGAAGTCACACGATCCAGACGGTGGACCAGGGCCAGAAAGACCCGGCCGGGTTTTTGATATTTCTCTTTGAGATAGTTCTTGGCCGCGGTAAGTAAGGTTTCGTCTCCGGTACGATCTCCTTGCACCAGAAGGCCGCCTGGTTTGTTGAGGACGAGGAGGTGGTTGTCTTCGTAAAGGATCAGCCTATCGATTTTCAAGTCCTTTGGTTTTTTCGAACAGAGCGCCACGAAAACGCACCCCTTCAACCCGGGCTCCGGTAAAGTCAGCCCCTCGGAGATAGGCCTCGATGAGGTCGGCCCCGCGAAGGTCAGCCTCCTGTAAGTTGGCGCCAGTGAGATCTACCTGGATCATGTTGCAACTTTTGAGACAGGCCTTGCGGAAATCTGCCAGTTGAAAACTACTTCCGCGAAGATTTGCCCCTTCCAGGTCGGCTTCTAAAAAGTTTACCATTTGTCCGTCCACGGCTTCTATACGGGCCCCTTTTAGGTTGGCTTTTTGAAACCTGGCTAGGCTCAGGTCTCCTGCGGCCAGATCGGCTTCAACCAGGATAGCTTCAGAAAGATCGGCTCCTTTGAAACAGGTGTTTCCCAGGTCCGCCCTTGTAAAGTTCACTCTCTTCAGGTTGGCCCCCAGAAAATTGACCACCGCTACATACGCTCCCTCAAAGTTAGCTCCTTCTAGATCGGCTCCCAGGAAGTTTACGCCGTAAAGATGTGCTCCGGCGAAGTTTGTGCCACGGCAGGAAAGGAGACTCAAATTAAAATTCTCGAGCTTAAAGCCCGAAAGGTCGAGATCTGAAAGATCTTCCATTTGGCGGATCTTTTTGAGAACTTCTTCATAAGAGAGGCGTTTCATATTAGAATCTCCTCTGGACGCTTTTTGGGACTCATTTAAAGGATAGGCATTCCAGTCCTCTGGAGCAAAGGAGAAGTCTATGGAGTTCTACCTTATTTTAGCGGCCATTTTGGGGATTTTTGTGGCGGTCTTTGCCATTCAGAATGCAGCCGCCGTTACGGTAAAGTTCCTTTTTTGGGAGTTTGAGAGTTCGCTGGCGGTTCTTATTATTCTGGCCATGCTTGCCGGGATGCTCTTGGTCTTTTTGATTTCTATTCCCGGGCGCCTCAAACGCCGCAAGGAGCTTTACGATCGTGACAAAAAGATCCGGGAACTGGAGAAAAAACTGGAAGAGTGTGAGGCTCAGAGCAAAGGGGCTGAGGAGGTTTCTCCATGATTGGTCTCATGCCGGTGCGCCTGGACCATGCCATTACCGAAAAGCTACAGCTGGTGAAATGTGTTTACGAGGCGCTCGAAGAGGAAGCCAAGCGGTATCCTTTTGTATGTCAGGCCGGATGTGCCGATTGCTGTACGGTTAATTTGCAAGCTACCAGCGCAGAAGCCCGCTACTTTTTGGAGGGACTCTCCTCCGAAGAAAAGGCTACTCTGCAAGAGAAGCTCCTTTCTCTGCGTTCTCAACCCCGACTTCGTCCCAAAGTTACTCCAAATGAAATGGCGGCTTTATACATGGCTGGTAAGGAGCCTCCAGAAGAGGACGATTTCGTTTTTATACCATGCCCCTTCCTGGGAGAGAATCGTCTTTGTCAGGTCTACGAACGGCGTCCTTTTGGTTGCCGGTCGGTTTTTTCTCTGAAACCGTGTCGAGAGCTCGGTACCGCCGAAGTACCGCCGGAATTCTTCAGTCTTATTACCGTGCTGATGCAGCTCCTTGAAGAGATAGATCTGGCCGGGTTGTATGGAAATTTTTTGGATCTCCTATCTTTTTTGTTAGAAAGCGAAGGACGCTCTCCGGAAGAGATAGTGATCCCGGAGGAGTTGCGTTCCAATCGGGAAGCTCCAGATTTTGCCATTCCCCCGGCGCATGAAGAATACGTGCGCCAGGTCCTGGCAGGGCTTTACCGCCGTGAAGTATATCCGGGAAAGAGCTTCAAGACTTTGCTTGACGAAATAAAGGAAGGAGCACAGGTAAAGGAAGCTCTGAGTTTTTTGGGTGAAGCTCTATAATGCGTCCTACTCGTCTTTTGCTTATCCGTCACGGGGAGACCGAGGGAGAACCAGGTGTTCTTTATAGTCAGCAAGATGTTCCACTTTCCGAAGAGGGATGGCGCCAAACAGAGGTCTTGCTCCAGGGGCTACAAAACCTCCCTCTGGAGGTCATCTACACCAGTGATCTCTCACGGGCTCGTTTGGCAGCCGAAAGATTGGCTCGGCTTACTGGGCTTCCTCTTTACGTGACGAAAAAGTTGCGCGAAATAGACTTTGGAGCTTGGAGTGGCAAACATTTTCGGGAGCTCCTTGAGACCCCGGAATTTAAGGCTCGCCTGAAAGATCCGGAAAACATCTCTCCTCCTGGAGGGGAAAGCCTTCGGGATCTGGCCCGTCGAGCCCACGAAGTTCTGGAGGAGATCTTGACGCAACATTCCGGGAAACTGGTAGCCGTTTTTACCCATGGGGGGCTCTTGCGAGTAATGATGGCCCAGGCCCTTGGAGCGGGGCTCAAGAATTTCTTCCGGATTCATCAGGACTTTGCCGCGGTCAATCTCGTGGATTATTATCCAGAAGGTCCGGTAGTCCGTCTTGTAAATGGTCCTTTTGATCTTAACTTTAAAACGCTCCTCGAACGTCAGAGTTCTGTTTAGTACCAGCCCCTAGGAGGTGAGCGGTGGAAGCCAAGAAGCGGAAGCCGCTCCTCAAGTTCTACGATTATTTAGAAAAAAGTTTGTATACGCTTCTCATTCTCTCTCTGGTTTTAGCCACCCTTTTCATCTTTTACGAGATTTTCAGTTCCTGGCCTTATTATTTGAAGACCGAAGGAGGGCTTTTGAGTTTCGTCTTTTTCGTTCTTGATCGGTCCCTTCTGGCCCTGATGCTCCTTGAGATCCTTCATACGATTAAAATTTCCCTGGAGGGGCCTATCAAAATCGCGATCGAACCTTTTCTCATGATAGGCATTATCGCTTCGGTACGACGTATCTTGATTATTTCGGTAGAAATTGCCCACCCCCCTTCTGGGTGTGAGGTCAGTCCGGAACTTTTTAAGCAATATATGGTCGAAAGCGCCCTTTTGGTGATACTAATCCTCTCGTTTGTGGCGGGCATCATTTTACTTAAGAGGTGTCTGGGGCGAAGCTCATCGGTAAGCAAGAAGGCCTCTTGACACGGGGGAGTTGGTGGTTAGAGTGAGGGGGCTGTTTTTTGAGGAGTTCTTTTAGAACTTGACAGGAAGGCAAGAAGGGTTAATTTAGAAAAGCGGCGAAAAATTTGTTCTTTTA
>Ga0256914_1000378_pt1 | contig 43650 bp, 39 predicted proteins | sample HulkmetaG_FD_191571 | JGI IMG/M metagenome (GOLD analysis project Ga0256914, IMG submission 191571) | Hydrothermal chimney microbial communities from Main Endeavour vent field at the Juan de Fuca Ridge, Pacific Ocean - Hulk | ecosystem: Environmental > Aquatic > Marine > Hydrothermal vents ...
GTCCATATTATCGCTAGAATGAGGTCAAGGGAGGAAGATCATGGGCCTGTTTATGGCACCGGAAGCGTCCATCCGACGCGTGTTGAGGGAACACCAGGTGCAAGCCGGACGTGTAGTTGTCGGCGTGTCCGGTGGTGTGGATTCTGTGTGCCTGCTGCATCTCCTCGCGCGTGTTGCGCCGGAGTTTGACCTGGAGATTCACATCGTTCACATCCACCATCACATTCGCGGGGCAGACGCGGACGCGGACGCGGCCTTTGTCGAGGAAATGGGTCGCGGCTTGGGTCTTCCTGTCACCGTGCGACACGTGGACGTGCCCCGCCGCGCCCAGGAAGTTGGGGCCTCCTTAGAGGAAACCGCGCGCCAATGGCGATACGCCATTTTAGGTCGGGAAGCAGAAGCCCTGAACGCCCGTTGGGTGGCTGTCGCCCACAACGCGGATGACCAGGTGGAAACCGTACTCATGCACATTCTCCGTGGCACTGGGTTGGCTGGACTGCGCGGCATGCGTCCCCTCACCTGGTACTCATACCTCCGTCTCCCTCTTGTGCCTTCACCCCAGCGCCCACAGAGTGAAACCCTATGGCTGTTGCGCCCTCTCCTCTACACCTTGCGGCAGGACATCAACGCCTGGGTAGAGCAGCAGGGACTTACTTACCGCTTTGACCAGTCCAACCTGGATACCACCTACTTTCGTAATCGCTTGCGGCACGAGATCATCCCCATGCTCGAGACGGTCAACCCTCGGGTTAAGCAGGCTCTCTTCATCACCGCTGAACTTGCTGCCGCGGATTTTGACCTTTTACACCCTCTGGCCCAGGCCGCGTGGAAGGATGTCCTTGTGGAGGAAGGGGACGGGTGGGTGCGCTTTCACTTACAGAAGTGGCGAGCCCTGCCCCTGGCCTTGCGCCGGACAATCCTTCGGGATGCAGTCCTGCACTTGCGCCGGGAATTGCGGGATGTGGGATTTCTTCCGGTGGAACGGGCGCGCGCGCTGCTAGAGGATCCTCGGCCGCGCGCGGGCAGTGAGTGTTCCCTGCCCGCTGGGTTGGTTGTGCGGCGAGAGTACGAGACCTTCCTGGTGGCCGAGCAAGAGCCCGCCACAACCGCGTGGCACGCTCCCCAAGTGGAAGAGAGGGTTCTTGTTCCTGGCGAGGGAACCTATCCTCTGGGGGATGAGTGGTGGGCAGAAGTACGTGTCCTTCCTCGGACCGAGGTGGGTAATGCATGGCGCCAGAACCCAGACCGGTGGACAGCGTACTTTGACGCGGATGCCATTGCCTGGCCCCTCACATTCCGCTCGCGGCGGCCAGGAGATCGGATGGAACCCCTGGGCATGGCAGGCAAGTTCCCTCTGGTAAGCGAGATCATGATTAACCGTAAAATCCCTCGCTGGGCTCGCGCGCGCTGGCCTCTCCTCACAGACGCGCGGGATCGTATCCTGTGGATTGTCGGCGTGCGTCAGGGAGAGCCAGGCCGCATCACTGACACCACACAACGAATCGCCATTGTACGCATCCGGTCCAGCAACGAGGGGGACATTCCATGACCGAAGGCGTAGTCGTCCTCAAGCGTGGACGGGAAAAGTCCGTACTCCGGCGGCATCCCTGGATATTCTCCGGCGCGATCGCTCGCGTCCAGGGCGCCGTGCCCGGCGCCATCGTCAAGGTGGTATCCCGTGATGGCTCCTTCCTTGCTCGGGGATACTACAACCCCCATTCTCAAATCCGAGTGCGGCTGCTTACCTGGGATGAGAGCGAACGTGTGGACGAAGATTTCTGGCGGCGTCGCGTCGTCGCCGCGTGGGAGCGTCGCGCCTCCCCTCTGGTGCGGGGAGAAGGTACCGCCTGGCGAGCCGTCCACGCGGAGAGCGATGGCCTGCCCGGCCTCATCGTGGACGTGTACGGCCCCTGGCTTGTAGTGCAATCCCTCACCCTGGGCATGGACCAGGCCCTGCCACACGTACTTCCCGCGTTAGTAGACATCGCTCAACCCCAGGGCATCCTTGAACGCAGTGACGTGGATGTGCGCAAGCAGGAAGGACTTTTGCCCCGAGTGCGAGTCATCTGGGGCGAAGCCCCCCCTGAGCGGGTAGACATTTTAGAAGGCGGACTGCACTTCCTGGTGGATGTGTGGCGAGGGCATAAGACCGGTTTCTACCTGGATCAGCGGGAAAACCGTGCGCTGGTGGCCCGATGGGCTGGCGGGCGAACCGTCCTGAACGCGTTCTCCTACACGGGTGGGTTCGGCGTGTACGCGCTGGCCGGCGGCGCCTCTCACGTAACCAACGTGGACACATCAGCCAGCGCCCTGGCCCTGGCCGATGCCAACCTGCGCATCAACGGCTTCTCCCCCTCCCACTGGACAAACCAGGAGGGCGACGTGTTCCAGGTCCTGCGACAATACGCGGCCGAGGATCGAACCTTCGACCTGATAATCCTCGACCCACCCAAGTTTGCCACCAGCAAGGCAACCGTGCAGCGGGCGGCCCGGGGGTACAAGGACATCAACCGCCTGGCCTTGAAAATTTTGCGTCCTGGGGGTATCTTAGTCACCTTCTCCTGTTCGGGACTTATCGACCCGGATTTGTTCCAGAAAATCGTCTTCAGCGCCAGCGAGGACGCGGGCATCAACGCCCAGATCCTGGCGTACCTGGGACAAGCCCCTGACCACCCGATCCTGCTCAGTTTCCCCGAAGGACGGTACCTGAAAGGCTTGCTCTTGCGCCGCGTATAAGACATCATATCCCTTGTCCTATCGCGTCCCGGGTCACTTCGGGCGCCATGGAGGGGAGGCAATGGTCCCCCTTCCTTCCCCTCTCCCCAGGAAGGATTCTTCGTAGGTGATGAGGCATTCGTTCTCCTTCTCTTGAAGGGACAACATGCGCCGCACGATAGCCTTGACAGATTTGTGGCAACTGTATCATTATTTGGCACACGTGAATTCAGGATGTTGTGTTTTAGCGCGAACACCATTGCGCACATTCCTTTAATCCCATTGGCCGGGGGGTAGATTCCATGACAGGGCTCGCGTACAAACACCACATACTTCACGTGGGTGACGTGGCGGTTCCGGATATCGTTCAAAGTACAGGAACTCCTGTCTACATATACGATCTGGCCGAAGTGACCCGTCGGGTATCCGCTTATCGGACAGCGTTTCCCGACGCGGTGATTGCCTACGCGTGCAAAGCCAATGCCAATCCCGGACTTCTAAGCCACCTGGCGACACTGGGTTGCGGCGCGGATGTGGTCAGCGGGTATGAACTCCAGCGCGCGCTGGCTGCGGGCATCCCCCCGGACAAGATCGTGATGAACGGCAACGCCAAGTCCGCCTGGGAGATCAACCTGGCCGTGCGTGTGGGCGTACGGGCCATCAACCTGGATGCTCGGGAGGAGATTCCTCGGGTGGGCGAAATCGCCGCGGCCCAGGACAAGCGTGTACCTGTGGCCCTGCGCATCAACCCCGGCCTGGACCCGGATACCCACCCTCACCTGCGTGTTGGGGCGCCGGGGAGTCACTTTGGTATCCCGCCCGAGGACGTTATCCCCGCGGCCCAGGAGGTCATTCGCCATCCTCACCTCCGTCTTGTGGGCTTCCACATCCATGCGGGATCCCAATTTCTGCACCTGGAGGACCTGGAAGCCGTGGCCGCGGTCGCTGCGGAATGGGTGCGTCGCTTGCGGGCGCAGGGATTCCCTGTTCAGGAGATAAACCTGGGAGGAGGCCTGGGGATTGACTATGAAGGACATTCCAACCTGACCCCCAAGCACGTGGCTTCCCTGTGGAGACCTTATCTGACAGGGCTGGACGTGTCCCTGATCGTTGAGCCCGGGCGTTGGTTAGTGGCCCCTGCGGGCATACTCGTTGTGCGCGTGGTCCAGGTCAAGCGCGCATGGGGACGCATCTTTGTGGCCGTGGACGGAGGCATGAACGCGTTGCTGCGGCCAGCCCTCTACGCCGCGCGGCACCGCATCCTCCCCGTTGTGGAGGGCGAGCCTACCCTGGTGGTGGATGTGGTAGGGCCCAACTGTGAGAGCGCGGATGTCCTGGGCCGGGATTATTCATTGCCCCCAGTGCGGTCTGGGGACTTGCTCGCGATCCTGGATGTGGGCGCGTACGGCCGCAGCATGGCCAACACCTACAACGCTCGTCCCCTCCCACCGGAAGTGATTGTTCAGGGCGGGAGGTGGCGCGTGACGTGAATTAGATGACCACCTCGCGTCCCAATCCCTGCTGACGGGCCTGCTCCAGAACAGCCGCGGCCGTGGCCGCGTCCTGAACGGCCACCCCGACAGATTTGAAGAACGTGATCTCGTCCCGAGATGTGCGGCCCTGCGCCTCTCCTGCCAGTACCTGCCCGATTTCCACCACGTCCTCCCAGCGCAGGTGCCCTTCTTTCACGGCCTGGATGAGATCGCCTGCCTCCTCTTGAGCCGCGCTCAGGCTGTCCACGAATACCCGTAAGCGGGGCAACCCCACCACTTGCACCTCCCGCATTTGGGGCGTGAAGGAGCCGATACCGTTAATGTGCGTACCCGGTGCCACATCCTCGGGATCAAACACGGGCGTAGTGCTGGTCGTCGCACAGGAGATGATGTCGGCTCCCTGGACCGCGTCTCGCGGGGTGGACACAGGCCGGAAGAGAACACGCGGATGTCGTCGGCTCAAGTGGTCTGCCAGGCGCTCCGCGGATGTGCCAGACCGGGTGTAAATGCGCACTTCCTCGATGGGACGCACCGCGAGCACCGCTTCCACCTGGTCCGGCGCCTGACCGCCCGCGCCAAAGAGGGCCATTACATGGCTATCCGGACGAGCGAGCACCCGCGTGGCCGCGCCCGCGCCCGCTCCTGTGCGCAGCGCGGTTAACCGTGCGCCGTCCAACAATGCCACCGGCGCGCCCGTTTCCGGATCCAGGACCATGACCAGCGCGTGGATGGTTGGGAGATTGCGCTGGGGATTGTCAGGGAACACAGAAACGACTTTCAGCGCCAGGGACCGAGCACCGGGGACATATGCCGGCATGAACAGAGCAATTCCCGCGGGTGTTTGGATGGATACTCTTTGGGGAACCACGGCCTTTTCCTGGGAAAGTGCGACGTACGCTTGAGCGTTTACATCAATGGCCGCGGTCATAGGAAGAGCATGTTCAATGTCCTGGGCGGAAAGGAGCAGCACGTTCATGGTGTCACCTCGCGAGTTCCTGACGGAATTGGCGCCAAAATTCCATCCCCTCTTTAGCCATGCTATCATTGAATGGTCACAGAAGCAAAGTGGAATTGTTGAGGAGGCAAGGAAACAGGTATGAGTCAGCAACCCGAACAAAACGTTACGGAAGGTCTCACCTTATTGGGACGGGAGATCCGGCGCCCTGTGCGTAAGTTGGAGCGCTTTCCCAACCGTCATCCGGGCCGGGAGTACCTGGTGCGCCTGGAGACATCCGAGTTCACCACCCTGTGCCCTATGACAGGGCAACCGGATTTCGCAACCATTGTCATTGAGTACGTGCCTGACAAGTGGATTGTGGAGTCCAAGTCCCTCAAACTCTACTTTTGGTCCTTCCGGGATGAGGGACACTTCCACGAACATGTGACCAACCTCATCCTTGATGACCTGGTGAACCTCCTGGACCCTATCCGCTGTCGGGTGGTGGGGAAGTTTAACGTGCGGGGCGGTATCGCCATCACTGTGGAGGCCACATACGAACGGGGGAAGGACCCCAAACCAGGGCCAGGAACAGGAGCGGGGCTGGTCGATGACGAGAGCCATACCCCATAACACCACGGTTTACGCGACGTGCTGGATGACGTTGTTCTACCCCCAACTGGGGGAGCGCATCCGCGCCGCACTTCAACGATTGGGAATCCGTGCGCAGCCCTCCCCCCATCTTGCTTGCTGTGGCTGGCAATCGTACACCGCGGGGGATTGGGAGCAGGCTATCGCGGAGGCGGACGCGTGGGTACGTGCTCATTTATCCGATGAGGCCATTGTTGTTCCATCACCGGCCTGTACGACCTTATTGCGTCACCACGTTATGTACCTCTTCGCCGACTCACAGGTAGCTCTGGATCGGGCCCGGGACCTTCGGGAGCGCATCTGGGAATTGGGGGAGTTCCTGAACGCGCTTCGTGCCCCTGTGGTTGGGGCTGACAGGGAGACATGGGCTTACGTTGCTGGCTGTCGGGAAGGGGCACGGGCGGGGGAAGTGTGGCTTCGGCAGCACCTGGGGGAGCGCTTGGTCACCCTGGGGAACCTGTGTTGCGCGGATGGAGGGATTTTCCCCGTGGAAATGCCGGAACTGACCGGCGCCATGATTGCTCGGTTAGTTCACCGCCTTCGCGAATCCCAAGTCACGCGCGTTGTGACCGATGAGCCTGCATGTCACTTCCTCCTGAAACGGGCTCTCGCATCCACCTCCATTCACGTACACCACTTGATTGACGTAGTTCCCAGGGAGGTGTGACCATGGCCCGAGTGCTGTTCATCTCTGCCCCCTTACCCGGCCACATCGATTGGGGAGGGATGCACCGTACCGCGGTGGCCTTGCAGGCGCGGGGGCACCGTGTGTTATGGGTCACCGAGGCCGCGGGGACTCGTTACCTGGCCTCCTGGGGGATTCCCACACGAGTGGTTCCGGAAAGTGGGTGGTTGTGGCCACCTCCTCCCATGCCCCAGGGCCTCTCTCCCCAGGAGCGGGCCCGTGAACGGGAACGCCGCGCGGTGGCGGTCTGGTTGGAACCCAAACGTGTGATCCCTGCGACCCAGGCCTTTGAGGCGGTTATTCAGGAGTGGCAGCCGGATGTTATAGTGGCAGAGCCTTTTATGGCGGGTGCAGCCTTTGCCGCGGAGCGCGCTTCGCTTCCCTTAATTATCACTGGCTGGCCCGCCACTCAAATGCCGGAACGCGTTCCCCCTCACCAAGCCGAAGCGGCCCGTTTAGCGCAAAAGTGGTTCCGCACACTGTGCGAGCGACTATCTGTGCGCGCCCAGTACTGGGCGCCCGGCCCGCTTCCCTGGCTTCGTTCGCCCTACCTTCACCTGGTGTACTTCATCCCAGAATGGTACGCGACGTGGAAAGTCCTCTCGCCTCCCACAGTATTTGTAGGGGGGCAGGTTTCAGAACCCCAGGGACCGCCTCCCCCCTGGCTTCCCTTCTACCTTGAAGGGGAAGGGCCGCGAGTGTTTATTACTCTGGGGGGAACCTTTACCCAGGATGAATCCTTTTTCCTGCGCGCTGTAGAGGCGGCCTTGCACGTCGGGGCTCGCGTGTTGGTAGCGACCGGCAACGCGACCGTGGCCGAACGTCTTCGTATGCACGTGCCAGGCGAGGTAATTGTCCAACCATGGGTTCCCTTTGAACACGTTTTTCCCCACGTGGACGTCATCGTGCACCATGGGGGCATGGGCACGACACACAGCGCGCTGATTTACGGCATTCCCCAAATTGTTGTTCCCCACGCGGCAGATCAGTATTACCAGGCGGCTCGCGTCCATCGCCTGGGGTTGGGGTTGAGTTTCCGCGTGCATGAGGCCACAGAAACCACTTTGCGCGCGGGCGTCCGGGCCTTGCTCAGCGAAGAACGTTGGAAGCAGCGAGCCCGGGAGATCGCGAGCGCGATGGCCTCCCTGGGCGGTATCGCGCGCGCTGCGGATGAAGTGGAACGGGTCGTACACACTGCTACGACAGGCGCACGTCAATAACTCGTGTGTTGGAAAGAGCAGTAGATACCCAGGCATCCCAGGGTTGTTGGGCTTCAATGGCGTGCACCTCGTCCACTCGGGCCGCAGTCACAGGGTGTTTGGGTGTGAACAGAGTACACGCGTCCTCTCCGGGCAGGTTGGAAATCTCTAACGTGCCAATGCGTTCGGCCTGGGCCACAATTTCTTCCTTGTCCATGCCGATGAGGGGGCGGAGGACAGGCAGGCGGGCCACTTCGTTGATAACGAACAGGTTCTCCAGGGTCTGGGATGCCACCTGCCCCAGGCTTTCGCCGGTAACCAGAGCCAGCGCGCCTTCACGAGCAGCGATCTCCTGCGCGACCCGCATCATCAGCCGCCGGTAGAGGACCATGCGGTATTCCGGTGGTGCTGTTTCGGTTATGGCTTTTTGAATTCCACCGATGCCCACACTGTACAGTCGCGGGGAACCTCCCCACTCGGTTAGCACCTTTGTCAGGAGAATCGCCTTACGTTCCGACGCGTCGGAGACCAGAGGTTGGCCGTGGAAGTGGACATTGATAACGCGCGCGCCGCGGCGCAACATGCGCCACGCGGCCACCGGAGAATCGATCCCGCCGGATAGCAGGTTAATAACCGTGCCACTTACGCCGACGGGAAGGCCGCCAGGGCCCTGGATGCGGTTGAAGTAGAAGAAAATCTCCTTGTAGAGCACTTCCACGTGGATGGGCAAATCTGGGTTAGAGAGATTCACCTTCCACCCCGTGGCCTGCACCACAGCCGCGCCCAGCCGTCGGTTAATCTCCATGGAATTCAGGGGGAAGTCCTTGTTAGCACGGCGGGCGCGCACAGCAAAGGAAATCCCCTGCTCGCGTGGAAGGTGTTCTAACACCGCGGCTTCCAGCGCGTCCATGCTCAGCGGAACACGCCAGGCTCGAGCGAAGTAAGCAATACCGAACACTGTCTGCAAGCGCCTGGCCACTTCCTCCCATGCGCTTTCATCTGCCAGGCGGAAAAGAATGCGCCCGGACCGTCGTCGGTCCAGGCGTACGTCCAATCCTTCCAACCTCGTTTCGATGTTTTGTACCAGCGTCTGGATAAACTTGGGTCGATTTTGGCCTTTTAGCCCGACTTCTCCGTAGTGGATGAGCACATACGTATTGGCCATGAATGCTCCTCTGTTAGAGAGTTAAGTCCAGAATTTCCTTGGCTCGTTCCACATCTTCCATGTCAAAGGAGCGAGCGCCGCCTGTCAGGACAAACAGCGTGCGCGCAAAGGTCAGGAGTAAGCCACCCACAATGTTCGGTAAATCCGCTTCCAGTTCTGCCTCGAGCGGGTACTTCAACGCGGGTTGGGTTGCGAGGTAATCTAGAATGTACTGCAGGTTAATTTGCTCTTCCAATTCCAACTCCTGGAACTTCTGGATGGAAAGACGGAGTCCCTTAGTGATGGGCACGTCTGAGAGCCAGATCACCTCGCGATCATTGTAATGGGCGTTTCGTTCGCCAATGACCAGGAGATCGTGCAACTTCTTTTGCACAAAAGAGAGGATTTCCTTCGCCTTATTCTCGGTTAAATCCATTCCCACGGCCCGACGGAACAGCGCTTCCAGTTGGCCATATTGTACAATCATGCGCATAGTGCCCCCCTTATCTTCACCTTAGAGATGTGTTGAGCGATTCCCTGTAAGCACTCCTATTTTAGCCGATGCATCGTAAGCATGACGTTGGCATTTCGTTAGTCCTTTGTTGGAGTTAGGGGGTTCGTTTCCTCTGTTCTGCTTTGTGAGGAGCGGATTGGCCGTATCGGATAATGAGGTAGAGGTCGTAGACCCAGGCTCGTATGCGCGCCTTGGTGCGACGCCAGCGGATAAGCCCCAGCCCCACCAGCCATGCCAGGAAGAGGAGGGTAATCTCCGGCGCGTAGCGCAACGCGATGAGGCTGCTGGTTAAATCAATCGGCCGCATGAACACAATCATCACGGACTTGCGCTGGAAGTAGGCAACCACCACCATAGTAATAAGCGTGTAAAGCAGGGCCAGGGGCCAGGGAATAAACCCGGCCAACGTGAGGTAGGCGAAGGATGCCCATGTGAGTGCCACGTCAATAAGAAAATCAAATCGTCCCAAGCGCGTTCGTCCTTTGGCCCGACGTGCCAGGGGCCCATCTAACCCGTCAGTTACCCAGGCCAGGACAACCAACATCACCACGTGAGGAAAGGCTGTGGCTCCCTCTACAACCCCGAGGTAGACAATAACCAGGGCAATGCTAAACCGGATAATCGTGAGCGCATCGGCCAGTAAAGCGAAAATCATTGAGTTGTACTCCCCTTTTTCCCAAAATGTGCTTCAAATTCCTGTAGAAGACGTTCGGCCTGGGCCACGATGCTGCCCACCCGAACAGGACGGTATACTATGTGCACGCGCGGGGCGTGTAACACGCGGACTTCTGGGAGCGGATGCACCCGTGAGGCAATGACCAACCACGGTGCATCCTCTGTTATCGAGAACAAGTCCTCAATTGTGCGTGAGGATATATCCGGATCCTCCCCGATGTCCAGAATGACCAGGGCCGGGTGCACACGTGGACGGCGCACCAAATAGCCGATAGCCGCCACAATGCTTGGGAAGGCTCGCACCTCATATCCCCGCTCCTGGAGTTCTGCCAGGAGATAGGCTCGGTCCTTCCACGGTGCTGCAACGAGGAGAATGGGATGTTCTTCGTCCATGGTGATTACCGCAATTCTTTGCGCTTCGGAGCGTCGCGCTTGAGGTCGGTATATTCCAGGAGAAACGCGTTGGGTTCAGTCTCTTGGGTTTCGCGGATTTTCCGCAAATGTTCCAGGTTAAAACGGGCGGGTTCATAATCGGGTTGAATTTCCAGCGCTTTTTGCAACGCGGCCTCCGCGTCCTCGTATTCTCCCTTAAGTGCTAACGCGAGCCCCAGATTCCCCCAGGCCCTGGGGGTGTTAGGCAGAAGGGCAACTGCCCGCCTGAACGCCTGTACGGCCCGGTCATATTCCTTGGCCCGCAAGGCCTGGACTCCTTCCTGAAACGCGTGGAATCCTTCTCGCAAAAGGGTACGCCCTTCTTCCGTGGAAAGATCTATGCCCATATCCTCGGCCAGGCGTTTCAGGCCCTGTTGGAACGCGGCTTCTGTGAGTTCAAGTCCCCGGAGTGTTTCAGGGGGGCGTTTTTGCTCCTCGGCCAGTCGTCGGGCCATGTGGATGCTCTCTATCGCTTCCAGCAAATACCCCAGGGCATCGGCTGTTTGGGCCAGGGCATGCCATCCTTCCACCTGCTGCGGATCCAATTCCAAACTGCGGTGGAGCGCCTCATACCCTTCCTCCATCTGGCCCATACTGCTTAATGCTACTCCCACTCCCAACCATCCCTCGGCATGTTGCGGGTCTTCCTTGACCACTTGTTGGAACTTCCGCAAGGCGCGCCCAAATTGTCCCTGGGCAATGGCGTTCCAGCCTTGTTGCAGAAGGTGGTTCAGTTGCTTCTTGCGGGATTTTTGTCTCTTTTGGGATGGTCGGGCCATGGTATTCCGTCCTCAGCGCGTCTTGTAGTTACTCTCCCTGTAATAACTGGGCCCACGTTGGAGCGTCGCCATGTTGGCGGCGTTCCTCACGCAAGCGTCGGGCTTCATCCAAGCGTTGCTGTCGCAAAAGGTAGAGGCCGCGTACAAACGCGAAGAGCAACACCGCCAGAATAGCCAGTTCTACCAGGAGGGCCAGGAAATGTCCCAAACTGGCCTGGTTGACAATGCGGGTTCCCTCCGCGGTGATAATGAGAATGCGTCGCACCACGGATATGAGTCCGACAATGAGGAAGGGTTCGCTGGATAGCCGTCGTTGGCCAATGGAAATTTTGACCATTTGCAGGATTTCGGCCAGCATGGATATGAGGAGCAATTTGTCCAGCACTTCCAGCACATCCAGGGCACCGTGTCCACCTATCCAGGGGATAATTTGGAAGACCCATATCTCGCCCAGGGCGGCAAACGCTGCCACCACCAGGGTGATTCCCACACCAAAGTAAATGGGCAACTCAATGCGTTGCCACAGGACGAAGAGGGGCTTTAAATAGGTCCACCGCTCTGAGTCCATTGTGCGCCCTCCTTAATCTTCACACCAATGTGTGCAACGCTTACTCCCCACACGCATTATACCACACACCATGGGGAAGCGCGGCGAACGCCTGGCTCACAGTCTCAGGACCAGGTTCGGATTGTGCGGGGCGCGATGGCTCGCGCGTGGAGTGTGACCCTTGCAGGGACGTCGCCCCTCTTAATCCGCGGCCCAAGGAGGGCAATGGCTTGGGCCAGTGGATATCGTGTCCCCCTGGGTTTCTGTGTTGGGAACCCTGATTACTTGCGGGATCGTTTCCTGGTCGTGAAGGGGTTGAGGTGATTGCCCAGGAACAGAAAGGCCGAGACTACCAGCGCGCCTTCCAGCGCGGGCAGAAAACCGGCTATGGAAATACTGGCGCCGAATTTGCGGCTCAACCAGGTGGCCGACACGAAGAGGAGCCAGTTGACAACGAGGGAGAAGAGACCAAACGTGAGCAAGCGGATTGGGCAGGTGACCAGGCGTAAGATGGGACCTATCCACCCGTTGACCAGGGCCAGCACAATGCCCACGTACACAATGTCTTGGGAATGGATAACGGAAATGCCAGGTACCACCATCACGGCGAGCCACATGGCCACAATATTTAGCACTAGCCAGTACCCAGTACGCATGGTCCAGCGGGACATTACTCCCCCCTTCTCCTGTGTTTTGTTGCTGGGTGCAACGCCGCGTGTTGTGGGGAGACTCTGTCCCCCCACAACACGGACTCGTTTTTCCACCCTGCTCGGTTAGAACTCTATCGTGAATTCCCCGTTCTCGTAGAACAATTCACCGTCTGCGTACATGCGGCCACCCTGGCGCAAGTCGCACACCATGTCCCAGTGGATGGCGGATTCGTTCTTGCCGCCACTTTCGGGGTAGGCCTTGCCCAAGGCCATGTGAATGGTCCCGTGAATTTTCTCGTCGAACAGGATGTTTCGCGTGAATGTCTGAATTCCTCGGTTCAGCCCAATGGCAAATTCTCCTACCCGACGGGCACCTTCATCGGTGTCCAACATGCTCAGGAGGAATTCTTCCCCTTTGAGCGCTGTTGCTTTGACCACCTGTCCCTTTTCGAACCACAGTTGTACCCCTTCCACCTCGCGGCCGCGGTACACTGCGGGGTAGGAGAAGGTGATGTGGCCTTCTACCGAGTCCTCAATAGGGGCGGTAAACACCTCCCCGTCAGGGAAATTTTCATGGCCATCCGCGCTAATCCATGTTCGTCCTCCCACGCGCAGGCGCAGGTCTGTACCCGGCGCGACCACGTGGATTTCGTCCCTTTGGGAGAGCCAGCGCACCAGCCGTGCCTGTTGTTCACTTACCCGTTGCCAGTAACCAATGGGGTCATCGGGGTCTGGTAGGGCTGCATTGAACACGAACTCGGTGAATTCCGCCAGGGACATGTCCGCGTCTTGCGCGTAGGCCTGCGTGGGGAATAGGGTCAATGTCCAGTGCAAATCGCCCTGAGCGGCCCGTTCCAGGAAGCGTTGGGAGTAAGGGCGTCGTGTTTGTTGCCGCAGGGCGACTCGTTCCGGTGGGATGTGGGTGAGGGCTTTTGTGTTCTCTTCAGCGAGAATTGTCACAAACGCGTCCATGTTTTCCACGAACCACATTTCCCAGGGCCCCAACGTTTTGAGTTGCTCTTCACTGGCTTCCTTGTAGAAGACCTCTTCCTGGTCAGTGAACTGCAAGCGTACAAAGGGAATTCCGCCTGCCCGCAGCACCTCGCGGTACACCTCGCGGACCAACGGTTCTCCTGCGGGCCAGGAGCGAATGAGGACGTTCCACCCAGGTTGCACCCCTAACGAATAGCGAACCAACACTTGTGCAATTTGGCGAATACGGGGATCGTACAAGGGTCGCCTCCTTTCATCGTTCTCTGAGTATATGGTGTTCGCGCAGCCACGTAAGGGCCTCGCGAACGGCATCCTGCAGCGGACTGTACACCAAACCCAACTCCCGGCGGGACTTTTCATTGTTCACATAGAACCAGTACACCGACATGCGCAAAGTGCTCCCGCGAGTGGGGACTTTTATGCCCAATGAGCGGAGGAATTCCACCAGGGAAGCCAGCGGGGGCGCCATCCACGGGGGAAGTTCCCAGCGCGGTCCAGGCACTCCCAGCGCGTCGGCCAACATGCAGGCCAATTGCTTGTGCGTTAAGTTCTCCGCGCTGAGAATGTACCGCTCCCCGGTGCGCCCTACCTCTGCTGCGCGTAGATGTCCCAGGGCCACATCGCGCGCTGCTACCACCCCCGATCCCCCCCGGGGTGCGAGGGGGAATCCCCGGCTTCGTTGCAGGGTGATGAACATGCTTCCCGTAATCAAGTGCACATCACGGGGCCCAATGACAATGGATGGGTTGACGATAACCGCGTCCAGACCGCGTTCAATTCCCTTGCGCACCTCTTCTTCAGCCAGCCACTTACTGTGCCCGTATGGGAAAAGGTCTGGCGGGAGGTTGAACGTGTGCTGCTCATCCACTGGATGGTCTGGGTCGGGGGCAGGGCCGATGGCAGCAATTGAACTTGTGTACACCAGCCGTTGGACACCCGTTTCCAGTGCTGCTTCCACCACCGTGCGCGTGCCATCCACGTTTACCTGGTACAGGCGCTCGCGTGATGTTCGCCAGTGGTCGGCCGCGCCGGCCACGTGGAAGACCACATCTACCCCCTCCATGGCGCGCAGCAGGCTCTCCTTGTCCAGGATATCACCTACAGCATCCTCATACACAAGCCCTTCCAGCGCGTCCAGGCGGGATGTGGTGCGGCGTAGAATGCGCACATGCCATCCAGCCTCGTTTAAAACCTCCACCACATTGGCGCCTACCAGACCTGTTGATCCGGTCACCAGTGCTCGTGTCATCGTCCTCTCTCCAGCGCCCCGCGTTAAGTGGTCCGGGATGCGGGTTCGGATGCCGGTATTATACCCGGCCCAGGGTTCCCCTCCTAAACCCAGGTCACATGCGGACTTTTGCCTTTTGGCACAACGTCCACTCCTCAGTACAATTGTGCAGAACCGCATCACATGACCAACCCTGGGGAACGATTCTGGGGGTGGGTAGAGTTTGCCGGGGCTTCAGTGCACGGACCGGCCCTCGGAATTGGATAAGCGCATATTGGGGGAGAGAAAGGAGTGACCGAGCGCGCATGAGCGACAACAAGAAACAGACCACACCTTGTCCGGACAACGTACGGGTGCGCTTTGCGCCTAGTCCTACAGGATACTTGCACATTGGGGGAGCACGTACTGCCCTGTACGATTGGCTTTACGCCCGACACTGCAACGGGTCCTTTATCCTGCGCATCGAGGATACCGACCGCAAGCGCTACGTTCCCGATTCTGTCCAGGATTTAATGGACGGTCTGCGCTGGCTAGGGTTAGACTGGGATGAAGGGCCGGATGTGGGCGGAGAATACGGGCCGTATGTGCAGTCAGAGCGCTTGCACCTTTATCAAAAGTGGGCTCACTGGTTGGTAGAACAGGGCAAGGCGTATAAGTGTTTCTGCACGCCCGAAGAGTTGGAGCAGATGCGCAAGGAACAGCAGGCCCGGGGCGAGCCCACCCGCTATGACCGCCGTTGTCGCTACCTCACACCGGAAGAGGTGGCTGCCCGCGAGGCTGAAGGGCGCAGTTATGTCATTCGGTTTAAGACGCCATTAGAGGGCAGGGTAGTGGCTTACGACCTCTTGCGCGGCCCAGTGGAGGTGGATGTATCCACTCTGGATGATTTTGTGCTCCTGAAGTCGGACGGGTTCCCCACGTACCACCTGGCTGTGGTCATTGATGACCACTTTATGCGCATCAGTCATGTCCTGCGCGGAGAAGAGTGGATCCCCAGTCTTCCCCGCCACAAACTCCTTTACGACGCGTTTGGCTGGGAAATGCCCGTACACGTCCACTTGCCCGTTATCCTTGACCCCTCGGGCAAGGGGAAAATGAGCAAACGTCGGGCAGAGAAGAGCGGTTTGCCCATCCTGGTACGGGATTTCCGTGACCAGGGCTACTTACCTGAAGCCATGTTCAACTGGCTGGCCCGCATCGGCTGGTCCTATGATCCTGAAATTGAGGTCTTCTCCAGGGAGGAGGCCATTGCTCATTTTGACTTGAAGGACATTAACCCCAAGCCGGCCGCGGCTCCTTACTCCAAATTGGAGTGGTTGAACGGCGTGTACATTCGCAAATTGAGCGTGGATGAATTGCTGGAGCGGTTAATCCCCTTCTTGGAGCGGGATCTGGGTGTGCCCGGCGATGTCCTGCAAAAGGACGAACGGCTGCGTCGGATCTTGCCTGCAGTACAGGAACGCATTAAGCGGCTCACCGAGGCCTCGGAACTGGTGGACTTCTTGTACCGGGAGACCCTGGAGTATGAGCCCACCTTGCTCATCGCCAAGAAATTGGATGCGGCCCAGACGTTGGCTGTCCTCCAGGCGGCGAGGGAGATCATAGCAAAGACTCCCTTTGAGGAAGAGGCCTTAGAACAAGCATTGCGAGATCTGGCCGCGCAGATGGGCTTGAAGGCGGGGCAAGTGTTTATGCCCGTTCGGGTGGCGGTGAGTGGCAAAAAAGTAACCCCGCCCTTGTTCGACGTGCTCCTCGCCCTGGGACGCGAGGAAACCCTGCGGCGTCTGGACGACGCTGTCCAGCGACTGCAAGCACTGACGCAGCGTGAAAACAGCGCGCATACCTGATAACGAACGAGGATGAACGACCTTGGGAACTTTGGTGTACATCGTACCGCCCATTGATGCCCATGCCCAACGTGCTCGTGAGGTCCTAGCCCGCGAGGGGTTTGTCCTGCGGGAATTTGGCGAACCAGTTCCGGAGGATGCAACCTCCCTGGTTTTTGTCCTTAGCCTCATTGAACACCCGGAACACGTCCTCCACATGTTGGAGGCGTTTCCCTCAGCATCACAGCGGGATGAGTTGTACGTGGTGCTCGCCTCACAGGAGCACATCTCATACCTGCCGCGCGTGTTGGCCCGGGGACTGTGCGCGGTGTGGTTCCTTGACGAAGCCGAAGATGTGTTGCTTCAGCGACTCCGGGCCGTGTTAGCCACCCACGAGCGCATATATCGTATGCATCGCATGCGGGCCATGGTCCCCCTGTACATATTGGCCCAATCCTTCGCGGACATGGAAGACCTTAAAGTCCTCCTGCACCGCATTCTGGACACTGCTATTCGGGAAGTGGGCGCGGATCGGGGATCCATCATGTTGGTGGACGAAAGCCAGCAGGTACTGTACGTTGCCGCGGCCATTGGCCTCCCCGAACAGGCCATGCAGCAACGGCAACGGGTGGGGGAGGGCATTGCCGGCTGGGTCGCCAAAACCCGTCGTCCGCTCATCCTCACCGAGGGCCAGATTCCGGATTTCGTGCACCCGTGGCTGCGACGTCGTAACGCGTACTCCTCTATCAGTATTCCGATTATCCACGCGGGCAACCTGTTGGGCGTATTGAACTTGACCAAACACCCTGGCCGGCAACCCTTTAAGGAGGGGGATGCGGAAATGGCCGGCATTCTCGCGGCCCAGGCCGCAGCGCTCATCCACAGCGCGCGGCTCTTCGTCGAACTCCAGCGCGCGTACAGGGATCTCCAACAACTGGATCGCCTCCGCACGCAGATAATCGACATCGCGGCGCATGAACTCCGCACCCCCGTTACCGTTATTAAGGGCTACCTGGAACTGATAGCCGAGATGGACATCCCGGACCTTCACCCGTATCTGGAGCCCATCATGCGTCACCTGGTGCGTCTGGAGACCCTGGCGCGAGATTTGTTCGACTTACACACCCTGCGCAGTTTGGAAAAGAAACCTCAGCCGCGGTTAATCAACGTCCCCCAGTGGCTTGAACGGGACGTGATTGCACCTTACAAGCACCTTATAGAGGAAAAACACATTCAGTTGGAGGTCAACGTTGCTCCCTCCGCGTTCCAACTGGTTTTAGATCCGGACCATGTAGCGGCCATCTTGCGCCATCTGCTTTCCAATGCTGTGAAATTCTCACCTTCAGGAGGGCGTATTGCCATCCAGGTGGAGCGGGAACAGGGGGAAGCCATCTTCTACGTAGACGATTCCGGGCCGGGCATCCCTGAGGAAGAGCGGGATCGGGTATTTCAGGGATTTTACCAGAGCGAGGATGTTAGCACACGCCAGCACGAGGGGCTGGGCATTGGCCTTACCCTGGCGCGAGCCCTGGCTGAGGCGCACGAAGGTACCATTACCATCGGCACCAGCCCCTGGGGTGGCGCGCGGATCATCCTCCGCATACCCACCTAACGCACCTCAACAATTGACAAATTGACAGCAAATTGTCAGTTAGGCCCCCTTCTTTTTCCCCTGCTTTCCTTTATAATGAAAGTGGTGGGAATGACATGAACTCCCGGCTTGATTCGCTTGTTCCCAACTGCGTGAGGGAGTTTCACTCGTTGAAATAAATCGTTGGTTTAAAGTCCAAACGCAAGTAATTGGACTTAAATTTGTAAATGTAACAGCATGGACCTGTGAGGAGGGGCCGATATGCGCCACTACCGAGTTCTCTTCGCCGTTGTGGTCGTCGCCTTGATTCTTGTCATGGTGACGCCCTATACCGGACGAGCCACATCGATTGAATCTGTCAACTTATCCGTCACCAAAGTGTTGCTCACAACGGGGACGTTAGCCCCGGGAGACACGGCTGTGTTCAGCATTACCATTGAGAACACCGGGGCTACGACCATTGACATCTTGCCGTTGGACGACACCTTTGACGCCACTCGTTTCCAGTACCAGTCCGCATCGCCTGTGCCCCCGGACTCCCAGGGCAATGGCACCTTACACTGGAACGATCTAACCCAATCCTTTGGAAACCTGGATTCAGGGGACACCATCAACATCACCGTGTCCTTCCTGGTGTTGGAAAACGCAGGAGAGGCGTGTAACACCGCGACTGTGGAAGGCGCCCAGGACACCCTGGGGAATCCCTTCCCAACGCGGAGCAGCACCGCGTGTGGGAACATTGAAATCACACCGACCCCCACACCAACGGCAACACCTACTAACACGCCTACACCGACGCCCACATGGACACCCACGTTCACCTGGACGCCGACACCCACGCCTACAAACACACCCACACCCTCGGCTACGCCCACGTGGACACCTACCCCCCCGCCCACCGACACACCTACACCTTCACCGACCCCGTCTGGGGATGTGGGCTGTGTAGATGGGTACAAGATCGACGATCAGCACGTTGGACTGCCCATGTGGACCATTCACGCCCGCCCTGCGGGGCAGACCGGTCCCATCTACACCCGGGTGACCGACGGCACAGGGTACTTCAAGTTTGATAACCTCCCTGCAGGCACCTACGTCTTCTGGGAGGAAATGCAGGACGGTTGGGAGCCTGTGACGGCACCTCTCTTCGACGTGGTGGTGGAACCGGGCGAATGCATCCACATCCGCTTTAAGAACCGCCAGAAGACACCTTGTCCAACCTGTCCGCCGAGCGCGACCAACACACCGACACCGACGCCAACACCAACGCCAACAGAACCTATGGTCACACCCTCGGGTGATACAGATACACCTACGCCAACGCCCACCCACACACCGACACCCAGTGTCACGCCTACGTGGACACCCACACCCACGTGGACGCCCACGGCTACACCGACGCCCATTGTTACGCCCACGCCAACCACGTGCTACACAGCCTTGGGTGGTCGTGTGTTCAACGACCTGGACGCGGACGGCTACTACGATTACGGCAGCGAGCCCGGCATTCCCGGCGTCCAGGTGCGGATCGATGGGCCTGTGCATCGGCTGGTGACCACAAACAACAACGGTTGGTGGCAAGTGGGTGGTCTCCCGCTGGGGAACTACACCGTGACCGTGCTTCCGCCCGCGGGTTACACCATCACCAGCGCGAACCCATTACACACATCCCTTATCAACCCGTGTCAGCGGAACCTGTACCTGCACTTTGGGCTCAACTCGTCCGTGACGCCATCGCCCACGCCGACCAGCACGCCGACAGCCACACCCACCTCGTCCTTGCACGAGGGACGTATCTGTGGCGACGTGTTCCTGGATGATAACGAGGACGGCATCTTCAACAACTCCGACAGTCCTCTGCCGAACATCCTGGTGCGCCTGCTGGATTCTGGGGACAACCTGATTATGGCGATGAACACGGATGCCACAGGGCGGTACTGCTTCTTCCACCTTCCCGCGGGCACGTACAAAGTAGAAGTGGACGAAAACGATTATGACCTGCCCGCGAACGCGGAGTTGGACACGCCTCCTAACCCGCGAACTGTTCACCTGCCGGAGAACGGCGTCGGTGAAGAGGACTTTGGATTCCGTGTGCCCACCGGCGGCACCACGCCTTCCCTGGACGTGGATAAGCGCATTGTATCCCCACAGGGGGACATCAAGCCCGGGGATACGGTGGTCTTTGAAGTGGAAGTTCGCAATGTTGGCAGCGTGACCCTGACAAAAATCCCCTTGGTCGATGAATACGACAAGGAGTGCCTGCAGTACATGCGCAAGACCGCATCGCCCGCGGAACAGCACAGCGAACCGGGACGCATTGAGTGGTTGGACCTGGTCCTTTCCTTCGGTCGTTACCTGGAACCGGGCCAGTCCTTTATCGTGCGCATCCCCTTCACCGTGCTGGACGACGCTAATGGTGAATGCGTGAACCGGGCCATTGTGGATGGCGCCGAATCGTATGGCCAACCCGTGCCCGGTGATGAGGATTCGGCTGGCTTTGTCATCGCCACCGCGACCGGTGTCATCGGCGACCAGGTGTGGCTGGATTGCAATGGGAACCGGGTGAAAGACGCGGATGAAGGCGGTATTGCTAACGTACGCATCCTCCTCTACCAGGATGACGGTGATCACGTCTTCGAACCCGGCACAGATGATGCCCTTATGGGCCAGACAACCACTGATGCCAACGGCACCTACACCTTCAGCCAACTTGAAGGTGGCACCTACTGGGTCCTGGTGGAGGAAGGAAGTTTGCCCGGCTTAGTGCGCACCACCGAAGAAAATCCCATCCTGGTGGTCCTGCCCGACGGCCTGACGTTCCTGGGCGCGGACTTTGGATACGCGTACCCGGTGACCATTACAGGGCTGGCATGGCTGGACAGCGATGGGGATGGCGTAAAGGATGACACAGAAACCCTGGGCATCGGCGGTATTCCTGTCACCGCGACGAACTCCTTCGGTGATACGTGGACCGAGTACACAGACTACGAAGGGCGGTACACCTTCAGCAACTTACCGCCAGGAACCTACACAGTTGAACTCGCCCCGATGGACGGTATGGGGAACTCCACCTCTCGGGTGCACCACGTGACTGTTACGTGCGGTCAGGTATCGGAGGGGAACGATACCGGATACACCTTGCCCACTGCGGTACGGGTGGTGGCTGTGAACGGGGAGAGTGGTTTGGACTTCGTCGAACTGCAGTGGCGTGTGCAGGATGCGAACGAGGTTACTGGCTTCTACGTCTACCGTTCACTGTTGCCCGACCGGCTGTACGAACTCATCACACCGTACCCGGTGGTGGCTCAGGCCGATGACCCCACCCTGTTCCGCTATCGGGATGAGAATGTCAAGCCCGGTCAAACTTACTATTACAAACTGATGTCCGTAGCCGACGGCACGGTTATTGGTCCGTTAGCCCAGCGCACCTTAAGCCGAGCGGACCTTCCGTTCCACATGTACATCACACTCATCCACCGCTAAACTAACCCAAGGCGAAGGGTACAAGGGAGTGGCGCACAGGGGCCCCGGGATTCCCGGGGCCCCGAGTTTTATGGCTTGACGCGCTTCCCCTTCCGCACAGATTCCCCTCCTACCGGGGTGGACGGGGCCAGTTCGGTAACAGGTAGTTGATTTTGTCCTTGGGGGGCGGCGGCGTCAGCACGTACACGTCTACCCACTGTTTCCACAGGACGAGGTTATCGTCGTCGTAGCCCAGGTCGATGCGTCGTCCTAAAATGCGGCTCCCCGTGTCCGCAGCGAATCCTTTGCCATATCCCGGCACGTACACGTGAGATCCAAGCGGGATAACCCGTGGATCCACGGCCACAATGCCGTGGCGCATCTTGTACCCCAACCGCGTGAACCCATACCAGGGCGCGTCCGGTCGCACCCCGGCCGTGGACGCGCTGTAGGACGTGGCGAGCATGCGGATGCGACGCCAATAGGTGATGACGCCGTCCGGGGTCTCCAACGTGCGGGTAATGATTTTCCGCCCATACGCGATGACGTTCGTGATGGGCTCTTGAGCCACCCAGGCATCCTCCAATGTGCGGGCGACTTCCTCCCCGTCCACCACCCGCACACGGTAGCGGCGTCGGTAAATGCCGGGCCGTCCCGGTGTAACCACCCGACGGTGGTCTATTTCCAGGGCGTCATCGGGCACGTATACGGTTTCGTAGGGGATCCGTTCATCCTCAATGTGCACAAATTCTTGCACCCGTGTGACCCGAATGCGTAAGTTATCGTGCAATGGAGTGCTTAAGGGCGGGTGCACTTCATCCATGCCGTTCAGGAAAATACCTTGTTCGGCCAACGCGTCGGCCACCGTGTGGGCCCGGGTGCGGGTCTGTATCCGCTGCCCGTCGGCTTCTATGATGATAGGGGTGGAACGCAGGATAACTACCCGCATGTACGCGCTGAGGAGGTCCCCCAGGCCGGGGTGCACTTCATCTCCCAGGTATACGGTAATTCCGGCTTCGTGCAAGGCTTCGCCTACTGTAGGGGCCGTTGTGCGCAGGGTGTACGTAGCGCCGTCATCGTCCACAAAGATGGGTACCGGCCGTTTGATCTCCACGGTAAGAGGGGGTGTTTGCCATAGCCACGGTGGATCACCGGGTTCCTGGGGGAACCACTGCGGCGGGGGCAGTGGGTCATCTCCTTCGAACCGGCGTCCGTTGACCCGAATGACGCTGTCCGGTTCCAGCAACACACCCGCTTCTGCCAGCACATCGCGAATTCGGGTGGAGCGGGTGTACACAAGCCAGCGCCTTCCGCTGACATCGAGGATGAGCGGCCGACTGCGTTCAATGTAAATGTGTGTGGTGCGGGTCAGCCAGGTATCCGGGTTTGGCCACACCTGGTCCTCTTCCCGCAGGGGAATGCGTTGTTGGGTGAGGACATCCCGCACGCGCATACCTCGCGTGTGAAGGGTGACCGTGGTCCCGTTGATGTGGACTACCACGGTGTGGGATTTCGGCCAAACAAGGATGGCCCCTGCAGCGAGCACGGCAAGGGCGAGGATTACAGGCAGGATCAGTTGGCCGATGCGGCGAGGTGAGTTCACTGTCGTCATTACACCCGTTGCGCAACAATGCTGCTAATGGCTTTTCGTCCTCCCCCGGGCTGACCGTCATTCCCGATTTCCCGGTAGGCCCACACGCGCCACCCTTGAAGCCATTCCAGGAGTTCTCCAGGGCGCAGGAGGAAGCGTTCGTCCACATCAGGACGGGTACGTTTCCAGGAGATGTTCAGCGTTTCGTACACGATGAACCCGCCGGGTTTCACCGTTTCCCGAAGTTGGGGCAGGATATCGCGTTCCCAATAGGAGAAGCCGATGACCACGTCATAATACCGCGGGGGAAAGTAGAAGCGGGTCAGGTCTGCTTGCACGAAATTTACGCGCTCCAATACCCCACTACGTTCTGCCCGCCGCCGAGCCTCGGCCAGGGCTGTGGCCGCGAAGTCCACACCGTGGACGTGGAGTCCCCACCGTGCAAGCCAGAGGGTATCACGTCCCATTCCACAGGCGATGTCCAGGGCGCGACCCTGGCGGGGCAGGCGCCATGTGGTTTGCACGAGCCATTCGTGAGGGGTCTCCCCCACAGGGCCTTGCCCCTGACGGTAACGGATTTCCCAGTAGGGACGCGTGTTGGGTTCAATGTCGGGTGGTGTACCGATGATGTGCACCCGTGCAGCCATGTGTTACATCCAGTCTGGGTAAATTTTGGTGCCATCCAGTTCGTATAACCGAATGGCCTGGGTGGGACATTCGTGCGCGGCCCGCAGGATCTGTTCACGGGTGGCCGCGCTGGCATCCACAACGATGCATTTGCCCTCTTCGTCCAATTCGAAGACGCCCGGCGCGAGACGGATGCATTCGGCCATGCCTGTACAGGATGCTCGGTCGATTTCAATGCGGAGGACAGGTTGTCGGCCCGGTGGAGCAGGGGCTTCTCCGGGCAGGTCATCCTCCTCGAATTCGGCCAGCACGTCTTCCAAATCCTCCTCGGGGGCAGGCGGTTCTGTTTTCTTGCCAAACAGTCGGTCGAACAACCCCATCGTAGCCTCCTTAGTGGGACGGGTGGGTGTACACCTCAGGGTTGACACAGTATGGTAACTGCCGACCTTCTAATCCGGCCAGCAGGTTCTCCGCGGCCATGATGGCCATGCGCCGTCGTGTGGCATGGGATGCACTGCCGATGTGGGGGACGACAATGCAGTTGGGCAGGGACAGGAGGGGATGATCCGCGGGAATGGGCTCGGGTTCTGTCACGTCCAGGGCCGCATAAGCGATGGTTCCATTCTTGAGCGCCTGGTACAAGGCCATTGGGTCTACCACACCACCGCGCGCGGTGTTTACCAGGATGGCAGTGGATTTCATGCGACTCAGTTCGGCCGCTCCGATGAGGTGGTAAGTTTCCTCTGTAAGGGGGGTGTGAATGCTGAGTATGTCGCTTTCCCCCAGGAGTGTGTCAAAGTCCACATACGTGATGCCCAACGCGGCTTCCACCTCTTCGTGGCGTGTGCGGCTGTGGTACAGGACCCGCATTCCAAAGCCGGTGGCTCGTCGTGCCACGGCTGTTCCGATGCGTCCCAACCCCAGGATCCCTAATGTTGAGCCGTACACATCATATCCCAAGAAGAGGTCTGGGCTCCATGTGGTCCATTTCCCCGCCCGTACGTAGTCCACGGCTTCCACCAGGCGACGGGCCGCAGCAAGGATCAGCGCGAAGGCCAAATCCGCGGTGGTGTCTGTGAGCACACCAGGAGTGTGTCCCACAGGAATGCCACGACGAGTGCACGCGGCCACATCGATGTTGTCGTATCCCACAGCCATATTGCTTACCACGCGGAGGCGAGGTGCTTGTTCCAACAGTTCCTCGTCCACCCTGTCCGTGAGCATGGTGTACAGACCATCTGCGCGGGCGACACGCCGCAAGAGTTCGTCGCGCGGTATAGGCCGATCCTCAGTCCACAGGTCCACCTCGGCCACGGATTGCAGCATGTGCAAGGCATCCGGGTGGATGCGTCGGGTCACCAGTACGTTGGGTCGAGCCATAACCTTCTCCTCGGTTCTTGTCCCCGTGTTTCCCAATACACAGCCCGTGTCGGTTGTTTTTCCAGGCTTGCTGCGCAGGAATAGCACCTTCCTAAGGGCACGCCGGGAGATTATACACTGACCCAGGGTAAGGGGTACAATATGCACCTTAGGGATTGCTGAATCTGTTGTCCGCGTTGGGGGAATCTCCGGTCCGCCTGGCGTGGGATTACATCGGTTGATGAAAAGGGGGGCAGGATGACTGTTAAGCACAGCCAAGAGGGTTCTTCTTATCGCGTTTTAATTTGCGATCCTATCCACGAAGATGGCGTGGCCTACCTGCGGAAGTACGTGGAGGTTGATGTCGCGGAGAAGAAACTTTCGCCCCAGGAGTTGGCGGAGATTGTTGACGCGTATGATGGGATTATTGTGCGCAGCGCTACTAAGGTGCCTCGTGAGGTGATTGAACGGGGGACTCGCTTGAAGGTTATTGGCCGCGCGGGGGCGGGGTTGGACAATATCGATGTGGACTTTGCTCGCGAGCGAGGTATTGAGGTGCGGAACACTCCGGGGGCGAATACGGTGGCTGTGGCTGAACACACGATAGGGCTGATGATTGCTCTTGCGCGCGGGTTGGTGGATGCGGTTAACAGTGTGAAGGCAGGGCGTTGGGAAAAGAAGAAGTTTATGGGTATGGGGTTAGAAGGTAAGACGTTGGGTATTGTGGGGTACGGCCGTATTGGCCGTGAAGTGGCTAAGCGGGCCCGTGCGTTTGGGATGAATATCCTGGTCAACCAGCGGCGTATTACCCCTCAACTGGCCGTGGATACGGATATAAAGGCTGTGGACTTGAACGATTTGTTGGCCGAGAGCGATTTTGTCACATTGCACGTGCCGTTGCGCCCGGAGAATGTGGGCATGATGGGGAGAGAGCAGTTCGCGCGCATGAAACCGGGGGCCTTTCTCATCAACACCTCTCGAGGGGCGATTGTGGACGAGGAGGCGCTGCTGGACGCATTGGACAGCGGACACCTGGGCGGCGCGGCGCTGGATGTGTTTTCCCAGGAACCTCCACCTCCGGATTCTCCCCTGGTGAAGCATCCCAAGGTAATTTGCACGCCTCACATTGCGGCGCAAACCCGTGAGGCCCAGCGGGCTGCCGCGCTCCAGGTGGCAGAACAGGTGATTGAGGTGTTGATGACGTATGAAGCGCGGCGGGCTCCTTTGCCGCTGGTCATCCTTTCGTTAGATGATGTGCTTCCCCATGAGCACGTGGACCCGCGGCGGGTGCAAAGCCTGGCGAACCGTCTTAAAGAAGATGGACGCATCCTTAATCCTCCTTTGGTGACTCCCTGGCAGGGTAAGTACGTGGTGCTGGACGGTGCGACCCGAACAGAGGCTGTGCGGTGGCTTCGGTGCCCTCACATTGTGGCTCAGGTTGTTGATTTGGACGCGGTGGAGTTGTACACGTGGAATCACGTGGTATTAGAAACCGCGGGTCACGCCCTGCTAACCCGGTTGCGGGAACTGCCGGGCCTGGTGTTGGAACGGATGTCGTATGAGGCGATGCGGGCAGGGCTTCGGGAACGGCGCCTGGTCGCGGGCATTCTCTTGTCTTCAGATGAGGTATATGGGGTGCGTAATACGGAATTGGTGAGTGGCGGCGATGTACGGGCATTGAATCGGTTGGTGGATGTGTACCTTTCTCAGGCCCAGGTGGAACGCACGTTGGCAGAAACCTGGGAGGATTTGCAAAAGGAGTATCCGGATGCGGCTATGTTGATCCTGTTCCCGGCTTACACGCCGCAAGAGGTGATGCAGTTTGTGATGACCGGGCAACGTTTGCCCGCGGGCATTACTCGGTTTGTGGTGCCAGGGCGCATTCTACGCTTGAATTTGCCCCTGGATATGTTATGTGATGCGCGCTCCCTGGGGGAGAAGAATCAGTCCTTGCAGTCGTTCATTCAGGAGCGGTTGAGCCGTCGACGGGTTCGTTATTATCAGGAGCCGGTTGTGTTGCTGGATGAGTAAGAGCCTGGGTGTGGAGCCACTCACGCACGACCTGGGCTGCTCGGTCTGGCTCTTCGACGGGGAACATGTGCCCCGCGCGGGGGAGGGCCACAAAGTGAGCATGTGGCCACGCGCGGCGCAGGCATTTGCGGGCTGCCGGCCGAAAGGTGTTCGAACGTTCGCCGTACAGGACAAGAACCGGGCACTGCACCCGGCCGATCCACTTCCAAATGTCGGTGGGGATGGAGGCAAAGATGGCCGCTTCCCATTCCGGTGGATAAGCAAGGCCCACGCGGCCGTTTTCTAACTCACGCAGGCCATGGGTGATGTAGGCTTCGAAGGCGTCGGGATGCCAGCGCGCGAAGAAGGTGCGTTGGGCGAAGTAGGTTCGGGCTTCCTCCCGGGAGGCGAATTCTCGGCGGCGGCGACGGGCTTTTTTGACCAGGGGAAGTCGGTGTTCTTGGCCGAACAGACGGAGTATGCGTAAACCGTGCAGGAAAGGTCGGGGGAGAATGACCGGGTCCATGAGCACTAAAGCCCGGATGAGGACCGGATGACGGGCTGCGGTGAGCAGGGCCAGCACTGCTCCCAGGGAGTGGCCGATGCCTATGACATGGGTGAGCCGGTGCTCGTAGAGGTGTTGCGCCAGGTCTCCGGCCAGCCAGTGCCAGGAGCAGGAGCGGGTTGGCTGGGTTTGGGTGACCATGGGCCAGGGGGTAAGGGCCATCACGTGAAGGGTATCCAACAAGGGCGCGATGAACGGGGTGTAGGCCTGGGGTGGAATGCCATTGGCCGGTGCCAGGAAGGCCAGTGGGCCCTGTCCGTCGAAATCGATCCAGCGTGAGCGCATAGGACGCCTTTCCCTTCGCACCCCCGGCACGCGGGGAGAGCGTGAGTGTTTGATAACGTGTGAAATTTCCTGGGTACGTTACACACGTTCGGGCACAACAAAAAGTAACTGGATAAAGGGTTTGTACTCTCCCTGTATAAGTATACATAACCTCTTCTAAATCGTCAAGGTGGCTTTGACAATATATACGAATCCGCGATACTTCTGCCTGGGAGCACAGGTGCCTTTCGCGGCCGGGAAAGTGGGTAAGGGGCCGTGGTTTTCTGTGTTTGATAATTCGTTTGGCTAATTTGCCAAATTTGCCCGTTTGCTGTACAATAGGTATTGCACACGTGTGCGTAATGGGTGCACAATGAACATCACTCGCCCAATCGGCCAGATGCAATCCACAGAGAACTCACCGGAAGGAGGTGAGAAGGTGCATTAACCGGTCTTGGCTGTCAACATCCCCCAAATGGTACTCGGTTATCTCCGTATTAACCACGAAGTCGGCCTTTTTGTACTGAAAAAACCACACATCATGTAAGAGGTAAGTAAAGGAGGGGCACCATGAAGCGGTGGATGTTGTTAGTTACGGTCCTGATTATCGCATCGTTGCTGTTGGTGGCGTGCCCGAAGCCAACGCCGGAGAAGATCGTTGAGACCGTCGTCGTCACCAAGGAGGTGGAGAAGGTTGTTACCAAAGAGGTCGAGAAGGTGGTGACCAAGGAAGTGGAGAAGGTGGTCACCAAGGTCGTTGAGGTGGAGAAGAAACCCGAACTCCAGGTGGTGAAGCTCACCGCGTGGACCATTGGTCCGGATGAGCCTTCGTTCTACCGCCGCGATAACCTCATCGACGCGGCCAAGCGCCTTAACAAGGACCTGGAGGCGCTGGGATCCAATGTGCGGGTGGAGTTGGAAGCGACGTTCGACACGGGATCCTGGGGCGACTACAAGCAGAAGTTCATTCTCGCAGCCCAGGCCGGCAAGGCGCCTGATATTATCCTGAGCGGTCACGAGGATGTGGCGCCGTGGGGCGACGCAGGCTACATCATCCCGCTGGATGATTACATCCAGGAGTACTGGGAGTCCACCTACCAGGACATTATCCCCGCGCTCTGGCGGTCCGTGGAGTACAAGGGCCATAAGTGGGGCATCCCGCAGGACACGGAAGCCCGACCCATGTACTTCAGCAAGTTGCTCCTGCGCAAGTGGGGCTGGAGCGAGGACGAAATCAACGCACTGCCCGAGAAGGTCAAGGCCGGCGATTTCACCCTCTACGATATGCTGGAGACGGCTAAGAAAGCCCAGGATGACGGCATTGTTGAGCAGGGCCACGGTTACTGGACCCGCCCCAAGAAGGGTGGTGACTTCTATGAGTTCTACTTCGCGTTCGGTGGCCAGATGCAGGACCCGGAGACGGGCAAACTGGTTGTGGTGAAGGACGCACTGCGCAAGTGGCTCCAATTCCACTACGACACGGTCTTCACCTATAAGACCACGCCCGAAGGGTTCATCGGCACCGACTGGAAGATCTGGCATGAGACCGTCAGCCATGCGGACAAGGTCCTCTTCTGGAACGGTGGTACATGGCATTGGGCTGAGTGGACTCAGAAGTACCTGGACGGCAACGAGGATTACCTGTGGGAGAATGTGGGCTTCATGCTCATCCCCGCGGGTGAGAAAGGCCTGAAGCCGACCACGCTGTCCCATCCGCTGGTGTACATGGTGACCAAGAACTCCAAGCATCCGGACCTGGCCTTCCGCATCATCACCCTGGCCACGACACCGGACCTGAACGCTCGCCATGCCACCAACTCCGGGCACCTGGCCATTCTCCAGTCCGAGTTCAACCACCCCGCGTACAAGGCCAACAAGTTCCTCCAGCAGGCCGCGTACATGGTGGAATACACCAACTTCCAGCCCAACAGCCCGGACTACGGCGAGTATGACCGCATCATGTGGCAGGCCCTGTCCGCGGTCATGGCGGGCGATATGAGCGTGGACGACGCGGTGGCCTTCGTCGAGGATGAGATGCAGAACTCCCTCGGCGATAAGGTCATCTTCAAGTAATATGCTGGTAGGCCGTGGGCGGGAACATTTCCCGCCCACGGTTTTTTATCCACTGTAGTATGTGCTAGGAGATCTGCTCCTGGGATGAACATTATGTAGGTTCTGCGCTGGTTATTGGGCATTCTCGATGAGAAAGGAGGGCGTAATGGCCCAACAGACGTCCGTCGTTGGCGCTTCCTCTCCCATGGGCTATCGTGCCCGCATACGCCGTATCCTCACCCCTGCTGTGTTTACTGGCCCCGCTGCCATTCTTGTGTTCCTGTTCTTCTTCTTGCCCGTCATCCTCACACTCGTAATTAGCATGACGGACATGAGCGTGGCTACCATTTCGAACATTAAGTTCGTGGGGATGAAGAATTACGTGCGCATCTGGCACAGTCGCACGACCATGAAAATCCTCAAGAACACGCTTATCTACGTGGGCTTCACGCTGACGTTCTTTAACGTGGGCATGGCCCTTGTTCTCTCCTTGTTGACCACACATATGCCGGACCGGGCCGGAACCGCGTTTCGCACGTTTTGGCTGCTCCCACGTATTACCCCCTCGGTGATTTACGCCATTATGTGGACGTGGTTCACTGCTGACGCTCCTTATGGGATACTGAACCAGTTCTTGAGTCCCTTGGGGGTTACTCCTAAGAATTGGCTCACGGCCCAACCCTGGTTGGTGGTCATCGCGGCGAACGGATTCGTGGGGACATCCTTTGGCATGATTATTTTCACTTCGGCCATTCGTTCCATTCCCGTGGACTTCTTGCGTGCGGCCCTGGTAGACGGCGCATCCACGTGGCAGCGCATTCGCTACGTTATCTTGCCCATGATTCGTTGGCCGATCCTTTTCGTGGTCTCATACCAAACCCTGTCATTGTTGGCATCGTTTGAGTACATCTTGCTGTTGACCGATGGAGGGCCTGGGTTCTACACCACCGAGGTGTGGAGTTTGCACGCGTATCACCGGGCCCTGTCCAACTACTTTGGGAACGTTCAATTCGGGTTTGGTGCCGCGTTGGCCGCCATTCTGGTGGTCATCGGGGTAATCGCTTCGGTGATTTACCTGCGGGTCTTCCAGTTCAATGAAATGGTGTCAGAACCGAAGATCGAGGTGCTCTAATGACTGAACATGCGGGTGCTCGTTGGGTACGAATTCTCGTCATTTTGATTGTCGCCTTGCTCTCTCTGCCCCTGGTCACTATGTATGTGTGGCTGGTGGAATCCGCGTTTTCCCAAATTACATACGGTATTGTGCCCCATGGGTTTACATTGAATAACTGGCGCTTTTTGTGGGAAGGGTTCCCCAACATGCCATCTATCTGGCGGATTACGCTGAACACTCTGGTGTTCGCGGTGGTGGTCACAGTGCTGGAGGTGTTCTTCGCGTCCCTTACAGGATACGCGCTCTCCCGCATGAAATTCCCCGGGCGACGGCTTTTCCTGTCCTTAACGCTGGTGCTGCACGCCTTCCCCGCGGTGACCTTGCTTATCGCTATCTTCTACGTGTTGCTGGTGTTGGGCTTGTACGATACGCTGGTCGGGGTCATCATGGTGAAGGCGGCTTTGGAATTGCCCCTGGGCGTGTGGATTATGAAGGGCTTTTTCGATAACATTTCCTGGGATCTGGAAATGTCCGCGCTGGTGGATGGGTGCTCGCGCTTCCGGGTGTGGTGGGAGATTCTCTTGCCCAATATCAAGCCCGGGTTGGCCGCGCTGTCCATTTTCGCTTTCCTTTCCGGTTGGAGCGAGTTCTTGTTGCCCTATGTGCTCACCAGCAGTTTCAACAATTTCACTCTTTCCGTGCTTTTGAAGCGGCTTATTGGTGATTTCCGGTTTGTGGATTATGGACTCCTGACCGCAACCGGGTTGTACTATATGATCCCCGTGCTCCTCTTCTTCATTTTCACCCAGGAGTACCTGTTGAACATTTACGCGGGGGGCACGAAGGGAACACAAATCTAAGAAGATGGGCCTGTGTTGCAAGGAGAAGTGCAGGTGGGAGTTCTCCCTAACGTGAAATCAGGCATTTGAAACTGCAACTACTCTTGATAAGGGGTGCCATTATGGAGGTCCGACTGGTCCATTTAAGCAAACATTTCGGCGATGTGGTGGCCGTTGAGGATTTGAACCTCACCATCAACAGTGGAGAGTTCGTGGCTCTGTTGGGACCTAGTGGCTGCGGTAAGACAACGACGTTGTTGATGATTGCCGGCATCTACATACCTACTCGGGGGGAGATCTGGTTTGGGGACCGGCTGGTGAATGATCTGTTGCCCAAAGATCGCAATATTGGCATGGTCTTCCAATCTTACGCGCTGTACCCCCACATGACGGTGTTCGAGAACATTTCTTTCCCCTTGAAGTTGCGGGGTGTTCCCCTGGAAGAACGGCGCCAACGGGCCCAGCGCGTGGCGGATATGATGCAGATTGGCCACCTTATGGAGCGTAAGCCCGGCCAGTTATCCGGTGGCCAGCAGCAGCGCGTGGCCCTGGCCCGAGCCCTGGTCAAGGAGCCAGATATTCTGCTGTTCGATGAGCCGCTGAGCAACCTGGACGCGAAGTTGCGCCTGACCATGCGAAGTGAGTTGAAGCGCTTGCAACACGAGTTGGGTATCACGTCCATTTACGTGACCCACGACCAGGTGGAAGCCATGACCATGGCCGACCGCATCGCTGTTATGCGGGATGGGCATCTGCAGGCTTTTGCTCCCCCCGAGGAGTTGTACAATCGACCGAAGACGCTCTTTGTGGCCGGCTTTATCGGCAGCCCACCGATGAACTTCCTGAAGGCGACTCTGGTCCAGGAGAACGGCAAGGCGGTAGTGCGCGGGGCAAGTTTTGAGGTTACCCTGCCCGATGACCTGGGGAAGGTGGCACTGGAACGCGCTGCCGGCAAGGAAGTCATTTACGGTCTCCGTCCGGAACATATGGCCATTGACCCCGAAGGGAGTATCCTGGCGGAGGTGTATGTGGTGGAACCTCTGGGCCGGGAGGATCTTGTGGATTGCCGGCTTTCCGACGGGACTATTATTGGCGTTTTGGCTCCTGCCGGCATCGATGTACGTCCTGGGGAGAAAGTGCGTATTCGCTTTGACGTGTCTCACAGCCAGTTGTTCGACCCAGAAACTGAACAGACACTTCTCTGGTAGGGGATTATGGCGACGACATTACGACTTTCTCCCCATTTAGCGGAGCAGCGGGCCCGCGCGGCCCGTTATGCTCCGATTGTTTTTGTAGATGAGAATGAACCCTTCCGGCCAGAGATGGTGGGGTACACGGTGTTCCATCGGAACGGCCCTTCCCTCTCCTTTCCCCGCACCATTTACGTGGATCCACCCACTAAGTTCGTGATTGAGTATGCCCTCTGGTGGGATTGGGATATTGGCCACTTGTACGAGTTGGAACACGTTTGGGTGTACGTCAACGGGAAGGGGGAGATTATTAAGGTGGAGGCCTCTTGGCACGGCGGTTATCACGAGATGTCCTGGGAGGGCGCTATTCCTTTACAGGATGGACATCCCGTTGTGTACGCAGAGCCGGGCAAACACGCGATGGCCCCTTCGCCGGAATGGTTCTTGCGTCGCGCTACAGAGACAATTCTCTCCTGTACGCGACTGGCCGGGGCCGGTGGGGTGTGGGAGAATGTACTTTATGGGAAACCCGCGGTGAAATCCCCCCGGGCCGACCGTTTGGTGCGCACGTATCTGCGTCGTAAGGCTTTTATGCCGACGTTTCGCTTTACCCGCGCGATTCCGGTGACCGAATCCATGTTGATGCCCTGGCCCCACCTGGAACGGCTTATCCCCGCGCGGTTGAAGATGTGGTTACGCCACCTGGAACATTCTTTGAGTGAGGAGGAGTTGACGCTGCTGGCCATCGCCCACCGGGGGGCCTCCGCGTACGAGACGGAGAACACTTTGGCCGCGATCCGTTTGGCCGCAAACATGGGAGCAGATATGGTGGAGATGGATGTGCGCCTGACGGCCGACGGGGTCCCGGTTGTCATTCACGATAGCAATCTGCAACGCCTGACAGGCCGAGGTATCTCCATCGCGGATTTGACGGCCGAGGAGTTGGAGAAGATTGACATTGGCGGCGGACAGCGGGTGCCTACCCTGGATGAGGCGTTAACGCTGTGCCGCGACCTGGCCATTGGGGCTTACTTGGAGTTGAAGGAGCCAGGCACGGCGGTGCCTGCTGCCCTCTTTGTGCGGCAGACCGATATGACGTTTTACACTATCTTCAGTTCTTTTTACCCCGATTTGTTGGTGGAGGTGAAGCGCGTGTTGGCCCACGCGTACACATCCATTCTCTTCCACGAGGTGGATGTGGATCCTCTGGATCTGGCCCGCCAGGCGGATGCGAATTACGTCCACCCAGCCTGGGAACGGGCTGCCCCCCGCCCGGATTTTCTCTTAAGTCGAGCCTGGGTGGAACGGGTGCATGCCCGGGATATGGGGGTTATTACCTGGCATGAGGAGCGCCCTAATGTGGTGCGCGCGTTGCGTCATTTAGGTGTGGATGGCATATGCAGTAATCGCCCCGATGTGTTGATGTTGGCCAAGAGCGGTTTGCCGTTGCCTTCCCCACGCCGTAATCATGGGTATCGTTGGGTGTAGGGGAGGTGGTGTTCCGCCCAGGCAGTGGTGGGGCGTTTTCATATCTAAATTCTTGCTTGGGAAGAGGTGAACATGAACAGTGTAGATGTTTTGTTGCTCGGGCATATTGCTAAGGATCGGATTGTGGTGGACGGGCACGCGGAGGTCGTGCCTGGTGGCGCTGTGTATTACGGTGGGGTGGCGCTGGCACGTTTGGGGTTGCGCGTAGCAGTGGTCACGCGGTTGCATCCGGATGATTTTCCCATGCTGGAAGCGCTGAATTCTGTTGGGGTGGATGTGTACGCTACCCCCGCGCCTGAGACGTCGGGCATTGAGAATATTTACCGGTCCGAGGACATGGAGCGGCGAATTACTCATCCTATTGGCTTTGCCGGGCCATTTCGGGTTGAGGATATACCGAATATTAAAGCACGGGTGTACGCGATTGTACCTATTATGGCGGGGGAGGTGGACTTGCCCCTGTTGCAGATGATTTCTCAACGCGGCCCCACGGCGTTGGACATTCAGGGGTTTATCCGGGTTCGCGAGGGGAATAATTTGGTCTACAAGCCCTGGGACGAAATGGAGGAGGGTCTGGCCCATGTGACGTATCTGAAGGTGGATTTGGCCGAGGCCGAGGCTATTACCGGCGAGACCGATCCGCTGAAGGCTGTCCAGGTCCTGGCTACGTATGGTCCCCAGGAGGTGGTCTTAACCCGATCGCAAGGGGTGCTGGTGTACGCCGAAGGGCACGCGTATTTCTCTCCCTTCCAACCACGTTCTTTGGCCGGCCGTACAGGGCGTGGGGATACGTGTTTTGCTACGTATTTGGGTAAACGGTTGACTGAACCGCCAGCCGAGGCCTGTCGTTGGGCCGCGGCGGTGACGACTCTGAAGCAGGAGAAACCCGGTCCCTGGGATGGGAATATGATGGCACTGCAGGATCTTTTAGCCCGTACTCCGGTGGAGCAGGTGCTCTGACTTTGACTTGGATGACGTCCCCCCAGGGGAGAAGGAAGGCCGCCCGCGATGAGGCGGATAGGCAAGTTTTCATCGCGGGCGGTTTATTCTTCTTTGTCGTGTGTGCTTGGGAGCAGGTGGGACTCCGGTTTGCCCGGAACTTCGTGGCAGGCACGACAACGGGCTTCGTACACTTCGGTCGCCCCCACTAAGATGATGGGATCATTGTAATGGGCTGGCTTGCCGTTGATGAGGCGCTGGGTGCGGCTGGCTTCGTTGCCGCACACTACACAAATCGCGTGGAGTTTGTCCACTCGTTCGGCTTTGGCCATAAGCAGGGGCATGGGGCCAAATGGTTCTCCACGAAAGTCCAGGTCCAGGCCGGCGCAGATCACGCGAATTCCTCTGTCCGCGAGGATTTCTACCACGTCCGCGATGTCCCAGTCGAAGAATTGCACTTCGTCGATGGCGACAACTTGGGTGTCCGGTTCCACTTGCTGGAGGATGTCCGCGGCCTTCTCCACGACCTGGGCTCTGAAGGCCATGCCGTTGTGTGAGGCAACGGAATCTGTGGCGTAGCGGTTGTCCAGGGATGGCTTGAAGACTTGCACTTTCTGGTGGGCAATTTGGGCTCTTCGAACTCGGCGGATGAGTTCTTCGGTTTTTCCGGAGAACATGCTACCACAGATGACTTCTACCCAACCGCTATTTGTGTGATGGTACATGGCTGGCCCTCCACCTGGAGTGTTCTGCTCTGCGTGTCCTGCCCATTGTGGTGGCGGTATTTCGACGGCTATGGGGGGGCAACTCGGGATGTGTGTTAATTACGTTGCCCCCGAACGCGCCCTGAGCGCTGGGCAGGCCTTGATACGGATTTGTGTCATGTGCTGTTCAACCGGAGTGTGTACGGTTTTCCATGTCGCCCGGTGCTCTGTAGGTGTCGGGGGGACGAGTGCGCCCACTGTGTTTGTTCCGATAGGTCGCTTTTACGGACGGACTGGATGCCCCAGGGTTACGGCGTTTTTGGAATTCGCGGGGGTGCTGTTAAAGGGTAGGGGACACAAAAAAGGGACAGGCATACCAATGCCTGTCCCTTTTGGCCTGTTTGTCCCGCACGGTTAGTCTTCGATTTCCCCACGGCGTCGCTTTTTGCGTTCTTCTTCCTTGCGTCGGCGGTATTCTTCTTGCTGGGCTCGCACTTCGGCAATGCGCTTTTCCTTGGCTTCCAGGCGCTTCATAAAACGTTCGACCTGCCCCGCAGTGTCCACAATGCGTTGTTCGCCCGTGAAGAAGGGATGGCAGGCAGAGCACACGTCCGTGCGGATTACTTCCACAGTAGCGCCTGTTGTCCACGTGTTCCCGCACGCGCAAATGACTGTAGCGTTTTCGTAATATGTTGGATGAATTCCCTTGCGCATGATTTACCCTCTCGTTTTACTGTACTGGGTACACACTAACCCGCTTCTTATCCCGCGTGACATGTTCAAAGCGTACTACTCCGTCCACTTTGGCGTACAGGGTATAGTCTCCACCTACGCCCACGTTGTGGCCGGGCTTGAAGCGGGTGCCACGCTGGCGGACAAGAATGGTGCCCGCGCGGACGAATTGTCCGTCGAAGCGCTTGACACCAAGACGCTTGCTTCGAGAATCACGACCGTTTCGAGTTGAACCGCCACCTTTCTTGTGAGCCATAACAGCCTCCTACGCTTCGCTTCCTGCACTCGCCGGCTTGACAATGCGGTCCACCAGCACTTCTGTGTAGTATTGGCGATGTCCCTGCTTCCGGCGATATCGCTTTTTGGGTCGGTATTTGAAGACGATGATTTTTCGTCCCCGGGTTTGTCGCACGATGGTGCCTTCTACTTGGGCTCCTTCTACCACCGGATGTCCAATAAGGACATCATCATTGTCTACCACGAGCAGCACGCGATCAAATGTGACTTTTTCGCCCGCGTCTCCGGGGAGTTTTTCCACCAGGACCCGGTCTCCCGGACTTACCCGGTATTGTTTTCCTCCGGTTTCAATCACTGCGTACATAGAACCTCCTCGCACCGCGCCCCGTTGTTTCGGGGACTTAAACCGGCGGCGCTTTTTTGACGGATGGATAAATTCGTTGGACGAAAAGAATGGGCGCGCTCAGGCGCCCATTAAGCGAGGGCATTATACGGTGGTTTGGCCACTCTGTCAAAACCGACATGCTGTCAGGCATCAGTGGGTAGGTTGGGCCACAAGGTGTAGATAATCAGCCCAATGCCGGAAATCGCCGCGGCGACTAAAAAGGTCCACATTGCCCGCTGGTGCCACAGGAGTCCTCCTACCAGGGGCGCGGGAATGGTGACCAGTCCCCGGATGAGGTAGTAGAGTCCCACTGCTCTGCCCCGATGAGGCGCTCCGGCCAGGTCCACGATGCGGGCTTTGCGCGCGGGTTCTCCTATTTCGCGCAGACCAGCAATGACGAAGGCTAAACCTACCCACTGTGAGGGGAGTATCACCAGGGCCAGGGGAAAGAGGGTGAAGAAGGTGAATGTGGCCAGGATGAAGGGTTGGCGACCAATGCGATCAGCAAGGTAGGCCGCAGGAAGGTATCCGGCAATGGCGGTGAGCATTTGTACGGAGGTAAAGGCTCCAAATTCTAAAGGGGTTTTGCCGTGGACGTTGATGACCCACAAGATGATGTAGATGGCGGCCAGGTTGGATCCGAAGCGTACCAGGCAGTCGGCCAGGAGTAAGCGACGTAAGGAGGGGACCATGATGTGCCACACGGAGGTGATGGAGATTTCTTCTTTGCTGGCGGGTTGGGAGGGTTCCCGATATAAACGGGATTGGAGGTATACTGCAGCCAGGGCTAATACTAGGGAGACGGCAAATCCTACTTTCATGCCCCGGATAAGCCCCAGTCGGTGGATGAGGTACCCTCCAATTACAGGGGCAATGACGATGGGAACCCGTTTCCATATGGATTGGACGCTGAATCCCATGGCTCGGCGGGAGCGACTTAAGGTGTCCCCGATAAGGGCGAAGATCGCAGGCTGGGACATGCTACTCCACGCGAGGACGAACAATGTGCCCGCGATGACCAGGACCCAGTGGGATGCTAGGAGGTAGATGAGGTACCCGAGGGCAGCCATGAGGTTGAAGAGGGTGAGGGCTCGTTTACGTCCCAGTTTGTCGGCTAGCCACCCGCCCGGATATTGGTAAACGGTGTCCACAATTCGTTTGAAGGATCCGTATGCTCCCAAGGCTACCGCGCTGGCCCCTAGGGCTTCCAGGTATTTGGGCATGAAGCGCACCCACAATTCCTCTCCCATGCCAATGATGAGTAATGCGGCCAGCAATACGACGATGTTGTGCTCCAGGGCCAGTGTGTCCCGGATGGCTGCTACACGGGAGCGTGTGTTCATGGGTGCCATCCTTTCCCCGAAGGGCCGGTGTCCTTAAGGGTTGTGATGTGTTTCTGTTTCCGCCATGATGATGCGCAGCCGTTCAATGCGTCTTGGAACGTCTTCCCATCCCAGCGCGGCTAGGATCTCGTCGGGGCGCCCGGTCGCGCCTTCTTCGCTGCGGACGCGCACGTATAGGTAGACCCATTCTTCGCTTTCCCCGGTTATCTTTAATTCCAGGATAAGGGGACGCAGGTTGTAGCGTACTATTTTCTTCTTGCGGCGTTTTTCCCGCCAGACTTCTGTGGCGTTCCAGAATTCTTGCAGTTGCGCTTGCCAGTCCGAGGGGAGAAAGGTTTTTTCCAGGGCGACTTCGTATTCGGCTTCCCGAACACGGGATTGTAAGGAGGGGGCACGCAGGGGAACTTCCTGGACGTGAAGGACTTCAAACCCTGGAGGACATTGGGCTTGTAGGCGTTTTTGAACGTCTTCTGGCGGGAGGGGTGGGGAAATCCAGATGTCCATGATTTCTTCGCGTCCGGTGAAGCCAACAGGCAGGGCGGACGCGAATTGGATACGCGGTTGGGGATGGTAGCCGTGTGTGTAGAGGAGGGGGAGGTCGGCTCGGCGGATGGCGCGTTCCCAAAAGCGCGCTACGTCCAGGTGCCCTATCCAGCGGACTTCTGGACCTTTGCGAAAGGTGATGCGTAAACGCTGCGGTGTTTCCTCAGGAGCGTTGGCGGTAGGCTTCGATGACATTGGGCAATCTCTCGATTTTGTCCAGTACGCGGCTTAACTGGCTCGCGTCGGTGATTTCTAAGGTGACCAGTATCTCGGCTGTTTGGTTTTTCGGATCTGTGTGTGTATAGGCATCGGCGATGTTGATGCCTTCATCTGAGACTACGGTGGATATGTCACGTAGAAGGCCCGGCCTGTCGTAGGCCAGGACGCGAATGCGTACCGGGTATACGCCTTGACGTTTGGGATGCCATGCTACTTCGATGAGGCGGTCGGGGTCAAGGTTGTTGAGGACGTTGGGACAGTCCCGCCTGTGTACGGTGATGCCTCGTCCCCGTGTGACGTAGCCTACGACGTCGTCGCCGGGCACTGGGTTGCAACACTTGGCCGGCACAATAAGGAGGCCTTCGATTCCGTCTACGCTGACGCCTACTAGTGTGGGGCGTTCGTGGTGGGATGGAGGGGGCGCGAGGAGGTCGCTCTTTTCTTCACGGCGCTTGGCCTGTTCTTCCTGCATGAGGCGATTGGTGATCTGCTGGGCGTTGATGTCGCCGTAGCCAATCGCGGCTAGCAGATCGTCCACTTTTTCATATCCCATCAGGTGGGCCAGGCGTTCGTAGGGTTCATTTTCCAGGCCCAGCCGTTTTAGTTCTCGCTCTAGCAGGGTTCGCCCATCTTGAATGGCTTGTTCCCGGTTTTGTTTGCGGAACCACTGGCGGATTTTGCTCCGCGCTCGGGCGGTTTTGACGTATCCCAGGTGTGTGTTCAGCCAGTCGCGGCTGGGGCCCCCTTGTTTGGCGGTGATGATTTCTACCTGGTCTCCGCTTTTCAGTTGGTAGTTGAGGGGAACGATACGCCCGTTGACGCGAGCCCCACGACAACGGTGGCCTACTTCGGTGTGAACGTAGTAGGCAAAGTCAATGGGGGTCGCTCCTGCAGGTAAGTCGATGATGTCTCCCTTTGGGGTGAATACGTACACGCGATCTTGGAAGACGTCGGTTTTTAGGGAGTCCACGAATTCGGTGGCGTCAGTTAGTTCTTGTCGCCACTCGATTAACTGACGTAGCCAGGCAATTTTGTTTTCGAATTCTTCGTCCCGTTTGACGCCCGGTTCCTTGTACCGCCAATGGGCTGCGATGCCGTATTCTGCGTTGCGGTGCATTTCCCAGGTGCGAATCTGGACTTCCAAGGGAATGCCTTTGGGCCCAACAACCGCGGTGTGGAGGGATTGGTACATGTTGTCCTTGGGACGGGCAATGTAGTCGTCAAATTCGTGGGGGATGGGGGTCCACAGTTGGTGGACGATGCCCAGGACTTGGTAGCATTGGGGAACTGTATCCACGATGACACGCACGGCCAGGACGTCGTAGATTTGGTTGATGTTCACTCCCTTACGCTGCATTTTTCGCCAGATGCTGTAGATGTGTTTGGGGCGGCCGTACACTTCGGCTTTGATGCCGGCTTTTTTCAGTTCGTTTTGGAGGATGTCTACGACCTGGCGGATGTAGGCTTCGCGCTCGGCCCGTTTTTGGCGTAGTGCGGTGGCAATTTCGTGGTACTTTTCGGGGTTTAGGTAACGGAAGGAGAGGTCTTCCAGTTCCCATTTTAGTTGCCAGATGCCTAAGCGGTTGGCAAGGGGGGCGAAGATTTCCAGGGTTTCCTGGGCGATTTCTCTCTGGCGTTGTGGTGGAATGGCGTCCAGGGTGCGCATGTTGTGCAGGCGATCCGCGAGTTTGATGATCACGACCCGCACGTCGTTAATCATGGCCAGGAACATTTTGCGAAGGGATTCTGCGTTGGCCTTGTCCAGGCGTTCTCGGGTCCGCGGCAAGGATCCGACTAAGTGCAGTTTGGTGACTCCATCCACGAGTGTGGCAATTTCGTCCCCAAACGCTTGTCGAATGTCGTCAAGGGTGACGTCGGTATCCTCGACAACGTCGTGAAGTAGGGCTGCGGCCAGGGTCTGGGCGTCCATTCCCAGGTCTGCCAGGATGGCTGCCACCGCGACGGGATGTACGATGTAGGGTTCCCCGGATTTCCGTCGCTGGTCGCGATGTGCCTCGGCAGCAAGTTTGTAGGCCCGACGGAGGAGGATGATGTCGCCCGGGGTGTAACGGTGGGGATCCAGGTGCGAACGCAGTTCCTCCGGGAGAGGGGGCAGTTCCGTTTCGACAATAGAGCCCTCCTCTGCCTTTTGATCCACCGCGGTTGTGAGAGATTGTGTGGTTAGCACATCGCCCATTCTTGACTCCTGTTTACTTGCACATTCTTGACCGATATGCGCCTATACGTGCCCTGGCCGGGAGGCAGAATCTGTCCCCGAAGATGCCGGGGTTCATAGTTCTTATCGCTTTCTTATAATGTGTTGGTTCTCTCTATTCACTAAAGGAGAAGGTGGTTACTTTATTTAAGGTTTTGATTTTTAGGTGTGCTTTCAATTAAGGATACGTAGGAATATGTGGCTTTGATTGATGAGTTAAAATAAAAGCGTCGGCCCCTAGAGGCCGACGCTTTTGGGCTACAGTTCGTCCAGGGGGACGGTGAGGCCCAAAATGTTATATCCTGCGTCCACGTAGACGACCTCCCCGGTGACCCCGGCCGCCCAGTCGGACAGTAACCACGCTGCGGTCTTGCCGATGTCTTCCTGGGTTACGTGGCGGCGCAGGGGGGCTACTTTGGGGAAGTATTTGTACATTTTACGGAAGCCCATAACGCCCGAAGCAGATAGGGTTTTAATAGGGCCGGCTGAGATGGCGTTAACGCGGATGTTTTTAGGTCCCAGGTCGTAGGCGAGGTAACGGACGCTGGCTTCTAGCGCGGCTTTGGCGACACCCATTACGTTGTAATGAGGCGCTACTTTTTCTGCCCCGTAGTAGGTCATGGCTACAATGCTTCCTCCCTCTGGCATGAGGGGGACAGCAGCCCGCGTGAGTGCAACCAGGCTGTAGACGCTTACGTCCATGGCAATGTGAAAACCGTCGCGGCTGGTATCCACATACAAACCGTCTAGATCTTCTCGTTGCGCGTAGGCAATGGCGTGGACAAGGAAGTCAATGGTCCCGAATACTTCTTTGGCTTTGGCAAAGGTACGTTCGATGTCTTCGTCTTTGGTTACGTCGCACTGTTCAATAAATGGGGAATTGAGGCTTTCTGCCAGTGGCCGAACTCGTTTTTCCAGTACTGGTCCAGCGTAGGAGAAGCCTAGTGTCGCGCCTTCTCGGGCGAGAACTTGGGCGATTCCCCAGGCGATGCTGTACTTGTTGGCTACTCCAAAAATGAGTCCTTTCTTACCATCGAAAAGTCCCATGAAGCGCCTCCTCCATGTGTGGGATATGACGAGGGGGTATAATCGGCGTCGTTGCCTAACGCCATTATACACAATGGGAGAAATATGCCAAGTCTCGATGAAGGATCCCAAGGGCCACAACGGTAGGTGGGGGTAGGGGTGAGGGCCCCGACATGGCCGGCAGTTGGAAACTGCGGCCTTCGTGGAGCGAAACCGCCAGGGGCGGTTAATCGCAGCCCCCGGCAGGGGGCTTGGCAAACGAAGCCCGCAACGTCCAGTTGCCGGGCGTTCTGTGCGACCTCCACCCACGGGCGATGGCCGCGGCCGAGGGCGTTGGGGCGCCGATGCGGCCGGCAGTTAGAAACTGCGGCCTTCGGTGGGGCGAAACCGCCGGGGCGGTTGGTCGCAGCCCCCGCAGGGGGCTTTGCAGATGAAGCCCGCAACTTCTAGTTGCCGGGCGTTCTGTGCGGCTCCCACCCACGGGCGGTGGCCGCGGCCGGGGAGCAGTGTGGCTCGGAGGCGGCCGGCAGTTGGAAACTGCGGCCTTCACTTGCGAAACCGCGGGGGCGGTTGGTTAGAGGTCTTCTCTCTTTCGTCGTGAGTGGGTGAGGAATTTTTCTACCACGTGGAAAATGCGTTCCTTGGCTTCAGGATGGCTGAGGTCGAACCAGTGAATGCGCGGGTCAT
>Ga0256914_1000379_pt1 | contig 43650 bp, 35 predicted proteins | sample HulkmetaG_FD_191571 | JGI IMG/M metagenome (GOLD analysis project Ga0256914, IMG submission 191571) | Hydrothermal chimney microbial communities from Main Endeavour vent field at the Juan de Fuca Ridge, Pacific Ocean - Hulk | ecosystem: Environmental > Aquatic > Marine > Hydrothermal vents ...
GGCAAGGTTGCCATAACGTGTTAAAATAGGTATGATGATTGTATTGAGCCGTTGTTTATTGCTGGTTTCCCGAAATTATGCCTGATTCCACTTTTGATGTTGTCGCAGCCTTGCGTGAGTTCGAGCTCTTCCAGGGGATTCCTGATGAAGCGCTGAAGCGGATTCGCGCAGTGCCAACATCGCAACCCATCAAACCGGGCGTGCTGCTGTTTCGGCAGGACGCGGTGATTCGGCGTCTCTTTTTGGTGAAACGGGGGCAGGTAACGCTTTTGCGACGGGATGAGGGGCAGCGGGAGCTGTGGCGAGTGGTGAATGAGGGCGAAGTGCTGGGTCGGCTGCGTTTGGATATTCATGCGCCGCAGTTGGGCGACGCCCGGGCTGCCCGCGAGGTGGAGCTCATCAGCATCGATGTCAAGTCGTTGGTAACACTGGCATCTCATTATCCTGCCTGGGGCCGCAAATTCGACCGGGCCCGCGTGGCCGGACGTTTGCGGGCGATTCCTTATTTCGCACCTTTGACCAATCCCGAAATCGACTGGCTGAGCGATTTGGTAAAATTCGAGGATATTCCCCGAGGAAGGGTGCTGGCTGAGGAGAACGCCCCAGTCAAAGATGTGATGATTGTCCGACAGGGACGTGTACACTTGCAATCGAATTTATTTCAGCGGGAGTGGTGGCGCAGCAGCAATAGCGTGCTGGGACTTCGCGTTGTATTTACGGGGGGCTACTACAAATGCCGCATTGTCGCCGAGACAAAGGTCTCTTGTTATCGAGTGCCCAAGGTTGATTTTGTGGCGCTAACAGAACGACATCCGCAAAATGTGTGGACGCGTGAGCCCATCGACATTGAGCTGATGCTGAGTCGGGCGCCATTTTTCAAGATGCTTACCCGCCCTGAGATTCGGTACCTGGCAGGCTATGTCATGCAGGTTTACGCACATCGACCTGGCACAAAAATCTCCCGTAGTCAGCAGCCCGATCCTCACTATCGCATTTTGACCAGGGGCGAAGCGCGAAAATATACCTACAACAGCATCGGTGTGCCCGAAGAGCCGGAACCGGTGATGCCAGGATTTACCTGGGGCGAGAAAAACATCATGCAGCAAAATCAACTGGCTGAAATCACGGTAGAGGCGACAACGCCGGTAAGCTGGCTGCAAATCCATTATCTCGATTTTCAGGCATTTTCTAATGCTCACCCCGAAATATGGCGACGTAAGGAAGCCAAACTGCACATGCTGGCCAGCGTAGATGCGGTTGCCAGCACAGCCCTGCAGCCAGAGGAAGGCCCCCTCTTCCGCAAACGGCGACACCCCATTGTTCTGGTTAAACGCTTATTGATTCCGGTGCTGGTAGCGTTACTTTATCTGGCCATTTTGATTTCTCTTTCGTTGCTGGGGATTCATTTCTCGTTTTGGCTGAAGTTTTTGCCGGTGTTGCTGTGGCTTTTAATAATGGGAGGATGGGCGATTGCTGATTATAGGAATGATTATTTCACCATCACCCATACCCGAATCATGCACGAAGAAGCTGTGCCCCTGATGAGTGAACGTCAGAATGCCGCGCCCATCGACAAAATTCAGAATTCGCACATGGAGCGTGGATTTTTTGCCAAAATGCTGGGGTACGGACAGCTTTACATCAGCACCGCCGCAGAAGAAGGTGAGATAAAGTTCGATTACTTGGCACACCCAGATGAAATTATCAAAATTTTATCTGGCGCCACCGAACGGATAAAGCTGCTGCACGCCCAGATGGAGGAACCTGAGGATTACATCAAACGCTACTTACGCAAAGAACTAGATATGGAGACCGATTTGGTCACTGATGTGCGGGCGCTGATGGAGGATGTTGAGGTGCGCACGGCTGGGAGCGCACCAACCTATAATAAAGTGTTGGGTTGGTTGCGAGCATTCCTTAAAAGTTTTTCCAGCAGCAAGCCGCGGTTGGGTGAGCGACTTATTTGGCGAAAGCATTGGTTTGGACTTCTGGTAAAATCATTCTTGCCTCTGGGATTGGCTATTGGGGCCATTGTTTTATTTTTTGTGATTCGTGACATTTCCCGGAATACACCTTATGCCACACAAATCCGCAATGGTGCGCTGCTGCTGGCCTTTCCCCTTTTGATTGGCGGTATTTTGTGGCTGGTCTGGCAATGGGTGGATTGGCGCAACGATTTCTACATCGTAACGGATCACTTCATCGAGCAGGTGAACAAGAAGCCGCTGGGCTTGCAGGAAGATCGCATTAAGTTATCGTTGGAACGTGTAGAAAATGTGGAATTTCAGATTCCTCATTTTATCGCCTATATTTTTAATTACGGCAATGTCTCTATTCAGACTGCCGCCACCAAAGGCAATATCGAATTTTATTTTGTGCCCGACCCCAAAACGGTTCACGCCGATATTTTTTCCCGTATCGAAAAGCAAAAAATCAACGCCGCTATGCAGCAGAGCAAGCGGCGAGATGAAGAGATGGCCAAATGGGTGAAGGCCTATCATGAGTTGATGGCTGAACGGGCGCAACAGGAGCGCCCAACTTCGTAGCTGCGCGTCAGATTTCTTTGTACACCTTGGCCAAACTTTGGCCCATGACATCGATTTGCCAGGAACAGAACCAGCCAAAGGGGGTGATTTCGACCTGGTAGCCAGTGTTGCGCAGGCGTTGAGCCATGTTTTGCAGCAGTGATTCGGCAAAATCTGCCGAGGCATTTTGTCCGCCCAAATGGGTGAAGGAATGCAAAACGATGTTGCGCAGGTCGTTTTTGTTGGCCAGCCATTTGAGATGTTTGAGCAGATGACGAAAGGCCCGTTTTTCATCTGCTTCATCTTTGGCCTCGACTTGAATAAAGGCCACGACAACTTGTGTCATGCTGCCAGGCTCTGCCGCGGGTGCTTGAGTCAGTGTTTGGCTAAAAGGCTGCCAGGCAAAGGATTTGGCTAAAAAGGTGAGGATTCGCATGATGGTTGACCGAAAAGATGAATGAAAAGGGCTTATCATCGGGGCAGTGTGCGTTAGGAACAAAGGGGGCTATGAGTCATCCTGGGAGGTTTCGTCGTTTTTGACAGTTCGGGCCCGTTGGCGCCATTTGCTCACCAGCCACACCAGCAGTACCAGCGGTAGAATTAAAATCAGGGCAATGGGCAAGACCACGATGACCAGGCGGATGAGCAGTGTGGCCAGACCGGTGAGGGCATTGACCAAGGTGTTGATGCTGGCGTGAACAATCTCTGCCGGATGCCAATCATCATTTTCGATGGCGGTGGACAGGATGTGCGGTTGCAGATGAATGTTCAGCGTAGAGAAGCCTACCAGTTTATCCAAACGATTCAATTGCCCCTGCAAGGATTCAATGTCGCTACGGATTTGAATCAGGCGGTCATAAACTTTCATCACATCCTCGACCTTGCCGCCATTTTTGCGGGTTTCTTTGAGCAACTCGGTGAGTTCTTCTTCAGTAGCGGTCAGGGTGCGCAGGCGGGCGTCGATGTCAAAGTACTGATCGGTGACATCGTTGGTGCTAACATTTTCATGCTCGACCCGCACCGCCATTTGCCGCAATGAGCTGCGCCCGGCCTCGAATTTATCGGAGGGGATGCGGATGGTGATGTCGTAAATCATCTGCTCGCCCTGATGATAGCCATTCATGCTGGCCACGTAGCCCCCCATGCTGGCGGCCATCTCGGCAATGGCTTGCGTTGTTTGCTCGGTATCCTGCACGATGAGCGCAATATCTGCGTTGTAGATGATTTTGCGGGTGCTTTGCATCTGCTGACTGGCAGGCGCAAGGGCTGATGATGCCATAGGGGCGGCGGGCGCTTCACGGGGGGCGAGCATGTCATTATCGGCAGAAACAGCCTGTCCAACAGATTTTTCGACCACCATAGGCGTCGGAGCTGACCCGCTGCAAGCTGTTAGTGCCAGCGTGACCAATAGCAAGAGGATGATAATAAGGTGGATGCGTCTCATGGTTTTCTCCTGATGGGAAGGGGGGTGTTATCATGTTAACGTCGGCACTGCGAAACAAGTTCCCATGTGCATCTTTATGATGACACAATCATGAGACATTTCAAGAGGCAATTGTGTAACATTGCATGAATAATGGTTACGACTAAGGTAGCCCGGCGAGAAACCACTAAGACACGAAGCCACCAAGGCACAAAGAAAGAAAAAATTTTGAAATGCTTGGTGTTCTTAGTGTCTTTGTGGTGACTGAAGTCGGGTACGGTAGTCGTTATTTTTGCCTGATGTAACAGCTCTCTGCTGTATCGGATGGTTTGGTGATTGGATCAACTCTTGCAGGTTACGATAACGCTTGCCGGAAGGCGGCGATGTTTTCGGCAATGCTGGCTTTTTGGTTGTAGATTGCGGAGCCTGCCACCAGGATGTTGGCACCGGCAGCCACAATTTCAGCGGCGTTTTCCGGCTTGACACCACCATCGACCTCGATGGCGACATGTTGCAGACCGCGGGTGTTGAGCATGGCTCGTAAGCGTGCAATTTTGTCGGTGCTGGCGGCAATGTAGCGTTGTCCGCTAAAGCCCGGATTCACCGACATGATTAAAATCTGGTCAACGTCGGCCAGGATGTTTTCCAGCATGACCAGCGGGGTTCCCGGGTTCAGGGTGACGCCCGCTTTCATGCCCAGAGCTTTGATTTGCTGAATGGTTTGGTGGATGTGGGGACAGGTTTCGATGTGTACGGTGAGTATGTCTGCGCCGGCCCGGGCAAAGGCTGCCAGCATGTTTTCAGGTTGCTCAATCATCAGATGCACATCCAGGATGACGCCCGTTTCATCGGCGATGGGACGCAGGGCCTTGACGATGACAGGCCCGATGGTGATGTTGGGCACAAATTGCCCATCCATCACATCGATGTGGATGTATTCGGCACCCGCGGCGGCAGCGTCGCGCACTTGTTGCCCCAGGCGGGTGAAGTCGGCGGAAAGGATGGAGGGGGAAAGTTTTGCGGTCATAGTGTTTTGGGATGTGTGGGTCAGGCCAGTAGTTGTCTGACCATGGCGATAATGTTTTCGACGGTGAAACCAAATTTTGCGAAGACTGCGGAGCCCGGGCCCGAAGCGCCAAAGCTATCGATGCTGAGTACTGCTCCATCCAGCCCCACGTAGCGACGCCAGCCCAGGCCGGCGCCAGCTTCGATGGCCAGTTTAGGCACATCTGCGGGCAGCACCTGGGCCCGATAGGCTGCTTCCTGAGCATCGAATAGCTCCCAACTGGGCATAGAGACAACCCGTGCCTGAATGTTTTGCGCCTGCAAGGTTTGGGCGGCTTCCATGGCCAGAGCGACTTCAGAGCCGCTGGCAATCAGCACGATGTCGGGGCGAGAGGTTGCACTATCCTGCAAGATGTAGGCGCCGCGGTGCAGGCCGTTGTTTTTTGCGGTCATTTGCGGCAAGGCTTGCCGGGTAAGAATTAAAGCGGTGGGGCCTTGCCGTTCCAGGGCCACTTGCCAGGCTTTGGCGGTTTCGTTACCATCGGCTGGACGCAGGGTAACCAGACCGGGAATGAGTCGCAGCGAGGTAACATGCTCGATGGGTTGATGGGTGGGGCCATCTTCACCGACGCCGATGCTGTCGTGGGTGAAGATGTAGATGACTGGCAGTTTCATCAGAGCGGCCAGACGAATGGCGCCGCGCAGGTAATCGGAGAAGACTAAGAATGTGCCGCCAAAGGGACGCAGGTTGTGTACGGCCAGACCATTCATGATGGCGCCCATGGCATGTTCGCGCACGCCGTAGTGGATGTAGTTGCCGTGGTAGTTTTGGCGGTTGATGGTTTGCTGGTTGGGGGGATTGGTTTTGTTGCTGCCGGAAAGATCGGCTGAACCTCCCACCAGGGTGGGCAATATCGGGGTTAGTGCTGCGATGACTTGGCCCGAGGTGGCCCGGGTCGCCATCGGTTTTTGGTTGCTGAAGTCGGGCAGGGAGTTTTGCCAACCTGCAGGTAATTTGCCGCTGATTTGCTCATCCCACTGGGCGGCCAGTTGGGGATGGGCCTGGCGGTAGGCTTGTAGCTGCGCCTGCCAGTGGGCGCGTGCCTGGGCGCCCGGGCGTAAGGCCTGGGCAATGCGCGGGCGCACAGCCGCGGGCACGTAGAATTTTTCATCGGCAGGAAAGCCCAATGCCTCTTTGGTGGCCCGCACGCCCGCCGGGCCCAAGGGTGAACCGTGAACTTTGGCGGTGTTGACCATGGGGCTGCCAAAACCGATTTGCGTGCGGCAGGCGATGATGCTGGGACGTTGTGTTTCGGCCTGAGCTGTGCGAATGGCGGTATCGACTGCAGCCATGTCGTGACCATCCACACGGCTGATGTGCCAGCCATAGGATGAAAAACGCTGCAAGACATCTTCGGTAAAGCTAACCTGAGTGTTGCCATCGATGGAGATATGATTGTCATCATACAGCACGATAAGTTTACCCAGGCCCCAGTGTCCGGCCAGCGAGGCTGCTTCAGATGAAACGCCTTCCATAAGATCGCCATCCGAGGCCAGCACCCAGGTGGTGTGATCAACCAGTGTGAATCCGGGGCGATTAAAGCGCTGAGCCAGCCAGCGTTCGGCCAGAGCCATACCCACCGCGCTGCTAATGCCCTGGCCCAGGGGCCCGGTGGTCAGCTCGATGCCCAGAGCCGGGTCATATTCGGGGTGGCCGGCGGTGATGGCGCCCAATTGCCGAAAGCGCTTAAGTTCATCCAGTGGCAAGGGATAGCCGAAAAGATGCAGCAGCGAATACAGCAGAGCAGAGCCATGTCCGGCAGAAAGCACAAAGCGGTCACGATCGGGCCACTCAGGCTGTGCGGGATCATGTTTGAGAAAGCGCGTCCACAACACGCTTACAAAGTCGGCAACCCCCAAGGGCAGGCCGGGATGCCCCGAGTTTGCTTCCTGAACAGCATCCACTGCCAGCAGGCGTAAGGTATTGGCCAGTGTTTGATCAATTTTATCGTAATGCGCGGGCAAAGTTGTCATGTTAAAGCTCCTAAGGCGTGTTGGTCAACTACTTGTGTCGATCAGCTCTATTTTAACGTACTCTTTACACTTTCCGAAAGTACCTGTATCGGTTTGGCGGCGTTCTTTGTTGGCAGGGTGTGTGCATCAAGCTCTCGCCCCTGCGAGCGAACGTGCATGAGCGGATGGGCAACCCGCCGAGTCACAGACCCGCCTGGGTACGTTTTTCGACGGGCGGGGGTGAAAGGATGCAGAGGTTCACACCAACACTGAGCATACTGCCATGAAGCTTTTTTTGTACAACTAGCCATTCTGTTCAACAAAACGACAGATAAAATTTCATCTTTTTGTCAACAATCATTTACAATTTACTCAAGTTGTGTGTAGTGGTGGATAATTTGTAACGACTAAGTCGTTTGCAATAAGTTTCCTAATTCCAAATTGCGAGCTTGTCATTTTTCCATGACGAAGATGGACCCAATTAGACGAATGTGGACGATTTTATTTCCTCCACGTTTGTCCTTTCGTCCATTTTCGTCGGCTTGTTAAGCAGAAGATGCTTGATAAGCTCGTTGATGTGTCATAAAAAGTTGCACATTAGGTAAGATCTTTACATTCCCATGATATGGAGGTAGCTGCAAAAATGTTTCACATATCGGCAACGCGTCTGGCATGGACGTTACTGATGATGCTCATTTTTCTGAGCGTGCCCGTTGTGGCCGGCAACACCCCCCTGCATCCCGCCAACACCCCGCCCGTGGCAGCCTTCACCATCGATCCACCCAGCGGCGGCGTAGTAGGAACTTGGTACTACTTTGATCCTTCGAGCACGCACGACAACGAAGACTCTCTGGAATGGTTGCAGATTCGTTATGATTGGGAGAATGATGGTGTTTATGATACAAGCTGGCTCAACCCCGCCAATCCTTCGCTTCGACACCGCTACGACACCCCGGGAACCTACACCGTGCGCATGTTGGTAAAAGACAATGACGACGCCACCGATTCTGTGACCCACGACATCGTGGTAGGCGATCCTGGCTCTAACACAGCGCCCGTTCCTCGTTGCGTCGTAACGCCCGCCTCGGGCCCGGTTGGCACGACCTTCACCTTTAGCGCCGCCACCAGCACCGATGCCCAAGACAGCACCGCCGACCTTTCTGCTCGTTGGGCCTGGTACAGCGGCGGTGGGTATGACACAGATTGGCAAAGTGCCACGCAAGACCAAACACACCAATTTAACAGACATGGCATTCAAGAAGTCGAGCTCGAAGTGCGCGACCGCGGCATGCTCTCCGATAGCGTCACCTGCTCGGTGGATGTCACACCGGAACAACCCAACGCACCGCCCACAGCCCGGCTCAGCATCACACCAACGACGGGCGATTTTACCACCCTCTTCACCCTGGATCCCACTGCCAGCACCGATGCTTTGGATGACATCAGCTATCTGGAAGTCTGCTACGATTGGGATAACAGCGGTGATTGCGATACCAGTTGGAAAAATGCGTCGAGCGTGTATCAGCGCACTTTTGATGGCCTGGGCCCAAAAACCATACGCATCGTCATTCGCGATACTGGCGACCTCACCGATGAAGCCTCAGCCACCATCACCCTCTCGTCACTCAACCCCATCTTTTTACCCTTTGCTATTAAAAATTGATGCTAAGTAGACTTCGGAAGATCTCTTAAGTAGGTGACGCTATGAAAGCTAAAATGCGACGATGCGTTACTACCCGGAGTGCACCACCAAGAGCTCAAAGGCACCAAGGCACCAAGAAAAAGGGAAAAAGCATCAAGAAAAATCTGCGAAATCTGTGCCATCTGTGGTTGCCGTGGCGGCAAAGCTAGCTTCGCCGTTGGTCGAGATACGCAGGCCCTTTTCTCAAGGTTCAAATGCGCAGCTACTTAACAACGCAGCGCTTTGACTAAAGCCCAAAAAAACATTAGCCAACGTACGGCGCACCTGGCAGATGAAGGTACGCCGTACGTTTGGTTTTAGACACTACTCGGCAAGCGTTCTTTCAGCTTCTTCTGGCAGCAACCCTCCCTCCTTTATCTGATTATGCAGCATCACGCCCAGCAAACTGTCCACCAGGCCACCATGATTCGCACCACTCACCGACACATCGGGCACAATGCGAACGCCACTTTTACCGACCACCTGCATCAATTGCAAAGCCACATAATGTTGCTCGCCCAAAGCCTCAGCCCCTACCCGATACGCAGTAGCCTTAGCCTTGCCTGTGGCCAAAATTGCGGCTGCTTCACCTTCGGCCTGCAAACGGGTGGCTTCGGCATCACCCTTAGCCTGCTCGATGGTCGCATCGGCCTGTAGTTTGGCAATTTGCACACCCCGCTCAGCCTTTACCATTTCCCGTTGAATATCGGCCAGAGATGTTTCGCGTACCAAAAGTTGCCGCTGCTCTTGCGCCATCTTCTGCATTTCATAAGTTTTGCGCTCCTCTTCGGCAATTTTCCTATTCGTCTGCGTCTCCAGCAACTGCGCCGGCAGCGCAATGTCGCCAATAAGCGTATCGATCGCTTCCACATCATACGTATGCAAAGCCTTGCGGACATAACTGGCCGCCTCTTTCTGCCGCTCGCCCCGTCTTCCCAAAAAGTCCAAAGCTGTGTATTGCTGGGCAGCATTGCGGAAGTAATTGCCCACAATGGGCTGCAAAACATGATCCACCAAATTTTGCACAGACCCCACCCGGGAAATAACTTTAGAAGCCTCTTGTGAGCCGATGTGGATAATTTGGGCAACATCCATATTAAAAGCAAAGCCATCGCCCGAGCGCACCGTAATGGGAGACAGATTGGCATCGTAGCGATGTGCTTCGTTACGCACAGCCCAATTGAGCACGATGTTGGTTGTGGGAACCAGCTCAATCTTCATCACACGGCTATTGATGGGGTGTTTGCCAGGATTCAGGGGCACAACCCAAACGCCCTTATGGCCCGGCTCGACCAGATTGCCATGCTTGAACGACGCGCCACTAACATCCTCCATAGGCTTACCAACATAAGAGATGACAATCCCCACATAGCCAATGGGAATCTCGGTCATGGGTAATTGCTCGACCTGGACGAACCAGGGGTTCAGATTCCACGACCCAGAAAGCAACACTTGCTCCTGCAAACCGCGGCGACCGCCATTTTCCAAAAAAGCCTGCGCGTTCTGAAAATTATCGTGACCCGAAATGGGAGGCCCGGCAATCTCACCCTCTTCGATGGGCTTGCCGTCCAGCGTGGTCACAATGCCAACTTTATCGGGATGAACAGTGTAAACCAGCAATTCAGCGGAGTCCATGCCGATACTGCCCGCATTTTGGCGCAAAATGATTTTGAACAGTGCCGTATTGATGCGATACGTTCCTGAGGTGAGAATACCCAACTGGCGTCCCTTTTCGCCGCCATTGGTCAAAAACTTGCGGGCATCCTGAAAATTATCGCAATCCACCACCTTGCCCAAAATGCGCTCAGCAGGAATCGATGCGCCATCCGCTGCCACCACCAGCGCAATCTCTCCGGGTGGAACCACCGTGACAGGTACTTTTATTACATTAAACTGCGGTAGCCAATAACCAAAATGCCATCCCGGAGCCAGCGTATCAGCCTGATAGCCAGCCTCTTTATTCAGCGCCAGCAATTTGCCCGGAGGTAATGGTTTGCCAAATTTGCGGATAACAACCCCCACCTCATTTTCGCTGATAATCACCAGGCCGATGAGCCTGGTTCCAACTCGAAATAGCAATAGCAAAACAGCCACAACAGCAGCCACCACTACAATTAATGTTACAACATTCATAACCACACCTCCTGCCTGACAGGCTCGAATCATGTTTTAAGACAGCTTTAAAAAATCATTACTCCTAAGGTAGCCCGGCTAGAAACCACTAAGACAGGAAGCCACAAAGGCACAAAGAAAGAAAAAGTTTTGAAATGCTTGGTGTTCTTAGTGTCTTTGCAGTGATTGAAGTCGGGTACGTTAGTCGTTACCAATTATAATTATAACACTTGACTTTCGCCAATAAGAAATCTGTGGTTGCAATGGCACATTTTAGAACCGAATTCATTTCTGCCAGCCGCCAGTACTTGAGTAGGTGCGCATTATGACGAACATGGGCATAACCAACCATAAATAAGTTGATGATTGTGAAAGGTTGCAGAGACCGCCACTGCACTACTGGTCAAAACATTTTGTCCGAAGAAAAATGTCATCGCTATTTTACTATGGCCATGATTTCCCATAAAAACGGCGAAACCTGCTGGAGCGTTGTGGTTGCCAAACGCGACATGGGCCATGGTGCCCGATTCGGCATCTTCTTGCCCGCGGGCGCATGACGCGCAGGTGAGAGCAAACATCCGAAACACCCCTGGTTTATACATGTTTGCATTCCCGCCCAGGATGACGTATGATTGCATGTCCAAATCTCTCTAATTCCCGGAAGCTAACTATGAGCATTCATGTTTCGGAACCGCGCAACGATGTGCGACTCACCTTTGAATCGGGCCAGGTATTGGCCGGGCCCGTTGGTACACCGCTAGAGGCCTTTGTGCAGGCGGCCTCGCAAAATGACCCACGCCCGCAGGCCATTGCCGCCATTGTCGGCAACAAGCTCTCGGAACTCTCGCGGCGCATGACACATGACGCTTCTGTGCGCCGCATCCGACTGAACACTGCCGATGGGGCCCGTATCTATCGACGCTCGCTCACCTTTATGATGATTGCTGTGGCCAACCGAATTTTTCCCGAGGCCCGGGTTTATGTCGAGCATTCTGTGGTCAATGGTGGCTACTATTGCCGCATCGCTGGCCGCGAGCCCTTCACCACCGATGAGCTGGCCCAACTTGAGCAAAAGATGCAAGAAGTTGTCGACGCACAACTTCCCATCCGCCGCAGCCGGGTTTCCATCGAAAAAGCCATCCAAATCTTTGCCGATGCCGGAGATGAAGAAAAACTGGCGCTACTCAAACAACGGCGCAAGCCAGATCTCATTGTCTACGAATTGTTAGAGACCAAAGATTACTTTCATGGCTACATGGCCCCCAACACCAGGTATTTGCGCCATTTCGCCATCGAACCTGCCGATGGTGGTTTTTTACTGCGCTTTCCACATCAAGACACCCCCACCACCATCCAACCCTACACCGCGCCAACGCCACTTTTTCAGATATTCAACCAATACAGTCGCTGGCTGCGGCGGCTGGGCATCCGCAATGTGGCGGGCCTGAACGAAGTTATCGAGTCGGGCCAGCTCACCGAAGCTATCCTGGTCTCTGAATCGCTGCACGAACAGCACATCAGCGAAATTGCCGATGACATTGCCCGACAAAAAGAACGGGTGCGCGTCATTTTGATTGCCGGGCCCTCCTCTTCGGGCAAAACGACCTTTGCCCGGCGTCTGGCTGTGCGCCTGCTGGCCGTAGGATTGCGCCCCATGCCCATCAGTGTGGATAACTACTTTGTCGACCGGGCGCACACACCACGCGATGAAAATGGCGACTATGATTTTGAATCGCTGCATGCGGTCGATGTTGCTTATCTCAACAAGCAAATCAACGCACTGATTGCCGGTCAAGAAATCATCCAACCGAAATTCGATTTCACCACGGGCGAACGTGGCGCCGGGTCCAAAATTCGCATCACCCCCAAGCATGTGCTGCTCATCGAAGGCATTCATGCCCTGAACCCCGACTTGCTGCCCCAAGTCGATGCCAATGTCTGCTTCCGCATCTACATCAGCGATTTGGCACAGCTCAACCTGGATCGCTACAACCGTATCTCTACCACCGATGTACGCCTCATCCGTCGCATTGTGCGAGATGCCCGCAGCCGCGGCTATTCAGCCTCCGATACCATTGCCCGCTGGGAAAGTGTGCGCCGAGGCGAACGTAAATGGATTTTCCCCTATCAGAACAATGCCGACATCATGTTCAACTCGGCGTTGCCCTACGAACTGGCCATGCTGCAACCCCTGGTGCTCCCCCTGTTGCGCCAAATCGACCCTGAAACCCGAGAATGGATCGAAGCGAAGCGTTTGCTTTCGCTACTGCGCTGGTTCCGTCCTGCCAGCCCCGATCACGTTCCCTCCGATTCCATCCTGCGTGAATTTTTGGGCGGCTCCATCCTCGAAGATTATCGCCCCTGGATAACCCCCGAAATCTAAGCCAAAAGGAGAGCTCATGCCTACAGAATCGGCTCGACAAGCATTGGAAGTCTTACGGGATGCCAGCCATTTTCAATGGTATGTCGTTTCATTGCTGGGACTCACCGTTTACATCTATGGTTCCGAGATCTTTGCCGGGCGCTGGAATTTGGTGTTTGCAGGCCTGGCCTATTGGGGAGCCGACTGGATCAACGAAATTCTCAACAGCATCTTCTTTCATCTCACCGGTTACGCACCATTGTGGGGCACACCTGGCTCATCCGCCTATGTCATCCTCATCGGCCTGAATATCGAAATTATGTTCATGTTCGCCATTGCCGGCATTGCCTGGGGTAAATTCTTGCTGCCCGACCCCAAAACCAAACTGCTGGGCTTGCCCAATCGCTGGACCGTTGCGCTGGGTGGCTCAGCGGTAAGCGTCATCGTCGAGCTACTTCTTAACAAAATTGGGGTGCTTACCTGGGATTGGCCCTGGTGGGATGCTAATTCCCCCTTGCTGATTTACCTTTTTGGCTATTTGTGGTTCTTTGTCATCGCCTTTTGGGTGCATGATATGAACGACCCCAAAAAGCAGATGAAAACTGTCGGCATTCAGTGGAGTTTGATAGCGGGCCTGGTATTGCTTTTTGGCGTAGGTCTGGGCTGGCTCTAATGCCTAAATCCTCAAAAACCAGCCAGCAGCATCTCAAAATTGGCTCATCAATATCCGTGATAACTCGAGTTCATCAAAGGCATGAAATGTTTCAAAAATATCTATACTTTTGGATAACAACTCAATTGCCAGATCATCTTCGCCTAAATAATGACGGACGATCCCCAGTGAACGAAAAGCAATACCGACAGCTATACTGTCTGGCAACTGCTCTGCCAATCTAATCGTTTCTTCACTATATTTTAATGCCAATTCGATCTCGTTGTTCGCCAGTGACACCGCCACCAGATCGGAATTGGCAATGCATAAATGATAGGGGTGATTCGTCATTTGCGCCAATTCGAAAAGTTTTAGGGCGTGAGTGCGTGCCTTTTCTTTCTCGCCCTTTTGCAGACAATACCCAACGAAGTTATGGTGACCAATTTGTTGACTTTTGATATCGCCAATTTCCTGAAACAGCAACATGGCTGATTCGTAAAACTCAAACTGCCGTTCAGTATCCCCCAATTGTCCGAAAATATAACCTATATTTCCGGTTGCCTTAGCCTCCAACAAACGATCGCCACAGAGATGAAAGAAACTGCGACTCTCCTCGATGAGTTGCTTAGCCTTCTCGTATTCGTGAACGTGGATCATCGTTGTTCCTAACCCAAACTTGGAACACGCCGCTAGATAGTCATCTTGACTCTGTTCTGCCTTCTCTAAGCTTTGCTGATGATAATTGATGGCAGAATCAGTCATTCCCTGTCGGTAAGCCACCCATCCTAAACCTCTGTATGCCCGCGAGATGCCTCCAACGTCATTCAATGACAAATATTGCACCAAACTCCGATCATAGTAGTCGCGGGCCTGATCATACTGCATCAGATATTCATATGTGACACCAAGTTCATACTCAAATTCTGCCTTGATATCATCATTCATGTTGATGCTATATGCACTTTGATAAGCATCAACAGCCTGATGATACTGTCCTTTGGTCCTGTAAACGGCTCCTTGCAATTTCATCAATTTTGCATATTGCTGACTGTCATCCTGCGTGGTGACACTTCCCTCTAATTTCCGGACAAGGCGTTGCGTCAACCGTTCTAATAGCCATACCTTCCCTTGTCCAATATACTGTTGCGGGTTTTCAGGAGCTAAACGAATTGCTTTATCGATGATATCAGCCTGTTCATAATGAAACGCAGCAAGGAGGGGCTGCCGATTCCGCTCGAAATGGATGGCAGCCTTTTGATGCAATCCATTTCTCTCTGACTCACTCATTAATTCATAGAAGAATTTTCTGACTACTGCGTGTTGGCTATATGTCGATTTGTATCGCACCTTTTTCGAAATCAACAAATATCGTTCGACCAAAGATAATATGGTTTGCAACTGTGAGTCTTTATCTATAATAGATTCAATGACAGTGCGTGTTGCGAATGCGCCATCAAAGATGGAAACTGTGCGCATGACTGCACGTTCCTGCTCATTGAGTCCCTGATAAATTTCTAAAAGCAAATAGCGAGCAATGGCTTCACTGTCCCACAAATCTTCAAAATTAGCGATGTCTTTACCCTGCTTAGACATTGCTATGGAAAGAACGAGTAATTGCGGGTTACCCTGAGACGTCTGGTACAAGGCATTGATATCTCTTTTATCGAGGTTGATGCCATGATGCGCAAGTAACCGAGACGCATCATCAATGCTCAGTCCGTCTAATGGTGTGGCTGGGGGAATAGAAAAGTGAGTGGGCATACGGCGGGAAATAACGATCAATGATAATGATGTATCAACGGCATTGAGAATGGGTTGGATTAACTGATTGAAGGTTTTTTCTTGTACTGATGCATGGTAATCATCAAAGCATATAACGGAATCAATTTCTTTCAATGCCTGAACAATGGCCCGCAAAATGATCCCTGGTGGCGGCGTGTGTTCATTTTGAAGTGATTTCCAGATAGCGGGGCGTCCGGCGTGAGCTAAAAAAGCTGCTAAATTCCAGATGACGGCTTCAATTTCATCGTTTTGGTGGAAAGTGTGCCAGAAAATGTGCTTTGATGTGAATGGGGGTGACTGCAAGAGCCAGGCTGCCAAAGCAGACTTGCCCACCCCAGGCATGCCGGTAATAATAAGGAAGTGATTTGTTTGGAGTTCTCTCTGGCAGTTATCCAACTCTCTTTGCCTGCCGATAAAATAAGATGTCTCAGGTAATGATTCCGGAGGGGGAGGGGGAAAAACATAGTGCTGTGCTGAAGCAACACTTTTGTTGGCAGAAAAGTGTTCTGTCAACAAAATTTCAGTATCAGTGAAATCTATAGAAGCCAAAAAAGACTCAAACCATTCACGATCAAAATACTTGCGATCAAACGCAGTTCGCCGAATAAGTGCTTCAGTTAGAGCCAGGATATCTTCCTCGCTGGATGGTAAGCGCCTGCCATATCTCCAATTGTTAAGTGTATGAGGTGACAAATAAATCTCTTCAGCAAGCTTAAGGTAAAATCCCGACATTGTGATATGTTGGTGATGGGATATAATTTTTGCCGCTTCATTTAGTAGACGACCGAATCTTTTTGATTTCATTATTATTATAAGTAGAGAAGGTGAACCAAATTTTGTCCATTATGGATCAAAATTGAATGTTTTTTTGTTCATAAATGCATGTATTATACATTCATCGAAAGCAACACACCAATCGTTTTTCCATTCCAAGATTCCGAAGACAAAAGGAGAAGAAACATGTTTCACAACGCGAATCACCCCCACTGGAAACATATCACGACCTGGACGACAATTACACTGCTGTCGTTAGCAACAATCATTTTGTTCATGGCGCTTTCTTTCTCTTTTTCCTCAGCCGCGCTGCAACATCGCGGAAAGAGTGTTGATGGACACCGTTACGCTCAATGTGTTCCTGGCGATGAATGTCCTGGCTTCGAAGATACTTGGGGAAATGGATAATTTTCAGTTCTGTGACCAGATATTTCTTACAATCAGATTGAACGGAAGGAGCACTAATAAATGTATTATCACCTATCCCGATATACAAACATTTTTCAAAAGTACGGCCGCTGGTGGTTATTTCATTCTCCAACTGGCATCGCTGCGGAATTGACTGAAGACTTTGTAGAAACAGAGGAGTTTCAGAGTTTGGTTTCAGATTCGGTTGTGCGTGAGAGCGAAAACAGCGATCTGAAGTTTATGATTGAAAAGGGCATTTTGCTTGACGAGGAAAGATTTATCAATGAGCCATCACATCTTGATAACCAATTGTATGACTATATCAATGACGAAAAAAGTTTTGAACTGACCATTCTACCTACTGAGAAATGCAATTTTCGATGCGCCTATTGCTATGAAGATTTTAGTCTGGGGCGGATGTCGAAAGGATTGATCGCAAGCATTAAGCAACTCATCACTGAAAAAGCATCTGACGGCAAAGTTAGACAACTGAAGATTAGCTGGTTTGGCGGTGAGCCCTTGGTGGCTAAAGATATCGTATTTGAAATATCCCGCCATGCTTTGCAGGAGTCCATTCGTAATCACATAACGTTTACAAGTGACATTACGACCAATGGTTATTATCTGACTGAAAAGAATCTGAATGCCCTTCTCAGATACCAAATACGAGGGTATCAGATAACATTGGACGGTCCGCCTGCTACACATAACAAAAGCCGTATCCTTTTCAATGGACAAGGAACATTTGAGCGCATCTGGGAGAATTTACTCTCGATGCAACAACGGTCGGATGACTTTTCCGTCCTGTTGAGGATGAACATCAATGAGCAGAATTACGAAGAGACCAAGGCTTGGCTTCCTGAATTAAGCCAGACATTTTTGCGCACAGATGGAAGGTTCTTTCTTCATTTCCATCCTGTGTTTGATAAAAATTTACAAGGGAAAAGAAAAAATGGCGACTCTCGATTATCTCGCATCCAAAAGCTCTATAAGATTGCCCGAACATTGAACCTTCCGACAGATTTTGAAAATCAACTACGTCCATTTGGTTCTATCTGCTACGCGGCCAAGCGCAATAACTTAGTTATCCGCAGTAATGGCCTCATCAATAAATGTACAGTTGCATTTGGCGTACCCGAAAATGATGTTGGCGTATTAATGGAAGGTGGCAAATTGGAATTGAATGACCATTTTGATTTGTGGATCCGAGATAAGCTCGATAATGATTATTGCCGCAACTGTACCGTCGCTTATCAATGTGGAGGACATGCATCCTGCCCACTAAAAGCAATTACCGGAGACGCAACAAAACATTACTGCGTCAGCATTAAGCAGGCAGAAATGTGGTTGCCCATGTTAGCTTGATCCATGATATTTTTCTGACCAACTGCAGGTACCGTGAGTAATGGATTTGTGTAACGCCGGCTATCAACAAGTCCTTATTCAATACATCAACTATCTTCTTTCACCCATTCTGTTTACTAGGAGAATTAACTATGAAATTGCTGACCACACAAGGTGTTTCTGCTTACAAAGTTGTCAACGGTGGTTGTGTAAACGTCATTTGTTGGTAAGGTTTGTCCACTCTCTATCCACCTATTAATCCATTCTTTACATTCGACACCACGTTCACCCATTCTGTTTACTAGGAGAATTAACTATGAAATTGTTGACCACACAAGGTGTTTCTGCTCACAAAGTTGTCAACGGTGGTTGTGTAAACGTCATTTGTTGGTAAGGTTTGTCCACCCTCTATCCACCTATTAATCCATTCTTTACATTCGACACCACGTTCACCCATTCTGTTTACTAGGAGAATTAACTATGAAATTGCTGACCACACAAGGTGTTTCTGCTTACAAAGTTGTCAACGGTGGTTGTGTAAACATCATTTGTTGGTAAGGTTTGTCCACCCCCTATCCACCTATTAATCCATTCTTTACATTCGACACCACGTTCGTTACTTCTTTAGCTGAAAAGGGGAGGAGTGGGGGCGTCCCCGCCCTCCTCTCCTTTCCCCTTTTTGCTAATAATACAGATTGTTATCCCAATCCGCTTTTCCTCGTGTTTCAGTCAGGGAGCCAAGTATGAGCACATTGAAAACAACGGTTATCTCCAGTTCGCTTTATTTTTACTATTCCTTGTTGGCTATTGCCCGACAGGCCCAATACGGTATTCAAATATTGGTCATGCCGCTTCTGGCACTCTCTGTTTTCATGGCTGTCTATGCTGCAACCAGAATGATGGGGGGGGATGTGAAAAATCTTTTCTACCCCTTCTTGGTTTACAATCTGATTAATTTCCCCCTGGGCGCCGTAACCCAAATTTCTTTCGGCACATTCACGAATACATCTTATTCCAGCGTACTACTGGCCACACCGACCTCTATCAACACATTACTCGGTCGTTTTCTTGGTGACTCGTGGACATCATTAATCGGCAATCTTTTTGGCGTCCTGATAGCAGGGGTCATTGTCAAACCCGCTTTTCATGGCCCCACAGGTGCAGCGGCGTCCTTACTTTTGTTGTTATTGATAGTTCCCAGCATCCAACTTGGCATGGCAATTGGCATGAAATTTATCTTTGCCCACCAGTTATCCCAATTTATCCTGCTCGGGTTCTTTGCCATCCTTGTTCTTCCCACCGATGTTCCATGGCTATGGATAGCCCTGCCATTCACAGCGTCACTGCATCTTTTTGCTGGTGCCTCACCAGTGTTTCTTCCTTTCCTCTATGGACTTATCGGCGTCATATTGTGGTGGATCATTGCAAAAATAACTTTGCTGCGAGCCTATAATCATTACCGCTCAGGTCAGGGAGTTGACCGACGATGAAACAATATATCATTGAAGCTAATGCTTTACAAAAAACATACCCAACCAAACCTCCCGTTACTGCATTACAAGGATTTTCGCTGTCTGTGGAACGTGGTGAAACGGTTGGCATCTTGGGCCCCAATGGAGCTGGCAAAACAACGTTTATACGTATCCTGCTGGGCATCCTTTTGCCTGATAGTGGTGAGATAACTGTCGGGGACGCTAACCCTGTTACATCCCCCAAAAAAGTGGCTCGCCAAATACGATTTGTACCGGAGTTGCCATTTTTGAACAGCAATTGGACATTGTGGCAGAATGCTCGCTACTGGTTTAGCGTCTGGGAAGAATCTTGGATACCAGAGAAGGTCAAAGAGATGCTTATACGATTCCACTTGATTGAGAGAGCGGATGAACCTTTAAGCCGCTATTCACGAGGGATGCAACAAAGAGCCGGCTTGGCATTGGCCTTGGCTTCTACGGCTCCAGTCATTGTCATGGATGAACCGACGTTGGGACTGGATGTTCTCGGTGTTCAGGAAATGCTTGAGATATTGGAAAACACCAAAGATCAGGGCAAGACTGTTCTTTTTGCCTCTCACGACATGCACTTCGTCGAGAAATTGGCAGATCGCGTTGCATTAGTTGCCAAAGGGCAAGTTTTGGAGACTTCCACTACGTACGATTTCCGCAAGAGATATGGACAGGAATATGTGACATTACGATACAAATTGCCTGCCCTGGATGAAATTATCTGTGAGCAACTTCCAGTTGACGCAAGTTATTCAGATGAAAGAACGTGGCGAAGGATTATGAAAATGGGAGGAACGCTGATTGAATTGCGTAGAGATTTGCAATCTCTGGATATGGTTGTTGGACATTATTTACAACAAACCGTTTACTGACATATGGCGGACACATTGTCTAAAATCATCTATCTGAATGGAGACCTTAAAAATGAAATTTTCTTTAACAATGAAAAATGCATATGACACGCACAAATATCTAGATGATCTGCTTCAAGGGAAATATCTTGATTCATATTCCTCCTTACTTTTTTCACCTCAACTTACTGTCGGCGTTATTCGTACAAGGCACAAACCGGAAGGCGAATGTGGGGATGATATTGTGCTTATACGCCATCAACAACTACCTGAGAGGAGTGCGACTCGCAGTCAAGCTGCTATGGGAATTCGACAAAATGCTGATTGATAATGGACCGGATGCTTACATCATCATAACGGCGCGGAGGGATGTTAGCACCTCGGCATCCCGCACATCCTCATAAACCCCCACCTGGCCCACGGCCCGGGGCAGCACGAATCGGATGCGGCCCTGTTTCCGTTTTTTATCGGTGGTCATGGCTGCCAGAATTTGCTCGGGCGAGTAATCAGCCAGGGTCACAGGCAAACCTACCCGGGCCAGAACATCGCGAATCTGCTGAGGTAATGAGGCCGGGCAGAGCCCCCGGTTGGCAGCCAGCGTTGCCGCTGCAATCAGGCCCAGCGCCACCCCTTGCCCATGCGGAATCGCAAAATTGCTGACCTGCTCGATGGCATGGCCAAAGGTGTGCCCCAGATTAAGATGTGCCCGCTCGCCTGCCTCGAAGGGGTCGCGCTGCACCACGCCGATTTTAACCCGCAGCGCCCGGGCAATCATCGAAAGCAGCGAATCAGGCCCATCTCCGGCAAACTGCTCAAAAAGCGCTGCATCCTGAATGATGCCATGCTTGATGACCTCGGCCAAGCCATTCCGATACTCCTGCGGAGGCAATGTTGCCAGCAAATCAGGATCAATGACCACCAAATTGGGTTGCTTGAAGGCTCCCACCAAATTTTTGCCTTGCGGTAAATCTACACCCGTTTTGCCCCCCACCGATGAATCGACCATGGCCAGCAGCGAAGTGGGCACTTGTACCAAACGCACGCCGCGCAAATAAGTCGCCGCGGCAAACCCAGCCATATCGCCCACCACGCCCCCGCCCAGCGCCAATACCAGACCCGAGCGATCCAGTCCTGCAGCCAGAAAATCATCGTACAAATGACGAATGGTGGCCAACGTTTTGTGCGTTTCACCCGCGGGCAAAACACTCAGATGCGGCTGCTGCCCTGCGGTGGCAAATGCCTCTTGTAACTGTGCGGCCCAGTGTGCAGCCACATTCTCATCACTCACAATAACCACCTGCCCCGTTAAATGTTGTTCGGCCAGCAAGGCGGGAATATGGCTCAGCAGGCCCGAGCCCAGCAAAATCTCATAGCGGGTGTCATCGGGCAGGGTCACGGGCAAACGCAGCACACCGCCGCGCTGATTTTGCGCCAACACCAGCACCTCATCCGCTACCTGGGCAATGCTCTTGCCGCTGGTATCCACCCATTGCGGAATCTCGGCATAAGCTGCAGCTCGCTGATTCAAAAGCTGCACAATGCGTTGCAGACGTTGCGGCCCGGCCAGCAGCGGGCGCTGCGTATCATTGCCCAGCCGCTGTAAAATCGTCTCGGGCGTAGCAGTCAGACACACCACCAAACTCTGCTGCACCATCATCTCTCGATTTCGGGCATCCACCAGCGCACCGCCACCAGTGGCAATCACCAACCCCTGTTGCAAAGCCAACTGCCGCAGCAACTTGCGTTCCAGCGCCCGAAAATGCGCCTCGCCCCACGTTTCGAAGATTTGTGGAATACGCATGCCTGCCATCTCCTCGATTTTGTCATCAAGATCGATAAATGTGCGGCCCAGGCGAATAGCAACTTCGCGACCCACCGCGCTTTTGCCAACACCCATGAAGCCGGTAAGAACAATAGAGGTAGATGCAGTAGAGGTCATAGTCGGATGCCTGTTGAACGTGAGCGTGCTACGAAAGATGCGTTATTCTATCATCATCCGCTGCGAAGATGAAGTTAAGTGGCTGCGTATCTCGACCAACGGCGAAGCTAGATTTGCCGCCATGGCAACCACAGATGGCACAGATTTCGCAGATTTTCTTGAGCCTTTCTTTCCTTTTCTTCATGCCTTGGTGCTCTTGGTGGTGCTCTCTGGATAGCAACGAAGCGTTACATTTCAACTTTCATAGCATCGCCTACCTAGAAAAGGTGCAGACCAACCACACACGCGCGTCTCTGCCGCAGTTTTTACCCGTTGGCAGCCCTATGTTATGATTAACGCTGCAAGCATCCTGGCTAAACTAAGGAGCACACACCATTATGGAAAAAATCTTTAACGGGTTGGGCGTTGGTCTGACCTGGCTCGTAACGATCATCGGCGCCTTACTGGCAGCCTTTTGGATCGGACTCATCATTTGGACCTGGCACGACATTCGCTCTCGGTCAGCAGATATTTTTGCAGCCTTGCTGGCTGTGGTGCTGGTAGCTGTTTTCAATGTACTGGGCTTGCTCATCTACTTGCTGGTACGCCCCAAATTTACCCTGGCCGAACAATATGACCGGGCCCTGGAAGAAGAGATTTTGCTGCGCGATCTCGAACAGTCGCCCACCTGCCACCAATGCGGGCGTCCTGTCAAACAAGATTGGCGTTATTGTCCCCATTGCGAAGCATTGCTCAAGCAGCCCTGCGCCAGTTGCGGCTACTTGCTGGAGCCAGGCTGGAAGCGCTGCCCGAGCTGCGGAGAAAGCACCAGCAGCGTCGCACCTGCGCCAGTGGTATCCGAACCGGTCATCGTGACCCCTCCGCCCGCGGCCAGCCCGCCTCCGCTAACCACATCGGGCGATGAACCACTTCCCGAAGAACCTGATTTATCTGAAACTGTTGTACTTTCAGAATCAGAAGCCATTGCCAAAGCTGAAGCCTTGGGTTTGTTGAACGAAGATTGACAAACCGGCAGCATCATGCTACCATTGCCAACCATGAAATACATTTCCCGCTCCAGGCGTCCTCTTTTCTAGTCAGCCAACATCCGGCCTGAAAAAGCGCACGCGGGGTCATTTATCGACACGCAAAAGCTCTCCGACCGGAGGGCTTTTTTTGTGGCACCCCACGCCTGCGCATCATGGCGATTGCTTCGGTCCACGCTTCCCTGACATCAGGTTGCCAAATGTCAGGCCACCACATCCAGGATAACACCATGCTCAATGTCGGCATTGTCGGAGCCACAGGCTACACCGGCTATGAACTCATCCATCTCATCGCCCGACACCCCCAGGCCCGGTTGGTCTGGGCCACCTCAGAATCCTCTGCCGGGCAACGCATCTGCGACCTTTACCCCACGCCCGATGAGACACAGCTCAGCCATTTCGATGACGCGCCGCTGGCCCGGGCCGATGTCATCTTCTTTTGTCTGCCACATGCCGCCAGCATGGAGGCCGTTGCCCGGGCCCGAGCCGCAGGCGTGCGCGCCATCGACCTTTCGGCAGATTTTCGCCTGCCCGATCCACAGATTTACGAACAATGGTACAACACCCCCCACACTCAAACCCATCTGCTGCAAACCGCGGTTTATGGCCTGTGCGAGATTCATCGCAGCCAGATTGCCGGAGCTGAGTTGGTGGCCAATCCTGGCTGCTATCCCACCAGCGTGAACCTGGGATTGTGGCCCCTGGCCCGGGCGGGCGTGCTGGGCCCGCGCGTCATCGCTGATTCCAAATCGGGCGTCTCGGGGGCGGGACGAAAGCTGCGCCTGGGTAGCCACTTTGTCGAAATCAACGAAAACATGGTTCCTTACAGCATCGGTTACGCCCATCGTCACATCGCAGAGATGGAACTGATTCTGGGCCGCCACATGCCCGACCTGCAAATCACCTTCTCACCCCATCTCATTCCAGTAAACCGGGGCATCCTCTCCACCCTCTACATCGAGCTTGACCCCACTTTGAGCCAGCAGGCCGTGCGGGACCTTTACCGCAGTGCGTATGCCGATGAAGCCTTCATCCACCTGCTGCCCGCGGGCCAAACCGCCACCTTGCGCCACACAGTCAACAGCAATCGCGTGGCCATTGGCCTAACGCCGTTGCCCCGCCCGGGCCAGTGGATTATCACAGCCAGCGAGGATAACCTGCTCAAGGGAGCCAGCGGGCAGGCGGTGCAAAATATGAATCTCATGTTTGGCCTTGATGAAACTGCCGGGCTGGTCTAAATCATCTCAGAAAAATCGTTACGACTAAGGTAGCCCGGCTAGAAACCACAAAGGCACAAAGCCACAAAGAAAGAAAAAGTTTTGAAATGCTTGCTGTTCTTAGTGTCTTTGTGCTCTTGGTGGTGCGCTCTGCATAACGATGAAGCGTTACATTTCAACTTTCATAGCATCACTTACTTAATAGCTTATGACTGACGCAACCTTTCCTATCCATGTCATCAAAATTGGTGGCAGTCAAATTGATGACCGTGATTTTCTGGCCCAAATGGTCGACGCCATTCGCGCCATCCAGCAGCAAGGCGTGCGTCCGGTGATTGTGCATGGCGGCGGCAAAGAGATTGCCCGTCTGCACAATGAAATGGGCGTTCCCTTTGAATTTGTACAGGGATTGCGCGTCACCAGCGAACAATCGATGCGCCTGGTCAAAATGGCTCTGGGCGGCATTGCCAACTTGCGTGTGGTGCGCTGGCTGGTCAATGGCGGCCTGCCCGCACTGGGACTCAATGGCATCGATTTGGGCATGATTTGGGTGAAACCGCTCACCTTGCCCGATGCCGATTTGGGCCGCGTGGGCCAGGTGGATGCTGTCAACATCACGCCATTACAGCCCTTGCTGGAAGCGGGCATGATTCCGGTAATCGCCCCGGTGAGCCTGGGCTATGATGGTCTGAGCTACAATGTCAACGCTGATCACGTGGCCGAGGCTTTGGCTGTGGCCCTAAACGCGGCACATCTGGTTTTTCTTACCGATGTGCCAGGTGTGAAAATTGCCAATCGCCCGCAACGATCATTGGCTGCCGAACAGGCCGAAGCACTCATCCGAGAAGACTTCATCACCGGAGGCATGATTCCCAAAGTACGTTCTGCGGTCTCGGCTGTGCAAAAAGGCATTCCCAGCGCCATCATCACCAATCTCGAACACTACATCCGCGGCCAAGGCACTTTCATTCATCCCTGACACTTCACGTTTTACACTTACGCTCTAATGCTTCCGAGGTCAACCATGGACGCCATTCAACTGGAACAAAATTATCTGGTGCAAGCCTATGCCCGCCCGCCCCTGGTGCTAACCCATGGGCAAGGAGTGTGGCTGCAAGATGCCGAAGGTCGTCGCTATCTTGATTTGGTGGCAGGCATTGCCGTGAGCGCACTGGGTTACGGCGATGCCGAAATAATCGAGACCATTTGCCAGGCGGGACAAAAACCGCTGCACTACTCGAATTTGTATCACAACGAGCCCATGGCCCGGCTGGCAGCCCGTTTGGTGGCGCTAACTCCCTTTGCCCAACGAGTGCATTTTCAGAACAGCGGCACCGAAAGCACCGAAGCAGCCATGAAATTTGCCCGCAAATATGCCCGAACCCACTTTGGTCAGGACAAAAGCAACATCCTGGCCTTTTCGGGGGCGTTTCATGGGCGCACCATGGGCGCACTGGCTGCCACTCCCCGCGAAAAATATCAAAAACCTTACGAGCCCCTGATGCCAGGCGTGCGTTTTGCCCGCTACAACGACATCGACAGCGCCCGCGCAGCCATGGATGATTCAATTTGTGCTGTGATTGTGGAACCGCTGCAAGGCGAAGGTGGCATCCATCCGGCCCAGGAAGGCTTTTTGGCCGCATTGCAAGACCTGGCGCATCAGCACAACGCACTGCTCATTTTCGATGAGGTACAATGTGGCGTCGGGCGCACCGGTCACTTTTGGGCACATCAGCACGACGCGGTGCAACCCGACATTCTGTGCGCAGCCAAGCCCCTGGCCAATGGGCTCCCCATGGGCGCGGTACTGGTCACGCAGGCCGTGGCCGATGTCATTCATCCGGGTGATCACGGTACCACCTTTGCTGGCGGGCCATTTGTTTCGTCGGTGGCCAATGTGGTGGTGAACCGCATCGGAAATCCCGACTTTTTGGCGCATGTGCAAGCCACGGGCGCTTACTTCAAAGAACAATTGCAGGCGCTCTCTTCACCGCACATCGTGCAGGTACGAGGCCGGGGCCTGATGCTGGGCGTGCAGTTGGACATGCCTGCCGGGCCCGTGGTGCAGGCGGGCTATCATCATGGCCTGTTGCTGCTCAATGCGGGCGCCGATGTACTACGACTTGTTCCCCCCCTCATCATCACCAAAAATGATATCGATATCGCCATCCAGCGGCTGGCTGCGGTGCTGGCCGAGGTGGGATAACCTGTCGTTGCGCTGCCACATTGCCACGAAACCATGAACATTCGCCCAGCCACCGAGGCCGACATTCAAGCCATTTGCACCTTGGTCAACGGTTTTGCCGACCAAAACCTGATGCTACATCGCACGCCTGAGCAGGTGCGACTGGCGCTGGGCGATTTTTTGGTGGCCGAGATGTCGGGCCAGGTGGTGGGCTGTGGTTACATCGCCTATCTCAGCCCCGAGTTAGTGGAATTGCGCTCGTTGGCAGTGGCTCCTGAGCTGCACGGGCAAGGCGTGGGCGGGCAAATAGTCGAGGCGTTGGTGGCTGTGGCCCGACAACGGGGCCTTAGGCAAATCTGCGCCCTGACAATGGCCCCCCAATTTTTTGAGCAGCAGGGGTTCCAGGTGGTGGATCGCTGGGCCATCAGTCCTAAAATTTGGAGCGAATGTGTTTATTGTCCCAAATTCCATGTTTGCGATGAAGTCGCTGTTCTCAAAAATCTGCGCTGACGCCGCACCAGCCTATCATGCCCTTCCTTGGCCCGCTTGCCGCCCTGGGAACTTCGGTTCTTTGGTCTTTCACATCCACCTTTTTTTCGCTGGCCGGGCGGCGGGTGGGCTCGATGGTGGTCAATCGCATCCGCCTGGTGCTGGCAGTCATCTTTTTGATGCTGACGCACTGGGTTTTGCTGGGCGCGCCACTGCCCACCAACGCCACGCCCGAGCGCTGGTTCTGGCTCGGCTTATCCGGCATCATCGGACTGATTATTGGCGACGCGCTGTTGTTCCAGTGTTTTGTATGGTTGGGCCCGCGGCTATCCATGCTGCTGATGAGCCTGGTTCCGGTGATTGGTGCTGCGCTGGCATGGCTTTTTTTGGATGAAACGCTTTCTGCGCTGCAAATGGTGGCAGTGACCATGACCCTGGCGGGCGTGAGTTCAGTGATTTTGGATCGGGCAGGCAATAATGCTGCCATTGTGCAAGGAAAACGTTATGGCGTGGGCATCATGCTGGGCGTGGGGGGGGCAGTGGGGCAAGCGGTGGGGCTCATCACTGCCAAACAGGGTCTGGCCCATGGGTTTTCGGTGCTTTCGGGCACACTGATGCGCATGATTGTGGCGATGGTGGTGCTGTGGTTGCTTACGATAGGCTCACGACAGGGGCAAGAAACGGTGCGGCGAGTGTGGCAAGATCGCCGGGCCCTGTGGCAATTGTTGGCCGGGGCGTTTGTGGGCCCGTTTTTGGGCGTTTATCTTTCATTGGTAGCGGTACAACTGGCACCGGTGGGCATTGCCAGCACCCTCATGTCGTTGCCTCCAGTCTTCTTACTGCCCATCAGCCATTTTGTTTTTGGAGAACGCATCGGCGCCCGGGCCATCGCCGGTACCTTGCTCGCCATCGCTGGCGTGGCCATGCTGATGCTGGTATAACAACAAAACGGGTAACTACTAACGTACCCGACTTCAATCACCACAAAGGCGCAAAGACACCAAGAACACCAAGTATTTCAAAGCTTTTTCTTTTCTTCGTGCCTTTGTGGCTTCGTGTCTTCGTGGTTTCTAGCCGGGCTACCTTAGTAGTAACCAAAACGGACATCGGCAAGGCTGATTTTCGCGCGCAGGCGCATCATGCGCAGGTGTGCTTTCTGGCGGCTATACCTGTTGAGACAAACCAGGCAAATTGACAACATGCCCACTATCCAGTAGAATTCGTCATACAACCATACCTATCAAGTCGAGAAACCTATGTTCAAACGCAGCCCTTCCCTTACAGAACAAACCCGGCAATACATCCGTGAACGCATTCTTCGCAACGAGTACCGCGACGGGCGTATTCCATCTGAGACAGAACTAGCGGCAGCGCTCAAGGTGAGCCGCACCACGGTGCGCGATGCGCTGAGCAAGCTGGAAAACGAAGGCGCCATCATCCGCAAGCAGGGCGTGGGGACATTTGTCAATCCGTCGGGCTTACAGGTCAAGGCTCGTCTGGAGGAAATCTGGTCATACGAAGAGGTTTTGCGGGCCCATGGCTACACGCCCGATGTAAAGGTGCTGGACATTTCAGAGCAGCGGGCCGATGCAGCTATTGCCAAGCCACTAACCCTGCCCGATGAATCGGATGTGTTGGTAATCAAAAAGCTATTTTTGGGTAACACCCTGCCCGTCATCTACACCCAAGACATCATCCCCGCGGCTTTTATTCAGTGCCATTATGATGAAGAGGATGTTCGTCATCCTGTTTACGAGTTTTTGGAAAGCTGCTGCGGACACATCCTGAGCTACTACCTTTCTGACATTGTGCCGGTGGTGGCAGATGCCGAGCTGGCCGAAACATTGCAAATTGATCCGGGCGCGGCTGTGCTGGCCTTTGAAGAAATCGGTTACAACGCCGATGGTCATCCGATTTTGTGGGCCAAGTCCTGGTTCCGCGATGACTTGCTGCGCTTCCGTCTCATCCGTCGCAATGCGTAGCATCGGCGCAATCTATCAACAAGCAAGTTTTTTATTCAGAGCCTCAGCATTTTTTGCGTGAGGCGCTCTTTTTTCGTCACTGCACAGCTCCGTGTCTGCTGCGTTGCAATCCTTCCCAAGATTCATTTCAAATTCACAACATCAACAAACTTAATGACCAGAGGTTGGACATCACGGCCTGTGTAGGTATTTCACAGAAATCATTCATTCCACCCCAGAGGTTACTTTATGGACATTTCGCAGCAAATTCGTGAACGCGTCGACGCGTATCGCGACGACATCATCCAATTCATGCGTGACATCGTTGCCATCCCTTCGTACGATAGCCAGATTGGCCCGGTGGGCGAACGCATTGCTCAGGAGATGCGCAAATTGGGCTTCGATGAAGTACGTTTTGATGTGCAGGGCAACATTCTCGGGCGCATTGGCGATGGCCCCAAAAAGATTCTCTACGATAGCCACATCGACACCGTGGGCATCGGCGACCCCGAAGCCTGGGATTGGGATCCTTTCATTGGCAAAGTGGAAGATGGCATTTTGTATGCCCGCGGGGCCTGCGATGAGAAAAACTCCACGCCCGGCATGGTCTATGGCCTGGCCATTGCCCGTGATTTGGGCTTGCTGGATGGCTGGACTGCCTACTACTACGGCAACATGGAAGAATGGTGCGATGGCATCGCTCCTAATGTGCTGGTAGAAGTAGAGGGCATTCGTCCCGATTTTGTGGTCATTGGCGAGCCCACCACCATGAAGATTTACCGCGGGCATAAAGGCCGTGTCGAGATGGAAGTGGTGGCCAAGGGGCGCAGCGCTCATGCAGCCAGCAACCATCTGGGCGATAACGCCATTTATAAACTGCTGCCGGTCATCGACGGCATTAGCAAGCTGGAGCCTGAGCTGGGAGATGATCCCTTCCTGGGCCACGGCAAAATCACTGTTTCTGACATGCACGTCAAAACTCCCAGCATCAACGCCGTGCCCGACGAAGCGCTCATCTACATTGACCGCCGCATGACCTTTGGCGAAGATAAAGATGAGGCAGTAGCGCAGGTGGCCGCGCTCATTCCCGAAGCCTCAAAGGATGATATCGAGGTCAACATTTTGCAATATCGCGACGAAAGCTACACCGGTTTTGTATTCGAGGTAGAAAAATACTTCCCGGCCTGGGCCCTGCCCGAGGAGCATCCACTGGTGCAAGCGGGGGTCGAAGCGGCCAGCGCTTATCTGGGGCATCAAGTTCCCACCGGCAAGTGGAGTTTTTCCACCAATGGCATCTACTGGATGGGCAAGGCAGGCATTCCCAGCATCGGCTTTGGCCCGGGCAACGAAATCTATGCCCATACCACCGAAGATCAAGTGCCGTTGCAAGAGGTGGTGGATGCCACCGGCTTTTATGCACTCTTCCCCAAATTACTCAAAGAAAAGGTGGAGCGCTAAAACTGCCATGCTCACGCATCGGGCGCGATTAGCCCGCTGGCTGCGCGCCATCCCCCAATCGCGCCATGCGCCCAGTTTGGCGCAAGATCTGCCTTATTATCAGGAGGCTGGCGCGGGATTGGTGACGCTGTTGGCAGCCTGGGGCAGCATCGAGCTGAGCGATGCAGGCATTCGTGCCAGTTCGCAGCCAGCCTGGTATTTTTTGCACAGCCTGGCTGCGTGGCTGGAAACAGAAGCACCGGTCATCACCGATTGGTCCGAGCAAAAGGGTGTGCAGTCCCAGGCCACTTTTCAGCATGGAACCAGTCTGGTTTATGCGCTGGAGCAGGCCCGGGCCCAACGCTTTGCTCAGGCTCCGGCCATTCGCTTTACCGCAGTGGCGCAAATCCTCATCATCAGGCCCGGCTCGCCGCCCCGCTTTTTGGTGCAGTGGGATGCCCGGGCCGGGCAGTTTCAGCTCATTGGTGGCCGCCAAAAGGATGATGAGCCCATCGGGCAAACAGCCATCCGCGAGCTGGAAGAGGAATTACAGCAGCAGGTGAAACACGCTGCCGGTGATTTCAGCCTGCATTTGTTAGCTCCGGTGGCAGGCTCACGCCATCTTTCTCCATCCTTTGGCGCACTCACCGAATATCATTTTACCTTTTTTCATGCTTCCGGTCTGCCCGAGCTGATTTTGGGCCCCGATGACCGCTGGTTGACCCGGGCCGAATTACTGGCCGGGCGCACCAATGACGGGCACCCTGTTAGCGGTGCGCGACTCAAATTATTGGAAGAGGCCCTGAATAAAAGGATTGATGACCTTTCGTCATCCTTTCAGGCGTGATTCAGCGGTGAATGAACCGCGACCGAGCAGAAAACCATCAGAAAAAGTTGAAATGTAACGCCTCATCGCTATCCGGAGTACACCACCAAGAGCACAAAAAAATCTGCGAAATCTATTTTAAATAATCATTACTACTAAGGTACCCGGCTAGAAACCACGAAGACACGAAGCCACAAAGGCACGAAGAAAAGAAAAAGCTTTGAAATTCTTGGTGTTCTTAGTGTCTTTGCGCCTTTGTGGTGATTGAAGTCGGGTACGTTAGTAGTTACAATTAGGAAACTTATTGCAAACTACTTAACCCCGAATCCATTTTCACCATAACCTCAGCCCTTTTCAAGGAGACTTCATCATGCAAACCAATATGCGCGGCCTGGATATGATTACCACCCAGGAATGGACCAAAGACCAACTCGATACCGTTATGGATATCGCCTTCGACCTGAAGAAAAAACGGGCTCTGGGTGTGCCTCACGCCTATCTGCGAGACAAAGTGCTGGCCATGCTTTTCTTCTTCAGCTCCACCCGGACCCGCGGCTCCTTCGAGGCGGGCATGGCGCAATTGGGCGGGCATGCTGCGTTTGTCGAAAGTCGTACCACCCAAATTTCTCACGGCGATACCGCCAAAGAACTGGGTGAAATTTACGGTCGCTACTTCGATGGCATTGCCATTCGTCATGTCGATTGGGGCATTGGCAACAAATATCTGCGTTACGTCGCAGAAGCCAGCCGCACACCGGTCCTTAACATGCAATGCGATTTGTATCACCCGCATCAGGCCCTGGCCGATTTGCAGACCATCATAGAAAAGAAGGGCAACCCCAAAGGTAAGACCATCACCGTTAGTTGGGCCTACGCGTCCAGCTACCAAAAACCGCTGAGCGTGCCCACCAGCCTCATCCTGCTGATGACCCGCTATGGCATGAATGTGCGCCTGGTGCATCCCCCCAAGTTCGAATTGCCGCAGTTTATTGTAGATCAGGCCCAAGAAAACGCGAAGCGCGCAGGGGGCAGCCTGGAGATGATGGATGATTTCGAGGCGGGCATGAAGGACAGCGATGTCATCTATGCTAAAAGCTGGGGCCCGCTGACCTTTACCGAGGACGCGGAAGAAAGTAAAAAGATTATCGACCAGTACAAAGATTGGATTACTGATGAGCGCCGCATGGCAATGGCCAAGCCCGACGCCATCTACATGCACCCCCTGCCCGCTGACCGCGATATCGAAGTTGCCAGCAGTGTGCTGGATGGCCCGCAAAGTGCCGTCTTCGACGAAGCGGAAAATCGTCTTCACGTCCAAAAAGCTGTCATGGCCCTGACCATGGGAGGCGGCTGGTAGCATCCCGATTTTTTGGGGGGAGTCATTTATTTTCCGTTACTACTAAGGTAGCCCGGCTAGAAACCACTAAGACAGGAAGCCACAAAGGCACAAAGAAAGAAAAAGTTTTGAAATGCTTGGTGTTCTTAGTGTCTTTGTGCCTTTGTGGTGATTGAAGTCGGATACGTTAGTCGTTACTATTTTCCTTTCAAAAACGCTATTGTTTTCTGAATCCTCACTCAAAGGAGAGCCTCTGTGACCACCGCACACAGAACCGCTGTTATCGCCATTGGCGGCAATTCCCTCATCAAAGATAAAGCGCACCGCACCGTGCAGGATCAATATCTGGCGGCTGGCGAAACTGCCAGGCATATTGCCAGTATGATCAAGCAGGGTTGGAATGTTGCTATTGCTCATGGCAATGGGCCTCAGGTCGGCTTTATTTTGCGCCGTTCTGAGCTGGCTGCCCATGAATTGCATGAGCTGCCGCTGGATGTTTGCGGCGCCGACACCCAGGGCGCCATTGGTTATGCCTTGCAGCAAAATTTGTACAACCATTTTTTGGATATGGGCATTGATAAAAAGGTGACTACAGTGGTCACGCAAGTAGAAGTAAGTGCCGAGGATCCCGCTTTTCAAACGCCAACCAAGCCCATCGGTTCCTTTATGGATGAAGCGGAAGCCAGGCGCCGTCGCGAGCAGGATGGCTGGGATGTGGTGGAAGATGCCGGGCGTGGCTGGCGACGTGTGGTCGCGTCGCCGCTCCCCAAGCGCATTGTCGAAGAAGATGCCGTTAAAACCTTGATTGCTGCCGGAATCACGGTCATCACTGTGGGGGGCGGCGGTATTCCGGTAGTCGCTGACGATGCAGGACATCTCAAAGGCATTGCTGCGGTCATCGACAAAGATTTTGCCTCTGCCCTGTTGGCTAATCGTCTGAATGCCGATGTGTTTATCATCAGTACGGCTGTCGAGAAGGTGGCCATCAATTTTGGCAAACCTAATCAGCAGTGGCTGGATAAAATGACCCTGGCAGAGGCCAAGCGCTATCTGGCCGAGGGGACACATTTTGCCAAGGGTAGCATGGCCCCCAAAATTCAGGCGGTGGTCAACTTCCTGGAAGCTGGCGGCAAAAAGGCAATCATCACCGATCCTCCCAACATTGCCCGCGCTCTGGCCGGAGAGACGGGCACGGTTATTGTGCCGTGAACCACGTCAAACACCTACGCTGCCTCATCTGCGGCAAGACTTATCAGCCGGATGAGGTCGCCTACGTTTGTCCCCACCACGGTGCAGAGGGCATTCTGGATGTGGTCTACGATTATGCGGCCATGGCCCAAGCCATAAGCCCGCAAAGCCTGGCTCGCAATCCCGATTCCACTATTTGGCGCTACAAACCGCTGCTGCCAGTGGCGGCTGATGCGCCCGTGCCGCCGCTGACGGTGGGAGGAACGCCGCTGTATGCCGCACCCCGGCTGGCCGCGGGCCTGGGGCTTAAACATGTGTGGGTGAAGGATGATGGCCGCGAGCCTACCGCCTCATTCAAAGATCGAGCCAGTGCCGTAGCTTTGGTCAAGGCGCAGGAGGCGGGCGCTGAGATGATTACCACGGCCAGCACTGGCAACGCGGCCGCAGCGCTGGCCGGATTGGCTGCCAGTATTGGTTTTCCCTCTGTCATCTTTGTGCCAGCCAGCGCCCCCCAGGCCAAAATTGCGCAACTGCTCACCTTTGGAGCCACGGTCATGCTGGTGGATGGTTCGTATGATGCCGCGTTTGAGCTGTGCATGCAGGCAGCCGATGCGTTTGGCTGGTACAATCGCAACACCGGCTACAATCCCTACATGTCTGAAGGCAAGAAGACGGTCAGCTACGAAATTTGCGAGCAGCTTGGCTGGCAGGCCCCTGACGTCGTTTTCGTTAGCGTGGGAGATGGTTGCATCATTGGCGGCGTTTACAAAGGGTTTTACGACCTGCTGCAATTGGGGTGGATTGATCACATGCCCCGCATCATGGGTGTGCAAGCCCAGGGCAGCAACTTTCTGGCCGAGGCCTGGCAGCATAATGAAGATGTGCTGACCAAAGCGCCCATCCAGGCCCGCACCGTGGCTGACAGCATTAGCGCCGGTCTGCCGCGCGACCGTCTCAAGGCCATGCGTGCCGTGCGCGAAAGTGATGGCGGTTTTATCACTGTCAGCGATGAAGCCATTCTTAGCGCCATCCCGGAGCTGGCCCGGGCCACGGGCGTATTTGCAGAGCCCGCAGGCGCGGCCGCGTACGCAGGACTGCGCCAGGCCGTGCGCACAGGTCAGGTCGCACCAGATGAGCGCATCGTCGTTATCAACACTGGCAGTGGGCTCAAAGATGTTGCCAGCGCCATGAAAGCCGCTGAGATGTCGGGCGCAGTCCCGCATTTTATTGCTCCCACCCTGGAGGCTGTGCGTCGGGCCCTAAATGCTTAAATGTTGTTACGCAATTGAATGCTTCACCGGTTGAGAGCCATCATCTCTTGTTGCCTGACCTCCCCATGGCGTCAGTCCCATTCGAATCACTACCCCTTCTTTTACCCTTCATCCATAACCACCCCATCTCAACGATTCAATCATGTCTAAATTCAACTTAATCGATCTTACCATCCATGATGAAGAAGCGCTGGAGCACGCTGTGCAGCGGGCCCGAGAACGCAACATCATCATTCCAACCTTCAAACAACAACGCAACCCCGAGCTGGTTCCCGATAAAATCAAAGAAAAGCTGGCCGATGTCGGTCTGTGGGACATCAACCCCCTGAATCTTTTTCGCATCAATTGGAAAAATGAACCTACCAGCACCGGTGGCGGCTTTGGCGATGTCAATTACATCGAGTTTCCCAAAGAACTGACCGGCGTCGATGCCCGCATCGTAGCGCTGGTGGGCAAATGGTTTCCTACCGGTGCACACAAAGTGGGCGCGGCCTTCGGCTGCTTGGCGCCGCGACTGGTCACGGGGCAATTCGATCCCACCAGGCAGAAAGCGGTGTGGCCCTCCACTGGCAACTATTGCCGCGGCGGTGCCTATGACTCACGTCTGTTAGCCTGCGAATCCATCGCCATCCTGCCCGAAGAGATGAGCCAGGAGCGCTTTGACTGGCTGGCCAACGTGGCTGACGAAGTGATTGCCACACCTGGTTCTGAGAGCAATGTCAAAGAAATCTTCGATAAATGCTGGGAACTGCGGGAATCGGGCCAGGATGTGGCCATCTTCAACCAATTCGACGAGTTCGGCAACTATCTTTGGCATTACGAAATTACGGGCCCGGCCATGCTTGAGGTGCTGGAAAAAATCCAGGGCCCCAACGACACCTACCGCGGCGTTGCCCTGAACACTGGTTCCGGCGGCACGCTGGCCTCGGGCGATTTCATGAAAGATCAATTCCCCACCAGCAAAATTGCAGCCAGCGAGGCCCTGCAATGCCCCACGCTGCTGGAAAATGGCTTTGGCGCTCATCGCATCGAGGGCATTGGCGATAAGCATGTGCCCTGGATTCATAATGTAAAGAACACCGATATGGTGGTTGCCATCGATGATAACGCCACCATCGCTTTGATGCGCCTGTTCAACGAACCCGCGGGCCAGCAATATCTCATCCAGCAGGGTGTGCCCGCCGATTTTGTGGCCAAACTGCCCCTGTTGGGCATCTCCAGCATCGCTAACCTGCTGGCCGCCATCAAGATGGCCAAATACTACGAATTTACCGAAAACGATATTCTGATGACGGTAGCCACCGATTCCATGGAAATGTACACCAGCCGTATCGAAGAATATCGTCAAAAAGAGGGTGATTTCACCCCGCTCAATGCTGCGGCCAGCTTCCATCGTTACCTGTTGGGAGCCGAGACGGATCATCTCAAGGAATTGACCTACGCCGACCGCAAACGCATCCACAACCTGAAATACTACACCTGGGTGGAGCAGCAAGGCAAAACCTACGAAGAAATTCAGGCGCAGTGGTACGATCCTGATTACTGGCCCAGCATCCATAGCCACACCGATGAGTTGGATGCCAAAATCGAAGCATTCAATCGTCGTACCGGCCTACTGGATGACCTGCTGAATTCATAAGGTACACGCAACCAACCGACGCACTGGCAGCCACTGGTGCGTCGGTTTTGCTTTGAGAGCTCATACCATGACCGAACTTCTCTTTTTAGGAACGGGTGCAATTACACCTGAGATGCCTGGCGACCATGTTGCCATGCTCATCCGCCACAACGACGCCAACATTCTACTGGATGCCGGGCCCGCAATTATGATGCAGCTCGCACGCGCGGGCATCATGCCTGCGCAGGTGACACACATCGCCTTCAGCCATCATCATGGCGACCACATTTTGGGCAGTCCCATGTTCATGTTTTACCCACGATTGCGTTATCTCATGGCTGCTCCTCCCACACTTGATGCCTGGTTAGAGTTGGTAGAATTGGTTTATCCTCGCTATTTGCTCAAAGTGGCGGAACAGTTTGCTTTTTTGATGCTAAAAGAAGGGGTGCCGGAACCTGTACCTGATGTTGGCGGCGTGCGCATGACTATCATTCGCACCGAGCATGTGCCAGAGGTTCCTGCCTACGCCATGCGCTTTGATTTTCCGCAGTGTAGCCTGGTTTATTCGGGAGACAGCACTCCCAGCGATGCGGTGGTTAAGCTGGCCGCGGGCGCTGATTGGCTCATCCACGAAGCCACTGCCGCCGAAACGCTGGGGCAATCGAGCTGGGGCGTGCATACCACTGCCCGCGAGGCGGGACAGATTGCGGCTCGAGCGGGGGTCAAAAATCTGGCGCTGGTGCATCGTATGCCTGGTCCCCCTCAGATTTGGGCGCAAGAAGCGGGCGAATCTTTTGTTGGCCGCGTTCTTGTGCCGCGAGCGGGTGAGAAGATAAAATGCTAGTGACTTACGCAGCGTAGCCCCTTTGCCCCCTGATAGCACATTGGGCATTCATAGCATCACCTCCTTAACATTTTTCCTCTCATGTCATCAAACATCGCTATCCTTGATAACATTGTCATTGTTCTGGTCGAGCCATTGCAATCGGGCAATGTGGGCATGGTGGTGCGGGCGTTGATGAACACCGGTTTCACCCGGCTGCGCATCGTCAATCCTCACCACTACGACCCAAAAATCGTTAGTGCCGCGGCCCACCGTAGCGAGGCCTTTCAGGAGACCATCGAATTTTACGACGATGTCCCCTCGGCCCTGCACGATGTAAACTTGGTGGTTTCGGCCAGCAATCGTCAGCGAGAACTGGGCCCGCCCCTCATGCCCCCGGATGAGATGGCGCCCATTGTTCTCGAGCATGCCAAAATTGGCACGGCAGCCATTCTTTTTGGGCGCGAGGATTGGGGCCTGCCCAACGAAATCGTCCATCGCAGCCATTATCAGCTTTATATTCCGGTAGACCCGGCTTACGCTTCGTTGAATTTGGCGCAGGCTGTTTTGCTTACCACCTATGAGCTGCGACGGGCAGTGCTCAAGCCCCGGGACGATCTGCCCGAGGTGGGTATTGATCCCCGCGACCCGCCCGCGACCGAGGCGGAATTCACCGCTGCCATGGATTCGATTTTGGAGGCGCTGGGCAAGGCTGGTTTTTTCAAACCGGGACAAGAGCCAGCCAAACGCCTGAAATTCGATCGTCTCTTCCGCCGCACTCGTCCCACAGCATCCGAGGCGGGCCTGTTGCGGGCCATGGGCTTTGTACTGGAACGAGAGCTTTCCTGCTCGAAATACGCGCAGCGCTGGGAAGAACGCAAGCGTAAGATGCAGGAGGATGAGCAATCCCGCAAGGCCAACCGCAGACCTGAACCACCGCATATGAAAATTTTCTAAATCATTTCCTCACCCAATGGAGCCTCTCATGCACTTAAATCCGTGGTTGCAAGATGGTCTGGCCTTGGTGCTCACTGTGATCGCCATTCAGGCCTTGGTATTAGTAAACGGCGTTTTGCAGAAGAAATCGCTGCTGCCCACCTACATCACTCGGAAAATTATTCACATTTTTGCTGCGCCTATCTTTGTGCTGTGTTGGATGCTGTATTCGGGAGCGCCTGCCAGCCGTTTCTTTGCCGCCATGGTTCCTCTGGCTTTTATCATACAGTTTGGAGCCATTGGCCTGGGCTGGTATCAGGATGAAGCCTTTGTTAAATCGATGTCTCGTAGTGGCGACCCACGGGAATTGCTGGGCGGAACCATGCACTATGCGGTGGTGATGCTGGTGGCGGTGCTGGCCTTCTTTACTACGGGCAGCCCGGGCAAAGCCTTTGCGCCCGCGGCCATGCTCATTTTGGGCTCTCTGGCGGGCGGCGATGGCCTGGCCGACATCATCGGGCGACGCTATGGCGGGAAAAGCTTTGGGATTGGCGGCTCAACCAAGACACTGGCCGGGTCGTTGGCGATGTTCGTAGGCTCGTTTGCCATGAGCTGGCTGCTGCTGGCTGCTTTTGGATGGCGTTCTGGCCAGGGCTCTGCTGCATTGGTTATGCCCGCACTGGCACTAAGCCTGTTGGCCACTGTGGTCGAGGCCTTCTCGCCTCAAGGATTCGATAATTATACCATTCCCCTGGCAGTGTTGGCGGGCGCTTGGGGCATGGGATTGCTTTGAGCGTAGAGGGGCTCAGGTTGCCCAAAGGCCCCGTTCCGGGGATAATGAGGGGCAGTCATTCATTCCCCGCTTCTCATCCCCTCTTTTCATGTCCATCCTGCCCGACGCCATTCAGGTTCACAACATTTGCAAAACGTACCCCGGCCAGCAGCGGGTGCAGGCTTTGCAACGAGTTAGCTTTGCTGTGCCCGCGGGCGAGATGGCGGTACTGCTGGGGCCTAATGGCGCAGGCAAAACCACGTTGTTCAAAATTTTGGCCACCTTGCTACGGCCCGACAGCGGCGAAGCGCTCCTTTCTGGCATCTCATGGGCCCGCAGCACCGCGGTGCGCCAAAAAATCGGCGTCATCACCGACCCCGACCGTAGTTTCTTTTGGCGGCTGAGCGGGCGAGAAAATTTGCGTTTTTTTGCCACTGCCTACAATCTGCATGGCCATGCCTTTCAACAACGGCTGGATGATTTGACTGAGCGGCTGCATCTGGGGGCATTCATCCAACGCCCGGTAGGACAGCTTTCCAGCGGACAACGGGGACGCTTGGCCCTGGCCCGGGCGCTCTTTCATCAGCCTGCAGTGCTGCTGCTGGATGAACCCAGTCGCAGTCTGGACCCCGCAGCCGCGGATGATTTTATGCAACTGCTGGGCGATTATTTGCAGCAACAACCCCAGGCCAGCATTCTGCTCTCCACCCATCGTCTGGGGGCAGTGGCCCCCTTTGCGCATCGGGTACTCATCATGGTGCAGGGGCGCTTGCTGGCCGATGGCCCACCTCAGGCCTTGTTGCAAAAAGCCCACCTAACGCCCGCATCCACCCGCACCGAAATCCTGGCACAGCTTTATGCTCACTACACCGGCACGGAGACCAGCTATGGCCGCTAAAAGTTGGTTCCGCATGCTGGGCGCAGCCTTTCGGCGGGATGTTAAAATTGCCTTGAGCTATCGGCTGGCTTTTGTACTGCGTTTTTTGAGTACCTTGTTTCAGGTGGCTGTGTTTTACTTCATCAGCAAACTGGTCACAGGCTCGCCCGCTGGTCTGGAACGCTATGGTGGCAATTATTTTGCCTATGCGCTGGTGGGATTAGCTTTTTTGAGACTTTTCAGCATTGGGCTCACCGGCTATGCCGCTGCCATCACCGAGGCGCAGCAGATGGGAACGCTGGAGGCCCAGGCGCTGTTACCAACGCCCCTGCCTGTCCTCATCATTGGTGCCAACTTGTGGCCTTATCTTTATGCGCTGGGCGAAACAGTGTTGTTCCTATTGTTGGGATGGGCCTTGGGCGCGCCGCTGCACGGGGCGAACATGCTGGCTGCCGCGGCTTTGGCGCTGCTGGCAAGTTTGGCCATCAGTGGTCTGGGGCTTATGGGCGCAGCCATGATTCTGCTCTTCAAGCGGGGCAATGCTGTCTCGTGGGCAGTGGAGGCCGCGGCAGGCCTGTTGGCAGGAACCTATTTTCCCATCCAATTGTTACCGGGCCCGCTGCAAAAATTTTCACGTCTGCTGCCGCATACCTGGGCGCTGGCTGGCCTGCGCGATGCGCTGCTTAAAGGTGATTCGTGGGCGCAACTCGGGCCCCACATGCTGGCACTGGCCGGATTCACCCTCATCTTGCTGCCGGCAGGTATCCTGACGCTGCGCTGGGCTCTGATTCGGGCGCAAATCAAGGGAAATCTGGCGCAATACTAACCCCGGCGCCCACAAGGCATGATCCCTATCATTTCATGCTGAGGTCATTGCTGGTACAATCGTTAAGTAAGTGATGCTATGAAAGTTGAAACATAACGGTTCATCGCTATTCAGAGCATACCACCAAGGCACGAAGACACGAAGAACACCAAGAATTTCAGAACTTTTTCTTTCTTTGTGCCTTTGTGGCTTCGTGTCTTAGTGGTTTCTAGCCGAGCGACCTTAGTCGTAACCTAATTCTTGGAGAAACATCCCAAATGGAGTACCGATCAATTTATCTGGCGACCACCGAATCACATTGCGGGAAATCGCTGGTTTCGTTGGGGATTATGGATCTGCTATTGCGAAAATCGCAGCGCGTTGGCATCTTCCGCCCCATCATCAAATGTCAGGGTCCCGATCGCACAGACCGCAACATCAATCTGCTGCTCAAACAATTTCATCTGCCCTGGGACTATGAAGAAACCTTTGCCTGGCGTCAAATCGAGGCGCTGGATTTATTGGCGCAGGGTGCGCAGGATGAGCTTATCACAGGTGTTATTGCCAAATACAAAGCGCTGGAGGCCAAGAGTGATTTCATCCTGATTATCGGCTCTGACTTGGCCGCGGATGGTTCTTCGCTGGATTTCGATATCAATGTCGAGTTGGCGCAATCGTTGGGCAGCCCTGTGCTTTTGCTGGCCAGCGGAGCTAAAAACAGCATCGATGAAATCATCAGCCCCATTTTGATGGCCATTGAGTCATTCAAGCGCAAGGGGAATCAGATGTTGGGAACCATGGTTAATCGTGTAGATCCAGATCAATTGCACGAGGTGCGCAGTGTGTTGCGCGAGGCTCTGAGCGCCGATTCGGAGGTGCTGGGCGTTATTCCATCTGACAAGGATTTGGAAAGCCCCAGCATGGATGAAATTGTGCAGCATCTGGGGGCTGAGGTGCTTTACGGGAAGGAGTTTCTCAATTATCTGGTTTACGAGTACATGATCATCGCCATGCAGATGGAAAATTATCTGGAGCGTTTGCGTAAGTGGGCCCTTTTAATCACGCCCGGTGATCGGGGCGATGTGATTCTCAGTGCGCTTCAGGCCCACGCTTCGGGCAATTATCCCCGGCTGGCGGGCATTTTGCTCACCACGGGCGAACGCCCCGCGCCCACAGTCAAGCGTCTGCTGGATGGCTTGCCCGGCACGCTGCCCATTGTGGCGGTAGAAGAAGAGACGTTTGGCACTGCGCGCAAGCTGCAACAGGTACATTCTTACATCACGCCCGATAAAAAGACCAAAATTGCCACCAGTTTGCGCCTGTTCCGCCACTTTGCCGATGTTGAGCGCATGGTAAAACGGTATGCGCATATCAAACCTCGTGGCATTCCGCCCCGCATGTTCATCTACAATATCATGCAGCAGGCCCAGGCCAATCTCAAGCACATCGTGCTGCCAGAGGGGGAGGATGAGCGAATTCTCAAGGCTGCGGCGATCTTGCTGGAACAGGATGTGGTCAAGTTGACACTGCTGGGTGATGAACGCAAGGTTCGGATGCAAATTCGCCGTTTGGGGCTTGATATTCCTGCCGAAAAACTGGTTATTCTGAATCCGGCCACAGCGCCGCAGTTTCAGGCTTATGCGCAGGCTTATTACGATATGCGCAAACATAAGGGCATCACCCCAGAGCGGGCTTCTGATGTGATGCTGGATGTTTCTTATTTCGGCTCGATGATGGTGTATCAGGGGGATGCGGATGGCATGGTTTCGGGCGCTGCGCACACCACAGCGCACACGCTGCGGCCTGCATTCGAGTTTATTAAAACGCAACCTGGCTACAACATCGTGTCATCGGTTTTCTTTATGGCCCTGGAAGATCGCGTGCTGGTTTATGGCGATTGTGCGGTCGTTCCCAAGCCCACAGCCGAGGAGTTGGCAGAAATTGCCATTGCTTCGGCAGAAACCGCGCAGCAGTTCGGCATTGAGCCTGTGGTGGCGTTGCTTTCGTATTCTACCGGCGAGTCGGGTCACGGCGAAGAAGTCGAGCGGGTGCGGCAAGCTGCCGAGTTGGCCAATGCCCGTCGCCCCGATTTGCTCCTGGAAGGCCCCATCCAATATGATGCGGCAGTGGATCCGGTGGTGGGGCAGCAAAAGATGCCTGGTTCCGAGGTGGCGGGGCGGGCCACGGTGCTCATCTTCCCCGATTTGAACACCGGCAACAATACCTACAAGGCGGTGCAGCGTGAGACCGGAGCCATTGCCATTGGCCCGGTTTTGCAGGGTCTGCGCAAACCGGTCAACGACCTCAGCCGTGGCTGCACAGTAGAGGATATTGTGAACACTGTGGCCATCACCGCGGTGCAGGCGCAGCACGTTTAGCCCACTTTATGTCGGGTCAATCAAATTCGAAAAGCGATTGTAGCGATACCGGTAACACATCCACCCCATTGCCATCAAAAAAAGGCTTTGCATGATGCGCGGGCGCTTTTATTTTTTGCCGGGCGGATGACGA
>Ga0256914_1000380_pt1 | contig 43589 bp, 34 predicted proteins | sample HulkmetaG_FD_191571 | JGI IMG/M metagenome (GOLD analysis project Ga0256914, IMG submission 191571) | Hydrothermal chimney microbial communities from Main Endeavour vent field at the Juan de Fuca Ridge, Pacific Ocean - Hulk | ecosystem: Environmental > Aquatic > Marine > Hydrothermal vents ...
TCTGCCAAATACTCAACTTTACTCCATCCTTGAACTCAAATGCCTCAACTCCTGTAATCTCCTGCACATTTAACACGCTAACATACCGTCCATCCTCAAAAACAAGCCAAGTCATACATCGCCACCTCTCGCTTTTTTGACAAGCTTAACATCCGAAACCTCCGACCACTTCACAACCTGCATTCTTACCACCTCTTGGCTTTCCTTGACATGCTGATTTGAGCAAAAGGTGAGTTAATCCGCATGAAACCTGATGGACTTAATAATAACCTCAACCTCAACAGTAACTCTCAAACGCTCACCAGAACCAAGAACCAACCTAATAGAACTCTCGGAATCCTCTTCCTTATCGTCCTCTTCAGAATACATTTCCTCACGCTTTCTCCTAAGTTCCTCAATAATTTCCTCTTCTAATTGCTCAGCTTCCTCAATAATCCGATTAGCGAATTCCTCATCTTCAAGAATCCTAATTGCCTGTTCATACACATGATCTTTTAATCTAAACCATTCCTCACCATCGCATATGAATGAAAGCAGGTGTTGGTGGTATCCATTAATAGTTGACTCAGCATAGCCATATTTTTCCTGAAGATAACTCTCAATGGCACTCCATTTAGCTGGCGCATTTTTCCTTAAAATAAAAAACAATACTGTTCTTGCTGTTATTAATGTGTTATTCCAAACGTAATTTACAGTCCATACGTCATTAAAATCTCTGTTTTTCAATATTTCTTTAAAAATAAGGCTTCTTAAGGCACTAATTCTCAAATCATCAATTTCTGGAAACTTTTTCCAATCCTTCCATCTCATTATTGTACCACCTCTGTCGAATACATGTCATATAATTGTCATTTAAATGGTATTTATATTTTTTGGCATTGGAATGTCACATAATATCAATATAAACGACACATATTTGACATAATTCCAAAACCTTATAAGGACATAATTCAAAATTAACAATAGAATGGCATTAGGAGGTCGTCCAAATGTCAGAAAATGAAAGTAAAAGTAGTGTTAGGATTAATATCAATGTTGAATTTAAACTAAAGCTCGGAGAAGCTGGAAGAATAGTACTTCCGAAGGCATTTCGCGATGCATATAATCTTAGTAAAGGTGACTTCATTAAAATCAAGATTATAGAAATCGAAAAGACTGAAAAAGATGAATAGTTAAGGTTATTGAAAAATGACTGCTCTTCTTTATTTTTTGTTATTGCTTTTTTATGTACATAAAATTGCTTGACATGTTCGAGAAAAGTATACGGATTAAGGTTGTATTGTATATTGTATGTACAATAGAATTAATTATATGTAAATACAATTAATTCTTTTTATGTACATAAAATTCATTTTATTGTTTCATATACACCTCTCAGCAAAGATGAGCTGAATTTTATGTACATAAAATTGCTGATTTTGTATTACAAAATCAGTCGATAATGCTGAAAGCTAAGAATATCGTAATAATCTAATAATTCAGTAATTCAAATTTCATTTTGTAATATAATATATTACAAAATGCCATTATATATTACATTTTAACTTTATTTTTAGAGATAGAGATAAAACTTAGCGATGCTTTTTGATTATGTATTACAAAATGCTTTTGCATTTGCATAATTGCATGACTTGAGAATGGAATAATGAACTTAGTGAAAGAATGAATATAAAATATGCAAGTATTAGAATTAAATAAATACACAAATATATAATTCGTTTTGCATTTGCATAATTAGTGAGATCATTATAATATTTTGACTACATTATTGGAGTTTTAATTTTTGCATGTGCAAAAACTTTGGTATATACTTAAACTTTTCAAATCATGCTGAAAAGGAGCATGCATAATAGGATAAAGAAATAATTTGGTCTATATTAGAATTAATTATATACGCCTATAATTAATTCATTCAGTATATACTAAATTCAAAGCAAATTTTGAGAGACTTTGAGCCATGATTTGAGTCAATAATTTGGTATATACTAAATTGGCGTTGGAGTGTGGAGAAAGGTAAGAATAAGAAGAAAAAGCGCTAACGCTTAGATTTTTTCTTTCGTTTTTTTCGTTTTGGTTTTTCTGGTGTGTCTATGCCTTTGATGTCGTATTTGTTTGGATTTCTTAGCCATTTGTCTAATGCTTTTAGTGGTGATTTCTCTAAATCAAAGACTTTTTTGGCTTTTTTTGCTTTGTCAATTTGGTAACTTTTAGCGCCGTATTGTTGCCAATAGTCTCTAAATTCCATGATTTGTTTTATTAGCTCATCTCTTGCTCTTCTAACTTTTTCGGCTTTGTTGAGGATTCGTTTAATGTTTTTAATGTTCTCTTTGAAGGTTAGGTTTGTATCAACTAAGGCGTAATAGTCAATTAGATCTTCTTCAATGCCGTATTTTTGTTTAAAGTATCTTGCTATTCTTTGCGCTAATTTTTTTCGTTTTTCGGATTCTCGTTTTATTCGGCTTGCCATGAATCTCACCAGAAGAGTGTTTGTTTTTTCTTTGGAAAAAGCGATAATAAGATGTTTTGTTGGTTTTTCTTTGGTTGTTTTTTGGTTTTCTTATTATGTGGTTTTAAGCATAAGGCTTATAAGTTCATATTGGTGATGGCTATATGGGGACACATAAGGACACAGGTGGAAAGGCTGGAGATGTGAGTAATCCAGCGTTGCGAGCGCCTGAGAGGCGCAGAAAGCAACACCATATTACGATTAGTGAACAGGTATGGACATTGGCAAAGCAGAAGTTCGGTAATGTGAGCCAAATCGTGGAACAGCTCCTTGAGGTGGCTTTAGGTCTTAAATCAAGCGTTGAGATTGTTCGTTTTGGTGATAGCGCGCCTGTCGGCGCGGGGGTTGCCGAGCCTGGTCAAAGGCGGTGGACTCAAGATCCACTCCCGTAGGGGTTCAGGGGTTCAAATCCCCTCCCCCGCACCATTTTGGGTTTGAAAAAATTTCTCAAACCTACATTCTATGAAGTTTGGATTCCTATAACTTCTGGTGAATTCCATGAAGGCAAAAATAGCAGGTTCCATTATCTTAATTGGAGTTTTGCTATTTTCTGTTTTTATGTATGCAAAGCCATCAGGTGAAGAAGGAAAACTTGAGTACAATGTCTATGCTAAAAGCGAAATAATTTCAGCAGCTTACAAGGCTTATGGTAATCCTAAACTTGGCATGTGGGTAGCTAAAGTTGTATTGCATAACACAGGGAAAGGTGCAGTTAGGAACATCAGGATATCATACTCCATCGATAGTTATGCTCCAGAGACTTCAAAAACTTACCCGCTGTTAGTTCCGGGAGGAACATTGGTTGACTTGTATTTTCCAATAATTTCAAGTGATGTAACAAAATTAACAATGCCAACTCCTTCAAATTTAAGGATCAAGATTGAATATGAAATTAACGGGAAGAAAAAAACGGAGGAGATAACAAAGCCATTACAGATGTTGGGTATTCATGATTTTGTGTTTTCGTCCCTGAGTCCTGAAGAGAGTACTGGAAGTTTCTACGATATCTTCAGCAATGCTCCCCTCATTGTAGCTTGGGTAACTACGACTGATCCGGTTGTAAGAGAATTTGCTGACATGGGAAATCGACTTGCTGGCGGTGCCGGTGCTTCCCTCAGCGACGATGAAGCAATTAAAAGCCTAAGTGGAATTTGGGAATTAGCTGTTATTAATGGTTTTTCATACAAAACAGAACCAAGCTCATATTGGACTGCAAAGGCGGCACAACATGTTATGTATCCTCGGGATGTCATCAGAGACAAGAGCGGAACGTGTCTTGATTTAGCTATATGGTTTGCCACTCTTGCAACTACTCAAGGTCTAAAGGCATATATTGTTTTTATGCCCGGACATGCGTTCCCATTAATCCAGCTACCCAGTGGTTCTATAATTCCTGTTGAGGCCACTGCCATAAACAATAAGGTTTCTTTCCAGGAGGCTGTTCAAATGGGGCTCCAAACATGGCAGAAAGCAAATCAGGGACCATATCAAATTATTGATATAGCGAAATATCAGTCGGATGGTATAATACCTCCAGAACTTCCTCAGCTTCCACCTAACGTACTTAAGGAATGGGGAATAACACTTCAAACACCAAATGGTGGTACTGGAGAAGAAGGGGGAAATGAAAACCAGGGACATGAGGAAACTATCCAGAAATGGGCAACATACAACGGTCCGGGATTCTCATTCCAGTATCCAGCGAACTGGCAGCCGCCTGAAGATTATGGTGGCTACGTTTACTTAGCCAGTGATGATGCAGAGTTTGAGTTCATAGTCATGTATGCTCAGGGTTATACCATCAGGGATATGGTTCAGAGTTTTGAGCAGAGTCTACAACAGGGGGGAATCACAATAAATGCCAGAAAAGAAACACAAGCTGATATCGCTGGCATTACAGCATATGCAGTTCTCTATTCACTTAGTAGTCAATATGGTGATTTTGCTGCCGTTGCCAGATATTTCACATTTAATGGCGTTGCGTATGCGGTCATATATGATTTTCCGAAGGACAATCAGGAGTATAACCAGTTAGGTGAGCAGATAGTTGATACATTTAAGGTGGGGGGATGAAGATGCGGGGAATGTTTGTATTGCTCTTAGTTTTACTCCTGCTTCCTGCTACTCTGGCAGCAGATATCAAACTTGAGGAATACAAAATAGATGGAACAATGAAAATGCAGATAGATACCACTGGCACCGCTCATGTAGAAGAGGTGTGGAAATTTACTCCAAATTTATATCTCCAGCTAAAACAGGAATACCCCACAACATATATGCTCAAACGTGAATTCGAAAACAAGAGATCAAGCGTTGAATATAGGAACATGAAAATTGAGTGGGACGATTCAAACAATCAGATTAAAGCACGATATGAAATGTTGGGGGCAGCTGTCAATAAGGGTGAATATTGGGAACTTAACTTGGGTGAAGGTGATCTGACAGTCTCCACACAGAATGGGAACACCCTAATTCTAACCTCAGTTCAACCTTTATTTGGTGGACAGGGACGTATAGTAGAAACAATAACCCTTATTCTACCAGAGAATGCAAAAAACATCAGAGTTGAAGACAATGTAGTTAAATATGAACTCCCGTATAGGGAAGGTGATAGGAATCCAGCATTCATAGGACTGGCTTTGATATCAGTAATGGGGCTTGTTTTATTGAATGTCCCATTCAAGAGGGGGAAGGAATGATAAGGGACATCAGACAGGAGATTGTTGAATATATTAACAGAACAACTGGCATAGATAAAGAGGTTATAATTAGAGTTCTTGAGGCAGAGGAAAACTATTTCGTAATGCAGATTAGGAAGATATTGGAAGGCTAACCTATTTCATTTCTATTTTTCAGTTGATTTTATTTGGATACGGAAAGCTTTTATTGTTCGATCTCTAAACTTTAATTGGTGCTCCGAAGGCTCTGTCTCCTGCATCTCCAAGTCCCGGAAGAATGTAACCATGGTCATTGAGTTCTCTGTCAATTTTTGCTACAAATATCTCTGCCTCTGGGAACGCTTCTTTTATTTTCTTAATGCCTTTGGGGGCGGCTAAAACTCCGATAATAACATATCTCTTAGCCTTTCCGTATTTTTTAACCTCTTCGAGAACTTTCATGAGGGTTGAACCAGTCGCTATCATGGGATCGGCAATTATTACAGTGTCCTCAGGCTTTATCTGCGGAACCTTAACATACTTCATTTCAATTTCGAATTTCGGGGCTTTTCCACGGGAGGCGGAGACAATGCCGACCCTTGCATGATCAAGAACCTTTATCAGTCCTTCCATTAGCGGTATTGCTGCTCTAAGGACTGTAATTATCACTACATTTTTTCTATCTTTGATCATAATTCCTTCTGTCTCTTCCAATGGAGTTTCAATTCTGATTCTTTCTGTCTCCATGGTTTTTGTTATCTCGTATCCCATGTATCTTCCAAGCTTGACAAGACCTTTCCTGAAGGCTATTGGACCGGTATCCTTATTCCTCAACTCTGTTAGAATCTCCATTATAAATGGAGAGTCATCAAACGAGTAAACTCCCTTCCATCTTTTATCCTCGATCATAAGCTTCACCGGATGGGGATATGTTTAACCCTTTATTAGGCTACTGCTTTTAATCAATTATACGCCTCATCCATGAGCCACGCAGGAACCATAAAAATGCCACAGTTGCTGCAACAAAATTGCTCATGCCCATGCCAAAGAAGACACCTGCACTTGAGAAATTAAATAGCTCTGCTAGGGGAATGTGTATATTTATCTGATTTCCTGATAGGGTTATCGTGAATGCTAATGCCCCAACATAGCCAAAAACGTAACTTAATGGAATTCTCAGCCCCCACAGACGTAGCATTCCCAAGAACATGCTCTTCTTGGTATGGCCTGAACTCTGAAAGACATTGGTAACAACTACAAAAATCCCGTTAAAGAAAGGAACTGACGACAGGAAGTACAGCAGAACTATTTTGCTCTCTGCTATGACTGCGGGATCATTGAGGAATATCTTAAAGAGCGGAACCCTGAATATTGCTATCATGAGAACTGCGAATGTTGCTATGGCAAAGTTCATTATCATAGTTCTCTCTGCGATTTTTTTGGCTCTTCTGTAGTTTTCAGCTCCCACATTCTGAGCTATCATCGTCCCCATAGCTTGGCTTATACCCCTGGAAATGCTCGTCAGGAAGTTCACAAGCCGGGTTGTAATTGTGTAGGCAGCATATGTAACATCTCCAAATCCGAATATTATACCAGTCAATACAACAAATCCAAAGCTGTTGGCAGATTGACCTATGGCGGAAGGCATCCCAACTCTGAAGATTCTTCCATAGAACTCAAGATCCGGTCGCAGGTCATCGGCAGTGAGATGTATTCCAACTTTTCCTTTGAACAAGAGGTATGCTCCTATTACAGAACCAGTTGTGTTGGATAAGATTGTTGCCAGAGCGGCTCCTCCTACTCCAAGCTTTGGAAAGCCTAAAAGTCCGAATATCATGATGGGATCTAAAATTATGTTCATGCCAACTGTAAGAAAACTTATTTTTACTGGAGTCTTTGTATCCCCGGCAGCTCTGAGTAAAAACTGAAATGCCATAAACGTGAAAGCAAAGGGAATTCCAATAAAGATTATCCGGAGATAGCTCAGGGCGTATGGATAAACCGTTTCAGTTACCCTCATGAAGTGGAGGGCATGTGGGGCTATTAAATACCCTATTACAGCTGTTATTGACGCAAAGATCATCATGAGAGAATAAAGGGCACCTGCAGCACGATTGGCTTTGTCATACTGTTCTGCTCCGATGTACTGGCCTACAAAAGCAAAGCCTGCCATTGCAAAGCCCATTCCGAGGCTCATGAGCGTTCCAATGACTGGCCATGAAGTTCCGGGCGCTGATAATGCTTCTCTGCCAAGCTTTCCAAGCCAGAAAGTGTCTGTTATGTTGTAGATAACCTGAATTATATTGCTGACAATTAGGGGCCAAGCTAAACCTAAAAGTGTTCTTTCAATATTTCCTGTGAGAATCTCCTCCCGCATCTGCTGGACTTTGCTATTCTTCATTTCCAATCAGACGGCAATCGAAACGGTGATATAAAAGCTTTATGGTGGTGAACTACCCCGTCCTTACGGACGGGGCTTCCTGCTTCATCAGGAAGACTTGCCCCGTGACGACGGCCAGATAAGGCACGAGGCGGGGTAGAGGCCTTCCCTCCACAGGCAATCCGGGTCGTCCCAACCCTTCATCCAAACCTCTTTTCAAAATGTTGAACGAAGCGTTCAAATCCCTGTCCAGCACCAGCCCACACTCCGGGCACGCAAAAACCCTATCGGAAAGACTCAAGCCATCAACAACGAACCCACAACGGGAGCAGGTTCTCGAAGTGTGGGCCGACTCAACGAAGACAACCCTCCGACCGGCTCTCTCAGCCTTGTCGGAGAGTATCCTGACGAATTCTTTCAAAGCTGAGTCCAGAAAACGGCGCCTGAACCTCTTAGAAGAGCCATTATCAATGATGTCCTTAGCGTTCAAATCCTCAAGGACGATGACATCGTAATTCCGCACGTAGTAGAGGGCGAGCTTGTGGAGAAAGTCCCTCCTCTGGTTGTAGAGCTTCTCATAGGCCTTAGCCAGCTTCACCCTCGCCTTCTCCCTGTTCTTTGAACCCTTCTCTTTCCTTGAAAGTATCCTCTGGAGCTTCTTAATCCTCTCAAGGGATTTCTCCAAGAAGAGGGGATTTTCAAAGGCGTTCCCATCACTATCCACTGCGAAGTGTTTAACTCCAAGGTCTATCCCCACGACCCTCCCCGTTTTCGGGAGCGGTTCCGGTTCCTCCTCGACCTGAAAGATTGCATACCATTTCCCGCTCTTCGTCCTCTTGATGATGACTCCCTTCACCTGCCTTTAATCCTGCGGTGGAGTTTGATGGGGACCTCCCCGATTTTTGAGAGGTGCAACCTCTTCCGCTCCTCATCGAGCTTGAAGCCGCTCTGGTTGTAGTTCAGCGTTTTCCAGCTGTTGGGTGAGGTTTTGTAGCGTAGTTTTCCGACTTTGTGACCTCTTTTCTTGAGTTCTTTCAGGGCTTTTAGGTTCGACCAGAGCTGGTGGTTCACCATTTGGAGGACTTTGGAATATACGTTGTTAAGTTCGGGATTTTCTTTCTTCAGCTCGACGATGAGTCTTTGAGTATCATACTTCCGGAGACTTGGGTTCTCCCGCTTGGCCTTCAGGAGCTGGTTGTAGAGCCATCTGCACAGTTCCATGTGCTGGAGCATTGTTTCCTGCTGGGCTTTGGAAGGGTAGATGCGGAAGCGGTAGGAGGTTATCACTTCTTTTCACCTTGGCTTTCGACGTATGCTTTGAGAACATCAAGCGTTACTTGGCCTGAGGTGGCGAGGAAGTATGATGGTGACCAGAAAGCGTTTCTCCAGAGTTTTTCCTTCACTTCGGGGAAGTTTCTGCGGATTTCCCTTGAGGTTATGGTTTTGAGGGCGTTGATGTATTTTGGTATGTTGAGGGTCGGTTTTGCCTTGAAGAGTATGTGAACGTGGTCTTGGTCGGTTTCTATGGCAAGGATTTCTACCTCGTGCGTTTCCGAGATTTCGTGGATTTTTTGTTTCAGGAAGTCTATTATTTTGTCATTTGTGAAAACTTTTCTCCGGTATTTAACGACTAAAATCAGGTGATAATACAGTGCATAGACTGAGTGCGCCCCTTTGTCGAGTTTGTATTTCATAGTTATTCCATATCTGCTGTAACTATGGAGATATTTAAGGGTTTCGGGCTTTCATCCCCTCCCTTTCGGAAGGGGACTTCCCACCCGATGGGTTAAAACATGAAATCAAAGGGGAAGAAAAGGACATCAGAAGATGTCTTCTTCATCCTTGAAGAGATTCCTTCTTGCATTTTCGAGCATAATTCTCTGCTCTTCTCTTGCGACAACTTCCCTGATAAGCTTTACAGCATCGGGGTTGGCTGAGATGCTGTCTATTCCAAGTCTGACGAGCTTCCTTGCCATCTTTGGATCACTCCCCGCCTGTCCACAGATGCTTGTCTCCACACCGTACTTCTTGCACACTTTTATTACGTGCTTTATTAACTTGAGCACTGCTGGATGTGTCTCGTCGTAGAGCTTAAACACTCTCTCGTTGTCCCTGTCGATAGCCAGGGTGTACTGGGTGAGGTCGTTGGTTCCAAAGCTGATGAAGTCAATTCCCTCCTTGCAGAGGTCCTCAATTATGAGTGCTGAAGCTGGTGTTTCAACCATAACTCCAAACTCCACATCTTTTCCGGGTCTGAGACCAACTTCCATGGCTATTTTCTTGGCTTCCCTGACCTGCTCAACATGGCTGACGAGCGGGAGCATAACGCCGATGTTGTCGTAGCCCTCATCAACGAGTCTTTTTATAGCTTTGAACTCTGCCTTAAGGAGCTCCGGCTGGTCAAGGCCTCTTCTGATACCTCTCCATCCGAGCATCGGGTTCCTCTCTTCCGGCTCCTCCTCTCCACCCGGAAGCTCACGGAACTCGTTGGTTGGAGCGTCGAGGGTCCTGTACCAGACGCGCCTCGGGTAGAAGGCCTCGACGACGGTCCTGATACCTTCAACGAGCTTCTCGACGAGCTCCTCCTCCTTGCCCTCTCTGATGAACTTGATCGGGTGGGCGCCTATGCCAAGGATCATGTGCTCAGCGCGGAGAAGACCGACACCGTCGGCGCCGGTGGCTGCAGCGCGCTCAGCGACTTCCGGCATGGAGACGTTGACCTTGACCTCGGTGGCTGTGACGAGCGGGGCACCGGCAACGACGACCTTGCCACCTTCGGCTTTCTCTTCTTCTTTCTTGACAAGGCTCTTTACTATGCCCTCATAGACAACACCTCTGGTGCCGTCGACAGTAATAAGCATTCCATCCTTAAGGACTTTAGTAGCCTCTTTAGTGCCAACGACGGTTGGAATACCGAGCTCTCTACCAACAATGGCAGCGTGGCAGGTTCTTCCACCCTCATCGGTAACTATAGCTGAGGCTCTTTTCATTGCTGGAACCATGTCCGGGTTGGTCATAGTTGTGACGAGAACATCACCCTCTTTGACCTTGTCGATCTCGCTAACATCGAGAAGTATTACAACTTTACCTGCACCAACACCGGGTGAAGCTCCAAGGCCTTTAAGGAGGACCTTCATTTCCTCTGTCACTTCAGCTTCTTCAGTCTTGACTTCCTCCTTGAGAGTGGTTATTGGTCTTGACTGGACGATATAAAGCTTGCCGTCGTCCTTATCGTAGGCCCATTCGATGTCCTGCGGCCAGCCATAGTGCTCCTCAATCTTGGCACCCATCTTGGCGACTTCAACAATCTGCTCCTCAGTGAGAACCTGTTTCTCAATCCACTCCGGACCAAGGAAGTCAGCAACCTTAACGAGAACTGTTCCCTTGCCAGTTTCGGGATTCCTGACGTACATGACTTCCTTTTTGGCAATGTACTTTTCCTTAATCTTCCATGTGCCCTTCTCAACGATATACTCATCTGGAGAAACTGCACCGCTAACTACGGCCTCACCAAGACCCCAAGCGGCGTTAATCATTATCTCGCTCCTATCATTGGTAACCGGATTAGCGGTGAACATAACACCACTGGTCTCGCTGTTGACCATCTTCTGAACTACAGCTGAAAGGTAAACCCTTCTGTGGTCAAAACCCTGCTTTGCTCTGTAGAATGTTGCTCTCGCAGTCCAGAGTGAAGCCCAACACTTCTGAACGTTTTTGAGAACATCCTCATCCCCATAGACATCGAGGTATGTTTCCTGCTGACCTGCAAAGCTTGCATCTGGGAGATCTTCAGCTGTGGCGGAGGAGCGGACTGCAACATAAACAGCATCCTTGTTGAACCTCTGACTGAGTTTGTGATATGCGTCTAATATCTCTTCAGCAATCTCCTCTGGCATCTCCATTGAAATAATCTTTTCTCTTATCTTTGCGGTATTTTCAAGCAATTCTTTTGAATCGTCGACATTTGTCTTGCTAACAACATCCATAATCCACTCTTGAAGGGTTCTTCCATCTTCAACCTTAACATTTTCAACAAAGTATTTGTAGGCTTCTGCTGTGACACAGAATCCTGGCGGGACAGGTATTCCCAGCTGTGTCATTTCTCCAAGGTTTGCACCCTTTCCTCCCACAAGGGGAACATCTTCCTTCTTGAGCTCCTCAAACCATTTTATAAATCTGTATTCACTCATCTCAATCCCTCCTTTTAGAATGATAACCGGTGGTGATATACGGAAAATCCTATTTAAAATTAACTATCCAAAGGTGTTCTCTGAAGCACAGGAATGAAAAAAAGGGTGAATGTGTGCATCTGACAATTTTTCAGGCTGGAGAAGTCAGCTGAAACTGGGAAGAGGGTGCATCTTCAGTATGCTGTTTAGTATATTCAATGCCTTTTCATCGCCATATATGTATGTGAGAATTCTGTAAATGTCGATTACTGCCTGTAGAGGATGCTGTTCTTTGGAGGGATTGAAGGTGCCCGTTATTATCCTGAGGACTTTTTCTTCCATGTCTCTCGCTCCAGCGACGTGATATATCATGAGGGCTTTTGCGTAGGTTGAGCGGGAGTAACCGTATTCGATCTTTTCGTTCTTGAATTTTCCATCCTCATTTTCTTGTTCCTTTAACCATTCAGCACTCTTTTTAATTGCTGCAAGAACGGTTTTATTCCCGGTCAGCTGGTAGTATCTGGCTAAGCTTGAGGCTATTGCAGTTGTAGTTCCAAGGTTATCATTCCAGCTCCCGTCGTCCCCCTGTTCCTTGAGTATCTTTGTTAGTATGTTCTGTTCAGTAGTTTTATTGAGAACTCCCAACTCTTTATAAATTGGTAACATCAAGGCATCCGTGACTATTCCTCCCCTTTTATCTTTTGGAGTAGTCATGATAAAGTCCTTTCTCTCTCTCTTTCTTAACAGGTTTAGGGCCTTTTCCTTGCCAGTAAATGATATGTTTTTTAGGGGCTCTAAAGTGTAGGAGGTGTAAAGGGTAAAGTCATTGGGCGGGACTCCGGCTGGGAATGAACCATCATTCATCTGTTTGTAAGATAGCCATCTGAGAAGCCACTCTGCTTTCTTTTTAAACCTCTCATCACCAGTTTCCTTGTAGAGCTGAAGATATATTCTTACTATCCACGCGTTTAGGTCAAAATACGCTTTATATCTATCATCAAAGTCAGCATAGTTGTAGCCTGTCCAGAATTTTTCAAGGTAACTAACCAGTGGAGCATACTCACCAGTGTAATTCAGGGGATTTAAATTCCACGGTTGGAGTGAGGGATTTGGAATGAAGCGGTATATCTCGGCATTTCCATTGCAGAATTCGAGTTTGAAGTGGGTGTCATAGGGGGCATATTCCATCAGCCCATATTTTATTAGCCCATAACTCCGGCGTTTTTTGTCAACAAAGACATAGCTCACGTTATACAGTTTCATGAGATAATATGCTCTTTCCCTCTGATTGGAGCTGAACATGACGACGTGATCCCCGTACGCCTTCATGGCTTCCTGAGGCGTAGGCGCTTTCTCAAAGAACCCCTGATAAACCTTTTTCCATATTACGATGTCCTTTCTGTGGGTGTTGCCTATAAGGAGGTAACCCATATCCCACCAGACCAGAAAAACAGCATTCTGGGGCGTATTCTCTTTAATCCATTCGTAGGCTTCTTTGTCTTTGACTGATGGTGGTGTGATATATTTTGCCGCTCCATAAGCTCCCTGAGCAACTGGAATGAGCAGGAGAGAGATAACTATGCCTGCTTGCACCCACCGGTTCATAACAATATTCTTTATTGTGGATGCACCAAAACCCTGAATGCTCCCCACAACGAGCCGGGTTGCATAACCTATGTTTGGAATGACATTCTCAATGATGAACTCTGCTGCCATGGCTGATAAGGGGATCGTGGCATAAGGATCTCTAAATCTAAATGAAATTCCTCCCCACAGCATGAATGCCCATGCCCAGAGTGCAAATCCCCTTCTTATAGAATCCCTTTGGAGATACATTTTGGTCGCGAGTACTCCAAAGACGAGCTGAACCACGCCGATCCATTTGAAGTAGCCGAGGAAGCTAACCTCTGTCTTCTGCATTCTCAGGAAAAAGTCTGCCACAAGGGAGTGCACAAAATGCACCTTCAGATATATTAAGTATGCAAGGATGAGAGCTGCAATAACATACTGGAGGTTTTTTCTCAGCAGAGGCCAGAGCACCGAAGAGATTATTATTACAGAAGCAATTGCAAAGAAAACCCATCCCCTATGGGTGAATGTGTAAATTCCAAAGGTAACTGCAAGCGCTACAATGTCAGAAAGCTTCCTGTATCTGAGGAAGCGAACCATGAAGAGCATGCTAAATGAGAAGAGAACCAGACCGAGGTTTTCAGGAATGAAGAGGCTCGTTCTGTAGACAAAGTTTGGGGCAAATGCCAGCAGAATTGTGGCGAGAAATGCCTTCTTTTTGTCCTGAATCAGCTCATTAAAAAGCAGATAAAACCCGAAAACTGCTATGGTACCATATACTGCTGGTAGGATCAGGAACACATAGTCTGAGGGGAATATCCTATAGACTATTGCACCAATAATGTGGAACATTGGGGGATAACTGTAAGCTCTAAGTCCAAGAAGAGATAGTATGTCATGTGATACGGAACTTAGACCATCCCTCACAAGCTTCAAGGTTATTGCTTTGTGGAGGTATTCATCATAGGTTGCCAGAAGGAGAGTCCTGTGAGGAATCAATCTTAGCAGGAATGATACTGCGAGAAGTATGGGCAAGTATATTCTTTCTTTTGCTTTCATGAGTTAAGCACCCCTTGAATCTTTATCTTTATAACCTCTAACTCCAAGCTTAATCTGGTGGTAATGTGAAGGGGTTAAAAATTTTTAGTCTGGCTTTTTTCAGTTACCTCTTCCTCGCTCTCTACTCCAACTATTTTGATAAAAACCTTAGTGATATGATTTATGCAAAAGGTTTCTCATCTTCCATGCTTTTGATGGGCACCTTCTTTTCACTCATTTTTTTCTCCTTCATGATTCTTGGCTATTTGAAGCCGATCAGGTTGAGTGAGAGGGCTCTCATACTTTCAATTCTGCTCCTATCACTTTTTGAAATACCTTGGGCTCCTCTCGTAGCTGTAATCCTTGTGATTACATACTGGCGTAAGATAAACCCATCAGTTCTTCATGCCCCCCTCTGTCTCTTTTCTGCAATCATCACCCTTTTTATCGTGTATTCTGTTAAAGGCATACCCTTCGTACAACCGGCTCTCAGGTATAAGCTTGTAGGATTTCTGGTGATGTCTGCATTTCTCGGACTCGTGGCTATAATCTACCTAAAGACCTCAACCAAAATCAAAACTCTGCTTCTACTTCTCTTTGAAGTGCTTCTGTTTCTGGGAACTTTTCGCTCTCTGATGATACTGATATTCATGGGGTATATTTTTGATCTGTATTTTGAAGGAGAGCTTAAGTTGGATATGAAAATTTCATTGGGCCTCTTCGCTGTGGCGGCCTCGGTTCTCTATCTGAGCCATGGCTTTGAAAGGCTGATGGTCAGAATTGGATTCACATTTCTTGTCTTCCACAACATAGTGCGACTCTCCATACCTTCCGGGATATTTCACGGGAGATTGTTGATGAGTGACAATCCTCGATATCTCATAGGAAAGCTTTTCGGCACGGATATGCACTACACCTACTTTCTTTTCGGTCAGCCAATAGCGGATTTTGGGGTTCTTGGAGTTATCGAAGCATATCTTTTCGGAGTTTTTTTGAAGCATGCTGAGGAAAATCCCAGAACTACAGCTTTAGTTTTATCTCTCATGATATATATTATTGAAACAGGAATGGACGCGTTTTCATTGCTTTTAATCCTGTCAGCTCTGCTTTTTAGGGACATAGAGGCCAGTGATTAATATTAGAACTCGTAAAATAATTTTTAAGTATCTCTATTTATGAAGCTTTTTTCATTATTGATAATATTATACATCACTGTATTAAAATAGTCTATGATATCCTATGTAGTACATTCAAATCAAAATTACTACATTACTGAACGGAATATTTATATCTATGCTATCATTATAACATAAATGACCATCAAAACTTGGAGGTGTCGTAATGGATAAAAAAACGTTGAGTCTTTTAGTGGCTGTTTTAATGGTGATGTCGCTGGCTCCAGTAGCTCTGCCACCTGTGGGCGCAGAAACTTCTTCGGGGAATATACCAGCTACGGTTACCGTGACAAAAGCTAATTTAGGTAGTCTTCATGAAAAAAGCAGAAATCAGATCCCACCAAGAGAGAAAATTGAACCTATCCTCTTTGATATATTAAATGGGAAGACTTCAAAGAATGTCATGGAAATTGACGGTCAGAAGTTTGTGATGATACACATAGTGGCGAGAGAGGATATATCTCAGAAGCTGAGAGGAGTTAGGATTGTAGGCAAAACAAAAATCCTTGGGGATACATTTTACATGGCAATGCTCCCGGTTAGAAAGGAGAGTATCTTGACACTTATGAAGATTGCTTCCATTCCACAGGTGGAAAGTGTCACGAGAATCAATCCAGTAGAGCCTATCAGTATTAAAAAGGATACTGTAGATGCCTCTTCAGCAGAAAAAATAACTTTACCACATTCCAAATTCGCAGATAGAATTAAGGAATGGAAGCCGGAAGGTTCTCTCGATGGGAAGAAGATACTCCTATTCAGAGATGTACTGTCAGGTAAGCTCAAGGAGCTTCAAGAAAACAGTCCCGCCAGAAAAGGAGAAGCTACTATCAGAAAAGAGGAAACAAAGGTCAAATCGGCTCCAGAGCCGCAGGATTACTTTGCAATATATCACCATGGTTCGTGGGATACTTGGTTTAACCTTGGCATAACGGGTTCTGGAGTTAAAGTGGCAGTTATTGACAGTGGTGTTGACTTTGGAAATCCGGATCTTCAAGATGCCTATGCGGTTGATACAAACCCGGATTCTCCGTATTATGGCTGGCCAATTGCTTTTGATGGTAATTCAATGCTGGCTTATCTCCTTTATGGATACACATTTGCCGACTTTGGAACATTCAGAGGATATCTGGGTTCATGGTATGCCAATACGAGCTATGATATACAACCTTATCTCATGTATGGATACTTTGGAATTGGGTACAGGGGTAACTATACGACGGTATTTACGAGCATGAGCCTCGCAAATATACCCAATGACGATGAGAGAACAGCTCTCATCAATGATACTCTGAACTGGATCGGCAATGTTACCAATGTCCTTCTTGTAGATGATGATGGAGGAGATTCCCTTGAGAGATTCTACATGAAAGTCCTTGATAACTTGGGAGTCAACTATACCTACTACGAGGTTCCAAATGAAACAGCTAACGGTCCAAACGTTACTGTACTCAGCAACTACAGCCTTGTCATGTGGTTCACTGGAGCAGAGGATAACAACACCCTTACCGATTCTGATGTTGGAAACCTGACACAGTACCTTAAAAATGGCGGAAAGCTGTGGTTTATCAGCCCTGACTATCTGGAAGATGGTGGGCTAGACAATACCACAATTAAATATAACTTTACAGTGGATTATCTCCACGTAAATACAACCTCTGTCATGAAGGACTTCCCTGTTCCAACGGTAATTTATGATTATGCAGGGAACGCTTATTATGGTGGAGAGGTTTATTGGGGACTCTATGAGAGCCCGACAGATATGAATGCAGATTATATCTCCCCTGATAGCAATGCAACTCCTCTAATTACTGGATTTACGGCTTATGCTTACGATCCAGAGCTCCACGGTGTCTATGTAGATATAAAGCTTCCTCTGAATAAGTCTCTTGAAGTGCCTACAGTAAGTGGAACAATGAAGATCGGCCTCCACCCAGACCTTGCATTGTGGGAAGACTGGTACGGAGGGTTTGTCCTCGTTACAGATCCGCATGCCAACCAGACGTACGATACAGTTTATGCTGATATAGCTCCCGCTACTGTGATAGACTTCAACAAAGATGAGGGTCATACTAAAGATAATCCTGTAATTCAGCTTGACTTCTGGGATACATTTGACAACTGGTTCGGTCAAGATGGATATGCAGATCTCTCAGGGGGACTGATGTACTTCATAGGTGATGGCCATACTCCTATTCCATACTCACCGGAAGTCGCGGGAAGATGGGGACTACCACTTAGAATCCCAGAGAATGGAGGGTTGGTTGCATTTATGATTGGGACACCATATATTGCTGGTGGAGATCATGGAACCCTATGTGCTGCCGCTGTGGCTGCAAGAGGAAGGACGTTCTTTGGTCTCACATTCGGTAATGCAATTGGAGCTAAGATAATCCCTGAAGGATCCCTCTACCAAGGAGGTAGCTGGATTGATTACCTGTTCTTTGCAGTGGAGGGGTATGATGGACAGCCAGGAACAGGAGATGAAGCTCAAATAGCGAGCAACAGTTACGGTATCTCGACTGTCATAAACAAAGGTTACACATGGAGTGATAGATTCCTGTACTACATTACACATGTCTATGCTCCAACATCAACGTTCTTCTTTGCAGCCGGAAACGGAGGACCTGGGTATGGTACAGTTACCAGTGAGGGTGCTTCACCATTTGTAATTACAGTTGGGGCTTCTGTTGAGTGGGGATACAGAGGTCTGTTTGGGTATGATGATGGGCCGTGGAGCATGGAGCGTGCAAACTATGGTGATGTTGCAGACTTCTCCAACAGAGGCCCTAATGCCCTTGGACAGCCGGATCCGGATGTATTGGCGGTAGGTGAGTTTGCCCTTGGAAGCGAACCTGTCAACATGTATGGAGACGGGTTCTGGGCAAGTGACCTCTGGGCAGGAACGAGCTTGGCAACTCCTATGGCAGCGGGTATAGCCGCACTTGTCTATGAGGGGTACTATGAAACATATGGAAGATGGCCCACATCACAGGAAGTTAGGGAAATTCTCATGAGCACTGCGAAGAATGTCAACCATGATGTCTTTAGTCAAGGTGCAGGGTTCCTTAACGCTTATCGGGCTGTGAAGGTTGCAATGCATATGGACGGAATCGTGGTCTCACCATCGAGCTGGCAGGCAGGAAAGACAGATTATCAGGGGCTTGCTAATGTCCTTTACCCCGGAGAGAGTGATACTCAAGTCTTTGAAGTTGAAAACATGAACTCAACATCAGCCACGGAGGTTAATATATCAGCCGAGGTCTTTCAGAAGATTGGGGAAGTAGAGTTCGATGTAGTAGGAAACTCATGGCAGTATTACTCAATAGGAGGGCTTATTCCTGAAGGGACTGATCTCATGAAAGTCACACTCTATACTAACTACACCTACTTTGACAGTGGTACTGACTACTTCCCGGATGCATATCCGTTCTTCAGGGTTTATGACGTTACCTACGTCTATGATCCGGACACAAACTCTACGGTTCCAACACTCAATCTGCTCCAGCAATCTGCAAAGGAAGGTACTGTGGCATCTGCTATGATAGGCAGTCCGCTGAAGAAAATGCATGATGACATGTGGATTCAAATTAGGGATATCTTCAGATACTATGGAAAGACTGCGACATATCCAGCAAAGGTCAAGCTGGAGTTCTACAAGAGAGTTCCATGGGATTGGATCAACATCAATATGAACAGCCTGAATATAACAGCTAATGGAAGTGCAATATTTACTGCAACTCTTACAGTTCCTGAGGATGCCCAGTACGGTGTCTATGAAGGTGCCATCTACCTCAGATATGATGGAACTGAAACCACAATTCCTGTTAGTGTTGTAGTCGCCTCATCCACACCAACCTTCCAGTTTGGAGGTAACACAAATGCAACAGGCCTATATGATAACAGTAATGTTTATGGCTATATGGACTGGGGATGGAGATACGAGAGCGGAGATTGGAGGCTGTTCTACTTCAACGTACCGGAGGTAAATGATGGAAGCTATGTGCTCGCTGATGTGTCATGGGATGGGACAATAACCGATATCAATCTACACCTGCTTGCACCATCTGTGGACGAATGGGGCTTTATGTTCCCAGATGTAATGGGGCCATATCATCTCACTGAAATTGCAAGAAGCGACGATGGCTATGTAACTGCAGGTATATTCAGATACCAGACTTCAAGTGGCAGCAACGAAGAACTCATAGCTGGTAAAGCAATAGAAGGTCTAAACGCATTATGGCTCCACAATGTCGTCTTTGATGGAAATGCCAGCTACAGGACATTCTATGGGCATGTAGGGCTTGCAAGGATGTATCCAGAGAAGTGGGTGGATGTTCTTGCCTCACAGACTGGAGAGAAGACGTTTACAGTTGATCTGCCCGAATGGGCAGGTGAGCCAACTGTTACCGCAGTAGGATTTAGCATCCCGCTTGTGTATACAAATGTCATAGCACCGCAGACCGGAGATTCAGACTTCTACACTGTTAATGTCACAAACTCACCGATTCTTGATGTCAATCTAAACAGCATTTATGATGACCTTGTGGGACTTGATCTCGACCTTTATGTATATTACAACCAGAGTGGGACACTAATCCTTGTCGGGGCATCATACACTTCAACATCAGATGAGAGAGTTACAATCAAATTCCCAACTCCGGGACAGTATGTAATTGAAGTTAACTCCTACAACAATCCTGCACCCGGTGAGGCTACATATAACTTAGAGATAACAACAATTGAAGGAAATGAGCTCCAGATAGAGAACATAACAGAAGAAAATAACGAATATAAGATTAAAGTCAGGTATAATTTGACATCAGAACACATGACAGCAACTGAACCGCTTCAGGGAATACTCCTCATAGGAACCAATAAGAATCCGATACTTTTCCAAGTTCCAGTCACACTGTCACCATATCCGTATGATATTTCAATAGACGGGGTTACTACAAGTGGAATACCAGAAGTCGGTGATACATACAACATGACACTTTATATCACAAACCATGGGCCTTATAATGCTACGGGGGTTAAGGTGTTGTTGTATAAAGACGGGGCACCTGTAGAGGTTATCGGTAAAACAATTTCACAGTTAAACGCCAGCGAGACTTATGAGGTTAATTTGACTATACCCATTGTTGATGACTCTATTCACACATACAGAGTTGTTATTAAGGGCAGTGAAGACGTCAATATGGAGAACAACTGCTTTGTTGTACGTGTTAGGCCTGAACAATCTGTTGAGACAGCAAGGCTAATGGAGAGCATTGGTTACGCCAAAGTAACCAATCTTACGGTGTCTCCGGGTTCTATCATAACTCAGTTTGCTGCCGAAGATGGAGGGGCTCTCGTTACAATATATGCTCATGTACCCCTGAACAGAACATTCTATTCCGTCAGCGTGGCAAAGGGAGAGCTTTATTCCTATGAATTCCTCCCGGACAATGTTACCCTCAGGATAATTGCTAAGGTATACAACGGCTCCAGTATTATGGTTGCCTATGGCACTCAGGAAGAATCTCCAGTCAATCCAGAAACGATTAAGCATCTTGAGGATCAGGGTATAACAGCACCCGTTTTCGTTGGAGAGACAGAAGGTGGGACAGCAAATGTTGAGGAAGCGACCAATATAACAACTAGCACAAGGGCTCAGATTACAGTGAAGCTTGAAGGAACGCACAATGCTATAACAACCCTCTACATAGTCCTTCCAAGGGATATAGTAAAATACTCAGTCAAAGCTGTCGATGCAGATGTAATAAGTACAGAACTAACAACGTACGAGACATATAGCCTCCTAACTGTGAAGGTACAGCTACACTCACCGGGAGAGGTATATGTCGAATATCTAACCCCCTCAATCATAAAGGCAAGGGTTTCACTGCTGAATTACATATTCTACATGAAATATACTGCTAAGGCAAAACTATTTGACAAACTTTACAAGCAAGCATTAGCAGCGAACATCAGCAATACAACACTCCAAGAAGCCCTCAGCTACAGAGACAAGGCCTTAAGAGTCTATGAGAAAGTGGCACTCCGGGGAGTCTTTGCAGATACAAAGGCATTTATATACCTCAGGCAGGCATATTTCTACATGGACAAAGCATGCAAGATACTTGAAAAGGCTCTTAAAGGCTGAGTTTATTTTCTCTTTTTGTTATTCTCTTAATTTTTCATGAAGCTTAAACTTTTAAACTCATATTCTCTTTCAGAGCTCAGGGGAGACAGGATGATCTATGTTAAAATCTACCGTGTGCAGGGGGAGGTCCTACTGGCAGCATGTGATAAGGAGCTACTTGGTAAGACCTTCAGAGAGGGAGAACTGAAACTGGAGGTTAAAGAGAGATTTTACGGCGGAGAGCTCAGGAATGTTGAGGAACTGGAAGTACTTTTGGCTGAGGCAACTATAGCAAATTTGGTTGGGGAGAGATGTGTGGGTAAGGCTATTGAGCTGGGATATGTTGACAGTGAAAGGGTTCTGTATATTGAAGGAGTTCCCCATGCTCAGATGGCAAAGCTTCTGTGGTGAGTATTATGAGTGGTAGATTTTGTTATCGATGTGGCATAAGTGAGGAAGAAGGCGGACCGCTCATAGAGGGTCTCTGTCAGGTTTGTTTCAGAAGGGAAAATCCTGTTCTTTTGATGGGAGATGAGATAAACACTGAACTCTGCCAGAACTGTGGTAGCTATAGGAAAAGGGGTGTTTGGGTTGACCCAAGCACCTATGAAATTGATAAACTTATATTTGAGGTAGCGGACAATGCTCTGCTTGAGAACCTCAAGCTTGATGAGAGAGTTAGGCATATAGTTGTAGCTTTGCCTGAGGAGGTCGAACAGATAAAAGAACTTCCTGTGGGGGAAGCTATGGTTTCGTTTGAACAGATAAGCTGGCATCTCGAACATTTTCCCGCTATAGTGACATATGAGGTCCGTGTTAAAGCTCGACTCCATGAGCTTCAGAAGGAGCTTCATGATGAGAGGAAGAGGATTACGATTTATGTAAGGCAGACGGTCTGTCCGAGATGTCAGAAGTTTCTGGGCGGATACTTTGAGGCCATTCTTCAGGTTAGAGCAGAGGGGAGACAGCTTACTGAGGATGAAAGGGAGGCTGTTGAAAAGCTTGTTCAGGAGAAAGTCGATGAAATTATGCGTAAAGACAGAATGGGATTCATTCAGGACACGATTGAGAAGGATGAGGGGTTAGATTTTTACATGGGTTCGAAGAGTTCTGCCAGAAAGCTCGCCCAAGCGATAAGGGAGCGATTTGGAGGAAGCGTAAGCGAAGCATATGAACTCGTTGGCATGGACAGGCAGACGAGCAAGGAGGTTTACAGAACAAGCGTGAGCGTGCGTCTGCCGAAATTCCGGAAGGGAGACATTGTGGGGGATGAAAAAGGGAATATATACGAAGTTGAAGAGGTCAGCGGTAAGGGGATAAACCTCAGAAATCTCTCCACGCAAGAAATTGAACATTTCGAGTGGAGGACTGTGAGAAGAGAGAGGATGGATACTGTTGAACATGAAAAAAGGGAGGCAATGCTCACAAGCTTAACTCCTAAAGAAGCTCAGTTTATGGATATGGAAAGTTACGAAACATTTGAAATTGAAAAACCGAATTTTAAACTTGAAGAAGGTGAAATCTACAGGTTGATAAAAATTAAAGGCAAATATTACATTGAAGGTAAGAAGGAATGAGCTCACAACTTTTATAGCTTCTGTACTTTTCTTTTTCTTGGGTGATAAAATGAGGGTTATAGGCGTTGATCCTGGAACAGGGAGCTTTGATGTTATTGGGCTTGAAAATGAGAAGATAAAGCTCGACTTAAGCTTTCCAAGTGAGGTTGTAGCTGAAGAGCCAAGTAAGATTGTAAAAGCCATTGAAGGGTTTAAAGCTAACATAATAATTGGGCCTTCTGGTTATGGAATTCCGCTGAGGCACATCAATGGGCTAACTGAGAAAGACAGATTTGAGATGACCCTCGTTAGGGAAGAGGAGATGAAGCAAATTCCTGTTTTAATTGGTCTCCAGAGGATGGTTGATGAGATGAGAGAAAAAGAGATGAACGTTTGGTTTATTCCAGGAATAATACACCTCCCAACGGTGCCCGAATTTAGGAAATACAACAAGATTGACATGGGAACTGCAGATAAAATGGCAATAACTGTTTTAGCAATCTACGACCAAGCTAAGCGCTTAGGCATTCCCTATGAAGAGGTTTCATTCGCTTTGCTTGAGGTCGGCTTTGGCTACAACTTCGCTGGAGCAGTTGACAAAGGAAAGATAGTCGATGGAATTGGCGGAACTATCTTTCCCGGGCCGGCATTTGTCAACAGCGGCGCTTTGGATGGAGAGGTTGCTTATCTGATTGGTGAGATAAAGAAGTGGCACCTCTTCTATGGAGGAGCTTCAATAATAGCAACTGGTGAGATTTTATCTCCAGAAGAGTTCGCCAAGCGTCTAGATGAGGAAAACTTTGCAAAAGCCTGGGAGGCAATGAAAGACGGCTTTGTAAAAGCCATAGCAAGTGAATTGGCAATTATTGAAAAGCCGAAGGAGATAATCCTCTCTGGAAGGCTTATGCGCATCAAAGAGCTTAGGGAAGATGTTAAAGATCTCCTCGAGGAAAAGTTCGGTTTGCCTGTGGTTAAGCAAAGAGGCTTAGAAGGGAAAGCTAAGGAAGCCGCTCAAGGAAGTGCAATAATCGGCGATGGTCTCTTGGGAGGTCAGTTTAAGGATTTAGTTGAACACGTTGAGATTAAAAAAGCTAAAGGAAGCGTTTTGGATTATGTTAAGTTCCCTCTGAATCTTTAGCTTTTCTACATTTTTGCCCGCCAACTTTTTTAAACCTTTGGTTTTGAACCTTTAGTGGTGAAGAAAAATGAGTAAGAGAGTTGTTGTCATCGGTGGTGGAGCTGCGGGAATGAGTGCTGCTTCAAGGGTCAAGCGTTTAAAGCCTGACTGGGATGTTAAAGTCTTTGAAGCAACGGAATGGGTGAGCCACGCTCCTTGTGGAGTGCCCTATGTTGTTGAAGGAATTTCCCCAAAAGAAAAGCTGATGCATTATCCTCCAGAGTTCTTCATAAAGAAGAGGGGCATTGATCTGCACTTAAATGCTAAAGTTGTGGAAGTTGAGCAAGGACAAGTTAGGGTTCAAGAAAAAGATGGTAAGCACAAATACGAGTGGGATTATCTGGTTTTTGCCAATGGAGCATCCCCTAAGCTCCCACCAATTGAAGGAATTGACTTAGAGGGAGTTTTCACAGCTGATTTGCCTCCCGATGCAGTTGCGATAAGGGAGTATATGCAGAAATATGATGTTAAAGATGTAGTAGTTATCGGAACAGGATACATAGCATTAGAGATTGCTGAGGCTTTTGCGGCTCAAGGAAAGAATGTAACGCTCATTGGGAGGAGCGAAAGAGTTCTAAGGAAAAGCTATGACAAAGAAATCACAGATATCGTCGAGGCAAAGCTTAGGGAGCACATAAATCTCCGCCTGCAGGAGCTAACAATAAGAATTGAAGGCAAAGAGAGGGTTGAGAAAGTCGTTACTGATGCAAACGAGTACAAGGCTGATTTAGTTGTGATAGCAACGGGAATAAAGCCGAACATTGAGCTGGCAAAGCAGCTTGGCGTTAGAATTGGAGAAACTGGTGCAATATGGACGAATGAAAAGATGCAGACTAGTGTTGAGAATGTTTATGCGGCTGGAGACGTTGCTGAGACAAAGCACATAATTACTGGGAGAAGAGTCTGGGTTCCTCTAGCTCCTCCAGGAAACAAAATGGGCTACGTTGCAGGTAGCAACATAGCTGGAAATGAAATTCACTTTCCTGGTGTTCTAGGGACATCAATAACGAAGTTCATGGATTTGGAAATCGGGAAGACAGGTTTAACTGAAAGCGAGGCATTGAAAGAGGGATATGATGTTAAGACGGGTTTCATTGAAGCAAGAACAAAGCCTCACTACTACCCCGGTGGAAAGAAAATCTGGCTCAAAGCAGTGGCAGATAAAGAAACAGATAAACTCTTAGGACTCCAGGCGGTTGGATCAGATGTACTTCCGAGAATTGACGCATTTGCCATTACGTTACAAGCTGGTTTTACGACAAAAGACTTATTCTTTGCCGATTTAGCCTATGCTCCACCATTTGCACCGGTGTGGGATCCGCTTATTGTTCTGGCGAGAGTTCTAAAGTTCTGACATCATTTTATGTCTTTTAATGCCCTCATACTCAGCACAAGGAAGAAACCTCCGGTGGCAAATGTGGTTGCAAAGCCATAGTCCACCAGAAAGCCACTCAGCAGGCTGCCCGCTACATATCCAAGTGAATTTACAAGGTTTAAAAACCCCATGGCGGAGCCTTTCTCCCTCTCTCCCGCAAGCTTTCCGATTATTGAGGTTGAGGAAATTCCAATGAGCGACCATGAGTAGCCGGCGAGAGCATAGGAAAGAAGAGCAAGAAGCGGGCTTATCAATGCCGAAAAAGCCATCATACCTACTGCAATCAACCGCATTATGAGACCTTTCCTTAAAATCTGGAGGCCATCTCCCTTCTGCAGAAGCAATCCAACACGCAGATACATGAACGCGGAGATTCCGGAGTTTAATACTGCCGCGAGGTATATCATGCTTTTGTCCATGCCCGTTCTGGTCATAAAGACAGGGAACTGGGTGAAGTATATCCCGGAGGAAAGCCAGAAAAGGAATGCTGAGAGATAGAATGCTCTATGCTCCAGCGTTTTCATCTTTGTTGGGATGTGTAAAATAAAGCTCGGCATGTAGCGCATTTTTTCGACAACATGGTTTCCAAAGTTCCTGATATTTTTTCTGCTCACATATATTGGAGCCTCTCTTATGGTCCTGGCTGCCCAGACCAGTGAGAGAGTGTTGATGAGGGCAAAGAGAATCAGGAGACTCTGGATTGACATGCTCTTTATCAATCCCAATCCCAGAACCAATCCGGCAACCCATGCCCAGCCTGATATCTGGTTGAACCTCCCTATACCGTAATCCCAGAGGTATTTCCTGACACTTCTAAGGACGAGTACTATTGGAACTGAAATCGTGGAAGCCAAGAAGAATGAATATGCTACGTTCAGAAGCATGAGCTGGAAGGGAGTTCTGATAAATGCCATTGCTGGAAGAAAAGCTGAGGTGCTGGCAATGCCTATTAAGATGAACAGCTTCCTTTTCAGTGTTCTATCGCTCAATCTTCCCCAGAACAAGCTTCCAAGCATGGAACTCAGACTTGCAAGAGCAACCAGCAGCCCGGCATCCTTTGCACTTCCACCTAAGCTCAGCAGATACAGAGGGATGAGTAATGAACTACCTCCAGTTGCTATTTTGAAAGGTATGAATGAGTAAAACCAACGGGGAGTCCTGATCGAGCCCATTCCGTGATAGAGGTTGGCAACCTTCTTTGCATGAAGGCTTGCGTTTATTCTCTGGCTCATTTTCTCACCTTAGGCTCACTGAGGGTGGAGTTTGATTTATAAAGCTTCCTGCTCACTTAATGCTTTTAAGGCCTAAAGTTGTGCATTTATATGCGAAATATTTAAATAGCTTACATATGTAATAATTTACTATCATGGAGCGGCGTATAATGATTTCCTTTATAATCTGTGCAATATTAATATTGATGCCTTTTAGTGTCAGGTTAGCTGAGGATCACTTAACTAAAACTTCGATTCAGCCGATCCCAGCAAATAAAAGCAATGAGAGTGTAACAACAAACGGTGTTGTTTATATTGGTTCGGTAACTTCCCATGAAGGCTCGGATTTGCTGTGTGTAACTCCTGCAAAAATTTATGTTCCTAACCCCGGAGAGGAAGTTACAATAAACGTGACGATAAAATTCAAGCATGCCCAGCCATGCCCATATTCTGACTGGAAGATTCTTACTGAAAATGCTAAGAATGTCAAGATAGTGGAGGAAACTGAGACTAAGCTGGTGGATCCTTATACAGCTGTTAAACAGTATAAAGTGAAAGTTCTCGGTAATGGAACACTTGATGTGGTGTTTAAATATGGATCAAACTGCCCATATGGCACAGAGGAGAGGGTTACCGTATATTTCTATGTGGGTGCTGTATCATCTACAGAACTGAATAACACCTCATCTACTTCCACTCCGACACTCATCTCAAATACCTCTGAAAAGATAATTTCTGGAATCGTGGAAGAGGTCAATGCTGCTGGTAGATATTTTGTTGTGAACGGCACGCATGTTGCAGTTAGGGGAAGATGGACGACCTCAGATGGCCTCAGTTATAACTGGAGAGAGATGCTAACTTTAATTCATGCCGGCGAGAGGATAAAGGTAAAGGCCGTATTTGAAGATGGAGAATGGAGAGCAGAGGAAATAACAATAAACGGTAAAACTTTCATGAAGGGGTGATGAAATGAGCTTCAAACTTAGAATGTGGGTGTCGTTGATACTCTTCTTTCTCTGGTTGATTACAGGGATAAGTGGAGTTTTCCTGTTGATGGCCCCCATTCTGGTTTATTTTAAAGTGTCTCTTCCGATGTCTCTTATAGATGCCCTTCATGTATATCTGGGGTTTGCTTTCTTTGGTTTGTCTGTTGTTCATATCGCATTGAATTGGCCTGCAATGAAGAGTTATTTCAAGAAACTCCGTTAGGGTGATGTGTGCTTAAATAGTGCAGCTATCCCAATTCCAACCAAAGGCAAAAGTTTATACGCTTTTAGGCTCACCTAATTCCGGTGGTGGTATGATAGCTTTCGGCCCAGTTCCCTCACGTCGTCTCGGAAAGAGTCTTGGAATAAACAACATTCCAGATAAAGTGTGCTCTTATGCCTGTGTCTACTGTCAGATAGGAAAGACACTGAAGATGGAAGTTAAGAGACGGCATTTCTACGAGCCTGATTTCATATTCCGGGAGGTGGAAAGGAAGATTAATGAGAGCAGAAGTCAGAAAGAGGAAATCGATTATCTGACATTTGTCCCTGATGGCGAGCCGACTCTTGATATAAATCTCGGGGAGGAAAGAGATCTCCTGAGGGAATTTGGGATTCCCCTTGCGGTTCTTACAAATTCCTCTCTTGTATGGCGTGAAGACGTTAGAGAAGAGCTTTTGGGATTTGATTTTGTCTCCCTCAAGCTCGATACAATCAGTGAGGTCCTCTGGAGAAGAATTGATAGGCCTCACAAGACTCTCAAACTGGAAAAAATACTTGAGGGGATGCTTGAATTTAGGGATGAGTTTAAGGGAAGGCTTGTAACCGAGACAATGCTTATAGATGACATTGACTACGGAGAGGAATTTGAGAAAATTGCGGACTTCCTCAAAGAGTTAAATCCCGACGTGGCATATATAGCAGTCCCTACAAGACCTCCATGGGAGAAATGGGTAAAACCCCCAAAGGAAGAGGTTATAAATCAGGCATTCCAAACCTTTGCGGAAGTTCTTGGAGGGGAAAGAGTCGAATATCTTATTGGTTATGAAGGAAATACCTTTGCCTTCACGGGGAATATTGAAGAGGATCTGCTGGGCATAACTGCTGTGCATCCAATGAGGGAAGATGCAGTTAAGAAGCTCCTTGAAAAAGCCAATGCTGAGTGGAGTGTTGTTGAGAATCTTCTAAAAGCAGGGAAATTAATCAAAGTTGAATACAATGGAAAAAGATTCTACATGAGAAAATTGAAAAGTAGGGTTTGAGGTTAAAGTTTAATATATTCCGCATGAAGTTTATATCCTGAGAATAACTGGCTTGGGTGCTACGAATGTGCGAGTATGTCTATGAGAATGGTAGAAGATGTGGGCTGAAAGCGGTGGAAGGTTCAAAATATTGTCCATTGCATATTCCCTATGATGAAGGGGAGAAACTATTCGGTGACGAGATAAAGAAAATAAAAGAAAAAGTTTTTGCTCAAGAAATTCAAAATGGTGGCACGTATTTTGAGGGGGTTTATCTTTATGATGTTATGATCTCGGAATTTAAAAGTGAAAAAGGCTTGATTTTTAAGAACTCCAGAATACGGCATCTGGTTATTGAAAGTTCAGATATTGGGGGATTGATGCTCCATGACTGCACAATAAACCGTTTGGTTTTCATTAATAGCAAATGTAAAACATTTTTAGTAAAAAACTGCCGGGTATTTGGTCTTAATATCCTTCATGCAAAATTTGAGAGTTCCATATATGTAAGGGACAGCATAGTCAGGTATTTGATGATGAACTCTGTGGAACATGTTGGAAAAGAAAAACCCAGTGAGGAGGAATATGGGGAGAAGGGGCATGTTTATGGTAGAATTGAGCTATCCAACTTACGTGATGTTCGGCGTATAACTTTCAACGTTACATATCCCCTTATGAGGAGATATCTAAAAGAGCTTGAAATCGAAATAAAAGAACGCAGAAAAATTGTTAAGGCAGAACTGCTGGTTATACGGTATATTCAGTTTGATCCCAATCCAAGATTCAAACGACAAGTTCGGTTGAGCATAAGGAATTTTCATGGACAGCTTTTGCTCGAAAATCTTGAGATTTTGGGACATATGGAGATCTTTGGGGGGAGAATTAAGATTCCTGAGTTCATTCATGTAGCAATACATAACAATCTGGTTCTTAAAGGAACAAGTTTTTATGGGGATTCAACGTGGAATCTAACGGTTCTTCCAAATTTAATAGCCGAATTAAATGTATCCGGTTTTATAATAGTGGAGAAATGCAGATTCAATAATCCAAGAATGGAGGAAATATTCTACCGCTTAGCCAGAACCAGCTGGGAAAAGAGTGGTGACAAAGAAAGAGCCGATGAGTATTATTATCTTGAGATGTTAGCTAAGAGGAAAGAAAAACTCAATGTTAAAGGTAGAAGATTCACACGGTTCCTCCGTAAGGCCGAGGCATATTTCGAGTGGCTCTTTGTTGATCTAACCTGCAGATATGGAACTGACTGGAAGAGACCAATTTTAATATGGCTTGCAGCAGTCAATATTCTTTTTCCATTTCTTTATTATTTAACCGGCAGTGTTGAGGGCTTAAAAGTGGCATTGAGTTCTTTTCTCGACTATGAATATTTCAGCATAGTTACAGCAACAACCTTAGGTTATGGGGATTATCACCCTATAGGGATTGGAAGAATTTTTGCTTCTCTTGAGGCTCTTTTTGGAATGTTTATGTGGGCTGTATTTCTGACGGTCTTTGCCAGAAAATACATGAGGTGATAAAAGTGAAAATTGGGCTTATTGTCAATCCAATAGCAGGAATGGGTGGAAAAGTTGCCCTTAAAGGCACAGATGGTGTTGTTGAGGAGGCTATCCGACGAGGAGCGCGTCCAATAGCTTTGGATCTTGCAAAACTCTGTCTTCATGAGCTCTCCCACTACCCAGAGAGCAGGAAAATTGAGTTCTTAACAGGACCCGATGGTCTGGGTGAAAATGCCCTAAAAAATTCAAATTTTCAATTTGAGGTTATCAAACACAGGGAAATTAAGTATAAAAATGTCCTTGGAGTCGAAATTCCTGATACAAGCAGTGAGGACACCAGAACTCTCGCTCGAATTATGGCGGAAAGGACAGACCTTATACTCTTTGCTGGGGGAGATGGGACGGCGAGGGATATATATCTCGCTATTGGCCGGAAGAGACCCATTCTCGGAATCCCTACTGGTGTAAAAATGTTTTCCGGTATTTTTGCAGCCTCACCTGAAGATGCCGCCAGAATCCTTGTGGAATTTATTAGAGGAAACGCCCAAGTAATTGAGAGGGATATCATGGATCTGGATGAGAATGCCTTTAGACGTGATGAGATCAGACCGCGGCATTATGGAAGGGCTTTGACTCCCTATATCGAGCTCCTCGTTCAGGGAGCTAAAGAACCGAGCAGGACGAATGAAGCCGAGGACATAGAAGCGATAATTGAGGCTCTTTATGAAGAGCTTGAGGACGGCATATACTTCCTCGGTGCAGGGTCGACCATCAAGAGACTTAAGGACAAACTTGGTATAAATGGAACCCTTTTGGGTGTTGATATTGTTGAGATTAAGGATGGAAAAGCAAGACTTCTAATCAAGGATGCTCAAGAGAGAGATCTGCTCCATTTTGTTGATAAAAATCCAAAAATCATTGTTACAGTAATCGGAGGACTCAACTTCCTTTTTGGAAGGGGCAATCAGCAGTTTTCGGCTGAGGTTCTCAGGCACATACCAAAGGAAAACATAATAATTGTTGCAACACCTTCAAAGATTGAAAAAGGGATGGTGCGGGTTTATACAGGAGACAAAGAAGTTGATGAAAGGTTAAGGGGTTATATGAGAGTGCGCATAAGTCCGTGGGCAGAAAGGATGATAAAGGTTATTTGATTTTCTGTTTTCATACCTGAACCAGAATCCCTTTATACCTCAAAGGCGATATTAGAACGGTGGGGTTTATGAAGTATAGCAAACTGGCTGTTGAACTCCTCAGGGATGAGGAGAAGAGCATATATTATGACCCAATTTACCACGGGAGAACTCTGAAGGTTTTCGGAATTGATGACGATCCTCTGAGGGTTTTGAAGTATCTGGCAGACAGATACAGGGCCCTCGGCTACGGTGCGATAATTTTTGATACTCACGGAGAGTTTCCCGGAGAAGGTTTTGATACCGTTATAAAAATAGAAGACGGAAAACCAAGCGGTCTGGACCCTATAAAGATGGCGAAGATGGGCATGATGGACTTGTACAGTGCCGCAACTCTTATCCAGACGGTTTATGAGCTTGATAGAACCCTCACTGACAGGCTTTATGTTGATATTCTCCAGGGAAAAATTTCAAGCGTTCCTGAAGCCACTAAAGCCGGCGAAAAATACAGCGAGGTCATCCTTGAAAGTTATACTGCACTTGATGAGGCGTTTTACAAAGGGAAACCGCCAGAGCTGGGTAAGAGCGTTCTGGTAAATCTGGGGGATGCTCACAGTATAAGCATTGTTGGAACGGCGTTTCTGGTTCTCGCTGCGGCGGTTGAGAAGAAGAGAGGAGTAATGGTTGGCATTGATGATGCCGCTGTTTTGGCTTATACGACTGCTGGAAGTGCTGCGATGCCTCTTCTGACGAGACCTGCGAGGAAGAGGGTGACTGTCCTAGGCACAAGATACGCCATAGATTCAATTCTCAACATTGCCGGGCCCACACTTCTGCTGTACACAGATCCGGATATCCAGAGCGTGATATATGAAAGCAACGGCGTTCCACCGGGCTCTATGCGGAAGTATGTGTATAAGGGAAGAGGGGCGCTGATCACACGGACCACGGAGACTGTGAGTGTTGAAGAAGGGGAGTTATTATTTCAGTGAATCAATTAGCATTCTAACGAGCTCTTCGGAACTTTTTTTAATTTCTTCGCTCATCTCACCAAAGAGCGCAGTGCTTTTTGGCTGGCACCCCACCAGAACAAATTGAGTGTTCTTCAGCTCGGTTTTCAGATACTGAACCAGCACCTTGAGCGGAAGACTGTGCGTCGAGGCTGAAGTGCCGAGTGTTCCCTCGGGGTCCGCAATGATCATTTCCCCGGGTTCCCCTCCGAATTCGATTGCATCCACAAAAAGTACAACATCTGGCTTGTATCTTTTTATAACCCCTGTATAGCTCTCAGGAACCTCTCCACAGTTTATCACAGCTATTCTGGGATTGTGCAAAATCTCCTTCAGTTTCTCCGCTACAACAACACCAAAAGCATCATCTCCTCTGTTCTCATTCCCTATACCACAGATTACAACCTTTCCTGCATCCTTGAGGATTTTCTTGAGATTCATTTCTATCCCCAATCTGCGGGAAAATTAAAGGGAATTTGCAGCTTTTCTTATCCTTTCAGCGAATTCGCTTTTCATTAGAGCTTCGACATCTCCGAGCTTTTCATCAAGATCCCTGTAGAGAGGTATTTCTGCAAGATAGGGGATGCTGAACTCATTAGCGAGTGTCCTGATGTTTTCTTCATCATCCAATTTCATATTTTCAATTATGCCGAGGATTTTCAGGTCCTGTTCCTTTAGTAAGAGCAGGAGCTTTCTTACAACGCTTATTGCCAGTTTTGATGGTGTTGCAACAACCAGAAACTCTCCTCTCCTGAGGAACCTGAGTATATCAAGAAGCTGATCTCCCATCCCAGGAGGCATGTCTATGATTAGGTAATCCAGTTCCTCCCAACGAGTTATAGCGAGAAGCTCTATAAGTGCATCGCTGATTTCCATTCCTCTCATGGGCGTTGGTCGATCCTCGGAGTAGTAAATGATGCTCATGAACTTGACTCCGTGGATTTCGGGAGGAAGGATACCCCTGTCTTCTTCAGGGAACTCCTTGGGTTCAAAGCCGAGAATAACATGGTCGCTTGCCCCATGGAAATCGAGATCAAGGAGACCGACCCTGTAACCTTTCTCTGCCAAGATAAGTGCGAGGGTCGTTGAAATCAGTGACTTCCCCACACCACCTTTTCCGCTAACAACCGGGATTATCCTTTTGACCTTCTCAAGACGAGCTTCGATTGCTTTAATTCTTGGGTCAACGGCACCTATCATGGCTCATTCCTCTCCCTCAACCTTTATAGCAGAGAGATAAACCCCCCTCCCCTTCACAACCTCAAAATCTCTGCTTCCACAGTTAGGGCATGAGAGGAAGGCATGCACAACTTCGGGAATGAAGTGTATATCTTCCTTTATGCGCTCGTTAAAGTTCTCCTTCACATCCCTGAGCTTCCATCCATAACCACAGTTCCTGCATCTGAATTCAGCCTCCTCAAGGACGAACTCCACATCTGCATCTTCAGCAATCGTGCCCTTCTTGATTTCATCTATTGCAAACTTCAGAATTTCCTCATTGACGTCCTGAAGCTCCCCAAGGACAACCCTAATGGCAAGAATTTTGTCTTTACCATGCATGTTTGCAAATTCTATAGCTGTTCTCACAATACCATCAGCTAAGGCCCATTCATGCATTTTTGCACCTCCAAAAGAAATAAAGATGTTGCTTTAAAAATAATGCTATCCCTCTTGCCCTAACATTGTCACAAATATTTTAAGCTACTTCTCGAATATATTGTGGTGATATCATGAAGATAGTGCGCTTTGGTGTTTCAATCCCCCATGATCTGCTCACGGAGTTTGATGGCATCATTGAGAGGAAGGGCTACACAAACAGAAGCGAGGCCATAAGAGACCTCATAAGGGATTTCATTGTAAGACATGAATGGGAAAAAGGAGATGAAGAGGTAGCTGGTACCATTACGATAGTCTACAACCATGATGAGGCTGATGTCGTTAAAGAACTACTTGATCTGCAGCACGACTATGTCAATGAAATAGTTTCAAGTTTGCACGTGCATATGGACAAACATAACTGTCTTGAAGTTGTCGTCGTTAAAGGGAAGGCAAAGCGTGTTAAAGAAATAGCAGACCGGCTGATAAGTCTCAAGGGAGTAAAGCACGGGAAGCTTGTTATGACGACAACAGGAAAGCATCTGGTTTAATTCCAACTGTTTTCAACCTTTTGTTATTATTTAAAAACTCTTATATACATCGTGCTAACATTTCTTTTTAGGGTGTTACCATGATCTCTGAACTTATAATGAACAAAAATTATGAAGGGCTACTGGAAGCTGCAAGAGAGTTCCACGGTCATATATGTCCATATGTGGCACTGGGAATGAGAGCTTCTATGATTGCAATGGAAAAGCTTGGAGTTAGAAGACTTGACTTTGAGGCAAGTGTTGGAGAGCGCACTCTCGCCATAGTCGAGACCAACAACTGTTTTGTTGATGGGGTGCAGATTGCTACAGGCTGCACACTGGGCAACAACAGCCTGATATATCTCGATCTGGGAAAAACCGCACTAACATTAATAAAAAGGGGCACGTGGGAAGGAATCAGGGTTTATGCAGATGCCGAAAAACTCAGGAAATACTATCCACCAGAGGCGGTTGAACTTTTTAACATGGTTGTTAGGGACAGAAAAGGGACTGGAGGAGATGCCAAGCGCCTTAGAGCGTTATGGGAGGAAATTGGAAGGAAGATGATTCGCCTTCCAGAGAGAGAATTTAAGATAGAGCATGTTACATTGCCTCCCATTGAACCAGCCCCAATTTTTGAGAGCATAAGATGTTCTAAATGCGGGGAGCTTGCGATGGCAACAAGAGTGGTTTATATCAATGAAGAGCCCTTCTGTCTAAAATGTGCCGGCGAAAGCTATTACGCCATTATAGGGAGAGGGATCGTGGAGGTGAAACCATGAAAAGACTATTTGTGATTATTTTGGGGTTTTCAATTCTCCTAAAGTCTTATTGGAACTGTTTATAAGCAGAAGATCATTGATTTGAAGACTTCTTTCAATTCTCCTAAAGTCTTATTGGAACTCAAAGGAATAGAAGCTGGAGATGAGCTAACTATCGAGCTTTCAATTCTCCTAAAGTCTTATTGGAACAGGCGATAGAGGAGTGGAGGGAGGTTCTGTGAATTCCACTTTCAATTCTCCTAAAGTCTTATTGGAACCCGACGCTAAAGAACTCTCTTGACCCTCAAGAGTCATCTTTCAATTCTCCTAAAGTCTTATTGGAACATGAACAGGTTCTTGTGGGCTCAAAAAGGCAAAAAGACTTTCAATTCTCCTAAAGTCTTATTGGAACGAAGAAAAAATATGGAGGTAGGTAAAAATGAAAATTCTTTCAATTCTCCTAAAGTCTTATTGGAACACATTATTGCAATATACTATTTGATACTGATGTTTGCCTTTCAATTCTCCTAAAGTCTTATTGGAACCCAGCATTACCGCCACAATATGCCATTTCGCAATACTTTCAATTCTCCTAAAGTCTTATTGGAACCGGGTGCATCGTGTCGAAGGAAACGATATTGACGTACTCCTTTCAATTCTCCTAAAGTCTTATTGGAACCCTTATCCCGACCGATGTGGATGTTTCAATTGAGGTTCTTTCAATTCTCCTAAAGTCTTATTGGAACTTAGAACACATGAGTGCTCAAACGTACTGGGATGAACATCTTTCAATTCTCCTAAAGTCTTATTGGAACGTCGGCATTCTGCCAAAAAGTGAGGCTGACAAACTCCTTTCAATTCTCCTAAAGTCTTATTGGAACTTCGTCATGGCACATCACGAAAGCGCTTAAGGACCTTCTTTCAATTCTCCTAAAGTCTTATTGGAACTTGACCGCATTAAAGAACAGGGGCTTTTAACACCGCTCACTTTCAATTCTCCTAAAGTCTTATTGGAACTCATTGTCGACGGGATGACGTTTGACCTTCGTGTTCTCTTTCAATTCTCCTAAAGTCTTATTGGAACGATGGATAAGAAAAACAAAAAGTTGAAAAGAGTTAGAGCTTTCAATTCTCCTAAAGTCTTATTGGAACTCCATGGGTTAGAGGTTTATGGCTGTTTTGATGATTCTTTCAATTCTCCTAAAGTCTTATTGGAACAGACAACTAAACAAAAATTTGTCATTGTGGTTACAGACTTTCAATTCTCCTAAAGTCTTATTGGAACGTACTGAAGTACTATGTACAAGACGTAAAGAAAATAACTTTCAATTCTCCTAAAGTCTTATTGGAACAGATAGTCGTGATGCGGCATTTGCTAATGGGGGTAACTTTCAATTCTCCTAAAGTCTTATTGGAACCGAAAATGGTGGAAAAAGATTTGAAGGCAAAAATTACTTTCAATTCTCCTAAAGTCTTATTGGAACTAAACTCTCTTACCACCACGCTCTGCCATATAATACGCCTTTCAATTCTCCTAAAGTCTTATTGGAACACCAAAAAGACTACTAACACCAAACAAAAATATGTCATCTTTCAATTCTCCTAAAGTCTTATTGGAACTCTGTCAACAAAACCATCCAAAAGACGTCAGCAGATACTTTCAATTCTCCTAAAGTCTTATTGGAACTCAAAGTCTTTAAGCGAAACTTTGACCAAGATGCGATAACTTTCAATTCTCCTAAAGTCTTATTGGAACTCTCTGTGTCCGTCTTGATTATTTCAACTGCACTCCCCTTTCAATTCTCCTAAAGTCTTATTGGAACGGGAGTTTCTATGACGAGATAGGCTTTGAGATAGTGTACTTTCAATTCTCCTAAAGTCTTATTGGAACTTCTATGAGCGAATGGTATAACTACGCAGCTAATATCTTTCAATTCTCCTAAAGTCTTATTGGAACAGAGCTTATAGCGATTCAGAAACTACTTAAAGCGTTCTTTCAATTCTCCTAAAGTCTTATTGGAACAGAGATACTCAGTGGTATGGGCATACTGATGTTATCCTTTCAATTCTCCTAAAGTCTTATTGGAACATATGTTGATGAATATGTTATAGAGATTGAGATTTTCCTTTCAATTCTCCTAAAGTCTTATTGGAACCATCGTCTCTCCAGTCACGTTCCATATACCTGTAACGCTTTCAATTCTCCTAAAGTCTTATTGGAACAATACATTAGTCCAGCCCAAATGAACACAATTAGACCCCTTTCAATTCTCCTAAAGTCTTATTGGAACACCAGCAATCTTATTGCTTAGTTTCTCAAAATCATCCTTTCAATTCTCCTAAAGTCTTATTGGAACTTATGTACTTCTACTTATGAGTTTTCGTTTTTTTCATTTCTTTCAATTCTCCTAAAGTCTTATTGGAACTCACAACGACATACTTTTGTTTAGTCCTTTTGGTTTTCTTTCAATTCTCCTAAAGTCTTATTGGAACTTGTCGACGGGATGAAAGTATACGATTTTCATGTTCTCTTTCAATTCTCCTAAAGTCTTATTGGAACTTTTGTAGGGAATAGAACACAAAGAGAAAAGAAGGCTCAGCTTTCAATTCTCCTAAAGTCTTATTGGAACTTTTTTGGGGTGATTTTATGAACTCGATTCTAAAAAAACTTTCAATTCTCCTAAAGTCTTATTGGAACGGAGAAAAGCTTTAATCGTGAAAGCATTAGTCACATCGTCTTTCAATTCTCCTAAAGTCTTATTGGAACAAACCACTCCAAAAATACGTATTCCTAAATAAAATATCCTTTCAATTCTCCTAAAGTCTTATTGGAACTTCTTCAAAGGGACAGGATTTGAGGTTACAACGAGCCTTTCAATTCTCCTAAAGTCTTATTGGAACTTCTTCAAAGGGACAGGATTTGAGGTTACAACGAGCCTTTCAATTCTCCTAAAGTCTTATTGGAACATTATCATCTTAGGATACCATCTGCTAAAGTATAAGTACTTTCAATTCTCCTAAAGTCTTATTGGAACGTGCACCATATTGAGAACAATGATATCGATGTACTCCTTTCAATTCTCCTAAAGTCTTATTGGAACAAAAAGCTGGGGATACAAAGCATGCGATAAAGAGTATCTTTCAATTCTCCTAAAGTCTTATTGGAACTTTTGCGATATGATGATGAATTTCTGAATTCTCTTTCAATTCTCCTAAAGTCTTATTGGAACTTGTACCACGATTTTAGTTTTTCTAAAGAATTTTTACTTTCAATTCTCCTAAAGTCTTATTGGAACCGACGATGACGATGAGATGCTAATCGTCATTGTCGACTTTCAATTCTCCTAAAGTCTTATTGGAACAATATCACTGTTCCATGCATCATAAAATGCACCCTTCTTTCAATTCTCCTAAAGTCTTATTGGAACTGGAAGCCACTTATCTCCACCGATATACGCATTCAAGGCTTTCAATTCTCCTAAAGTCTTATTGGAACAGGATAGTGATGCTGATGGTTTGTATGCTTTCGGTATCTTTCAATTCTCCTAAAGTCTTATTGGAACATGATCGTCTTAAGGAATGTACTCTTTCCATTTGAGCCTTTCAATTCTCCTAAAGTCTTATTGGAACTGCGGAGGAAGTGAGGCAGGCCCGCCCTTCAGAGACGCCTTTCAATTCTCCTAAAGTCTTATTGGAACATTGGAAAAATTGAGGGAGGTGAAAAAGATGAGTGAGGCTTTCAATTCTCCTAAAGTCTTATTGGAACCAACGTCCGTGTGCAAAAATATGATTCTGAGTGCACACTTTCAATTCTCCTAAAGTCTTATTGGAACGTCTAAGTCCCTATCAAGCCCGCTGAATTTTATATCCTCTTTCAATTCTCCTAAAGTCTTATTGGAACACAAAATCTTTAATCAGTTTGTAATTCTGAGTGATGACTTTCAATTCTCCTAAAGTCTTATTGGAACACTTTGAAGATGAGCTTATAGATGAGCTTTTGAAGCACTTTCAATTCTCCTAAAGTCTTATTGGAACACTTTATCCACAAATACATGTAGTCCGTCCAAAACACCTTTCAATTCTCCTAAAGTCTTATTGGAACAGTACTGAAGTACTATGTACAAGACGTAAAGAAAATAACTTTCAATTCTCCTAAAGTCTTATTGGAACAAGTAATGAAAGAAATTGAAAAAATTCTGGCCGACTTCTTTCAATTCTCCTAAAGTCTTATTGGAACACTACGCCACCAAGGTCCGGCCAATCCCGCGCAACCGCTTTCAATTCTCCTAAAGTCTTATTGGAACCTTATCGTATGTTGTCAGTGAATTATTTGATGAATTTGACTTTCAATTCTCCTAAAGTCTTATTGGAACTCTTAGGGAGGTGACGGGGCGTGGAATTGTTCTTCTTCTTTCAATTCTCCTAAAGTCTTATTGGAACACAATATCTATGGGACGAACATCGCATAGATTTGAACTTTCAATTCTCCTAAAGTCTTATTGGAACATATGTTTAACAAAATTTATATACGTGAAAGTAGCTCCTTTCAATTCTCCTAAAGTCTTATTGGAACCCCAAGCTCAAGCCCAAGTTCGTTGCAGTGCTTCCTTTCAATTCTCCTAAAGTCTTATTGGAACATATTATAGAGGCAATACGCTTTCAAAAAGAAATCAACTTTCAATTCTCCTAAAGTCTTATTGGAACTTTCAACATACTAATGGAGGGTATATTAAAAGCGATAACTTTCAATTCTCCTAAAGTCTTATTGGAACGACATCCCGCAATTCCCAAACACGAACCTGTAAGTGCCTTTCAATTCTCCTAAAGTCTTATTGGAACATACCTACTCATCGAAGAGGAAGATGAAGCAACGTGCTTTCAATTCTCCTAAAGTCTTATTGGAACTCAGCACCACCTGAAATCTTTGCAAATGTCGTGAGAGGCTTTCAATTCTCCTAAAGTCTTATTGGAACCTTTAATACTCCCCATCAAAACCTGAGTTGCAGAAACCTTTCAATTCTCCTAAAGTCTTATTGGAACATACAAATATATAAGTATTACTTTCAACAAACGACGAACTTTCAATTCTCCTAAAGTCTTATTGGAACTTTTGTACTTTGTATTCTCTGAAAACTCTTCAATTGAACTTTCAATTCTCCTAAAGTCTTATTGGAACAGGCCGGTAATCCCGCTCTTTCGCCCTATAATAGGATAAGAAAGTCTGGAATATTTAAACTTTTCTTCGGAGGTCGAATTGAAAAGCCAGAAGCTGTGCCCTTTTCGGGCGATTTTAGTGAATATTCCGGAAACTGACTGAAAGAGTCTTCTCCCTTCTATTATGTACGAAAACATACGTGAGGGTTCCAAGGCTCATACAGGGACTTTTCCATCCAGTACCCTTTTGTAACCTCTGTAGCTTCCAGTTAGCTTGATATATACGGGATGCAGGCCTGTTGGGGGACGCTAAAGCCTCGGACTATTTATGTCTTTGATGTAGTGTTACAATCAATGCCCCTATATGTAACGTTGGGTCATATAAATACCAAGGGTTATTAAAATCATCAAACGTACGTTAAACCTTTTATTTCATAATTTGGGGAAGGAGAAGACTTGGAAATGAAAAAACAGGAACTGAAGAGAGAGTCGAAAAATTTTCAGCATATTCGGGGAACGGGATCTCCTTCAGGAGGCTCCATGAATCTCTTGCCGCCGATTCCAGTTTCAAGGACGACCTTTCCAGGGTATTCCCTTAGAACTTCTCCTATTATTGCGGCATCTTTTCCTTTATCTGTTTTTCTCATCGCTTCAAGTGCTTCCTCTGCATACTCCTTGGCAACAATCATCACAACCTTTCCTTCGTTTGCCACATCATAGGGGCTTATGCCGAGCATTTCGCTCGCTGCTTTTACTTCAGGCTTCACGGGAATTCTATCTTCTCTCACGAGTATCCCAACGTTGCTCTTTCTTGCGATCTCGTTCAGGGCATTGCTCAATCCTGCTCTTGTTGGATCTTTCATGGCGTGGATGTTCTCCCATCCCACCGTATCGGCAACGGCATTGACAACATCCCAGATAGGGGCGACATCGCTCTTAAGGTCGCTTTCGAAGGCTATTCCTTCCCGATAGCTCATTATTGCCATTCCGTGATCCCCTATTGTTCCGCTGATGAGTACAGCATCGCCAACCTGTGCCCCGGCATCACTTACCGGCCTTTCTGCTATTCCAACCCCTGCTGTAATTATGAACATGCCTATCCTGTCCTCAACAACCTTTGTGTCTCCTGTTATTATTGGAACTGGCACCTCTCTTGATGTTTCGTCCATCGACTTCAGGATTTTCTCAAGGCTGGTTTCATCGAAGCCCACCTCGATTATCATGGAATTTGCCAGAGCCAGTGGCTTTGCCCCCATAACAGCTAAATCATTTACTGTTCCGCTTACTGCAAGCCTGCCGATGTCTCCTCCCGGAAAGAATAGGGGTTTCACTGTGTGTCCGTCTATGGTGAAAACAATATGCTTATCTCCGAAGGGAATCGTGGCTCCGTCGTCAAGAGCTTCAAGACCGATTCCGCCTGCTGATTTCAGCGTGAGATTTTTTAGTATAACTTCTCGTATGAGCTCTTCCATCAGCTCTCCACCTGCTCCGTGTTCAAGCCTGATCTTCATTGTCACCACCACTTTAGAGCATCAAGTCTTCCCGGCTTAAATACCCTTCGAGATAGAGACCTCCGAGGAACGCCTGTCCAACGTTTATCCCATTATCCCCTCTCGGAACTTCATACGTTGAGTAGAACTTCAAGCCGTTTGTCTCGACCACTTTTCTAATGGTTTTGACTATCAGCTCATTATATGCGACGCCACCGCTGATTCCAATTGCCTTGGCACCAAATTCTCTCGCCTTCTCAAGTGCTATCTCCCCAAAAGTCCTCCCAAGGGCGAGATGCACTGAATATGCTATGTCCGAGGAATTTGCTCTGCTTTCCAGCGCCTGATTGAAAAGCTCCTCCACTTTGATGGTTTCGCCTTCAACAGGAATTTCAAATTTCAGATCATTTTTGCCCTTGAGCGCAAGGCTCTCAAGCTTCATCGCTGGTTCTCCTTCATATGTTCTCCGGTATGCAACGTTCAGGAGAACTGAAAAAGCATCGAGCACTCTTCCTGTTGAGGAGGCATGTGAGACATTTATCCCCCTCGTGAGCTGATTTAATATGACATTGAACTCGACATCTTTATATTTGAGGCTCTCGATGGCCTTAGGGCAATGTTTTTTAATTATCTCAGGCACCTCATCAATCTGGTAAAGATTGTTCAGTATTCCCATTAAAGCTCTGAGCGGATAGTAGCTGGCTAAATCACCGCCGGGGAGAGGATAGTAATCGATATGGGCAAGCCTCTCAACATCCTCATAGCTGAGATATATCACTTCCCCTCCCCACACATTGCCATCGGTTCCATAGCCAACGCCATCGAGGGCTATTCCTATAACTTCATCGAGCCTGTGCTCCGCCATTATTGATGCAACGTGTGCATAGTGGTGCTGAACTTGGAGGAACTCGGTATGTGATTCCTCAGCAAGTTCCATTCCGAGCTTTGTTGTGTTGTATGTTGGATGTAGATCTGCTATTATCAGATCCAGATTTTTAATCCTGAGTATCTTCCTGAAATGGTTTATCGCCTCCCGCATAAATTTGAGCACTTCAAGCTTTCCTGTATTGCCTATATACTGACTTGGGTAAACCCTTCCGTTCTTCGCTATGCAGAAGGCGTTCATGAGTTCTGCACCAAGTGCCATTCCAGTGTAACTAAAGGGTATCTCCACCGGGAGTGGTACAAAACCTCTACTTCTTCTTATCACAGCTCTCTTTTCATTGACAAAGCGGGC
>Ga0256914_1000381_pt1 | contig 43550 bp, 31 predicted proteins | sample HulkmetaG_FD_191571 | JGI IMG/M metagenome (GOLD analysis project Ga0256914, IMG submission 191571) | Hydrothermal chimney microbial communities from Main Endeavour vent field at the Juan de Fuca Ridge, Pacific Ocean - Hulk | ecosystem: Environmental > Aquatic > Marine > Hydrothermal vents ...
CTGCCACACCCCCCACGGTGCGGGCCACGCCCAGCGCCTCCTCCTCTTCGATTCCGAGGAGGAGAACTGCCTCAGGTGCCACGACGGGAACGTGGCCTCCGGCAACGTCCAGGCGGAGATCAACAAGCCCTACGGCCACAAGGTCTCCTCGTGGAGAGGGGTCCACGATCCCTCCGAGAACCCCCTTACCATGTCCCGCCACGTGGAGTGCCAGGACTGTCACAATCCGCATTACGTCCGGTCGGACTCCGCCTCCCCGCCCGGAGTTCCCGGGCCCCTCCTGGGGGTCTCTGGGGTGGATTCCAGCGGCAACGTGGTCTCCCGGGCGGCCTTCGGCTACCAGGTCTGCTACAAGTGCCATGCCGACAACCACGGCGCTTCCCCCCTGGTGCCCCGGGTCATCCCCCAGATGAACGTCCGCCTGGAATTCTCCCAGTCCAACCCCTCCTTCCACCCCATCGAGGGCCCGGGAAGGAGCAGCGACGTTCCGAGCCTCCTCCCGCCCTGGACCACGTCGAGCGTGATGACCTGCTGGGATTGCCACGCCTCGGACAATTCCTCCGTAAAGGGTCCTCACGGTTCCAGCTACCCCGGGCTCCTGAAGAAGAGGCTCGAGACGGCGGACTACACCACGGAGTCCTCCTCGGCCTACGCCCTCTGCTACGAGTGCCACAGCCGGAGCGCCATCATCGGGGGAATGGGAGGCGGGGGAGGGGGGTCGGCCTTCCGCCTCCACAGGCGCCACGTCGTGAGGGAGCGGACGCCCTGCACGGTCTGCCACGACCCTCACGGGATCTCTTCCAGCCAGGGGAACTCCACGAACAACTCCAGGCTCATCAACTTCGACACCAGGGTCGTATTTCCTTCCCAGCGGAATCCAGGCGTCCTCCGGTTCGAGGACCTGGGCTACCGCCGCGGATCCTGCACACTGCTCTGCCACGGCAAGGACCACGTGAACCGAAGGTATTGACCGCCCCGGGCCGTCCCGGCGCCTCCGGCCCCGCCTCCGGCGGGGTCACTTTCCCTTGCGCCGTGACGCTATCCGCGTCACCATCGGGAGAGATCCAGGATTTCCAGGAGGCATCATGGACGGACCGTACCAGGGCGAGGTCGCCCTCTTGATCGATTTCGAAAACCTGGTCCGGGGCGTGGAGGAAGGCCCGGACGCCCTGAATTGCGAGGTTCTCTTCCGCTTCGCCGAGGAGCACGGGCGGGTCCTCACGGCCCGGGCCTACGGGGACTGGCGGATGAGGGAGCTGAACCAGTACCAGGTCGCCCTGGACCGCCTCGGGGCCGACCTGGTCCACGTCCTCGGCAGGTGGCGGGAGGGGGAGCCCCTGAAGAACGCCGTGGACGTGAAGATGGCCGTGGACGCCGTGAGCATACTGGCCTACAGGCCGAACATCGACATCTTCGTCATCGTTTCCGGAGACAGGGATTTCATTCCCCTCCTGAAGGAACTCCGGCTCCACGGGAAGATCGTAGTCGGGGTCTCTCCGCGGAAGTCGGCCAGCAACGACCTGGCTTCCCTCTGCGACCGTTTCGTCTACTACGAGTCCCTCCTCTCCTCCTTCGGCTCCGCCGTGGGCGGAAGGGTGGCCTCCCTGGAGGAGGAGGCCGACGGGGATGCAGCCCGGCCCCCTTCCCTGGAGGAGGTCCGGCGGGCCCTGGCGGCGGTCCTCAGGCGGCGTCCCGAGGGAGTGAAGGGGGCCCAGGTGAAACCCCTGCTGCGCAGGTGGCTCTCTCCGAGCTTCGACGAGAGCCTCTACGGGTATACCAGGTTGACCGAAATGTTGCGTGACATGGAGGACGTGGTCCGGGTGGAGCCCGCCTGGGACGGAAGCGACATCGTCGTCTTCCCCGCCGGGGAAGGAGCCCGGCCGTCTCCGAAAGCGAGGCCTCTCCCGGAGGAGAGGCCCCGGGCGGAATCGTGTGAGCCCTTGCAACCGGAGGGAAACGGCATCGAGGATTGGATCCGGCGGGCCGAACTGGACCGCTACTCCTACGAAAGGGATCCGGACCGCAGGAGGATGCTCCTTCGGCGCCTCTACGACGCCCTGGATGGGAGGGAGGAGTTCACCTGGAGGGAGATCCGGGAGGAGTTGGCCGGGGCCGCCCCGGAAGCCCGGTTGGACCCGGATGTCACCATGGGGATCCTGGAGCTCATCTACCACGTCAAGGGGTTCTTCCTCCTCTCCGCGCCGGAAGGCGTCTCCAGGGAGACCCGGCCCATGCGGCTGAAGGAGAGCATCGCCGATTGGGAGGGTTTCCTGCGGCGCTACGAGTCCAGCGTGGCCGAGAAGGTCCGGGCGGCCTTTCGTTTCCAGGGGGATCCCCCTCCCGCCCTCCTCGCCAGGATCCTCGGCCTGCCCTCGGACGATCCCTCCGTCCTGGATTACTGCCGCTCCCTGCTCTACTGGGATTCCAGGCGCAACTGACCCTGATAAGCGGCTATCCGGTTATGGTGGCGGCTCCGGCGGGAGGGTGGGCTCCGCCCTCCAGCCGGCGGCTCCGGGTCTACCAGGAGGAGAAGACCACCGAGTAGACGATCAGGACGATCAGGGTGAGGCCCGTGGCGAGGGCGGCGAAGCCGAAGACCCGGGCCCACTTCTCGTACCACCGCGGAAGGGGGGCGGCCAGCTTGTCTTCGGGCTTCCCCCGGGCGACCCAGTCGGCGTATTCCCTCGGGCGTTCGTGCTCCAGTTCCTCCAGGGGCATCCGTCCCGTGAACATTACCAGGTCCATGGGGAACTTGTCGGGGCGGAAGTGGGTGTTGAAGAAGTGGATGGTGAAGATGAAGGCCGTGGCGAGAAGGGCCTCGTCGCCGTGGACGATGGCGGCCACGTTCACCAGCCTTCCGGGGATGAAGAGGGTGAAGAACTCGGGAAACCAGAGGATCAGTCCGCTCGTGCCGATGACCGCCACGCCCCAGAATACGGCGAAGTAGTCGAATTTCTCCCAGTAGGTCCAGCGCCCGTAGGCCGGACGGGGGCCCTTCCCCAGGAACCACTTGATCGAGCCCTTGAACTCCTCCCAGTCGCGCCGGTTGAACATCAGGGAGTCCTTGTGGAAGACGAATTCCCTCCATGTGCGCCCGGTGGAGCGCTTGAGCTTGACAAGGTACCAGATATGGGCGGCCGCATAACCGAAGGTGAGGAGGGCGCAGCACCTGTGGATGAACCCCATCGTTTCGAAGCCGCCCAGCAGGTCGGAGAGGAGGCGGGCCCACCAGGTTCCCGAGAATTTCAGGGAGAGGCCCGTCACTGCGAGGCCGAGGAAGCTCACGATCACCGTGAAGTGGAGCTTTCTCACGAAGGGGGGGAAGCGCCTGTAGAGCCTGCCCCGTGCGTCCGGGTGGGGCGGGATCTTCCTCTTTTCCCGCAGGGTCTTGATGGACTTGGGGAGCCAGGCGGCCGTATGGGCCCCGGCGAAGAGCAGGGTCCCGAGAAGGAGGAGGGTCATCCCCCAGAAGGTGGCCCAGATGATGGGATACTTGCCTGGGTCGTGATGGGTGGCGTGGGTCAGGTAGCCCGTGAACTTCCTGTGGGACCCGGGGTGGCACTTCTTGCAGGTCTTCACGATGTTCCAGGGGCTCAGGGTGGACTTGGGGTCGTCCGGGGGAAGGATGTGGTGGGCGCCGTGACAGTCCTGGCACTTGGCGGTCTTGGCCGAGCCGAGCTTGGAGACCTTTCCGTGGTAGGTGTCGAAGTAGGCCTCGGTGATCTTCCGGTGGCACTTTCCGCACTGGTCCAGGATGCGGATCCTGAAATCGGCCTGGTCGGCCCGGGAGATCTGGTGGCTCGAGTGGCAGTCGATGCACTCCGGAAGGGGCTTGTCCGTCCTGGTCACGGCCGGTGAGTGGACGCTCGTGATGAACTGGTCGTAGACGCCCTTGTGGCACCCTCCGCAGGTCCGGGGGATGTTCTTCCGGTTCACCGAGGAGCGGGGGTCGTCCTTGGGGAGGATGTGGTGGGGCGTGTGGCATCCCACGCAGGTGGCGGTCACCAGCAGGCCGCTCTCCAGGAGACCCTTGCCGTGGATGCTCATTGTGTAGTGCTCCACGACCTCCTTGTCGGGTCCCTTGTAGCGGACGGCGGCCTTCCTTCCCGCCCGGTGGCACCGGCCGCAGAGTTCGGGGACGTTCATGGGGAAGGTGGGGGAGTCGGCCGATTCCTTGCTTCGGATCCCGTGGTCGCCGTGGCAGAGGACGCAGTCCGGGGCGTTCTCGTCCCCCTTGGCCCGAAGCTTCCCGTGAATGCTGTCCTTGTATTCCTCCACCACCTGGGCGTGGCAGATGGAGCAATCCACCTTCTTCCCCTTCAGGGTCTTGCAGGCCCTCTCCAACCCCGGAGATGCCCCCGTGTGGCACTTGACGCAGGAGAGATCCTTGTGGACGGAGTTCTGGAGCTCCTCCTTTTCGCAGTAGAGGCGGGAGACCTTGCCGTCCAGGGTGGGGAAGAGGTCCTTCCTGGAGTGGCAGACCAGGCAATCCTTGTCGGCCATGCCCTGGTCGTAGAAGACCCGCCGGGCCTTGTGCGGCTGGTGGCACTCCACGCAGACGGGGATCTTGTGGGGAGCCTCCTCCCAGAGCTTTCCGGCGATCACCTTCCGGTGGACCTCCTCGATCTGGGAGTGGCACTTCATGCAGGTGCGGGGGACGTTCTTCGCGTTGATCGTGGAGCGGGGATCCTTGTGGTCCAGGACGAAGTGGCTCGTGTGGCAACTGGTGCAGACGGCCGTCACGGAAAGGCCCTTCTTGAAGAGACCTTCGCCGTGGATGCTCTGGGAATAGTTCTTCAGGATGTGGTTCTTGGGGATGTTCCGCTCCCTCTGGATGGGGGTGCCTTCCTTGTGGCACTTCCCGCAAAGGAAGGGAATGTTGGTCACCTGGAGGACCGAGCGGGGATCGGAGGGGGGAAGGATGGAGTGGTCGCCGTGGCAGTTCTGGCACCGTGGCGCCAGGGGGTCCCCCCGTGCGACGGCCCTGCCGTGGAGACTCTGGTCGTAGATCCGGCGGACATCCTCGTGGCAGGAGCCGCAGTCCACGGGGGGGAGGAACCTGTCGTGGGGCAGAAGGGCGATTCCCTTGTGGCAGGAGACGCAGTGGAGGTCCTTGTGCACTCCCTTCAGGGGAAACTTGTCTCCAAGGTAGAGATTCCTCTTGCCGGTCTCCTTCTTCCAGGGGTGTCCTCCGCCGGCCCGGACCATGGCGAGCCGTTCGTTCTCGGGCATGGTCCGGATGGCCGGGTCACCGTGGCATTTCAGGCAGGCCGAATCGGACCATTCCCTCCCCTGGCCCGGAAGGGAGGCCGGGAGGAGAAAGAGGAGGAGGGGTATTATTCTTGAGAAAACCTTCAAGGATATTCGTCTTTCGAGGAGTGGAGGGGAGTCTAGGGAAAAACGCCTTTCCGGAAAAGCTGGACTTTTTTGTGGAATTGACCGCCCGGGAGGGGAAGGGGGGGGTACGCGAAGGGGGCCGGCCGGCCCCCATGGACCGGCCGGCCCCCTTCAGGAGGCTCCCGGAACTAGCGGAGGTCCACTTCGCCCAGGTTGAAGCCCTTCCGGAGGGTTCCCGCCGGGAAGGGCCTGGGCGGCATGGGCCGCTCGGTGGAGCAGGGCCTTGCCAGGTGGAAGGCGATCTCCCGGGCCTTCGGGGCGACGGAGGTGTAGATCCAGGCCTGGGCCTTTCCCGACCAGGGGCTGGTTCCTTTGCGGGTGGTCCCCTGGACCCGGACCGTGTGCGGGCCGGGGGGGACGGGAAGGGTGATCCAGGTCCACTTGCCCCGCTTCCCCTCCTTGTGGAAGGACACGGCCTTTCCGTCCAGGAGGACCTTCACGGCCTTCCTGCCCCGGAAGGGGAAGGGATCGACCAGGACGGCGAGCATGGAGTCCCGGGCGGCCCGGTCCAGGTCGAAGCGGACCTCCAGGTCCAGGCCTTCCTTGTTTCCGTCGAAGGCGACCATGGAGGTCTTGAGGGGATAGACCGGCTCGACCCGGGGAATCCTGAGGAGGGCGGGAGGAATCTCCCGGCCGTCCAGGACGACGCTCTTCACCCGGCCGGGGTTCAGGAGGCGGGCGTCTTTCCCGGCCTGGAGCACCCGGAGGACGTAGGGGTCGCCCTTCTTGCGGACCTCCTCGAAGACCGCCCCGGCAAGGAGGGGCCTCTCCACGGAGTCCAGGGGATAGACCTCGTAGACCGCCGTTTCGTATCCCTCCAGCGGAATTTCGATGGAGGCCCCGGCGGCGTAGATGCCGGGGAGGATGTACCGCGTCGGGTAGACCCGCTCCACCACCAGGGAGGCGGCGTCTTCGTCCAGGCCCACGGCGTGATCCAGCTCGACCCGGATCCGGCCGGCCCGGACCGAGGGATTCCTCAGGGCCAGGATCCCCCGGTTTCCGGCGAAGTGGGCGTAACCGTAGGGTTCGCCCGCCCCGGGATCTCCGCCGATCATTTCGGTGTTCCTCAAGACCGTAAAGCGGTCCTTGGCCCAGCGGATGGAGTCACCCAGGGCCCGCCACTCGCCGTCGGTCAGGATGTCCGGGGAGACGTAGAGCTCCCACATGGAGACGCCCCGGGCGAAGTAGAGGAGGGCGTTGTTGGTGAACTTGTCCAGGGGTTCGGCCTCGCCTCCCAGCTTCTGCAGGTTCCCCTTGATGATGCCGTGGGTCATCATGTTGGAGATGGGGAACCAGACGTCCTTCTTGTGGAAGTCCTCGTAGAGGACGATGTCCCTGTAGGTCATGGCCGAGTCGCGCTTGCTCCAGGACGGCACGTCGGAGAAGCCGTAATCTCCTCCCTGCATCCAGATCTGGTCGGCGTACTTGAGCCACCAGGGGCTGAGCCAGGTCCCGGATGTGATGTTCAGGTAGATCTCCGGGTCGGCCTTCCGCACGGCCTTGCACAGGTCGATCACCGATTCGATGACGGCACGGCGGGAGTAGATTCCCACGGGGTGCCCGTGGTCCGGTTCGCTGCAGGAGAACTGGATCCCGTCCCACTTGTAGTAGGCCACGTGGTCCTTCTTCACGAAGTCCACCACCCGCTTCTTGAAGAGGGCGTGGTAGTTCTTTCCGGCCAGGCAGAGCTGGTCGCCCGTGACCTCGTAGCCGTGGGCCTTCATCCACTCGATCCGCCAGGACCTGTGGGAATACCCGCCGGTGGGACCGAACCAGATGCCGAGTTTGGAGCCGAGGGATTCCAGTCTCTGGGCGATGGGGAGGAGGCCGTCGGGGAATTCCTTCTTCCTGAGAACCCAGTCGGAGCGGTAGACGTCCCAGCCGTCGTCCAGGACGAAGGCGTCCAGGTGGATCCCGTATTTACGGATCATGTTCTTCTCGAAGAGGTCGATGATCCTGAGGGTGTTCTTCTCGTTCATCACGTGGCTCTCGTCCTTGACCATGACCGGGGCCCTCAGGTCGTACCAACTGTTGTAGAGGGTGTAGGGCCTGACGGGGGCCACCCGGACCCAGTCGAGGTAACGGAAGAACCAGTACTTCACCCTTGCGTCGGGGGTGAGGCCCAGGACGGCCCACTCCGAGGCTACTCCCTCGGAGCGGATTCTCTCGCCGATCCACTGGGCGGCCGTGACCTTGCACCCTCCCTCGAGAGAGGAGATGCCGTTTCGGCCTCCCGGGTATTCCAGGCCGAAGAAGGCGCCGAACTTCCCGTAGTCGAGGGCCACGGGCTGGCCGAAATCGCCCCTCTTCACGACGTGGAAGGGTCGGTCATCCAGGAAGGAATCCACCGGGGCGATCCTCCTGAGGAAGTGGCGGCCCGTCTTCTCGTCCCGCAGGAGGAGGCGTTTCCTGGCGAAGAAGGCCCCCGGTTCGAGACGCCAGGTCACCTGGAGGCGGAAGGGGGCCCGCCTGGCGGTGAAGAAGAGGGAGAGTTCCTGGGCTCCGCCCCGGCCCGTGTCGGCCGCGGAGGCCTTGAGGCGGAAATCCTTTGCTCTGAAGATGATGGGGTTGTCGGCGTTGTATTTCTTTCCCGGCGCGTGCCAGCCCGTCCACATGACGTCCAGGTAGAAATCCCCGTCCGTCTCGAGAAGGGCTCCCTCGGGGGCCGCCCCCTTTCCGGGATGGCCCACCATCTTGAGCCTCTCCCAGGCCAGGGAATCGTCCCGGACCCCCACCTGGAGTTCCACGATCCCGTTGGAGATCGTGAAAGCCTTGGTCTGGGCCCTTTCTCCTGCCGGGTTCTGGGCCCTCGGGAGAGGGGAGAAGAAGAGGGTTGGGAGAAAGAGAAGAGAGAGTGCCCGGGCCGGCCGGCCCGGTCCGAAGGAAAGCCTCGTCATGTCAGGTCCTCCAAGTAGATCGTCCGCCGAGTGTCTCTTTCGGGGCCAGGGGGCCGCTTCCGCCGAGGTTGCGCATTGCGAGGGAACCCGAGGGAAAAGGAGAAAGCAAGGATCTTTCCTCCAGGCTATGCTTGGCATTCCCTGGACCCAGGCATCCCACGTGGGGGGCTCATGGACAGAAGAAGTTTCCTCAAGACCCTGGGAGCCGGGACGGCGGCCCTGGCTTTTCCTTCCTGTGTGACTCCTTCGGGGAAGTCCCGGCGGGGGCGTCCCAATATCGTCTTCATTCTCGTGGACGACCTGGGTTGGCGCGACCTGGCCTGCACGGGGAGCACCTTCTACGAGACGCCCAACATCGACAGGCTGGCCCGGGAGGGGATGAGGTTCACCACGGCCTACGCCTCCTGCCCGGTCTGCTCTCCCACCAGGGCGAGCCTCATGACGGGCAAGTATCCGCCCAGGGTGAACATCACGGACTGGATCCCGGGGAACCGCCCCAAGAACAGGAAGCTCCTCGGTCCTCCCATCGCCGATCACCTGGCCCTGAAGGAGGTGACCATCGCCGAGGCCCTCGGTGAGGCGGGTTACGTGACCTTCTTCGCCGGCAAGTGGCACCTGGGAGGAAAGGGCTACTACCCGGAGGACCAGGGCTTCGACACCAACATCGGGGGGTGCGAGTGGGGAAGCCCCCACGGGGGATACTACTCGCCCTACAAGAATCCTCACATGAAGGACGGGCCCAAGGGGGAGTACCTGACGGACAGGCTCACCAGGGAGTGCCTGAAGTTCCTGGACCGGGTGGGGGGAAAGAGGCCCTTCTTCCTGGATCTCTCCTTCTACGCCGTCCACACGCCCATCCAGGGATGCAGGCGATACGTGTCCCACTTCAGGAAGAAGGCCGCCGCCCTTCCCCCATTGAAGGGCCCGGCCCAGATCCCCGAGCACCAGGGGCACACCAAGGTCCGCCAGGACAACCCCAGGTACGCTTCCATGATCCGGGCCGTGGACGAGGGAGTCGGGAGGATCCTGGACAAGCTGAAGGAGCTGGGCCTGGAGAAGGACACCGTCGTGATCTTCACCTCCGACAACGGGGGGCTCTCCACCTTGTGGAGGAGGGGGTTTCCCACGAGCAACCTCCCTCTTCGGGCGGGAAAGGGCTGGGCCTACGAGGGAGGGATCCGGGTTCCCTTGATCATCAAGGCCCCAGGCGTCACCAGACCGGGGACGACCTCGCCGGTGCCCGTGATCAGCATGGATCTCTATCCCACCATTCTCAGGCTGGCGGGCCTTCCCCTCCGCCCGGGGCAACACAAGGACGGCCTGGACCTGACTCCTGTCTTGAAGGGAGCGAAGAGTCTCCCCCGGAAGGCCCTCTTCTGGCACTACCCCCACTACCACGGGAGCTCCTGGACCCCCGGGGCGGCCATTCGGGCCGGCCGGTGGAAATACATCGAGTTCTACGACTGGGGAACCAGGGAGCTCTACGACCTGGAGAAGGACCAGGGGGAGAGGCACAACCTGGCCGGCGAATACCCGGAGAAGATGAGGGATCTCCGGGCCATGCTCCACGCCTGGCAGAAGGAGGTGGGTGCCGAGATGCCCAGGCCCAACCCGAACTACAAGCCCCGCAAAGGCCGTTGAGGAGGCCCCCCGGCCGGGCACCGCCCGGCCGGGGGCGGATTTCACCGGTGGAGGAGGAGGTCTTTCGGAATGGGGCCTTCCTCCAGGCCCGGGCCCTGGAGGGTGACCGCCAGCCTTTGGGCGCCGCCGGCCTGGAAGAACTTCACCCGGAAGGGGTAGACCCCGGCCCGGAGGCGGACGGATGTCTTTTTCACGCCGTAGCCGTGGAGGCCGTCGTTGTCCAGGATCACCGCGCCGCCCAGGTAGAGGAGACTGCCGTCGTCGCTTCCGAGGCCGAAGGTGTAGATTCCGTCCCTCGGGATCTTGAGGAATCCGTCGAACTGGAGGGCGTAATCGGAGTCACGCCTCCGGGGGGAGATGTCGATCTTGTCCGCGATCTTCCGGGTGAGGATCCGGACCTTGCGGAAGTCCGGGCAGTTCCCCCAGGATCCTTCGGCGTAGGAGACGGTCAGGCCGGGCTCCATTCCCCTTGGGGACACCCTGGAGGCGCGGATGCAGCGGACCACGGCCGTCTCGCCGGGGCTTCCGTCGGGACGGAAATAAGCGGCCTTCACCGTGCAGGGCCGGGTGAGCCGGATGGGGCCCTTGTAGAGAGGGGAGTCCGAAGTGGGGGTCTTGCCGTCCAGGGTGTAGCGGATCGGCAGGCCGCCCCCGCCGGGGGGAAGGCGGAATTCCACCGTGACGGGCTTCTTCTCCAGGAAGACCGCTCCGAAGAGGGGCTCGGGGGCCGGGAGGCAGTAGTTCACCACCATGGCGTCCAGCCTGGCGATGAAGTAGTGGAGCCTCTCCTGGAAATCCCGGAGGTTCTTCTCCTCTTGGGGAAGCCAGGCCGTCTCGGCCAGGGCGAGGACCCGTGGGAAGATCATGTACTGGACCCTCCGGAAGTCGTTCATCCACTCCGTCCAGATGTTGGCCTGGACGCCCAGGACGTGTTTCGCCTGGGCCGAGGTCAGCTCGGCCGGGACCGGGTCGTACTGGTAGACCCGGGAGACGGAATTCGCCTTGTAGGAGTAGTCGAAGTAGCAGGGGCCTGTCGGGGTCATGACCACGTCGTGGTCCATGCGGGCCGCCCGGATGCCGCCGGTGATCCCACGCCAGCTCATCACCGTGGCGTTGGGGGAGAGCCCGCCCTGGAGGATTTCGTCCCAGCCCACGAGCCTCCTTCCCCGGCCCGTCAGGAACCGGTCCATCCTGTGGATGAAGTAACTCTGGACCTGGTCCAGGTTCTTCAGGCCCTCCCGCTTCATGAGCTTCCGCACGGCCGGGCTCGCCGCCCAGTAGCCCTTCCCGACTTCGTCCCCCCCGATGTGGATGTACTTGGAGGGAAAGAGTTCCATCACCTCGGTGAGGACGTCCTGGAGGAAGGTGTAGGTCCGTTCCAGGCCGGCGTTGTAAACGTTTTCCCTCCCGCCGAACCGGGCCAGGACCTTCTTCTTCTCCGCCGGGGGAAGGTCGATCCCAAGTTCGGGGTAGGCCACCAGCGCAGGCAGGCTGTGCCCGGGCATCTCGATCTCGGGGACGATCGTCACGTAGCGCTCTTTGGCGTATTCCACGATGTCCCGGATCTCCTTCTTGGTGTAGTAACCGCCGTAGACCCGTCGGCCCGTCTTCTTCAGGGGGAAAGTGAGATTCCTGTAGTTCCAGCCCCGTCCGTCGCCCAGCCTCCAGGCGCCGATGGAGGTGAGCTTGGGGTACTTCTCGATCTCGATCCGCCAGCCGCCGTCGTCCACCAGGTGCCAGTGGAAGACGTTCATCCTGAGCATGGCCAGGTAATCGATGTATTCCTTGATCTGGCCGGGAGGGAAGAAGTGGCGGGAGACATCCAGGTGGAGTCCCCGCCAGCGGAAGCGGGGCTTGTCCTCGATCTTCAGGCAGGGGACCAGGAGGGGTCCCTTTCCGATGGGGTGGTCCGCCTCCACCCGGGGCGGAAGGAGCTGGCGGAGGGTCTGGATCCCGTGAAAGATCCCGGCGCCCCCGGTGGAACGGATCGTCACCGAGGAAGGCTTCACCTCCAGGATGTAACCCTCGGGGCCCAGGTCCCGCCTGGCCCCCAGGCTGGTGAGGAGGATCGCTCCGGGCCGGGCCTTCTCCTTGCTCCAGGGGCGGAGGGGAAGCTCCAGCCTGGTGGACCGCGATAGGAAGCGGGAGAAGTACCGGGCCGTCCTGGCGGCTTCACCGAAGTCCGGCTGGTAGAGGAGGCACACCCCCGGTCCCAGGAGGAAGCGGCCCTTGGCCGGCTGGACCTTCAAGGGCCTGGGGATCAGGGGTGGGAGGCTCCTCCCCTTGGCCTGGGCCGGGGAAGGAATGCAAAGAAGGAGTGCCGGAAAGAACAAGCCGAAGACTCCAATGCCGCGCATCATCCCTCCATTTTTTGCCGGGAGTAGTTTTATAACGAGGGATTCTACCAACGGGGGGAGGGGGGGGCGGCCCCTTCCTGGAGATTCTTCTTCTTGGAGGGAGTAGACTCTCTCTCCCCCCGGACGGAAGACCCCGAGAGGCAGGCCATGATGCGCGATGGTTGCACCCGCAGAGAGTTCCTGGCCGGCGCCGCCCTGGGCGCCGGAGCCCTGGCTTTTCCCAAGCCCCAGGGAGGGAGACCCCGGAGAGGCAAGCCCAACATCGTCCTCATCCTTTCCGACGATGCAGGCTACGCCGATTTCTCCATGAACGGCTGCAAGGAGTTCTCCACTCCGAACATCGACTCCATCGCCCGGAGAGGAGTCCGCTTCACCCAGGGCTACATGACGGCCTCCGTCTGCAGTCCTTCCCGGGCGGGGCTCCTCACGGGGCGTTACCAGCAGAGGTTCGGCCACGAGATGAACATCGGATCCCACCTCCCCAGCGAGAGACCGGAGTTCATCGGCCTCAGGCCCGACCAGGTCACCATCGCCGACGTGTTGAAGAAGGCCGGGTACTACACGGGAGCCGTCGGGAAGTGGCATCTGGGGAGCCTTCCCAAATACCACCCCTGCAACAGGGGGTTCGACGAGTTCTACGGCTTCCTCGGGGGAGGATCCTCCTACTTCCTGGAGAGAAGGAGGAATGCAACCTTCCGGAATTTCAAGAAGGTGGAGATCGAGCCCTACCTCACCGACGCCTTCGGCGATGAGGCCTGCGCCTTCATCCGCCGGAACAAGGACCGCCCCTTCTTCCTCTACCTGGCCTTCAACGCCGTCCACACGCCCATGATGGCCAAGAAGGAGGACATGGCCGGTTACGAAGGGATCCGGAACAAGAAGCGGAGGATCCTGGCGGGGATGACCAAGGCCCTGGACCGGCAGGTGGGAAACGTCCTCGAGACCTTGAGGGAGCTTGGCCTGGAGGAGAACACCCTGCTTTTCTTCCTCAACGACAACGGCGGAGCCGTCTTCTACAACGCCTCCCGGAACTCCCCCCTGAACGGCAAGAAGGGGACCTTCCTGGAAGGAGGCATCCGGGTTCCCTTCCTGATCCAGTGGCCCGCCGCCCTTCCCGGGGGCATGACCTACGAGTATCCCGTGAGCGCCCTGGACGTCCTGCCCACGGCGGCCGCCGCGGCGGGAGCCCCCCTCCCCAAGGGGAGGAAGCACAAGCTCGACGGGGTGGATCTCCTTCCCTACCTGCGGGGAGAGAAGAAGGATCGGCCCCACCGGACCCTCTACTGGCGGAGGGGATTCCAGGCGGCGATCCGGCAGGGGGACATGAAGCTCATCCGGCTCCCCGACCGCCTTCCTTTGCTCTTCGACCTCTCCAAGGACGTCTCGGAGCAGCACGACCTGCTCCTGGAGAAGCCCGACCTGGCCCAGGCCCTGATGAAGAAGCTCTTCCAGTGGGAGTCGACCCTCACCTGGCCGGCCTGGCACACGGAATATTTCTGGGTCCGCAACAACGTCCACCTCTACGACCTGAAGTATCCCCTCTAGAGCCGGAAGGACCTCCTTGTGGCTCGAGAGGAAAAAAAGGAGAGCGGCCCGGAAAGGAGGGCCTTCTTGTCCCAGGATGAAGGTATGACCCCCGATCCGAAGAACCTCGCCCGGGCGTGGCTCCCGGCGGCCCTCGAGCGAAGCTCCCGCATGGGCCTCACGACCTCCGAAGGAGGCTGGCTCATCTTCGCCCTGGTCGTGGCCTTCTTCGCCCCAAACTTCCTCAGGGGATCTCTCAAGTGGTGCCCCGAGCGGGCCGCCGCCATGGGGATCCTCCTGGCCCTTCCCATCGGCCTCCTTCCCCCTTTCCTGGCCCTGGAGGCCCGGGCCCTTCGTATGATCCGTCTCGCCCTGGAGGCTCTTCGCATGAACGACCTTTCCCGATCCAGAAGACGTCCCTCCCGCCTGGATCCCTGCAAGGGGGTTCCCGGCCGGGAGATCGCCCGGGAGGCGGCCCGCCTCTCCCCCGAGGAGCGGGAAGCCCTGGTGCGGGAAGCCGCCGCCGGGCTGGAGCCCCTCCTGGCCGAGGCGGGCGTCCTCCAGGTCCTCCTCGTCCTGGGCCCCCTCCTTCCCGGGTTCGTCCTCCTCCTGATGAGAACTCCAGACCTCACCACCTGGGTCGTCCTGGTGGCGGGGATCGCCCTTTCCTTCCACGGGCTCCTGAAGCTCCAGTCCCGGGCCGCAAGGCGCTCCGCCCTGGTGCGGGAGCTTGCCTGCCTGGCGGCGGCCGCTCTCTCCGGGAAGGAGGATCTTCAGGGAGCCGGATCCGGAGGACCGAAATGAGCGCTTTCTCTTCCGCCCTTCTTCCAGCCCTTCTCTTCCTCGCCGCCGCCTCCTCCGCCCAGGAGGGAGGCGGCCTCCTGGACGGCCTCTCCCGGGTCCGCCCGGGCCGTTCGGGCCGGGTCTCCTCCCACGCCCCCCAGCCCGAGAGCAACTGGGACAACCTCCGCCTGGCCCCCGGCAAGACACGGGTCCTGGCGGATATCCCGGGCCCGGCGGTGATCACCCACATCTGGCTCACCTTCAACGAGGCCCGCCCCAACTGGATCTCCAAGGCGGGTTCGGCCCGGCCGGACGAGATCGTCCTGCGCATGTACTGGGACGGCGCGAAGGAGCCGGCCGTGGAATCACCCCTCGGGGATTTCTTCGCCGCCGGATTCGGCGTGCGAAGGGAGGTGAAGTCCATCCCCGTCCAGGTGGAGGGGGGTGACGGATACAACTGTTTCTGGCGCATGCCGTTCTTCAAGCGCGGCCTCGTGACCATCACAAACGAGAGTTCCCGGTATCTCAATTCCTTCTACTACCACGTGGACTACGTGGAGGTCCCTTCCCTTCCTGCGGATACGGCCTACTTCTGCGCCCAGTACCGCCGGGAGTTTCCCGAGAAGACGGGCCGGGACTACCTGGTTCTCGACGCCGAGGGCAGGGGCCACTACGTGGGGACGGTCCTTTCGGTCCGCACTCGTAGCCCCTACTGGTTCGGCGAAGGGGACGACAAGTTCTACGTCGACGGCGAGAAGATCCCCTCCATCTGGGGCACGGGGACGGAGGACTACTTCCTGTGCGCCTGGGGCCTGGAGGAGTGCTCCTTTCCCTGTTTCGGTTGCACCCTGGCCGACGGCGAGAGGGGCGCCGTGGGGGTTCGGTATTGTCTCTACCGCTGGCACCTTCACGACCCGATCCGCTTCACCAAATCCCTGCGCTTCGTCCTGGAGCACAAGGGCTGGATCACCGGCGACGAGACCACGACGGGCAAGGTGGACGGCCACGTGGAGCGGGAGGACGACATCGCCTCGGTGGCCTTCTGGTACCAGGTGGGGCAACCCAAGCGCTTCACCTCCCTGCCGCCCCTGAAGGACCGGATCCTTCCCTCCCTGGACCTGGTGATCCCGGGGAAGAAGATGTTTCCTCCCCGGGGGAAGAGCGGCGGCGAGTGCCTCCTGCAGGCCGGCTTCGACTGGACGCCCGGCGGCCAGGTCTTCTTCCGGAACACCCGGCCCGACGGTTTCCTTGAGGTGGAATTCACCGTGGAGAAGAGGGACTACCGGGCCTTGGTCCTCCGCCTGACCCGGTCCTACGACTACGGGATCTTCCGCGTCCTCCTGGACGGAAAAGCCCTGAGGGACAGGCTCGACCTCTATTCCCCCTCCACCGCCGTGAAGGAGGTCTGCCTGGGCTCCTTCGATCTGGAGCCGGGAGGACACCTGCTCCGCTTCGAGTGCCTGGGAAAGAATCCTCTTTCCCGGAACTACTTCATCGGCCTGGATTCGGTCAGGCTCCGGCGCCGCTGGCACAAGAAGCGCCGCCCCCTGAGGCCCGCCCCGGCCGGGAGGCGGTGAAGGCCGCCCCCCCGCCGGGGGGGTCAGATCTCCCCTTTTTCTCCCTCCATGGAGGACGGCGGATCCAGGAGGAACTTGAAGATGCTGTAATCCGCCAGGAGCAGGAGGTTCACCGGGGAGAAGGGAAAGTTCGACCGCCAGACCAGGCCCTCCTTCTCCAGGAAGAGGCCTCCCCCGTATCCCTTCAGGTTTTCCTCCAGGTCTCCGTCGAAGTGGAGGAGTTCCGGTAAATCGGAAATTCCTGTGAAGCTGGACGCCATGGCCAGGAAGATCCCCGCCGCACTCTCGCCGATCCGGACCGCCCTCGCCCCGTCCACGTAGTAGAAGCCCAGGCAGGGGGAATCACCCAGGGAGGCCCGGACGCTCTTGTATCGAGGGGTTTCGCCCAGGGACGGGGCCTTTCCCGCCAGGACGGGAAGGAAGCCGCGGATCATGGAGGGACGGAAGGTGAAGAAGACCCAGTTCCCTTTGAAGACGAAGGTCACACCGTGGAGCCAAGGCCCCCGGTACAGGTCCAACCCCCTGGCCCTGGTGACCCGGACCCGGTCGTCCTTCTCCACCAGTCTCTTCAGGAGGGTGATGATCCGTTCCTTGAAGGCCCGGGTCAGCTCCAGGCCCACCACCAGGTCGGGGGATGGAAATCCTCTGTTGAAGCGCAGGGCCACTCCCATCTCCTTGGTGCCGGCCAGAAGGGGAAGGGGTGAAACCAGGAGGGACTTCTTCTCGAACCCCTCCAGGACGTCCTGGAGCCGGAAGCCGCCGGGAAGGGCCCCTTCTCCCAGAAGGCCCGCCAGGAGGGGCTTCCACCGGGCGGCCAGGCCCTTCCAGTCCAGGGGCACCAGGAGGAAGGCCGCCGTGTCGGCAGGAAGCATGGAGGCGAACTCCTCCCGCTTGAGCCTCCCCGAGAGGTGGGCCAGGTAGGAGCCTGCAAACATCCTCGCTGGGAGGACGAAGGAGATCTCTCCTGAAGCGGGATTCCACCTCCCGTGGACCCAGGGGGATCCTCCCAGCCCCAATTCCTTCAGTGCCAAGGGGATGGGTTCGGGGACGTAGAGGGATGGGAGGATCTCCCTGTTCAGGGCGAAGGTGGAGGTCCCTTCGGGGCTCTCCTGGAAGATCCGTTTCAAGGCGGGCTGGACGGTTGCCGGATGGGGACTCTCCAGGTTCATCTGGGCCTCGTAGAGGGGCCAGGGCGTGGCGAAGCTCAAGGCCAGGAACCGGCCGTGCCGGGCGAGGAAGAGGACGTCCCTTTTGTTTCCCTTCCGCTGGAAGCCCAGTTTCAGGATCTCCTTGCCGTGGAAGGTGGTCTTGCTCACCACCGGGGTGCCCGGGACCGCCTCGAGGCACTTCTTCCAAAGGTTCGTCAGGTTCTTCTGGAGCCCTTCGATCCCGCCTTCCCGGCCCGGGGAGAACTCCAGGATGATGAGAAATCCCGGGTTGTATTGGCCCGAGAGACCATTCTCCAGAGAGAGAGCCATGCCGAACCTGGAACTGGCTATCCAGATCCGGTAGGGCTCTGCCCCGGAAGAGAAGATCGTCTTCGATTCCTGGAGAAAGGTCTTGAAGAAGGCACCCATCCGGGGGGAGACCTTCTCGACCTTCTGGATCATCTTGTCGGAGAAAAAGCCCTCCACTTTCTTCCAGATCTCCCGGCGTTTCTCGTCCCCTGAATAGAGTTTCACTGCCGGGTGGTTCTCCAGGAGCTTCTCCAACCTGGAGAGGCTGGGGATCCGGGAAACGTACCAGGTGGAAGGGGGGAGGAGTTCCAAGGCCGTCCGGGGTGACTGGGTCTCCTGGGCCCTTGCCGGAAGGATCGGGGCCAAGAGCCAGAACAGGGGAGCGAGAGCGAGGATCCGGGTGTTTCGCTTCATCGGTGCACCTCCGGGGTGATCCTGGGGCCCTTCTTTTTCCTCTTCCTTCCGCCGGGTCCCCGGCCAGCGTGAGGAAGCCCAGGGTGTTCGGAAAGGGTGGGAGGATATTCGCCCGTCCCTTCGGGAAAAATGGGGGAATCGGCCCCCCGGGGAGGGACCTTTTCCCCTTTTTTCCGCCTTCGGGCCGGTAGAATCTCTTCCCATGGGCGTCCCCTTCCTTTCGTCCAGAAGGGGCTCCCCAGAAGAGGGAGTTCCTCTCCGGCGAGCCCCCCGGGCCGGGGGGAGACCCTCCTTCTCCCTTCTCTTCTCCCTGAGGAGCCTGGAGCGCCCGCCCCCCTGAAAGGCCCGGGATTCCTCCCTTCCCCTCTCCTTCCGGCACCGGAGACGGAGTCCTCCGCCCATCCCCTCCGGGGGGGGCTTCCTCCCTTCCGGGAGAGAAACCCCTACCCGGGAAAGGTTCCTTCCCGAGAGATTTCCCAAGGAGAGCCAGGAGCGGCCAGCCATGAAAGACCCAGGAAGACTTCTCCTCTTCTTTGTTTTCCTTCTTCTCTTCTCTCCCGCGGCGCCGGCCCAGAAACTCACCCTCCAGGAGGTGATCTCCCTCAAGAAGATGGGTTTCACCGAAGGGGAGGTGGTCCGGGCGATCCGAAAGTCGGGCCTGGCCTTCACCCTGGACGAAGAGGCCAGGAAGAAGCTCAGGGAAGCGGGCTTTAGGCCCTCCTTCTTCGAGGCCCTGGCGGCCTTCGCGCCCTCCCGCCCGCCGGGAGAGGAAGGATCGGCCCTTCTCGCCCTGGTCCAAAGAAAGGCCCCCGTCGAGGAGATCCTACGGAGGATGGCCGCCCTCCCCGGGGACCACCTGGCCCGGCTCCGGGCCCCCCTGGAGAAGGCCGGAGCCCCCCAGGCGGTCCTCCTGGCGGCCCGTGGGAAACCTTTGACCGTAAAAGACCTGGAGGACCTGGCCGCAGCCGGAACCCCCAAGGGGGCCTATGCCCTGCTCGCGGAGATGCTTGGGGTCCGAAAGGAGGCGATCCCTCCCGGGAAGGCCCTGGACCTGGCCCGCCGGGGAGTCCCTCCCGGAGTGATCAAGCGTTTCAGGGCGGGTTCTTCCCCGGGCGGGGAAGCAGGGGTGGAGGAGGGATCCCCCCGCCGGTCCGCCCTGGAGGCCCTCCAGTCCCTTGTCGTGAAGGAGGGCGAATACTCCCACCTGGGCAAACGCTTCGTTCTCCGGTGTCCCCCGGGATGGAGGCTCATTCGGGGAATCGACGACGGGGACGTCTTCTACGCCCTCACACCCAGGAGGAGGGGGGACGACCCGGATTCCCTGGACGTCCTGCTGGAACTCTCCCTGGTTCCTTTCCCAGAGGACGCCCGTTCCTGGGGCCGGGGGCCGGCGGACGTCCTGGAGAAACTCCTTCCTTCCATTCTTCTCTCCGAGCCCGGCCTGGAGCTCACCGGGAAGGTGGAGGAGACCCTGGTGGGCGGACTGGAAGGGGCGGTGGTCCCCTTCCGGGGGACCTTCAAGAACCGGAAGGGCGAATACCTGGGCGTGGCGGCCCTTGCCCTGGAAGGGGACCTGGCCTACCTGGTGGAGGCCACGGCCTCGAAGGAGCTCTTCCCTCTCTACGGGGGGGATTTCCTCTCCATCCTGGAGAGGTCCAGGTTCGGAAGACCCGCTCCCTCCACGAGGGGGCCGGACCGGGATCCGAGCGAGCTCGTCCGGAAGTACAAAGGTTCCGTCGTGGTCGTGAACGCCTCCACCGACCTGGAGGGGAGCCAGGGCACGGGGTTCATCGTCTCCCGTGACGGTTACATTCTCACGAACTGGCACGTCGTCTGGGACGCCCGGAGGAACCGCCCTTACCGGGAGTTCACCGTCTCCTGGGACGACTCCCTCAAGAGGCCCTCCAAGAAGGCCCGCCTGGTCGGTTGGGTCCACAAGGTGAGCCGCCAGGTGCGGGTCGGCGGAATCGACCTGGCCCTCCTCGAGATCGACCCGGGGGACTACACCCCCATCCCCCTGACCCGGCTGAAGGACGTGGAACTCGGCGACGGGGTGATCGCCATGGGGTTTCCCAGGTCCGATTTGGTTTCGGGGTATTCCATCTTCATCACCAAGGGCGTGGTGGTCCGCTTCAACCGGGACCTTTCGGGAAGGGTGGAGGCCGTGGCCACCGACGCGAAGATCACCCACGGCAACAGCGGCGGGCCCTGCCTCAGTCTCAAGACCGGCGGCGCCCTGGGCCTCAACACCTGGGGATTCGACATCGATCCCGCCGCCGGGGACCTGAACGACATGGTGGGTTACTACTTCGTCTGCCCCGCCGAGGCGGCCATGAGGGAGTTCCCCCTCGCCGTGGACCTTGGGATTCCCGCCGACAGGAAATTGAGCTTCCTGGACTACTACGAACTCTCCCGCATCTACTCGGTCCTGGGCTCCCCGAGGGCCGCTCTCCGACTGGCCGAAAAGGCTCTCCGGGAGAAGCCGGACTCGGCCTACGCCCTGGCCCAGAAGGCCCAGTGCCTGGCGGCCTCCGCCGTCGAGGAACTCCAGGAGGACCCTGCGAAGGCCCTGGCCTCGGCCAAGGAGGCGGCGGCGGTCTTCAAGAAGGCCCTGGACATCCGGCCGGACTACGAGGACGCCCTCACCACCCTCACCGACCTCCTGCTGGAACTGGAAGAGCCGGCCGATGCGGCCCGGTACGCCCGGAAGTGCGTCCGCCTCTTTCCCCGTGACTGGGAGGGTCACTTCCTGCTGGCCAAGGCGCTCCTGGCCCTGAAGAAGAAGGACGAGGGGGAGAGGGAGCTCCGGAAGGCCATGGACCTCTCGCGGAACCTCGTGGGGGATCCCTGGATCCTGGCGGGGAACCTGGCCTACGCCCGGGGAGACTACGAGAAGGGGCGGGAGTATTTCCGGAAAGCCGCCCGGATCCGTCCCGGCGATTTGACCGCCCGTATGGGCGTCGTGGAGTACCTGGAGCTGGAAAAGCGCTGGAACGAGGCGGCCTCGGCCTACCGGGGCCTCCTGGCCGAATTCCCGGGAAACCCCCTTCTCTTCTTCCGGATCGGCGTATGCCTCCGGAACGAAGGCAAGGCCGGCGAGGCCCTCAAGGCCTACGGGAAGGCCCTCTCGGAGTTCCGGAAGCGCGGATTTCCTCCCCCGGCGGACCTCCTCCTGGACGTGGCGGACATCTTCCTGAAGGAGAAGAAGAAACCCGCCATGGGGGCCCGATTCCTCTCGATGTTCCTCCTCTACTACGGCAACGAGCGGGAGGCCCTGGATGTCCACCTGAAGCTGGCCGGGATCCTGGAGCGTCCCGGGGCGGCGGCGGCCCACGTGCGGCGGGCTGCGGCCCTGGCGGAGAAACTGGGGGTGAAGGACTTCCATCCTCCCCGGGACCTCCCCGACATGGACTTGAGCCTGGAGGACATCCACTACCTCCTCTCCCTGGGATACCCGCCTTCCGTGGCGGCGGACCTGATCCTCCATACCGCCCTCACCTTCGCCCCGAGGACCAAGGCCGACGTGGAGGCCCTGGTGAAGAAGGAGAAGCTCCCCCTCGTGGTGGTGAAGGCCATCCTGGCGGCGGCCCGGAAGGGAAGGGGCGCCGGGGCGGGTGGTCCGGCCCGCCGGGGCGGGAGGGTCTCCCTGGTGGGCCGGTGGCGGGCCTCGATCTTCATCCCCAACGCGGGCCGGTATACCGAGGTGGACGAGTTCACTCCCGACGGCCGCTTCACGACCCTGGCGGAGCTCAACGGCCGGACCATGAGGTACTCCGGGACCTACAGGGTGGAAGGCGACGAGATCGTCTTCACCAAGGACACCGGCGGGGGCTACCGGGAGACTTTCAGGGTGGTCGGACCGGGCCACATCCAGGTCTACCAGCCCAAGATCGACCAGTGGGTGGACTTCCGGAAGGAGTGAGTCCCCCCGGGTCGCCGGGCCCTGCCGGGCCGGGGAAGAAAGACAATAAATAATGTTGTCCCCCGGTCCTCTCCCTCCCGCCTCCTTCCCCCGGGGAGGGGGCGGGAGATTTTTTTCTCCTTCTCCGTGAAATTCCCCGGGAGGCGGAGCTCTTCATTACATCATGATTTCGTGATACCTCCGGCCGGAGTCCTTCATGGAGATCGGGATCAACTGCTACGTGATGCGGGACTACGTGGCGCACTTCGCCAACCCGGTGCGCCTCAAGATCCTCTGTTGCCTCACCGAGGGGAGGGCCTGCGTCACCGACCTGGTCCAGGCAACCAGGGAAAAGCAATCCACCGTCTCCCAGCAGCTCAAGAACCTCCTCCTGGCGGGCTTCATCGCCAGGCAGAGGGAGGGGAGCCGCGTCTACTACCAGATCGCCCTGCCGGCGGTGAAGAAGACCATGGAGTTCCTGGACCAGCTCGCCGCCGAGCTGACCCAGGCCCGGATCCGGCCCGTCCTCGAGGAAAAGGAGTCCTGACATGGATCACCGATGGCGTTCCATCTCCATCGCCACCGTCTTCTACTGGCTGCTCTGGCTCGTGCTGGTCCAGAGCTTCGACCCCCAGGAGATGCTCGCCGGGGCGGTGGTGGCCTTCTTCGTGGCCTTCCTCTCCAGGGGGGAGCCCTTCTCCACGCCCGTGAAGTGCCTCCTCTCCCCCAAGAGGATCGCCTACACCATCGCCTACGTCTTCTACCTCTTCTTCGCCATCGTCCGCTCCAACCTGGACGTGGCCCGGCGGGTGGTCTCGCCCAAGCTCCCCATCAACCCGGGGATCGTGAAGATCAAGACCCGCCTCAAGAGCCCGCTTGGGAAGATGATCCTGGCCAACTCCATCACCCTTACGCCGGGCACCCTCACGGTGGACGTCAAGGGGGAGGATTTCTACATCCACTGGATCGACGTGGAGACCAAGGACGTGCAGGCCGCCACGGAGAAGATCGCGGCCGGTTTCGAGAAGTTCCTGGAGGTGATCTGTGGCTGACCTGATCCTGGAATTGGCCCTGGTCCTGGCCGGACTCGGGGTCCTTCTGGCGAGTTACCGCCTCCTCAAGGGCCCTTGCCCCCCCAGCCGCGCCGTGGCCCTGGACGTGCTCACCTTGATCACCATCCCCCTCCTGGTGGGGGCGGCGGTCATGACGGGGCGGGCCATCTACCTGGACGTGGCCCTGGTCTACGCCCTCCTTTCCTTCCTGGGCGTGGTCTCCCTGGCCCGTTACTTCGAGAAGGGGGTGTGAGATGAGCGCCTACCAGCTCGCCGGAGCCCTCCTGGCCTTCCTGGGCGCCCTGTTCCTCTTCCTGGGCGCATTGGGAATCGTCAGGATGCCCGACCTCTACAACCGGATGCAGGCCGGCACCAAGGCCACCACTCTCGGAAACATCCTCACCCTGGCGGGGCTCGCCCTCTACCACCCCTCCTGGGCGCTGAAGATCGGCGTCATCGCCCTCTTCGTCCTGGTCACCAACCCGCTCTCCTCCCACGCCCTGGCCAGGGCGGCCCACGGCGCCGGAGTCCCCCTCACGGAGGGGTCGGTCTCGGACGCCCTCGAGGAGGATCGTTCCCCGGAAGGGGGGGAGGCCCTGGAGTCATGATCTATTTGGACGTATTGCTCTGCATCCTCACCGTAATCTGCGCCGTGGCCGCCATGGTGACCCGCAAGCTCGTTGCGGCGGCAATCCTGGCGGGCGTGGTCTCCCTCGTCGTGTCCTATCTCTTCGTGAGGATGAAGGCCCCCGACGTGGCCATGACGGAAGCGGCCATCGGGGCCGCCCTCTCGACGGTCATCTTTCTCATCGCCATCAGGCGCACCGAGGAGGAAGAGAGATGAAGCAAGTCCTGGCGGTCCTGTTCCTCCTGGTCCTGGCCTTCCTGCTGGCCGGCCTTGTCCCCATGGCCTCCAAGGCCGGCAACGGCTGGGTCGGGGATTATTACGCCACCCATGGTATAGCCGACAACAGGGGTTCCAACCTGGTCACGTCCATCGTGGTGAACTACCGAGGCCTGGACACCCTGGGCGAGGTGACGGTCCTCTTCCTCTCGGTCATGGGTGTGGGTTTCATCCTCCGGCGCAGGGAGGGCTCTCCCAGGTTCGCCCCCGTCCCGGCGAGCCCCATCGTGGACACGGGGGCCAACCTCCTCTTCGGCTCCATCCTCCTCCTGGGGGCCTACATCTTCGTCCACGGCCACCTGACGCCGGGAGGCGGCTTCCAGGGTGGTTCTGTGATCGCTTCCGGGGTGCTCCTCCTGATCCTGGCCCGCCGGGACCGGGAACTCTCCCACGATCTCCTCGCCTGGCTCGAGTCCCTCTCGGGCTTCGGTTACGCCCTGGTCGGCCTGGTGGGGCTGGTCGTGGCCGGATCCTTCCTGGCCAACAAGGGAGTCCTTCCCCTGGGCACCTGGAACCGTCTCTTCTCGGCCGGTGTGATCCCGATCATCTATATCCTGATCGGCCTCAAGGTGGGGGCCGAGCTCTCCACCCTCCTGGACATCATGATCCGCGACCCCGAAGCCGTCGCCCACGGGGGAGGAAACTGAGATGAACATCACCATGGTTTACGTCGGCACCGCCGTGGCCCTGGTCCTCGTCGGGCTGGGCGGCGTCCTTCTCAAGCGGAACATCCTCAAGATGGTCCTGGCCCTCGACATCGTCGAGACCGGGGTGAACCTCCTGCTGATCGGCATCGGATATACGCCCGGCCGGGAGGCCCCCATCGTGGACAACGCGGCCTTCTTCGCGGACCGGGCCAAGGAGACCGTCAACGCCTCGGCCGTGGTGGATCCCGTTCCCCAGGCCCTGGTTCTGACGGCCATCGTCATCGGGCTCGGAACGACGGCCTTGATGCTCTCATACGTCATCAGGCTCTACGCTCAGAAGAAGACCCTGGACATCAGGGAGTTCGGGAGGCTCAAGTGGTAGATCCAATCCTCCTCATCGCCGTCCCCCTGGGGGTCGCCTTCCTCCTTCCCCTGGTGGACCGCCTGGGCAGGGCGGCCTCGCGGTGGGTCCATTTCCTGACACTCGTCTTCTATACCGGCGCGGCCGCCGGCTGGGCCCTGGGCCTGTCCAAGGGCACGGCCGCCGCCAGGGACGTCATCACCGCCGCCTGGCCCCCTCCGGTGGGCATCAACCTCCACATGGGCCTTCCCGAGGCGGTCATCCTCTCCCTGGCCGGGCTGACGGGCATCTTCTCCGCCCTCTACCTGGCCCACAGGGAGGAAAAGCCGAGTATCCGCTCCATCGTGCTCCAGGTCCTCCTCCTGGCCGGAACGGCGGGTCTCACCCTCACGAGGGACCTCTTCAACATGTTCGTCTTCCTGGAGATCACCTCCATCAGCACCTTCGCCATCGTGCTCCTGGGCAAGGAGCGGAAGGCCCTGGAGGCGGGCTTCAAGTACATGATCCTCGGGGGGATCGCCTCGGTTTTCCTCCTCTTGGGGATCGCCTTCCTCTACAAGGCGTCGGGGACCCTCAACATGGCCGACATGGCCGCCAAGCTTCCCGCCATCCTCTCGGGAGGGACGGCGGCGGCCCTGGTCTTCCTCTTCGTCTGCATGCTGATCGAGCTCAAGGGCTTCCCCCTCAACGGGCCGGCCATCGACCTCTACGAGGGAGCGGATCCCGGGGTCATGGCCCTCATCGTGGGCACCACCCTGAACGCCGTGCTCTTCGCCTTCTGGAAGATCCTCCCCTTCTTCTCGGGCGTCACCTGGGAAGGGGTGATCCTGGCCTCGGGAATGGCCACCTTCGTCCTGGGCAACCTCTTCGCCACCAGGCAGAAGAACGTCCGCCGGATGCTGGGCTACTCCTCCTCCGCCCAGGTGGGCCTCCTGGTCTTCCTCCTTCCCCTCCTCAAGAACCACACGGTGGGCCTGGCCGCCCTGGGCCTGCTCCTGGTCAACCACGTCCTGGCCAAGGCCTCCCTCCTCTGGTTCGCCGGAATCCACGAGGAGGAGAACCTCGAGGGGTGGCGGGGAGCCTTCCGGGGAAATCCGGTCTTGAGGGTCCTCTTCGGGGCCTCCGTCCTGGCCATCGCCGGCCTTCCCCCCTTCCCGGGTTTCTGGGGCAAGTGGGACGCCCTGGCCGGAATGGCAAGAAGCCCCTACATGTGGTGGATCCTGCCCCTCCTCCTGGGCTCCCTCCTGGAGTTCGTCTACTACTTCCGGTGGCTCAAGGAGACCGCCGCCGGTCCCGAGGAGGCCCCTGCCCGGGATGTTTCCTTCTCCCTTTCGGCTCCGCCGGCCCTCTTCGTCCTGGCCGGGTTGGCCCTTGGGATCCACACCCTCTACCGGCCCGACCTGGGCGTCTCCTCCCAGGCCTTGTTCTGGTTGTGGTGCGGCGGCGGCCTCCTGGCCCTCGCCTTCCTTCCCGAGAAGGTCTCGGCGGGCCTCTCCTTCCTGGCCGTCCTGGCGGGCGGGGCCTGGCTCTACGGCGCCGGATCCCTGGACCTGCACACCATTCCCGGGTTCTTCTCGATCCTGGTCCTCCTGGGGGCCCTGGTCTTCTCCCTGGCCCGCCTGGGGATCCCGGCCCGCCACAGGAACTACCACGGCCTCTTCCTCCTCCTCCTGGGATCCCTCCTGGTCCTCCTGGGGACCGATTCCCTCCTGGGCTTCTTCGCCGCCTGGGAGATCATGACCTGGACCTCCTACTTCCTGGTCCGCCAGGGAAGGAGGGGCCAGGCCGCTTCCTACCTCTATATCCTCTTCTCCGGCGCGGCGGGCTTCCTCCTCCTGGGGGGCTTCCTGGTGGCCCTGGGAGGGGGCGCGGCGACCCTCTCGGGGCTTGGCGCCCTCCAGGGCTCCTCCGCCCTCTGGACGTGGATCCTGGTCTGCGCCGGGCTTGCCGTGAAAGTCGGCTCCTGGGGCGTGCATATCTGGGCTCCCGAGTCCTACTCCGAGGCGCCCGACCTCTTCACCCCCTTCCTTTCGGGGGTCATCTCCAAGATCCCCGTCTTCGCCTTCACCGCCGTGGCCGCCAAGGTGGTCCTCCCCGTCCTGGCCACCACCCTGGGAAGGCTGGACCCGGCCTGGATCCTGGGCTGGCTCGGCGGACTCACGGCCCTGGGGATGACCTTGCTGGCCGTCTTCCAGGACGACATGAAGAAGCTCCTGGCCTACTCCTCCCTCGGCCAGGTGGGTTACATCGTCCTGGGGCTGGCCATGATGACCCCCCTGGGATGGACGGCCGCCCTCTACCACAGCCTGAACCACCTGCTCTTCAAGGGGCTTCTCTTCGTGACCGTGGCGGGGGTCATCCACCGGACCGGCACGAGGAGCCTCAGTGAGCTGGGGGGACTCATCACGAAGATGCCCGTCTCCTTCATCGCCGTCCTGATGGCCATCATCGCCCTCTCGGGCGTGCCTCCCCTTTCGGGCTTCACCGGGAAGTGGCTCGTCTACCAGGCTGGGATCCAGAAGGGCTGGTACCTCCTCACGGCGGTGACCATGTTCGCCTCGGTCCTGGCCTTCCCCTATCTCTTCAAGCTGATCCACTCGATCTTCCTGGGCCAGCTCCAGAGAAAACACCGGGAGGTCCGGGAAGCTCCCAAGGCCCTCGTGGCCACCCAGATCGTCCTGATCGCTGCGATCATGGTGCTCTCCGTGGCTCCCGGCCTGGTCCTGGTCCCGATCCAGAAGGGCGTCGGGGCCGCCCTTGGCAAGACGGCCTTCACCTCCGCCACGGCCACGACCCTCGCCACGGACCTGGGATACTTCCAGGCCATGGGTCTCATGACCCTGGTGATGGTCCTGGCCGGCCTGGTCTTCGCCGCCGTCTTCTTCTTCCTCCCCAGGCACACCGTGAAGGTGAAGCAACTGGACATCGTATACTCCGGCGAGGTTCCCCCTCCGCCCGAGGAGATCCAATACGCCCGGAACTTCTTCCGGCATTTCGAGCGGGTCTACGCGCCGGTCATCCTTCCCAGGATCAAGGCGTTCTGGAAGGGCTTCTCCGAGAGCGTCCTCTCCCTGGCCGAGTCCGGGAGGCGCCTCTACACCGGCGACGGCCAGACCTACATCCTCTACGCCGTGGGCCTGGTCCTGGCCCTGGTGCTCTTCGTCTTCTCCGGGCCTGCGCCGGCCAGTACGGGGAAGCCCGCCGGGAAGACCGGGTACTACGTTCCCCAGGAAAAGAAGGCCCCCCCGGCCCGGGTGGGCGTCCTCGTCCCGCGCCCCCGCGCCATTTCGGGAGGTGAAGGCAAATGAGCCCCGTGGAACTGAGTTTCTTCCCCAAGCTCTTCTGGGTGGTGGTCTCGGTCCTGGCCGCCATCGCCTACGGCCTGGTCATCGGCGGAATCATCCGCAAGGTCATGGCCAGGATCCAGGGGCGCATCGGGCCGCCCGTATACCAGCCCTACATCGATCTCTTCAAGGTCCTCTTCCAGCGGACCGCCACCTGGCACGGCTACATGTTCTACATGGGGCCCGTGTTCCGGGCGACCGGGGCCATCGGCCTCTTCCTGCTCATTCCGGTGGTCTTCGGGGATCCCCGTTTCGACAACTACTCCTTCAACGGGGATCTGTTGCTGGTCATGTATTTCATGTTCTTCGGGTGCCTGGGCATGGCCCTTGGGGCGGCCGACGGGGGACACCCCCACTCGGTGATCGCCGTAACCCGCGGTCTCTCCCAGATGACGGCCTACGAACTTCCCTTCTCCCTGGCCGTCGTGGCCATAGTGGCCCAGACGGGGTCTTTTTCGGTTCACCAAATCGTCGCCGCACAGCAGGGTGGGATCGGGCACTGGTTCCTCTTCACCAACCCCCTGGCGGCGGTGGCGGCGTTCCTGGCCTTCCTGGGGATGAACATGTATTCCCCCTTCGATATCGTCCTGGCCCCCCAGGAGATCCCGATCGGGCCCCCGACGGAATACAACTCGGCCTTCATGTCCATCCTCATGTCGGGCCGGGCCATCTTCGCCGTATCCAAGTGCGTCCTCTACATGGACCTCTTCCTGGGCGGCGCCACGTCGGTCCTGGAGGCGGTGGTGAAGGTCTTCCTCATCTACTTCTGGTCCATCTTCGTCGGGGCCGTGTTCCCCAGGTACCGCACGGAACAGGCCGTCAAGTTCTTCCTCGGCTGGCCCACGGCCGCAGGCGTGGCCGCCGTCCTGGCCGTGATGCTTTTCTAGGAGAGTTGCCGTGGATGAAAAAACCGTGAAACCCGATCTTCCCCCCGGGCCTCCTCCCGGGTCGATGCCCCACGCCCCTCTTGGTGAAGGGTGTTTCCTGGGCGAGGAAGTGAAGCCCCAGGCCCCCTCCATGAAGGAGGCCCTGGCAAGGATCAAGAACTGGTTCCGCGCCAACTCCCTTTGGGTGATGGCCTACGGGACGGGTTGCGGGGCCATCGAGTTGAGGCCCCTTGCCACGGCCCGTTTCGACATGGAGCGGCTCGGGATCGCCATGAGGCCCACGCCCCGCCAGTCCAACGTGCTCATCGTCTCGGGCTACCTGGCCGTCAAGAGCCTGAAGCGGGTCATCCGCTCCTACGAGCAGATGCCCTCCCCCAAGTGGGTCGTGGCCCTGGGATCGTGCACGATCAACGGCGGGATGTACTGGGATTCCTACAATACGATCAACCGATTGGATCTCTACATCCCGGTGGACGTCTACATCAACGGGTGCATGCCCAGGCCGGAAGCCCTCATCGCCGGTTTCCAGGACCTGATGAACCGCATCAAGCGGGGAGAGGCGGACGGCTGGCGCCACTACATGGAGAACCTGGACTGGTACAAGGAAAACCAGAAGAAGATCATCACCGACTGGGATCTTCCCGAGTACAACTGGTGAGGGCCCGATGAAAGAGATACTCAAGGAAATCGAGGAGCGCTTCGGGCCGATCTGGGAAAGGATCCAGAGGCCGAAACTCGCCCAGGTGGGAATCGACCCCGCCAAGGCCGTTCCCCTGATCACCTGGCTCAAGGAGCACAGGGGGTACGTAACGCTGGTCCATCTCTCGGCGGTGGACTGGATCGAGCAGGGTGAGTTCCAGCTCACCTGGCTCCTGGGGAACCCGGAGACCGAGGAACGCCTCATGGTCTGTTCCCGGATCGACAGGGAGAACCCCACGGCCGAGACGGTGAGCGGGCTCTGGCCCCAGGCCGTGACCTACGAGCAGGAGATCCACGAGATGTTCGGGATCTCCTTCCCCGGTTCCCCGCGCCAGGGCGTGCCCTTCATCCTGGAGGGGTGGAAGGACATCCCTCCCATGCGGAGGGACTTCGACACGGTGGCCTTCGTGGAGAAGCACATCCCCGGCAGGGAGGGGAGGAAGCACATCGATCCAAGGACCTACATCGGCGAGAAGTTCGGCGAGAAGGGATACCTCCATGACTGAGACCAGGGAGAAACCCAGAGAGGTCCAGATCTGGTTCGGGCCCCAGCATCCCGGAATCACGGGCAACATGGCCGTCCAGACCTGGTTGGACGGGGATACCTTGACCCGGGGGATCACCCACGTGGGATACCTGCACCGGGCCTTCGAGAAACTCATGGAGCGGCGGCTCTACATCCAGTCCTTCCCCATCGTCTGCCGCATCTGCGTCCCCGAGCCCGACACCAACGAGTGGCTCCTGGCGGCGGCGCTGGAGGAACTTTCCGGGCTGGCCGAGGAGGTGCCCGAGAAGGCGCGGTGGATCCGGACGCTGGTCCTGGAGATGTCCAGGCTCGGCGCCATGCTCATGGTGCTGGGCGGACACCCGGGCTCCATGGGTCTCGGCCCGGCTCCCCAGTGGATGATCGCCTTGAGGGACCTGGTCCTCGACCGTTTCGAGGAGCTTACGGGTGGCCGGGTCTACCACATGTACATCGTCTACGGAGGGGTCCGGCGGGACCTTCCCGAGGGTTTCGCCGGGCGCCTGGAGGAAACCCTGGCGACGATCGAGTCCAAGCTCCCTCTCATCGACGACGTGATCTTCGGCTCGGCGGTCTTCCGCAAGCGGTCCATCGGGGTGGGCGTGGTCCCCGAGGAGTGGGCCTTCGAGATGGGGGTCTCCGGCCCGGTGATCCGGGCCATGGGGATTCCCAAGGACGTCAGGAAGGACGAGCCCTACGAGAAGTACGGCGAACTCGACTTCGAGGTCGTCACCGAGGAGGGTTCGGACATCTTCGCCAGGGCCATGATTCGGCGGAGAGAGATCCAGCAGTCCATCGACCTGATCCGCCAGATCCTGGCGAAGATGCCCGAGGAAGGGCCCTACTGCGCCAAGTTGCCCAACATGCTGGAGTGGACCATTCCCCCGGGACAGACCTACGTCAGGGCCGAGGCCAGCCGGGGCGAGATGGGCTACTACGTGGTGACCGACGGCTCCAAGAGGGTGAGGAGGGTCCACGTCCGCGGTCCTTCCTACGTCCACGGCGTCTCCCTCCTGGAGCGCATGATCCCCGGAACCAACATCGCCGACCTGGCCCCCCTGATGGTCTCCCTCCAGGTCTGCCCCCCGGAAATCGAGAGGTGAGGATATGAGCCTCAAGCACGTTCTTCAGCCCTTCAACGCCTGGGTCCAGGCTTTTTCGAAGCCCTATACCATCCCCATGAAGGAGACCATGCGGCCCGGGGCGGACCGCTACAGGGGGTGGCACGTCAACGACACGGAGAAGTGCATCGGTTGCGGCACCTGCGCCGACATCTGCCAGAACGCCGCCATCGACATGGTTCCCGTGAAGGATCCGACCAAGGGGGACTCGGGACTGAGGCCCATGGTGGACTACGGGCGCTGTTGCTGGTGCGCCCTTTGCGTGGACGTCTGCACCACGGGCTCTCTCGGCATGTCCAACGAATACACCTGGGTGACCAAGGACCCCGAGACCTGCCGTTACACGCCCGGCGTGGACTCCAAGCCCTGGGACGGGTCGGAGAAGGGCTGGCGCCAGGACGAAGGCTTCTCCCTCATCGTCAAGGACCGGGTGCCCATGCCCATGCTGGATCCCAAGGAGAGGATCAAGACCTGGGCGGAGGTGGTGATCGGCTACTCCGTGGAGGAGGCCCGGAAGGAGGCCTCCCGGTGCGTCTCCTGCGGGATCTGCGTGGCGGCCTGCCCGGCACACATGCACATCCCCGATTACATCGGGGCCATCCGGGACGGGGACTTCGAAAAGGCCCTGAACTACATCTACGACAACAACCCCATGCCGGAGATGTGCGGCAAGGTCTGCACCAGGCGTTGCGAAGGGGTCTGTTCCGTAGGGGCCCAGGGCGAGCCCCTGGCCATCCGCTGGCTCAAGCGGTTCGCCACGGAGCAATTCGACGATTTCTCCCGGGTCCTCCATCCCGATGTGAAGAGGGTGGGCGAGGGCCGGAAGGTGGCCGTCGTGGGGGGCGGCCCCTCGGGGGTCACCGTGGCCTACTACCTCGCGATCCGTGGCTTCGACGTGACGATCTACGAAGCCCTTCCCGAGCTTGGAGGCGCCACCTTCTTCGGAATTCCGAAATACCGCTTCCCCATGCCTTCCCTGGAAAAGCAGGTGGAGCTGCTCGAGAAGGCGGGAGTGAAGATCCTCACCAACCACCGGGTCGAGAAGGACGAGTTCCGCCGCCTCATGGAGGAGAACGACGCCATCTTCTTCGGCACGGGCCTCATGAAGCCCTACAAGCTGGGCGTCCCCGGCGAGGACCTGGAGGGGGTGATCTACGCCCTCTACCTGCTGATGGACCACCACACGGGCAAGAAGGTCGACGTGGGCGGGAAGGTGGTCGTCGTCGGCGGCGGGAACGTGGCCATCGACGCATCCCGGGTCTCGCGGAGGCTCGGTGCCGAGGTGACCATCGCCTACAGGCGGCGCCTGGAGGACATGCCCGCCGACGACGAGGAGATCGAGGACGCCGAGGCGGAGGGGGTGGAACTCATCACCCAGGCCATCCCTCTCCGGGTGGAGAAGCTCCCCAACGGAAAGCTGGACTTCGTATGGGGGCCTGCCGAGATGGTGCCCCCCGACAGGCCCGGCGGCCGTCCCAAGCCCAAGCTGATCGAGGGCGTGGAGAAGCACCTCGAAGTGGACCGGGTGATCGTGGCCATCGGGCAGAAGGGCGAGTTCGACTGGATGCCCGAGGAGGTGGCCGAGAAGGTGGTCACCTCCAGGGGCTGGGTCGAGGTGGACGAGACGGGCATGACCCATTGGCCGGGGATCTTCGCCGGCGGTGACCTGGTGAACTCCACGGCCGACGCGATCTCGGCCATCGCCGACGGCCTGAGGGCCGTGGAAGGCATCCAGCATTTCATTCTGGACGGTTTGACCGTCTCCAGGCAGTAACGAGCGAGGCAGGCTGAAATGGAATTTCGATCCTCCGATGAGGTCCTGGACTTCGCCATGGGGCAGGAGCGCCGGGCGGCCGATTTCTACGGGTTCATGGCGGAGAAGACCTCGGATGTCGTGGCCCGCAAGTTCTTCCGGGAGATGGTGGAGGAGGAGCTCGAGCACGAGGCCAGGCTGAAGGCCGTCAAGGCCGGGAAGTCCGCCGGCCTGGGCCTGAAGAAATCCAGCCAGATGAATCTCACCGAGATCCTGAACGATGCCGTCTTCAAGGAGGATATCACCCTCCAGGAGGGGCTGGTCGTCTCCATGCGGGCCGAGAAGGCCGCCTACGAGATGTACCGGGACCTGGCCCGGGCCGCCGGGGACGACGAGCTGAAGGCCCTCATGGAGAGCCTGGCCGCGGAGGAGCTGGAACACAAGGCCCGTATGGAGGGCATCTACGACCAGGTCGTCCAGCGGGAGAACTGACCACCCTCCTCCTTCCTCCTAACCGCCTTCGTTCCTCCTCCGGGAGAGGATGCTTTCCAGATACCCCCAGGCCAGGAGGGCCAGGAGGGCCGCCGCAGAGAGGTGGGAGGCCGTTCCCGGCTCCGCGCCCTCGGAAACGGCGGCCCGGATTTCATCGGGGGATACCAGCCGGTCCAGGAGGAGACCGCCGGCGAAGGCGCAGACCGCCATGGAGGCCAGATAGACCAGGCAGGTCCGCCTTCCCATGACCTTCCAGACCGTTCCCAGGGTGGCGGCGTTGGTGGCCGGGCCGGTCATGAGGAGGGCGAAGGCCGCCCCTGGAGAGACCCCGGCGAGGATGAGCCCCGCCGCCAGGGGGATGGATCCGGTAGCACAGATATAGACGGGCACCCCGGCCGCCATGAGGAGGAGGACCTGGAGGGGCCCGGGGGGAACCAGGCCGGAGAAGAAGTCCGCCGGGAGGAGGGCCGTGATCAGGGCGGCGGCAAGGAGGCCCGCCAGGAGGGCTCCCCCGATCTCCCTGGGAAGGGTGACGAAACCGTAGCGGAGGGCCGGGCCCAGGAAGCCTTTCTTTCCCTTCCCGTTGCAACAGGAGGAGCGGCAGGAAGGGGTCGCAGGCCTTTCCTCCCGGGGCGGTGAATCCTTCCCTTCCAGGAGGGAGACCGCTCCTCCCCCCAGGAGACCGCTGGCCAGGGCGGCCGCCACCCGGAAGAGGGTGAAGACCGGTCCGAGAAGGCCGTAGGTGGCGAGGATGCTGTCCACGCCGGTCTGGGGCGTGGAGACGAGGAAGGCCGTCACGGGCCCCCGGCCCGCCCCGTGGGCCCTCAGGGAGGCCGCCACGGGAATGACGCTGCACGAGCAAAGGGGAAGGGGGATCCCCAGGAGGGAAGCCTTGAGGATGGCGGGAAAGCCCCTCCCTCCCAGGTGCTTCTCCACCAGGGAGGGCGGAAGGAGGACCGAAAGAAACCCTGCCACCAGGAAACCTGCCAGGAGGTAGGGGGCCATCTCGGCCAGGACCTCCCAGAAGTTCCCGGGGACCTGGAGCAGCCAATCCGCCATGTCTCGTCCGTTCCGGGCTCCCCGGCCGGGAAAGAACCCGGTCCCGGGAAAAGCCTCTCTTTCTTTGGGTCGGCCCCGGGAAAACTCCAAGGCCCGTCTTTTCTCCCCGGCCCCGCCTGGGATAATGCCATCCTTCTTTCCCCGGGACCCGGGAGGCCGAGGTGACCCACGTTCTGCCCCTGATCCTAGGCGCCCTGGCGGCGGGCCTCCACGGCCTGGGTGCCCTGGCGGCCCTGGACGCCATCTTCCACGCCCGCACCTCCCAGGGAGCCATCGCCTGGTCCCTCTCCCTTTTCATCTTTCCCTACCTGGCCCTTCCTCTCTACCTGATCTTCGGGGGAAGGAAGTTCTACGGCTACGTGGAGGCCCGCCGCCGGGGCAACCAGCAGATCGAGCATCTCACCCGGGCGGCCCAGGACGCCCACGGCGGGGGGATACGGGCTGTCTTCACCAGGGCGGAGGAGCACTTCGCCGCCCTGGAGAAGCTGGCCCGCCTGCCCTTCTCCGAGGGCAACGCGGCCCGGCTCCTGGTGGACGGAGAAAATACGTTTCAGGCCATATTCGAGGCGGTGGAGGAGGCCCGGGACTACATCCTGGCCCAGTTCTACATCGTCTGGGACGATTCCCTGGGCAGGGCCTTCCGGGAGAGGCTGATCCGGGCGGCCCGGAGAGGGGTCAGGGTCTACTTCCTCTACGATTCCATCGGGAGCTACAACCTCCCCCGCTCCTACCTGGAGCCCATGCACGCCGCGGGTATCCTCACGGCGGGTTTTACGGGGCGGTCCAAGGGAAGGGGGCGGCCTTTCCAGATCAACTTCCGGAACCACAGGAAGATCGTCGTCGTGGACGGGAGGAAGGCCTTCGTGGGAGGCCACAACGTGGGGGATGAATACCTGAGCCGAAATCCCAAGCTGAGCCCCTGGAGGGACACCCACGTGGAGGTGGCCGGCCCGGCCGTGCTGGGGGTCCAGCTGGCCTTCCTGGAGGATTGGTTCTGGATGACCCACCAGGCGCCGTCCCTGAATTGGACCCCCGAACCCCGACAGCGGCCGGGAAGGAGGATCCTCGTGCTTCCCAGCGGCCCGGCGGACGACCTGGATACCTGCGGGCTCATGTTCACCCAGGTGATCCACTCGGCGAAGAGGCGCCTCTGGCTGGTGAGCCCCTACTTCGTCCCCGACGAGAAGGTCATCGGCGCGTTGCAACTGGCCGTGCTCCGCGGGGTGGACGTGCGGATCCTCCTTCCCGAGAAGACCGACCAGATCCTGGTCCACCTGGCGGCCTTCACCTACCTGGAGGAGACCCTTCCTTTCGGAATCCGGGTGTTCAAGTACAAGGAGGGATTCCTCCACCAGAAGGTCTTCCTCAAGGACGACGACCTGGCCGGGGTGGGCACGGCGAACCTGGACAACCGCTCTTTCCGGCTGAACTTCGAGATCACCATGCTCTTCGCCGACGGGGACTTCGCCCGGCGGGTGGAGAGTATGCTCGAAGCGGATTTCGCCCGTTCCAGGGAGCTCGACATGGGGGAGATCGACGGTAAGCCGGGCTGGTTCCAGGTTGGAACCAAGCTCGCCCGCCTTTGCAGTCCCGTGCTTTGACGGCCCCCGTCGTCCCTCCCGCGGGGCCGGCGGGAGGGACGCGATCTCGATCCACCGGCCCTGCAGGCCGGAGCCGGCGCGGAGAGGGGCGCCCTACCAGTTCTCGCCGAGAAGCTCGAAATAGGCCCGGGGATGGGCGCAGGCGGGGCAGACCTCGGGAGCCTCGGGGCCTTCGTGGAGGTATCCGCAATTGATGCACCGCCAGACCACCACACCGTCCCGCTTGAAGACCTTGCCGGCCTGGAGGTTCTCGTAGAGATCCTTGTAGCGCTTCTCGTGCTGTTTCTCCGCAACGGCGATGGCCTCGAAGAGCTTGGCGATCCCTTCGAACCCCTCCTCCCGGGCGATCCGGGCGAAGTCGGGGTACATCTTCGTCCACTCGTGGTTCTCTCCGGCGGCGGCTTCCTTCAGGTTCTCCAGGGTGGTACCCACAGGGCCGGCCGGGAAGGAGCCGGTGATCTCGATCTCTCCGCCCTTCATGAAGTTGAAGAGCCGCTTGGCGTGCTCTTTCTCCTGGTCGGCCGTCTCCTCGAAGATCTTTGCGATCTGGACCAGGCCTTCTTTCTTGGCCTTGCTCGCGAAGAAGGTGTAACGATTCCGCGCCTGGGATTCGCCTGCGAAGGCGGCCATCAGGTTCTTCTCGGTTTTGCTTCCTTTGAGTTCCATCTTTCAGGGTCCTTTCGTTTCCTCCAGGTCTCCGGGCCGGGAATTCTTGCCCCTGCGGCACTCTCGGGCAAGGCTTTCCCTCACTCCCCCAGGAAGAGCCGCCTCGAGGCCAGGTTCCAGGGGGAGAGGGGCCAGCGGGAGAGGAAGAGGAGGCGGCCCTTCTCCAGGAAGATCCCCCCGCCGAAGGGACCCGACCCGGGGAAAGACAGGTCCCCGGGGGCGCCGGGAAGGAGTCTCCAGGGCCCTGCCGGGGACTTGGGAGAGACGAAGAGGAAGAGGTCCGCCGGTTTCCTCAAAGAGAGGCTGAGGACCTTGAAGGGGCCCGTACCGGCGAGGCGGGGCACTTCTCCCTCGGCCGCCCTGAGCCAACCGATCAGGGCTTCTCTGGAGGAGGCCAGGAAGAGGTGTCCCTTTCCTGTGGTTCCCGCCATGGGGGGATCCTTCCTCCGCTCGTAGATCAGGTAATCCTTCCACCATTTCTTCCGGGGGAAGACCTGGGTGCGGTAGCCCCGCTCGATCCATCCCAGGAACCAGCTCTCCTCTCCCCGGGGAAGACCGAAGGTCACCAGGAAGTCGGGCTTTCCCTTCCCTCCTCCGGGGCGGAGGGCGATACCGAAGGACAGCATTTTCTCCGAGACCATTTCGTAGAGGATGGAGCCCTCGTCCCAGACGGCCAGGATCCGCTTCGCCTGGTTTACCAGGTCGTTCAGCCATCCCGCGTCGCCGGCGGCCCTCTCCAGGAATGGGAAGAGCCTCTCCTTCATCCACTTCGTGTTCCATGTCCCCAAAAGGAAGGCATCCGTATCCGCCGGGAGGATCGAGGCGAAGGCCTCCGGGTCCACGCTGGAGCCGGCCAGTTTCCAGGGAAACCCCGAATCCCCGCGGAAGGACAGTTCCAGGAGGTTCTCCCCGTCGGCGGGGGACCAGCGCTCGAAGAGGGCTTGGGGCCTGGAAAGCCCGGCCTCCGCCGGGAGGGCGGGGAGGATCCACCGGGCCCCGGCCTTCCCGCCCGGGGCCGCTCCCCAGGAGGGCCATCCCTCGGCAAGGGAGGCCTTCACCCGGGCGGCCCACAACCTTCCTTGGAGGGAGGGCGCCTTCCCCGAACGGGCCGCTTCGATCCGGGCCAGGGTGTTCTTTCCTCCTCCCCAGAGGAGGTAGGCCTCCCCCAGGCCCGCTCCGGCCAGGCGGATCTCCCGGTCTTCCTTGCGGAGGAGGAATCGGCCGGTTCCCTCCTTTCCGATCTTCCATCCCCCGGGGAGGACCTTCCCACGGCGGGCCCAGCTCTCCAGGGTTCCTTCGAAGGCCTTCCGTCTCTTCCGGCCCCCCTTCTCGTGGAAATCCAGCAGGAGGATCCCCCCCTCGAGGGGGCTCTTCCCCGCCGGGCTCGAGCCGAACCACAGGGCTCCCGGCGCGGTATGGGCCTTCTCCAGTTCCTTCCAGGCCCCGAGAAGGGCCTGGAGGACTTCCCCGGAGAAGGGGCCGAAGCCTCCCGGCCGGAACTCCTCCAGGACGGCCCGGGTCATTCCCCGGGGAACTTTCCCCGCGGCGGCCTTCTCCAGTGCCGAGGGGGAGGGAAGGCCGCAGAAGAGGGTCGTCGAGGAAGGGAAGAACCGGAGGACCGGGAAGGAGGAGGCTTCTCCCGGGCTCTCCCCCTTCTTTCCGGAACACCCGGCCAGGAGCAGGGCTGCAAGGGCGGCGGAAAGGAACTTCCGGAAGGCGCTCTGGAAGGAGAGGGGTCCCGTCATGGTCGTTCCTCCATGGAATCGGGAAGAGGGAAGAGGAATGATTCTAGGCCGGTCCCTTCCAGTCTCAATGGAGGGGCCGGGGAGGGCGGAGAACCCGTGGAGGTCCGGTGAAGTACGCATGGTTGATCCTTCCCCTTCTCCTGGCCCGGTCCCTTCCGGCCCGGGAGCCCGACACCTGGGTCCTGCTTCGAAGGCGGCTGGAAAGGAAGGCCCCCAGGCCGACCCGGAGGAGGATCCTGGCCTTCTACTACCCCTGGTACCGCACCAGGTCCTTCAGCGGAAAGGAGAACCACTGGGGGAAGGCGGACCCCCGGGGAGGGGACATTCCCCTGGCGCTCCACAGGCCCTTGGGCGGGCCCTACGACTCTCTCGATCCCCGGGTCGTGGACCGCCACCTCTCCCAGGCCCGGGCCGCCGGGATCGACACCTTCGTGGCGAGCTGGTGGGGTGAGGGCTCGGGGACGGACCGGGCATTCCCCCTCCTCCTGGAGAGGGCGGCCCGGCAGGGCATGAAGGTGACGGCCTACCTGGAGAGGGTCGGCGGCTCCCCTCCCTCTGCGGCCGAGGCGGCCGGGGAGCTCCTCCGGCTCGGGAGGCGCTATGCTTCCCACCGGGCCTGGTTACGCCTGGAGGGAAGGCCCGTGCTCTTCCTCTACGGAAGGGCACTCCGGCGGATCGGCGCCCCGGCCTGGGTCCGGGCCCTGGAAACGGCCCGGAAGAAGGGAGGGGCGGACTGGGTCGTCCTGGCCGACGGCCTGGAGGAGGAGAACGCCGCATTCTTCGATGGGATCCACACCTACAACCCTCTGGGTGTCTACCGGGGCCTTCCCCCGGCGAAGCTGGCCGGGGCGGCGAAGTCCTTCATGGAGAGGGTGGTCCGCCTTGCCCGCTCCCGGGGGAAGATCGCCTGCGCCACCCTCCTGCCCGGTTACGACGATACGAAAATCCGAAAGCCGGGTGTCCGCCTGGACCGCCTTGGAGGAAGGCTCTACGACCTCCAGTGGAAGGCCGCCCTGGAGGTCCGGCCCGACTGGGTGGTGATCACCTCCTTCAACGAGTGGCACGAGGGAAGCGAGATCGAGCCTTCCAGGGAGCTGGGCGATCGATACCTGGAGGCCACGGCCCGGTGGGCCCGGGCCTGGAAGAAGCTCCCTGCGCCGCCGGAGAGGTCCCGGAAGGAGCCTCCGGGCCTGGCGGCCCTGCGGAAGGCCGTGGGAAAGGTGAAGGGCCGGACGGGGATCCTGGGCGGATTCGGCGGGGCCGCCCCGGCCTTCCTGGAGGCCGGGGCCTCCTTGTCGGCCCTGGAGCCGGGGGACCTGGTTTCCGGGAAGGTCCGGCCGGACCGGTTTCCCCTGGTCGTTTATTGCGGTGGAGAGGAATATGCTTTCGGCGTGAAGAGGCCCGGCGACGTTCCGGCCGCCTTGGATGCCTACCTGTCCCGGGGCGGGGCCCTCCTGGTCTTCTCCACCGGTCCCTATCCCTTCTATTACGACTCCGAGAAGAAGGTGGTCCGGGCGGGGGAAGGGTTCGGCCTCTTTCTTCCGGGACGGGGGAGGAGGACCGCCGGGCCGGCCGATTTCGAGGACCCTCCGGCGGGGGTCCGCCTCTCCTTCCGCCTCTCCCCCCTCCTTTCCCGCCTGCCGAGGGTGGTTCCCTTTCCCTCCGGGGGGGACCGCAGGTGGCGGGCCGCCTTCCCCCCTCCTCCGGGGAAAGCGGGAGGAGAGTGGATTCCCCTGGCGCGCCTCGAGGACGGCCGGGGCCGGAGCTGGGGGGAGGGGATCGCCCTGTGCAGGCGACCCGGGGGAGGCCGGCTCCTCTATGTGTGGTTCCGCTTCGGGGATATGGTCCCCAGGACGCTCCTCCTTGCGGACCTGGTGGAGCTCCTCTTTCCCTGAGGGTGGGCTTTCCGTTGCCCCTGGCGGAGAGATCCTCCAGAATCTCCTCCATGGGCGACCCTTTCGGGATCCGTGAGGCCGGAAGCACACCCTGGCGGGAGATCTGGGCGGGGTGCACCACCTTCCTGGCCATGGCCTACATCACCGCCGTCAACCCGGCCATCCTGGCCGAAGCGGGCCTTCCCAGGGGGGACGTCTTCGCCGCCACCTGCATCGCCTCGGCCTTCGCTACTGCCGTCATGGGACTGTGGGCCCGCTATCCCGTGGCCCTGGCGCCGGGCATGGGCCTCAACGCCTTCTTCGCCTTCAGCATCTGCAAGGGCCTGGGTGCACCCTGGGAGGTGGCTCTCTCGGCGGTCCTCGTAGCGGGGGTGATCTTCCTCCTCCTCTCCCTGGGGGGGATCCGTGAGAAGCTCCTGGCCTCCGTCCCGCCCGTCCTCACGGCGGGTTGCGCCGGGGGGATCGGCCTTTTCATCGCCCTGATCGGCCTCCAGAAGGCCGGGATCGTGGCGGCCGACCCCAACACCATGGTGACCATGGGGGACCTCTCCAGGGGCCCCGCTCCTTACGCCGCGGCAGGTATACTCCTCACCATCCTCCTGGTCTCGGCCCGGGTCCCCGGGGGGCTCCTCCTCGGGATCGGCGGCACCTGGGTCCTCCTCGTCCTTGGAGGGGCCGCTCCCCCACCGAAGGCCTGGGTCCAGGCGCCGGCCCTTCCGGAACACACCATCGGCAAGGCCTTCCTCCATCTTCCCAGGGCCCTTTCGCCGGAGTACCTGGGAGTGGTGGCGGCCCTCGTCTTCGTGGACCTCTTCGACACGATGGGCACCCTCCTGGCACTGGCGTCGGGGGCGGGGATGTTGCGGGAAGACGGATCTTTACCCAGGGCGGGCAGGGCCTTCACGGCCGACGCCCTGGGGACCATCGTGGGGGGTATCCTTGGGACCTCCACGGTGACCTCCTACATCGAGAGCGGCACGGGAATGGCCGCCGGGGGAAGGACGGGGCTCACCGCCCTGGTCACGGCGGTCCTCTTCCTCCTTGCCCTTCCCTTCGCCCCCCTGGTGACGGCCGTTCCCGAGGCGGCCGCCGCTCCCGCCCTGGTCCTGGTGGGGGCCTTCCTCCTCCATCCCTTGAAGAGGGTGCGCCTGGAGGATCCGGGGGATGCGATCCCCGTGCTGGTCATGGTCCTGGGTATGCCGGCCTGCTACTCCATCGAGAAGGGCCTGGGTTTCGGCTTCATCGCCTTCGTATTGTGCCGCGCCGCGGCGGGGAGGTTCCGGGAGATCAGCCCCCTGGTCTGGTTCTTGGGAGCGGCCTTCCTGGCCCGGTTCGTCTTCCTTCCCCACGTTTGAAGGGGGGAAAGGGGGACCCGGGGCCGCCGGGGGGGAGTGCTACTGGATCTTCGCCGTTCCTCCCTGGGTGAATACCAGGCCCGCCTGGTTGGCCTTGGAGTCGAGAAAGAGGGCCTGTACGTGGAAGGAGATTCCCTTGTAGGTCGTCCCCGAGGGGATGGGAATGGAGAGGGATGCCGCCCCGGTGGATCCCGCCTGGAGGGCCAGGCCCGAGAGGATGTTGGTATAGAGGGTGCAGCCCGGGGCCCCGATTCCGGCCAGGGAGTAGGGCAGGGAGAAGGAACCGAACTTCTTGGTGTCGTTTCCCAGGAGGAGGAGGCCCGCCGCCCCTGGGGGCGCCGCCGTGACCTTCACCTGGAAGGACTTCCCCGGAGAGGGGGGCGAGGGGGCCGCCAGGAGGGGCACCTTTCCTCCCGATCCCTTGCATCCCTTGCCGAAAAGGGTGAGCCCGGCGCTCCCCCCCCCGAAGCAGAGCCGGACCTTCAAGCCCGAGAGGAAGGGCCCGTAGCCCGACTTGGCCGGCCTGGAGACGTCGTAACCGAGGACGTAGATACACTTCAGGGTATTAGACCGGTGGAAGCCGGGATTCGCCGCCGAGCAGGAGGCCCCCTGGGTCACGACCTCCACCACCAGGTCCCTGAACCCGTCCCAGGTGAACTTCTTCTCCAGGGGGAGGTCCGTCCAGGCGTCGGCCTTGGGGACGTTCCAGTACCAGCGGCTCTTGTTGAGGACCGTGACCGCTCCTCCCAGGTTGTCCGCGAAGACCGTTGAGAGGGTTTTCCTTTTCAAGTGGGCCACCCGGACCTCCAGGAGATCGAAGTGGTAGGATCCCGCCGCGGCGGAAGCGAACTGGAGGGAGGAGAGGACCCCCCCCTTCCCTGGGAGGCTCGACGCCGGTACGAGGAGCTGGTAGCGCACGTTCTGGAAGGGCCCCGTCGGACCTCTTCCGCCGAAGGGGATCTGGTTCACCTTGCCCGTGTCGGCCCGGCCGTCGGGGACTCCGGCGCAACCCTGGGCGGGAAGACGCAGGGAGAGGAGGCCCGAAAGGGGGAGGAGGAAGAGAACGCGGAAGCTCTTCGCCTTCATGATCGCCGTCCTTCGCCGCTCCTTCTTCCCCGTCCTTCCTGGATCGGCAGGAGGAGGGTTCCGCCTGGAACTTGCCAAGGCGGGAGGAAAGAGGGAAAAGAGGAGATCATGAAAGGTCACGGGATCCTGGTTTTCTCCCTTTTTCCCTTCCTCCTTTCCATGAGCCTGGACGCCCAAGGTCGAGTGAGGCCCCCCAAGGACCCGGTGGGGTTCTGCTGGACCGCCCGGGCCATGGAGGCCGTGGCGCAGAAGGCCCTGGCCCTGGAGAAGGACCGCCTTTCCGAGTCGGCCCGGCTGGTGGAGACCCCTGCCCTTGCGGCCCTTTGCCCCCACGACGACCACGTCTACGCTGGTCCGGTCTATCTCCATGCTCTCCAGAAGGTTACGGCCAAGGATGTGGTGATCCTCGGGG